>Ga0187894_10005392_pt1 | contig 13081 bp, 9 predicted proteins | sample GBC1701081metaG_FD_136650 | JGI IMG/M metagenome (GOLD analysis project Ga0187894, IMG submission 136650) | White microbial mat communities from a lava cave in the Kipuka Kanohina Cave System on the Island of Hawaii, USA - GBC170108-1 metaG ... | reverse complement strand
GCTGAAGCGGAGCGCCAACAGCAGGAAGCACAGGCAGCGACGGAGCGGGCTCGTGCCGAAGCCCGGCAACGGGCGGAAGCCGACGCCAAGCGTGCCGAGGCCGAGGCGGCACGTCAGCAGGAGGATGCGGCGCGTCGCGGCGCTGAAGCCTGGGCGCGGGCCCAGGCGGATGCAAAGCGCCAGCAGGAGGAGGCGGCGCGCCAAGCAGCCGCGGAACGTGCCCGTGTCGAGGCCATCGCTGCGCGCGAACAGGCGGAAGCCGCAAGCAGACGTCAAGCTGAGGATGAGGCGCGCAGGGCGGCAGCGGAGAAGGCGGCTGCGGTCGAGCGGCAACAAGCAGAAACGGCAGAACGCACGCTGGCGCTATCGCCACGGGATCGTCGGCGCGTGCAGGTCGCGCTGACGTCGCTCGGCTTCGATACGGGGGGCATCGACGAGGTATTCGGTCCGCGTACGCGGCAGATGATCGGGTCGTGGCAAAAACGTCAGGGCATGTCGGACACCGGTTTTCTGACCGCGGCGCAGCTTGCCGGCCTTGTCCACCAGGCGGCAGCGGCGCTTGCCCGATATGACGCCGAGGAGGCGCGCCCGACCGATAGAGTGCGCCGCGCCGAGCTGGCCGACACGACAGAGTCTGAGCAGCGACAAGCCACGACCACGCTTCGTGGCGGCAGGGATGTACCGGCAGTCGCGGCGCTGGCGCCCATGCCGGACGCCGCCACGCGATCGGAAGAATACAGAGGCTCGCGGCGCATTCCGCTCTATGGCAGCAGCGATCCGCGGATGTACGCCGAGTACACGCTGATCCTGCGCGTGGCGCGTTCCACTATCAGCGGCGTCGTGACACGCTATTGTCCGGCCTGTGCGCCCGATGGCGGCGAGGAGCGCAGGAGCTATCCCTGCAATGCCGAAACACTCCGCTTCGGCAGCGGGTTCAGCCTGCACTGCGATCCGATCTCAGTCTGGGGCGACCTTGAGAGTGCACGGATCCATCACTCCGCCAACCTCGGCGGCATCGCCATCCCGCTGATGCGCACCGGCCGGGGCGGGTAAATACGCAAACGCGGTCACGCGGGTGTAATCCGGTTTCGTCGCCATCGTGAGAATACATGCCAACGGCGGCTGACAATCTTCCGAGGCAGATCACTGTGCTAGACTAGGCCTTTCATCGCGGTTCACGCACGGATGCTGCCATGAGAGGCCTTCGATATTTCCGTCGCGTCATTGCCACCCTCTTTCTGATCGCTTGCGGTGCCGCCCCGGCCGGTGCCGACAGTCCGGTCAATCTGTTGCGATTGCCGCAGGCCCGGTTGGAAGTCACCTCGTTGTTGGGTGACCGGGCGCCGGCGCTGGGCTCCTTGACCGACGGCAAGCCGGACACGGTCGTCGCTCTCGATCCTGGCGGCGCCGAGACGGTTGATCTGGTCTTCGGATTTGCTGGTGAGATCGTGGCGCCCCAGTCGGTTGTCGTGACCCTGGCGAAGCAGGACGGCGCCGTGCCGCCGTCGCGCATCGAGATACTCGCTTCGACCGTTTCACCGCACTCGGGTTTCCAGTCGCTGCGCAGCGACCCGATCAGTACGACGGCGGTGACACAGAAATTCGCGTTCGTGGCGACCGGTGCCCGCTGGGTCATGATCCGGCTGACTGTGGCAAAGCCGAACACGCCCGTCTCCCTGGCCGATATCGAGCTCATCGGCAATCAGGGCCCGCCCGCCACCGTCTACGCCTTCGGCGAGTCGCCGGCACGCGCCATCGACATCCTGTCACGGTTGCAAGCCGTGGGCGCGGTCAAGCTGGCTGTCAGCCCCGACGAGACGCTCGCCTTCCAGAAGGCGAAGGCCGGTCGCCTGGATGTCGCGAGTTTCGCCGACGTGGTCCTGCTGGCATCCGGCGTGATCGATGCCGCACGGCGCAAGGCCTATCTTGCTCGCATCGATGGGCTCGAGGCGAAGGCGCGCGCCGCTGTTGGTACCACCAGCGACCCGACCGAACGGGCTGATGCGCTGCTGCGCTGGCTGCACCGGGAAGCGCTGGCGAAAGGCTATCGCGCCACGCAGACCGATCTCTCGGTACTGCTCGACGAACAGACGTTCAATTGTGTTTCCTCGGCCGCGATCTTCAACATCTTCGCGCTTCGACTGGGGCTGGATGCACGTGCCATCGAGGTGCCCGACCATGCCTTCTCGATCGTCTACCAGGGCACTGCGCACTGGGATGTCGAGACGACCAACCCGCTCGGCTTCAATCCGGCGCGCGATCCGCGCCAGGTCGAGCGCTTCGAGCGGCTGACGGGTTTTCGCTATATTCCCGAAGCCCATCGCGACCAGCGCCGCGAAGTCACCGAGGCCGGCCTTGCGGCCATCATCTACTACAACAAGGGAGTCGAACTGAATAAGGCCAAGCGCCACCACGACGCACTGCTGGCCTATTTCCGCGCCATGAGCCTCGATCCCGAGTTTGCATCGGCTGCCAAGAACGCGTTGGCCACGCTCGCGAACTGGAGCCTGGAGCTCACCGGACAGCAGCAATGGCAGCAGGCCGTCGACGTCGCCGCTGTGGGCGTCGCGCTGGCGCCGAAGGATGCGGGATTGGCCAGCAACCAGGTTGCCGTGTGGAGCCGCTGGGCCATGTCGCTGGCCGACGCCGGCCGCCCCGATGAAGCGATCGCGGTTCTGAAGCGTGCGGCGGACGCGGTTCCCAACAGGAGCGGCTTCGACGCGCTGCAGGCCTGGGTCTACATCAAGCCGGCCGAGGAACTGGTGAAGGCACGCAACTGGCAAGCCGCCTTCGCCGCGACCGAAGCAGGTCTCGCCAAGCTCGAAACAGCGGCACGCCAGGACGTCATACGGTGGCGGGATAGCCTGCACCTGCGCTGGGCGAACGCCGAGATCGACGGCGGACGCTTCGAGGCCGCGGCGTCGGTCCTGGCGAGCGCGCTGGCGGCCAAGCCGGATGATCGACGGCTGCGCGGAACCGTGGGCTACCTGGCGCAGGAGTGGGCGAAGAAGGCTTCCGGCGAGAGCTTCTCGAAGGGCCTGGCGGTGCTGGCCGCGCTTGACCGGCAGTTTCCAACCACTGCCGAGCTGAAGGATGTCAGGACCGCCTATGTCTGGCGCCATGTCCAGGCTCTCGTCGAGGCGGGACGCGTCGACGAGAGCTTGGCGGCGGTCGACCAGGCTGGTGATCTCTTGAAAGACCAGGATGAAAGGCAGCGTCTCGTCGTCTTCGTCTACGATACGCGGGCCAAGGCCTTGATGAAGGCCGGCGCCTGGGACGAAGCGGCCGACGTCTACGCCCGTGGCCTGAAGCAATTTCCCGCCGACACGCATCTCAAGAATAACGTGGCCTGGCTGGCGCAGGAATGGCAGAAGGCCGCCTATGCCAAAGGCGGCGCGGCCGAGGTCGCCACCGTGACCGCAACGCTGGCGGCGAAGTTTCCCGGTCTTGCGGCGCTTGGCGATAGCGGCCGCAACCAGATCCGCCGCACGATCAGCGACCAGGTGAGAGCCGGCGACTTCAACAAGGCACTGGAGACGTTGAAGAACGCCTCGGCGCAGCTGGCGGCCGCCGACATGACGGCGATGAACGAACTCATCTACGACAATTGGGCCAAGCAGCGCATGGCGGCCAAGGACTGGCCGGGCGCCGCCGATGCGTACGCGTCGGGGCTGGCCGTGGCTGGCCAATCCGATCTGCTGCGCAACAACGTCGTTTACCTGGCCCAGGAATGGACCCGGGCCGCCTTCGCCAGCGGCGGCGTCGACGCCGTGATCCAGACCACCCGCCAGCTCACAGCGAAATTCCCTGGCGTGGCGAACGTCGGCGCCGGCCCGGCGGCGGTCATCAGCAATGCCGTTCGTGACAAGGTCACCGCTGCCGACTTTGCCGGCGCCATCACGATGGTCGAGCGCGTGAGCGACATCGTACCCGCCGATCGCCAGCGCCAGCTTTTCGAGTTCAGCTACGACCGCTGGGCCAAGAGCTTCATGGACAAGAAGCAGTGGGACGAGGCCATCAAGATCTACGATCAGGGCCTCGCGCGTCTCCCCGACAGCAGCCTCTTCAAGCAAAACCGGGCGTACTGCGAAGCGCAGCGGAAATAGTCGGCGGGATTGCGCCACTCCAGTGGCGCGTCACCGGCCCTATCGGGCTAAAGTACGGGCGGCACAAAGCCGCCGAACGCCTGCTCGAGATGCTGCGCAAACCCGATCGGCGTCAGGTCCTCGAGATGGGGTCCGATGATCTGCACGCCGATGGGCAGGCCCTCCGGCGTGCGATCGATCGGCGCCACGGTTGCCGGCAGGCCGGCGGAAGTGGCGGGGCCGGCCCAGATGATGTGGTTCGTGTAAGGCTGGCTCTTGCCGTCGACGTCGAGGCGGCGAGCGGGCGTCTCGGCGTGATCGTGCGGGAAGGCCACCGTCGGCATCGGCGGGCAAAGTATGACGTCCCACGCCTTGAACAGCGTGGCCCACTGCTGCTGCAGCACGGTGCGGGCGCGATTGGCGGATTGCCACTCGCGCCAGCCGACATTGGCACCGCGGATGTAGATCGCATCCAGGCTCTGGTTGTCGGCGCCCATCGTTGCCGCCAGCGAGCGCATCTGTTCGTAGTAGGCCGGCGGGCGACCCTGGGTCAGGGCCGGACCGAGCAGGCGCATGTAGTTGCGCGTCGCTTCGGCCAGATCCGGCAGCAGTGGGCTCTCGCGCCCGACGACGGCGCCTTCCTTGCCCAGGCGGTCGGCCAGGCGCGCCAACGCCGCGCGGATGACCTCGGCGGTGTCACCGAGCGGATGGGTGTCGATCACCAGCACCCGGAAATCACGCAGCGTGCGATGGCGTGGCCGCGGCAGCAGCAAGCGCCAGCCGACCCCGTCGCGCTGCTCGTCCGGTCCGGCGATAACATCAAGCCCGAGAGCGAGATCGTGCGCGCTGCGTGCCATGGGGCCGACGACCGACAGCCCGTCGCCGGCTGATGGGATTGCCGGCGTCCCCGGGAAGGTCTGGCCCTGCATCGGCACGATCCCGTAGCTCGGCTTGTGGGCGAACACGCCGCAGTAATGCGCCGGCGTGCGCAGCGAGCCACCGATGTCGGATCCGACCTCGAGCGCGACATAGCCGCAGGCCAGCGCGGCCGCTGCGCCGCCCGATGAGCCGCCGGGCGTGCGGGCGACATCGTGGGGATTGTTGGTGGTGCCATAGATCGGATTGGTGCTCTGCCAGTCGCCCAGCGCCACCGGCACGTTGGTCTTGCCGATGATCACGGCACCGGCTGCCTTCAGCCGTTCGACGACGACAGCGTCCTCGGCCGGGCGCCAGTCCTTGAAGGCCGGGATGCCCCAGGTCGTCGGCAGGCCCGCGATATTGAATGACTCCTTCACGGTCATCGGCAGGCCCAGAAGCGGGCGGCGCTCGCCGCGCGCGAGCGCCGCATCAGCGGCCAGCGCTGCCCGGCGTGCGCGGTCGAAATCGCGCACCACCACGGCGTTGATGTGCTTGTCGAGCCCTTCGATGCGCGCGACGGCCTGGTCGAACAGTTCGACCGCTGAGACGCGGCGATTGGCGAGGTCCGCCACAAGATCGCGCGCGGTGCGGTACCCCTTGCCGCCTTCCGGCACCGGCACGGTCGCGGCTGTCTGGCCCCACCCGGGCTTCGCCGTGATCGTCCATGCCGCAGCCGCGGCTCCGGCCAAGAACGAACGGCGGCCGGCAACGCCGACCGCAGGCATTGTCGAATGTACCTTCATCGTCGTCGCTCCCCGCCGACGTCGCCGCAGCTTCCGCTGCGGGACGGTACGTCCCCGACGGTTCATGATGCACCCCGGCGGCGCGCGGTCCAAGCCGCTACGCTCTTTCTTCCCTTCTCCCCGCGCAGGCGGGGAGAAGGGAGGACCAGAACTATGCCCTACGTAACTCTGCGCACTGTCGCGCTACGCCTGTCGCAGCCCGTTCAGCCGCCCTACGACGTCGAGCAGGATGTGCGCGGCGTCTTCCATCTGCGCCACCGGCACGGACTCGTTCGCTGCATGGCCCTGCACGCCGGAGCCGGGACCGAAATTGATGATCTCGATGCCGTCGTCGGCGAAATAGCGGCCGTCGCTGACACCGGTGGCATTGAGGAACGCCGCCTTGCGGCCGGTGCGCGCCCTGATCGCGGCCTCCAGCGCGGCGACGCCGGCGCCGTTCTCCGGCGCGAAGAAACCGTTGGTGCCGGTGAGGAACTCGACCTTGTAGCTGCTGAGCGGCTCGCCGACGCCGTCGATGACCTGTTTCAACTCTGTGAAGGCCGTCTTCACTTTCTCGGTCGGCAACAGGCGGCGGTCGATCTCGACCGTGCAGGCGCTGGGCACGACGTTGGTGTTGTGGCCGCCATGGAACATGCCGACATTGACGGTCGACTTCATCGCGCCCGATACGCGCTTACGCAATGCGCGGTCGTAGAAGGCCTGCAGGACGCCGACCAGGCGCATCATGCGCAGGATGGCGTTGTCGCCGGCGGCGGGATTGCCGGCATGCGCCGCCCTGCCTGACGTGGTGATGCGAGCCCACATCACGCCGCGCTCGGCGACGATGAGCTGGTTCTCGGTCTGCGCCCCGAGGATCAGCACGTCGGGCTTGACCTTGCGCGCCGCACGCAGGAATTCCATGCCGTTGGGGCCGAGGTTCTCCTCGTCGGCGACAAAGGTGAAGACCACGTCGCCCTCGGCGGGCCCGCCGCGCCTGGCGATCTCCTCGGCCAGCCAGAGCTGCACCGCCATGCTGCCCTTGCAGTTGCCGGCGCCCAGCCCGTAGACCAGTCCGCCCTTGTGCGCGGCTTTGAACGGATCGGTCTTCCAGTTGGCGCGCTCGCCCACGCCCACCGTGTCGACGTGGGCGTTGAAGACGGTGCTCGGGCCTTTCGCCGGACCTTTCAGGCGCGCCACGACGTTGTCGACGCCTTTGACTTTGCGCGCGACCTCGACCTTGTAGCCCGCCTTCTTCAGGCGCTTGGCTGCGTAAGCGCAGATGTCGATGCTCGCGCCCGGCGGGTAGGGGCTGGGGATCGCGATCAGGTCGGTGAGGATGGCGACGAGCGGCTTGGCGAGCGCAGGCATGCGAAATCCTTGGTGTCAGCGGTTGGCGAGGCGCACCAGCGTCTCGACCAGCACGCGCGTGCCGGCGGCGAGATCCGATGGCGTCGCGTTCTCGATCTCGTTGTGGCTGACGCCGCGCTCGCAGGGCACGAAGACCATGCCGGCGGGGCACATCGTCGCGATATGCATAGCGTCGTGGCCAGCGCCCGAGGGCATGTCCATATGGCTGAAGCCCTGGCGCTGGGCGGCATCGCGCACCAGGCCGATCACATCGGGATCGAACACGGTCGGCGCCACCGACGTCAGGCGCTCGATGGTGGCGGTGCACGGCGCCGCCTTGGTCTCGACGATCGCGCGCAGCTTGGCCTCATGCGCGTCCAGCACATCCATCGACGGATGGCGCATGTCGATGGTGAAATTCACCCGGCCGGGCACGGTGTTGGGCGAGCCCGGCAATACATCGACGCGGCCGATGGTGAAGCGCAGCGTATCGTCGGCATCGCGCGTGGCATCCTGCATGGCGCCGGCGATGGCGACGGCAGCGACAAAGGCATCCTTGCGTGCGACGCGCGGCGTGGTACCGGCATGCGCCTCGTCGCCCACGATTTCGACCATGAAGCGGCGGCTGCCCTGGATACCGGTGACGACGCCGATCGTCGTCTTGGCATCCTCCAACCGTGGGCCTTGCTCGATATGCGCCTCGACATAGCCATCGAGCGCAAAGCCCGGCTTGTCGCCGCGCCGCGGCGCCGGCGCCGCGGCCAGGGTCTCGGCCAGCGCGTCGCGCAGCACGACGCCCTTCCAGTCCTTGACCGCCAGCATGGCATCGAGCGCGTTGTGGCCGGCGAACACAGCCGAACCCATGGCGCCGGGCTGGAAGCGGCTGCCTTCCTCGTTGGTCCACACCACGGCTTCGACCGGGCGGCGGGTGCGCACGCCGGCGTCCTCCAGTGCTTCCAGTGCCTCGAAGGCGGCCAGCACGCCGTACATGCCGTCGAAACGACCGCCGGTGGGCTGGCTATCCATGTGCGAGCCGCTGAGGATCGGTTTCGCCGCGGCGTCGCTGCCGTCGCGGCGCACGAACAGGTTGCCGATGGCATCGGTAAACACCGAGAAACCGCGCGCCTTGGCCCAGGACATCAGGAGGTTGCGGGCCGCGGCATCCTCGGCCGACAGGGCCTGGCGGTTGACGCCGCCCTTGGGCGTGCCGCCCAGCTTCGCCATGTCCTGGTGCCGCTGCCACAACCGGTCCTCACGAACCGCCTGTGCTGCGCGTTCGATATCGCTCATCGCTCCGATCCGTTTCACATGCGCCGCGCGACGGCGGCATCGTCCTTGCTATACAAAGGCAGCCGGGCATCGGCAATGGGTGGGCCGAGGGGAGGATATATGCTGCGCGATCATCAGACCCGTGACCTTGTCGGCTACGGCCCTCATCCGCCCGATCCGCAATGGCCGGGCAACGCGCGTATCGCGGTCAGCTTCGTGCTGAACTACGAGGAGGGCGGCGAGAACACGGTGCTCAACGGTGATGCCGGCTCCGAGGTCTTCCTCAGCGAGACGCCGGGCGGCCAGCCGTTCGTGGGCATGCGCGATCTGAGCACCGAGACGGTTTACGAATACGGCAGCCGCGCCGGCTTCTGGCGCATCCTGCGCCTGTTCGCCGAGCGCAACATCCATTTCACGTCATGGGCGGTGGGCCGCGCGCTGGAGCTGAACCCCGCCGCCGGACAGGCGATCGTGCAGGCCGGCCACGAGGTCGCCAGCCACGGCTGGCGCTGGATCAACTACAAGGACATGGCCGAGGCCGAGGAGCGCGACCACCTGCAGCGCGCCGTGCGCGCCATCGAGCAGGCGTGCGGCCGCCCACCGGTCGGCTGGTACACCGGCCGGCTCAGCGCCAACACGCTGCGGCTGGTGGTCGAGCACGGCGGCTTTCTCTATTCCAGCGACTCCTACGCCGACGACCTGCCGTACTGGGTCAGGGTGGGCGAGCAGCCGCATCTGATCATCCCCTACACGCTGGAAGCGAACGACATGAAGTTCGCCGTGGCGCCGGGCTTCACCTCGGGCGACGGCTGGTTCGCCTACATGCGCGATGCCTTCGACGTGCTCTATGCCGAAGGCGCCGCGGCACCCAAGATGATGTCGATCGGATTGCACTGCCGGCTGGCCGGACGGCCCGGCCGGGCCGCGGCGCTGGCCCGGTTCATGGACCACGTGCTGAGCCACGACCGCGTCTGGGTCGCGCGCCGCGAGGACATCGCGCGCCACTGGATGAAGGTCCATCCGGCTTAATTTTCCTCTCCCCGCTCCCGCGGGGCGAGGCATAAAAACAAAGGGAAGGAAACACCATGACCTCGCTCTACGGCAGTCCCACCGGTGTCGATCTCGCGTTGCGGGCGTTGCGGCGGTATCCGGATCGCACGGCCTTCGCCTGGGACGGCGGCACGCTGACCTATAGCGGCGCCTGGTCGTTGATCGGGCGCATGCAGGCGGCGATGGCGGCGGCAGGCCTGACGAAGGGCATGCGCATGGCCCTGCTCAGCGCCAACCGGGCCGACACATGGTGCGCCGGCGTGGCGGCGCAGGCATTGGGCCTGATCATCACCTGGCTGCACCCGATCGGCTCGCTGGACGATCACCTCGAGGTGATCGACGACGGCGAGATCGAGGCGTTGGTGATCGATACGCAGAACTATCGTGATCGCGGCGGCGAGCTGGCAGCGCGCCGGCCCGGTCTGGCGAGCGTCTTCACCATCGGGCCGACGAACTATGGCCGCGACCTGATGACAGCAGCCGACGCCGCCGGCGAAACCAGCCCGCGCAGCATGGTCGTGTCCGATGATCTGTCGAGCCTGGCCTACACGGGCGGCACCACGGGCAAGTCCAAGGGCGCAATCCGCCGCCACGCGTCGTGGACGGCAGTCACCACGTCGATCCTTGCCAACTTCCAGCTGCCGCCGGAGCCGCGCTATCTTGCGGTGGCGCCGATCACGCACGTCGCCGGCACCAAGGTGCTGCCGAGCCTGATGCTGGGCGGCACGGTGCACCTGCTCAAGGGCTTCGATCCTGAGCGCGTGCTGGGCACGATCGAGCGCGAACGCATCAACATGACCCTGTTGGTGCCGACCATGATCTACGTGCTGCTCGACCATCCGGCACTGGAGAAGACGGACCTGTCGTCGCTGGAACTCCTGATGTACGGCGCCTCGCCGATGTCGCCCACCCGGCTGGTCGAGGGGCTCAAGCGCATCGGGCCGGTGTTCTCGCAGCTCTACGGCCAGACCGAAGGCTATCCGCTGTCGGTGCTGCACAAGGCCGATCACGATCCGGCGCGGCCGGAGCTGTTTGCTTCCTGCGGCCATCCTGTGGCCGATGTCGAGATCAAGCTGCTCGACGATGATCTGTGCGAGGTGCCGGCCGGCGAGGCGGGCGAGATCTGTGCCCGCGGGCCGCAGATCATGGAGCAGTACTGGAAGCGGCCGCAACAGACGGACGAGACGCTGAAGGGCGGCTGGCTGCACACCGGCGACATCGCGCGCGCCGACGCGCGCGGCTATCTCTATATCGTCGATCGCAAGAAGGACATGATCGTCACCGGCGGCTTCAACGTCTTCCCGCGTGAAGTCGAGGACGTGCTGACCTCGCATCCCGATGTGGCGATGGCGGCCGTGATCGGCGTACCCGATCCGAAATGGGGCGAGGCGGTGACGGCGCTGGTGGTGCCCAAGCCCGGCGCGTCACCTGATGCCCAGGCGCTGACCCAGCTGGTCAAGGACCGCAAGGGCGCGGCCCAGGCGCCCAAGCGGGTCGAGTTCGTCGACGCCCTGCCGCTCACGGCCGTGGGCAAGGTCGATAAGAAAGTGCTGCGCGCCCGCTTCTGGGCCGGCCAGGAGCGCATGGTGGGGTGAAGGGGTGCGCCGCCAGCGACTGGTGGAAGCGGAACACCCGGTAGCCGCCGAGTTTTGATTCGTCGACCAGCGTGAAGCCGAGACGACGGTAGATGCGGGCCAGCGGTTCGAGCGGCGCGCAATCCAGGCGCAGGTGCGCGCGCCGGTACCGACGTGCGAGTGTGGCGACACCGGCGAGCAGCGCGTCGGCGACGCCACGGCCGGCAACACGACGTGCGATCACCAGCCGGCGGATATAGACCGCGTCATGACTCGTGTGGTCGGGCCAGAAGTCGGGGTCGCGCCAAGTGACGGAGACGGCGCCGACGATGCGGCGGTCGCTCGTCGCCACCAGGATCGGGGCACGACCAATGTCGCGGCGTAGCGTCTGGGCGGTGAAGCGCTCGTCGCGCCATTGTCGGTTGCCGCGGTCCAGTAACCAGCGGCGAATATCGCGGTACAGTGCAGCCAGTGCCGCGGCGTCGCCAGGCGTGGCCCGGCGGAGCCTGACCGGCACGCGCTTCATCGACGGCCGCCCGATTTCAGCTCGACGATCGGGGTCGACATCACGGCTTCCTGGTCCCAGGGGAACAGGATCCAGGTGTCCTGGCTCACCTCGGTGATGAACGTGTCGACCATCGGCTTGCCGGCAGGCTTGGCATAGACGGTGGCAAAGTGGGCCTTGGGCATCATGTCGCGCACGCGCTCGGCGGTGATACCGGTATCGACCAGGTCATCGACGATCAGCCAGTCCTCGCCAGCGTCCTTTTCGGCCTGCGTGCCCTTCAGCACCTCGACCTTGCCGCCGCGCTTGGTCTTTTCGTACGTCGAGCAGCAGACTGTGTCGATCAGACGCACGTTCAGCTCGCGGGCGACAATCGCCGCCGGCACCAGGCCGCCGCGGGTGATGGCGACCAGGCCCGTAAACGGCCCGAGGTCGGCCAGCCGCCACGCCAGCGCCTTGGCGTCGCGGTGCAGTTCTGTCCACGACACGGGAAACATCTTGGTGTAAGTCGATTTGGCCGGCATATCGGCTTTCTCCCCTCGTTCTTGCGTGGGGATAGCATCGGCGGCAGCCGGAGCGGAAGCAACGAACGCTGCGAATTGCGGGGGTATTTACACCTCGGAACCGGACGCTATGGTGCGGCCGTCTCCAGCAAATCGCCGCACAGGGGGGTGTATGACTTTTGTGATGCCGGATGTGGCCAGCGCCGTGTTCTGGGTAGCGCTCGGCAAGATCATCATCGCCAATATCATCCTGTCGGGCGACAACGCGGTGGTCATCGCCATGGCCTGCCGCAACCTGTCGGACCAGCATCGCAAGCCGGCCATCATCGGCGGCAGCCTCGGCGCCATCGTGCTGCGCATCATCTTCGTGTTCATGATCACGTGGCTGTTGAGCGTGCCCTACCTGAAGCTGATCGGCGGCGCCCTGCTGCTGTGGATCGGCGTCAAGCTGCTGAACGAGGACGAGGGGCACGGCGAGGATGGCGTCAAGGCGAGCGCCAGCCTGTGGGGCGCGGTGTGGACGATCATCGTCGCCGACGCGATCATGAGTCTGGACAACGCCATCGCGATTGCCGCCGCGGCCAACAATGACGGCGTGCTGATCATGCTGGGCCTGGTGATCTCTATTCCCATCATCATCTTCGGCAGCACGCTGCTGACCAGCGTCCTGCAGCGCTACCCCGTCCTGGTCGTCATCGGCGGCGCCTTGCTGGGCTGGATCGGCGGTGAGGTGATGGCCACCGACGGCAAGCCGCCCAACGCGCTGGTAGCGCCGGAAGGCACCGTCGCCGCCTGGCTCGAGGCGAAGATTCCGCACGCCGAGCATGTCTGCGCCGTCGCCGGTGCGCTGTTCGTCGTGGTGCTGGGCCTGTATCTGTCGCGCCGCCGCAAGCCCCAGGACGTGGTAGACTTGGCGGAAAAGAAGGATTGAGGGGGACACCATGGCCGAGACGACTGCGATCCTGGTGCCTGTCGACGGGTCGGAAAATTCCGACCGCGCCGTGAAATATGCCGTCGAGCTGGCCAAGCTGGTGCCCGGCACCGTGCTGCACCTCCTGAACGTGCAGGCGTCGGTGGGCAGCCTGGTGACGATGTTCGTGCCCAAGGC
>Ga0187894_10005391_pt1 | contig 13083 bp, 12 predicted proteins | sample GBC1701081metaG_FD_136650 | JGI IMG/M metagenome (GOLD analysis project Ga0187894, IMG submission 136650) | White microbial mat communities from a lava cave in the Kipuka Kanohina Cave System on the Island of Hawaii, USA - GBC170108-1 metaG ... | reverse complement strand
CTGGCGCAGCGGCGCTACGTCATTCATGACACTCTCCACGCTTTGAAAATGCTGTCGTCAGGCGACTTCGGCGAGCCGACCGATCAGTTTGGCGAATGCAAGGCGCGCGGTCGCGAAGTCGGGAACATCAACCGCTGCCCAGGCCTGCTCGCGCGCCTTCTTGAGCAACGCACCGCGGGCGAACAGCAGGTCGGCCGTCTCACCCAGGCAAAAATCGGAGCGGCCATCGCCGATCAGGAGCGTGCGGTGGCTGGGGACCGCCAGACGCGCGGCCTGATCGCACTTGCAGACGCCGCTGCGGGCCTTGCATGAGTCGATGGCATAGGGCGCCGCCATGGCGTACGTCCCGTCGCCACTGGGCACCAGCCGATTGGCGACCACGGCAAGATCGTCGATGTGGTGGCGCGCCAGGATCCGGTTGATGACGTAATCGAGGCCGTCGCTGACGACCGCCACAGGCATGCCGGCGTGGCGGCAGTCGGCGACGAAGGCTGGAAAGTGCGGGTCGATGTCGACCGTGTCGAGGAAGGCCTCAAGATCCGCCGACGTCGCACGGATCATGGCCACTTGCAAACTCATGCACCGCAAGGCGCTGATGCGACCGTGCTTCCATGCCTCCTCGACGAATTGCCACGCGGGATCTGCGAACTGATCCAACAAGCGATCCGTGACATCGAACGGCACGACCGTGCCGTCGAAATCACAAACGACCGTCCACATCCAGGGTCTCTCCTTGCTGCGCCCAACGCGGCGCTACACACGGCGAATACTCCGCGCGCGTGATCCGACCCTGACGGCTAAGTGACTCGAACCTGACGGTCGAATAACTTCTACCTGACGGCCACGAACGCCCGCACCACTCGGCGCGAGCGGCAAACATCAGCTTGCAAGATTACGTGTACATGAACTGTACTTGCTTACGACAACATAGGCCGCAGCTGTCGCCGCACCTCGTCTTGCGAACGCAATCTCACGCGTTCATGAGCGTTGCCAGTAAGCTTTTGCGCTCGTCCGGCTCGAACGATAACGGCCGGCAGACCTCCGTCGTGCGGATGCCAAAGCGCAGCGCGCGCAAGCCAACAATCGATCCTTCCGCGATCTTGCCGGCGATCTTGTCGGCGAAACCGCCGCCCAGTGCCTCTGCCAGCATGTCGCCCGCCGGATCGGCGGCCATCGCCGCTGCGGTATTGACCACGGCGGCGCGTGCAAGCCGGATCGTGGCGAAGCCGCTCGGACGCAAGCCATAGATCTCGGCAACACGGCGCACCATCGCCACACTGCGCCAGGCGACGATGACGGCGTCGAGCGCCGGGTGCGGGCTCGCCGCCGCTGCGCCCAAGGTCACCAGCGTCTCGCGGCGTATCGCGCGGCGCGCTTCCTGGTCGAGCGGCGCCAGCACGACGGCGCGGAACTGTCGAACGATGGCCTGGCTGTCGCTCTGACCGTCGATCCGGTGATGAAACTGTTGCACGAGCTCAGGGCGGCGTGCCGCCACCATGGTCAATACGGGCACCAAGGCTGACATGAGCTCGCCCGGCGAATCGCGGCGCAACGCGGTCTCGAGCTCCGTGCGCAGGCGCGTTGCGTCATGCAGGCGACGCAGCGAACGAAACTCATGCAGCAGTGCTGCCGCCAGCGTGCCCAGAAATCCCAGCGACAGTGCCCCCAGGGCGGCACCGCCGATCCAGTCGCGTTGCCAGATGTCGACCAGCCCACGCACCAGGCTATAGACGGAAAAGCCCGCGATCGTGGCGGCCAGCAGCCAGGCTGCCGTCCCCCAGTACGAGACGCGCGACGGTGTGACCACGGCGACGTCGCCGCCGACATCTAAGGGGTCGATCGGCGCATTGACTCGACCAGGCACCACGTTCGCCCGGCTCGATGCCGGTGCGTCTTCCACCGGAATGATCAACTCCGGTGCGACCGGACCGGGTACATCCGTGGCGACGCGACGCTCGTTCATGACAGGTAATCCCCGAGCAGATAGTTCAACGCGTCAGGCAACCCGATATTCGGAAAACCGCCGTGCCGCCACCCTGGATCGGGGCGCGGCTGGAAATCCCAAAAGCGATATTTGAATGAGTCCCACGGCGGCGGGTAATCGAGCGGCACGGCGCCGGGATCGAACGCGGCGGCGGCCTCATCGGCACGAATGCCTCCCTGCAGGACCTCGCGCCCGGTATCGCGGCGGACCACGTCGGTGGTGCAGCGGATCGCCGCCATCACGCCCACCGACACGCCGGCAGCGGCCTTGATGCGGTTGCTTTCATCGAGCACGTTCAACATGCGCCGCGTCAGGTTCTCCAGGTGGAGCCGGTCACCGCGCACCACGTGATCGGCCTTGGTCGCGGCAAAGAGGACGCGATCGATCTTGTGCCCGGTCAGCCAGCGCAACGGGCCGGCCTTGCCGTGATCGAAGCTTTGCAGGATCGCGGCCAGCGCCGCGCTCATGTCGTCGAACACTTCGGCACCGTCGTTCAGCGCAGTCAACACATCGACCAGCACGATCTGGCGGTCAATGCCGGCGAGGTGCCGCCGATAGAAGGCGCGGATGACGTTTTCCTGGTAGTCGCGGTACTTCGCGGCGAACGCGGCATGCAAGCTGTCAGGCTTCGGCGTCGCATCGAGCTGCGGCAGCGGGCAGAAGCGCAGCACTGGAGCGCCGCGCAACTCCGCCGCCGTCAGCAGCCGCCCCGGCTGCAGGAACCGCAGACCCTTGTCGGCACAACGTTGCAGGTAGTCGGCATAGAGGGACGCGGCGCGCCCGGCCCACTCCTCGTCATGCGCCTGGTCGGCCCGCCGGTCGGTCACAAAGCTCAGCCAGTCGCGCGCCAGCGCGCCACGCAACCCGACGTGCGATTGCCGGATCATGGCGGCAGACCATGTCTCGAAACTCTGGTCGAGCATGGGCAGGTCGACCAGCCATTCGCCGGGATAATCGACGATATCGAGTTGCAGCGTCGCGTCGGTCATGCCCAGCCACCGGGCAACGGTGCCGACGATGCCGCTGCCGCGACGATATGTGATGTCGAGGCGAATGCGCGAGATGCCGTCGGTCGGCATCGGCCACTGTGGCTGATGTCCCGTCAGTGCATCAATCGCACGGGAATAAGGAAACTGAGGAACCGTGGCGTGGATGTCGTTGCGCAGCACCGCCGCCACCAGCCGTCCCTCGTCGAAGAGATCGAAATTGCGCAGCGGGCTGCGTGGCGCGATTGCATCCGCGCGCAGCAAGTTGTGAACCAGCGAGGTGATAAAGACGGTCTTACCGGCCCGCCGCAACCCGGTCACGCCCAGGTTCACACGCGTGGCGAGGAGCTCATCCACTTTCTTCATCAGGTAATCGTCCACTCTTGTCGTCCTTGCCGTAGGCCCCTCGCCGGACCCATAGTTGAGGCTGTGCTCGCGAAATACCAGCACCCAGGCCGGCCTCTGGGGCGGCTCACAATCGCGGTTTCCCGGATTGGGCGATGCAACGACAGCTAAGTTTCAAGACGAAAAATTCGACTTAATATATTAAATATCAATTAGTTATTTATTAATTTTAATTCAATATATCAACTCATCCCCTCATCCTCTTTGCGGCACGCGACTTGCTACCATCCTCGCTGGACGGTAGATAGCGTGCGCCGATTCGGGGGAAGACGGCGGGGAACAGCGTGATGGCGTCGAAACGAACGACAAAAGGCAAAGCAGGTGCGGTGAAGAAACCCGCACCGAGCAAATCGGCTCGAAAGCCGGCGCGTGCCAACGGTCCGGCCGCGGGGAAACGCGTCGCCCCGGAGGTGAACGCCAAAGGCGGCACCACCGCCGCCGCGCGCGAAACCGCCCGATTGTTGCTCGACATCAAGGCGGTTCACTGCCGGCCGGAAAATCCGTTCATCTTCACGTCCGGCCGTGCCAGCCCGGTCTATATCGACTGCCGCAAGATCATTTCCTTCCCGGAGGCGCGCGCGCGCATCATGGCGCACGCCCACAAGGCGATCGGCGACGCGATCGGCTGGTCGAAGATCGACGTTGTTGCCGGCGGCGAGACGGCAGGTATTCCGTTTGCCGCCTTTATCGCCGCCACGGCGAAGAAGCCGATGGTCTATGTACGCAAGCAGCCCAAGGGCTTCGGGCGCATGGCGCAGATCGAAGGCGAACTGAAGCCGGGCGAGCGCGTATTGCTGGTGGAAGACCTCGCCACGGACGGCGGCAGCAAAGTGATGTTCATCGACGCGCTGCGCAAGGCTGATGCCAAGGTCACCGATACGTTCGTCATCTTCCACTACGGTATTTTCCAGCAGAGCGTCGACGTTCTGGCCGCCATGGGTGTCAAGCTGCACGCGCTCGCCACCTGGTGGGACGTACTCGATGCCGCCGAGCGCTACAAGCTGTTCGACGAGAGAGGCCTCACCGAGACCCGCGCCTTTCTCAACGAGCCGGACCGCTGGTCGGCAACGCACGGCGGGCGCAACCCCGTGCACGGCACCGTCAGGCCATCCATGACAGCCAACGGCGAGCGGTAGGGCTTCTCATCCCTCTTCGCCGCTTCGGCGTATCCCCCAACTGCGTTGGCGAAGAAAATTAGGACGGCAGCACGCCCAATGCGCGTTTCAGGCCTTCGGTATCGCCGAGGACCCAGATCCGGCTGATGCGGCCGCCGCCGGTGGTGAAGAACGCCGCGCCGGCCCAGCCGATTGGTTTTCCGCTCGGCATCTCGCCCCACAACGAGCCGCGATGGATGCCGGTGAACATCATCTGCGCCGCAGCGCGCCGCTCGGTGCTGATGAGATCGTCGATCCGGCAATGGTAGTCGCCGAACGCGGCATGGATCTTGCGCATGTAGCCGATGAAGCCCTCGGCGCCCTGCCGCAACTCACCGATCGATCCGCGGAAATCCAGGTCGGGACTGAGAATGGCGCGGGCCACGCCCTCGTCGGCGCGGTTCCACATGTCATGATAAAATCGTTCAACCAGCCGGCGACTTTCGTGATCGGTCATAAGATACCCTCACGACTGACGTTTCCGTGTTTCGACGGCCCCAATTTCAGCGCTACCATGCACGATCCTATCGTGCCCGGGAGGCCGTGTGACCGTCATCCTCCGCATCGCCGCCCTACTGGTGGCAGGCATCGCCGCCGTGGCGCGGCCCGCCGCCGCCAAGGACGAACTCGTCATCGGCATGACGCAGTATCCGTCGTCATTCAATCCCAATATCGGCGCAATGCTGGCCAAGACCCTGGTCGAAGGCATGACGTTCCGGCCGATCACGGCCTGGGACCCGGATTGGAAGATGGTCTGCCTGATGTGCACGGAGCTGCCCACGCTCGAGAACGGCGGCGCCGTGATCGAGGAGTACGCGCCGGGCAAGAAGGGTATTGCCGTCACGTATACGTTGCGGCCCGATCTGAAATGGGGCGATGGCACACCGGTCACGACCAAGGACGTCGCCTTCACCATGGAGGTCGGCAAGCATCCGCAGTCAGGTGTCGCTGCTGCCGAGGGCTACCGCCGCATTCTCAAGCTCGACATCAAAGATGACCGCACCTTCACGTTTCACAACGATCGCGTGACATTCGACTACAACGCGACCGGCGATTTCCGGCTCCTGCCGGCGCATGTCGACCGGCCCGTGTTCGAGGCCAATCCCGCCGACTACCGCAACAAGTCGAAGTACGAGACGGACACCACCAACCCGGCGCTGTGGCTTGGTCCCTATCGTGTCGTCAAGACCGTACCCGGTGCGTCGGTCGAGCTGGAGCGTAACCCGACCTGGGCCGGCAAAGCCCCCTACTTCAAGCGAATCGTGTTCCGCATCATCGAAAACACGGCAGCGCTGGAGGCCAACCTGCTGTCGGGCTCGATCGACTATGTGATCGGCGAGCTGGGGCTGTCGCTCGACCAGGCGCTGGCCTTTGAGAAACGGCACAAGGATCGCTTCAACGTCGTCTACAAACCCGGCCTGGTCTACGAGCACATCGACATCAGGATGGACAACCCGGTCCTGGCTGATCGACGCGTGCGTCTTGCCCTGATGCTCAGCATCGACCGCGAAGCGATTTCAACCCGGCTGTTCGAGGGCAAGCAGCCGGTGGCGCACAGCAACACCAATCCGCTCGATCCGATGTACAGCCCCGGCGCCAAGCACTACGCTTATGACGCCGCTGCCGCGCGCAAGCTGCTCGACGACGCCGGCTATTCCGACATCCGCGGCGGCATCCGGCATAACGCCAAGGGAGAGAAACTGTCGTTCGAGCTGATCACGACGGCCGGCAACCGCAACCGCGAGCAGATCCAGCAGGTGCTGCAGAGCCAGTGGAAACAGATCGGCATCGATGTTCGCCTCAAGATCGAGCCGCCGCGGGTGTTTTTCGGCGAAACAGTCCACAAGCGCGGCTACAGCGGCCTGGCAATGTATGCCTGGGTCTCCTCGCCGCAGAGCGTGCCGCGCACGACCCTGCATTCGCAGGAGATTCCCAGCGAGGCCAACGGTTGGAGCGGCCAGAACAGCGGCGGCTACAAGAGTCCCGAGATGGACCGCACGCTCGACGCCATGGAAATCGAGCTCGACGTCGGCAAGCGCAAAGCGCTGTTCGGCGAGATGCAGCGCATCTACACCGAGGACCTTCCCGTGCTGCCGCTGTACTTCCGCTCCGATGTCTTCGTCTTCCCCAAGGCGCTCAAAGGCGTACGCCCTACCGGCCACCAGTTCGTGTCGACCCTGTGGGTCGAGGATTGGCGGTGGGATCCGGACGGCAAGGATCAGGGGCCGGGGATCAGATGAGATGATCGCTCCTGTGACCTTGACCGGCCGCCACGTCCAGCTCGAGCCGCTGGAGGAGAAGCATCGCGAGACGCTGCGCCCGGCGGCGCAGGATCCAAAGATCTGGACGTTCACGGCATCGGCCCTGGGATCGGCGTTCGACCCCTGGTTCGACAACGCGCTGCGCCAGGCTGCCGCCGGTCACGAGTTGCCCTTCATCGCGCGCCTGCTCGGCGATGACAAGGTGGTGGGCAGCACGCGGTACCTGGGCATCGAGGCGCGCCACAAGCGGGTCGAGATCGGCAGCACGTGGTATGTGCGCGATGTATGGGCCAGCGCCGTCAACCCTGAATGCAAGCTGCTGCTAATGCGCCATGTATTCGAGACGCTGAAGTGGCATCGCGTCGAATTCAAGACCGACGCCCGCAACCAGCGCAGCCGCGATGCCATTGCACGCCTGGGTGCCCTCCAGGAAGGCATCTTCCGTCGCCACATGATCATGGCTGACGGCCATATACGGGACTCCGTCTATTTCAGCGTCGTCGACACCGACTGGCCGACTGTGAAAGCCGGCCTGGAGAAACGGCTGCGGCACTGAATGAAGCACAGGAAACGACAGGTCCCTGAGACCGCTCCGCAGGCACGGCGGCCAGCCTCAGACAGCCACCGCCGGCGGCCCATCGTGCCGGCATGACGCGCTACCTGGCCGGCCGGATCGCCGAAATGCTGCTCGTTCTGCTGCTGATGAGCGCGGTGGTGTTCGGCCTCATCGGCCTGATGCCGGGCGATCCCGTCGACCTGATGATCGCCGGCGACCCCAAGATGACCACCGAGGATGCGGCGCGCTTGCGCGCCCTCTACGGGCTCGACCGGCCGATCGCGGCCCGCTACCTGAGCTGGCTCGGCTCGGCGCTCGGCGGCGATCTCGGCTACTCGCGCTCCTTCTCACGTCCGGTGCTCGAGGTGCTGCTGCCGCGGCTGGCCGACACTTTGCTGCTGATGGGGCTGGCGCTGCTGGTGTCAGCAGCCATCGCGCTGCCGGTCGGTATGCTGGCGGCACGCCGGCCGCGCTCGGCGGTCGACTACAGTGTGAACCTGCTGTGCTTCGCCGGCATTTCGGTGCCGCCGTTCTGGCTGGCGCTGTTGCTGATCATGGCCTTTGCCGTGTTGCTGGGCTGGCTGCCCGCCAGCGGCGTCGGTGACGGACTGGTCGATCGCGTCCGCCACCTGGTGATGCCGTTGTCGGTGCTGGTGCTGACCAATGTCGGCCACTATACGCGCTTCGTGCGCGCCGCCACCATCGAGGTGCTGCGGCAGGACCACATTCGCACGGCGCGCGCCAAGGGCCTGTCGGAACGCGACGTGGTACGCCGCCACGCGCTGCAGGGTGCGCTGGCGCCGACGCTAACGGTGCTGGCGTTATCGTTCGGCGGCCTGTTCTCCGGCGCCCTGATCACCGAAACCATGTTTGCGCGACCCGGCATGGGCAAGGCGATCTACGACGCCATCATGGGCAATGACTACAACCTCGCCCTGGTCGGCCTCCTGCTCGCCACCGCTGCCACGCTCGCCGGCAGCCTGCTGGCCGATCTCGGCTACGCCTGGCTCGATCCGCGCGTGCGCCTGCAGGCCGACGCATGACAGCCGACGCGCGTTTCACTGCCGATCTGCTCGGCGCCCGTACACCCGCCGGCCGGGCGTGGCGCCGTTTCTGCAGCCATCGCCTGGCGCTGGCGTCGCTGTTCCTGCTGGTGGCCCTGGCCGCACTCGCGCTCGCCGGTCCATGGATCGCACGCTGGCGCGATATCGACCCGACGGCCACCGACCTGCTGGCCCGCCTGGAACCGCCGTCAGCGCGCTACTGGCTGGGCACCGACGACATCGGCCGCGACGTTTTCCAGCGCCTGCTCGACGGCGGGCGGATCTCGCTGCTGGTGGCGCTGGTCGCCGCTTTGTTGTCGGCGATCATCGGCGCTGTCGTGGGCGTGCTGGCAGGTTTCATCGGCGGCCGTCTTGATTCGTTGCTGATGCGGCTGACCGACAGCGTCATCGCGCTGCCACTGTTGCCGCTGCTGATCGTGCTGGCGGCGATCGACGTGCGCAAGCTGGGCGCCTCCGACTCGTTTGCCCAATCCGACCTGCTGTCACTCTACCGTATCATCATCATCGTGGCCCTGACCGGCTGGACGACGGTTGCCCGCCTGGTGCGGGCCGAGACGCTGTCGCTGAAGGCGCGCGATTTCGTGCGCGCCGCCACGGCGCTGGGAGCCTCGCCGCTGCGCCTGATGCTGAGGCATATCCTGCCCAACGCGGCCTCGCCGATCGTGGTGGCAACCACGCTGTCGGTCGGCAATATCGTGCTGTTCGAGTCGGTTCTCAGCTTCCTGGGACTGGGCATCCAGCCGCCGCACGCGAGCTGGGGCAACATGCTGACCGGCGCACAGGACTTCATCTGGAACGTGCCGCTGCTGGCCTTGTGGCCTGGCCTGTTGATCTTCCTCGCCGTGATCGCCTTCAATTTCGTCGGCGACGGCCTGCAGGACGCGCTCGACCCCCGCGCCGAACGGCGCTGAGCGACAGAAAACGGCATGTCTTTTGTCAGCAACAGTCGTTACTAGCGCGTGAGCGGGACCGTCGGCCCGCCGAGCTGTTGAGGAGATGGGCGCATGCGGCGATTCGTGGTCGGACTGCTGGCCGTGATCGGCTTTTTCACGCTCCTGGGTGTCGGCGGCGCCGTCGTGGTGTTCTCCATGGCCAATTCGGGGCGGCCGACGCCACCGCAACGCATCGTGCTGGAAATCGACTGGCGCCAGTTGCCGCAGGAGACTGCCGGCGGCGGCCTGGACCTTGCGCTACTGGCGCCGCAAAAGCCGACCCTGTCGCAGACCGTCACCCTGCTGCAGCGCGCGGCCAAGGATCCGCGCGTCGCCGGCCTGGTCGCGACATTGGGCGATGATGCACCGGGATACGCTTCCGTACAGGAACTGCGTGATGCCGTCGCCGCCTTCCGCGCCGCCGGCAAGTTTGCCATCGCCACGACCGAGAGCTTCGAGGAAGGATCCGGCGGCCTGCAGAACTACTATCTCGCCACCGCCTTCGAAAAAATCTGGCTGCAGCCCAGCGGCGATTTCGGCGTCGTTGGCCTTGCCGCCCAGGTGCCCTTCCTGAAGGGCGCGCTCGACAAGCTCGGGGTGCGGGCCGAGGGCGGCCAACGCATGGAATACAAGACCGCACCGGAAAGCTTCACGGCCGCCGGTATGACGCCGGCCCATCGCGAGAACATGCAACAGCTGCTCGACGGCCTGTACGACCTGGTGGTGGCCGATATCGCCACGGCCCGCGGCCTTTCTGTCGCCGATGTCCGCGGCCTGATCGACCGTGCCCCGCTGTCCGCACAGGAAGCACTGCAGGCCAAGCTGGTCGACAAGACCTTGTACCGCGACGAGGCCCGCGTTGAGGCGTTGCTGCAGGCCGGCGAGCATGCCGATGTGTTCCCGATCGAAGACTATGCCGAGCTCGACAAGTCCCAGCCGCCGACGGGCGACACGATCGCCCTGGTCGTCGCCAGCGGCACGATCGTGTCGGGTGATCCCGACGACAGCCCGTTGCAGGGCGAATCCGTTCTCGCCGTCGACCGGACTGTGCAGTTGATCGAAGCAGCGGCCCGCGACGCCGACGTCAAGGCACTGGTCGTGCGCATCGATTCGCCGGGCGGCTCGTATGTCGCTTCCGATACGCTGCGCCGCGCTCTGGAGAAGGCCAAGGCCGGTGGCCGGCCGTTGATCGTCTCGTTCGGCGACGTCGCCGCATCAGGTGGATATTTCGCCGCCCTGCCCGCCGATACCATCGTCGCCCAGCCCGGCAGCATCACCGGATCGATCGGCGTCTTTTCGATCAAGCCGGTGGTGAGCAACCTGCTCGACACCCTGGGTATCAAGGTCGAGACGCTGACCACCGGCGCCAACGCGACGATGAGCTCGCCGCTGCACGCCTTCACGCCGCAGCAGCAGGCCCTGCTCGACCGCCAACTCGATCGCATCTACAGCGACTTCACGGCCAAGGTCAGTGCCGCGCGCAAGCTCGACCCGGCCCGCCTCGATCGCGCCGCGCGCGGCCGCGTCTTCACCGGAGCGCAGGCCAAGGCCGCTGGCCTGGTCGACGAGACCGGCGGCCTGAGCCGCGCCCTTGCACTGGCCAAGACCCGGGCCGGTATCGATGCCGGCCGCGATGTGCGCATCCGGCGGTATCCGGCCGAGAAGGAGCCGCTGGAGCGCGTGCTCGACCTGGTGTTCAGCGGCGGCAAGCCGCCACGTGTGAGTGTGATGGCCGCGACTGATGCCGGTGCAACGACACGGGCGCTGGCACAGCGCCTCAATGTGCTCGGCCTCCATTGGCGGGCCGATACCATGCGGCTGCCACCACTGCCGCCATTGTGGCGGTAGATCGCCTCATCCCTCGCGCACGCCGGCGATCAGGAACTCGCGATTGCCGTCGGCGCCTTCAATGGGGCTGTCGGTGATGCCCAGCACGCGCCAGCCGGGCTGCGCCGCCAGCCAGTCACCGATGGTGGCGCAGACTTCCTCGTGCAGTGCCGGGTCGCGCACGATGCCGCCCTTGCCGACGCGGCCCTTGCCGACCTCGAACTGCGGCTTGATCAGGGCCACCAGATGCGCGCCGGCCGCGGCCAGCGCCAGCGCCGCCGGCAGTGCCGTGCGCAGGCCGATGAAGCTCACGTCGCTCACGACAAGGTCGATCGGATCGGGGATCTGGGCGCTGGTCACATCACGGATGTTGGTGCGCTCCAGCACGACCACGCGCCGATCCTGACGCAGTTTCCAGGCGAGTTGCCCGTGCCCGACATCGACGGCGTAGACTTTGGCGGCGCCCGCCTGCAGCAGTACGTCGGTGAAGCCGCCGGTCGAGGCACCGACATCCAGCCCGGTGCGGCCGGCGACGGGTATGGTGAAAGCCGCCAGCCCACGCGCCAGCTTCAGCCCGCCGCGCGACACATAGGGGTGCGGCTGGCCGCGGACCTCCAGCGGCACGTCGGCGGCCACCGGCGTACCGGGTTTGTCGACCCGCCGCGCGCCGATGAAAACCAGCCCGGCCATGACCAGCCGCTGGGCGGCGGCGCGCGTCTCAGCCAGGCCGCGTTCGACGAGGGCTATGTCGGCGCGGACCTTGGCCGCGCCTTTGCCTTTGGGGGTGTGCTCGCCAGTCATTCACAGGTCGTATAGCCTGTGAACGTTGATGTCGCACCCGTCTCGACGCCGGGCACCGGCATCGATAGGGTCGCCCTCGGCTGTTGTCGCGGGGCCTCCGACGGGCGTCGCCAGTGGACGGCACCAGATCTGCACGGTAACGCATCAGAAACTGCAGCGACAACACGAACAAAAGACAGAAAAATCGATATGTTTCTACTTGAGAGAGAAGGAAAATGAAGTATTCTTTTCCAAGGTTCATGTAGTGTGACGTTGCTCTACCAAGAAAATCTAATGACGACCCGTATCCCCCTCCTGCTGGCTGCTTTCTTGTATCTGTGGTCGGGTGTAACAGCGTCGGCGCAGGAGACGGTTTCGACTGGCGAAGTCCTGCAGGCCCAGGCCGCCATCCCCCTGTTCCCATCGACCCTGTTGCCGCGCGTCAAGCCGCCGGAGCCGCCACCGGTACCGGACAAGGTGGCGATGGCGATCACCGGTGACTCGCTGGCCGACGGAATCTGGGGCGCGATCTATCGCAAGCTGGTGCGCGACAAGCGCTACATCATCCGCCGCAATGCTAAGAACTCGACCGGATTCACCACCGAGGGCCTGCTCGGCCAGATCGACGACGGCTTCGCGCCGACACCGGCTGACGCCGTGGTGATGATGATCGGTGCCAATGACCGCCGCAGCTTTTTCGTCGATGGCAAGTCCAAGGCACTGTTCGGCACGCCGCCGTGGCGGACGTTCTACGGCGATCGCGCTGCTGCCTTCATGGATTACCTCAAGACGCGCGACGTGCCGGTGGTCTGGATCCTGCTGCCCGTCATGCGCGACGAGGCGGCCGCGCGTGACGCCAAGCTGATCAACGAGCTGGTGCAGAAGGCCGCGGCCGACCGGCCGTGGGTGCGCACGGTCGAAACCTGGCCACTGACAGCCGATGCCGACGGTGCATACGCTGCGCATTTCAAGGACCTCTCCGGCAAGGTCCGCCTGATGCGCGACAACGACGGCGTGCATTTCACGCCGCCGGGCTACGAACTGATCGCCGAATCCGTCCTCAATCTCTTGCGCGAAGCCTCTCCCAAATTCCGTCTTCTGCCGCGATAATGGCGCCTGCCGGGCCCCCTCCCG
>Ga0187894_10005390_pt1 | contig 13085 bp, 12 predicted proteins | sample GBC1701081metaG_FD_136650 | JGI IMG/M metagenome (GOLD analysis project Ga0187894, IMG submission 136650) | White microbial mat communities from a lava cave in the Kipuka Kanohina Cave System on the Island of Hawaii, USA - GBC170108-1 metaG ... | reverse complement strand
GCGAGCGAAGCGAGCGGGTCAAAGCAAGCCGGAGGCGCGGCTCCGCCGCGCCGGCGTGGACCAAGATCCGTGGGGGGGACGTGGGGGGCTGCATCAGCCCCCCGCGAGCGCCGTAGGCGCGTTCGGGCTAGGATCTGCACGCCTTGGCCCCATGAGCTTCCGTCTTTTGCTGTGGTTGAAGGCGCGCCTGATCCTGGGCTCGTTCTCGCGACGTCGAGGCTGGACGGGCGTCGGCGGATTCATCTTGCTGGCGGCGGTCTTTTCACCCGTGTGGACCGGAGGCGCGATCACCGCCCACCACGTTGTGTTGCGCCACGGCGGTCTGGGCATCGCGGCGGTCTTCGCGCTGGTGCACGTAGTTTGGCTGTATGTGGCGGTCGTCATGGGCGCCTTCACCGAGGCCTTCGATCCGCGGCGGCTCCTGCGCTATCCCGTCGACCAGCGCGCGGTTTACCTGTTCAACGTCCTGGCCGCGCCGTTGGACGTCGCCGCCCTGTTCTTCGCCCCGCCGCTCGTCGCTGCCGTGCTCGCGGCCGCCGAATCGGGGCCCGCCGCCGGGGCGTTCACGGCCCTCGCCGCTCTGTCGCTGGTGCTCGCGACGTCGGCTGTTCTCCAGATTCTGCTCGCGCTGCTGGGCGATTTCCTCAAGCACGAATGGGCGCGGGCTGTGGGTGGCTTGCTCATCGGGATCGTGATCATGGCTGCGACGTGGGGATTGCGAGCGGGCGCCGCCCCTGGCGGGCGTCGGGCGATGGGCGGAGTCGGGAATTTCGAGCCGCTGGTGCACGGGCTGGCCGCCGGCGGCGAGTGGATCGTGACGGCCATCCTCCCCGTTCGCGCCGCGGCCGCCGCGTTCGAAGGCCGCCTGGCCCCAGCCGCCTTGTGGCTGGCCGCCTCCGGCTTGGCCGCGTACGCGTTGATTCGGGCCGGGGCCCGTCTGGCGTTACGGGTCGCCATGGACCGGGAGACGCGAGGCGCCTTCCGGCCGTCGTCCGGCTCCCGAAGCGCTGCCGGCGGCCTAGGCCTGGGGGACCGGCTGCTCGCAGCGGCCTTTCCGCGGGATCTCGCCGTCCTCGTGGGCCGCGAGCTGCGCACCTACGCGCGGACGCCGCAGATCCTCATCGGCCTGTGCACCGCGCCCCTGCTGGTCGCTTTCTTCACCAGGACGGACAATCCCGCTACCGGCAACGTCTACTGGGCCGCCTTCTTGAGCTTGACGCCCGCGCTCAACCTGTCCGCCAACCAGTTCGGCCTGGACCGCGAGGGCGTGCGCGCGTACTTCATGCTGCCCATCGACGAGATCCGCCTCTTGCTCGCCAAGAACCTGGCTCTCGTGCTGCTCATCCTCGTTGAAGCGGCGGCGGTGGCCGGCATGCTCGTCCTGACGTCGTATTCGGTGACCGCGATCGACGCGCTGACCGGCACGGCGTGTGTCGTGGCCACACTGCCCGCCATCTTGACGGTAGGAAACGTTCTGTCGGTACGAAGCCCCTGGCGCATGACGTTCCGGATGGGCGGCGCCCCCAAAGGCGCCGTCGGTTCTGCCTTCGCCCAGGTGGCGGTCCTGGGGGTGATGGCGTTGCTGCTTTTCGTGCCCTCACTGCTGGCAGAGCACCTGTGGGTCGGCCCGGGACGGCGCCCCGAGCTGGCGGCCCTGGCCGGAATCGCTTTCGAGGCTGCGGCCGCGTGGGTGGTGTGGGCGATGCTGCTCGACGGGGCCGCCGCGTCCCTGGTCCGTCGCCGCGAGCACGTCCTCGACGCGCTGGCGCGGCCGGAAGAAACCGGGTAGCGGCCGGCGGGCGCGTCGGCTGCGCCCGTCGGCCGCTATGGTAAGTTCCGCGGCCCATGTTCGAGACGCTGACCAAGGGATTCCGCACCGCCAAGCAGAAGTTCCAGGGCGTCACGGAGCTCGACGAAGCCACGGTCGACGAGGCGCTGAAGGACGTCCGCACCGCGCTGTTGGAGGCGGACGTGGGCTTCGACGTCGTGCAGAGCTTTTGCAAACAGGTCCGCGCGAAGGCCGTGGGCGTCATCGTCAAGGTCAAGGCGTCTACGAAGGAAAAAGTCCGCCGGGTCACCGCCGAGGACCACTTCGTCAAGCTGTGCCACGACGAGCTGGTGGATCTGATGGGCCCCGTCGACACCAACATCAAGTTCGCGAAGAAGGGCGCCACCGGAATCATGCTGGTGGGCCTGCAGGGCTCGGGCAAGACCACCACCATCGGCAAGCTGGCCTACTTCCTGGAGAAGCAGCACAAGCGGCCGTTGCTGGTGGCCGCCGACGTCTACCGGCCAGCCGCCATCGAGCAGCTCAAAGTCATCGGCGGACGCCTGGGAATGCCCGTCCACGCCGAGCCGGGCGGTAAGCCGCCCGAGATCTGCGAGCGCGCCATGCGCGTGGCCTCGGAGAGCGGCCGCGACGTCGTCCTGTTCGACACCGCCGGCCGTCTGGCCATCGACGAGCCGCTGATGGCAGAGCTGGATGAGATCAACCATCGGGCGCAGCCGGGCAATATCCTGCTGGTGGTGGACGCCATGATCGGCCAGGACGCCGTCGGCACCGCGAAGGCGTTCAACGAACGCTTGGACCTCGACGGCGTGATCCTTACCAAGCTGGACGGCGACGCGCGCGGCGGCGCGGCCCTGTCGGTCAAGGCGGTCACTGGCAAACCCATCAAGTTCGTCGGTATGGGGGAATCGTCGGAGCGGCTGGAGGAATTCCGCCCCGACGGCATGGCCAGCCGCATCCTGGGACGCGGCGACGTCATCGGCCTGATCCAGCAGTTCGAAGACGTGGTCGACGAGGAGAAGGCGGAGCAGGACGCGGTCCGCATGCTCAAGGGGAAGTTCGACATGAACGACTTCCTCGAGCAGATCGGCGTCCTGAAGAAGATGGGATCGCTGTCCGAGATGGTGGACAAGATCCCGGGTGTATCCGAGGCAATGGCCGCGCAGTCGGGCGGCGAGGCACCGAAAATCGACGACCGCGAGCTCGGGCGCATCGGCGCCGTGATTTCGTCCATGACCGACGACGAGCGCCGCTACCCCGAGCGCTTCGTCATCACGAGCTGGGAAGAGATCGTCGAGGGCGGCAAACGGAAGAAGAAGCGCAGCGCCTTTTACGATCAGAGCCGCCTGCGCCGTGTCGCCCAAGGATGTGGCCGCAAGGAACAGGAAGTCGCCGACATCCTGAACCGCTTCGCGATGATGCGGCAGCTCATGATGCAGCTCGGGATGCAGACCGGCTTGCTCGGCAAGATCCCCGGGTTCAAGCAGCTAGCCCAGATGAAGAAGTTCGCGGGCGTCGACGTGGACCAGTTGGCCGGGATGATGAACACGCCATCACCCACCCGCCGCGGCTTCCAGGCGCCCACGCGCAACATGGACCGCGCCAAAGAAAAGCGAAAGCGCAAGGACGCCCGCAAAGCCCGCAAGAAAGCCAGGCAGCGCCGCTAGCCGCATTAGCGCGAGTTAAGCGCGAGTTACCCCAGCCAGCCGAGGGTTGCCGGCTCGCTGCGGTCTTCCCCGACGAGGCGCAGGAACAGATCCTCCAAGGTCTCGGCGCCGTTGGCCGTGCTGCCTTGCAAGTCGGACAGGCTGCCCTGCGCCACCAGCCGCCCGCGGTTGATGATACCGACGTGGGTGCAGAGGCGCTCCACCACTTCCAGGACGTGCGATGTCAGGAACACCGTCGTGTGGCCGCTGCGCACCAGGCGGGCGAGCAAGTCGCGGATGCCCTTGGTGGCCACCGCATCGATCCCTTCGAAGGGCTCGTCGAGAAACAGCAAGCGCGGGTTGTGGATCAGGGCGCACGATAGCGCCAGCTTCTTCCTCATGCCGTGGGAGTAGCCCGCCACCAGCTTGCGCGCGTCGGCGGTCAGGTCCATGGCCTCCAGCAGCTCGTGGGCGCGGGCCGCGGCCGTAGGAGCGTCGAGCCCGTAGACGCGGCCCACGAAGCGTAAGTGCTCTTCCCCGGTCAGCCGCTCGAACAGCGCCAGCCCGTCCGGCACCACGCCGATGCGGCGCTTGACCTCCAGCGCGTCGCGGCCGAGGTCGAGGCCGAGCACGGTGGCGCGTCCGCTCGCCGCCGCGAGCACGCCGGTCAAGATGTTGATCGTGGTGGACTTGCCGGCGCCGTTCGGTCCCAGGAATCCGTAGAACGATCCCGCCGGGACGCGAAGGTCTAGCGCGTCGACGGCCACCTGCGCTCCGAAACGTCTCGTCAGGGCGGTGGTGGTCAGAGCGAGGTCCTCTTTCGCGGCGGCGCCGGCGTCGACGCCGTTCACGGGGTCGTTCCGGTCGGATCGCGGCCTGCCATTCCCATCTCGCCCGCGGCCGCCGCTGCGGCTATGGCGGCCGCGGCCGCCTCGCGGGCCTTCCTGCGTCGCGCGCGCTGCATGTATCCGTACCCAACCAGCAACGACGCCAGCAGCGGCCCGGTCGCCGCCAACACCATCGCGGTTTCGTGGCGCAGGAAGAAGTCCAGGGTTCGCTCGAAGAAGCCGTTCGAGCTCTCACTGGTCGCCACGAGCAGATAGAGACCTACAGCGGCCCCGACGGACACCAGGTTCGCCACGGCGAAGTTGGCCAGCCGCTTGCGTGTGCTGTGATGCGCGCTGGGCGTCGGCATTCCACCCTCGCCGTACGCCGCTTTGATGTCGTTCATTTCGACCCAGCTTAGCAGCCGGGCGGTTCTGGGGAAGGAGGGAGGCGCGTTCAGAATCGGCCGCCGAACCGGGCGCGTCCGGTGTTTTCCCACCAATCCACCCAGCGCTGCCGGGCTTCCTCGCGCTCGCGTTTCGGTAGATCGAAGTGGTAACCGAAGTATTGCCCCGTGAGATGCCTCAATTCTTGCGAAGCGGAAAACCTCAGCTCGGGCTCCCGGTGGGCCAACCCTTCCAGAAGCCATTCGATGCGGCTCCGATCGCGGCTTCGTTTCCACCAGCTGGCCCAGCGCCAGCGGCTGTCGCCGAAGTCCTGCTTGGTGATGGCGCACAAGGCGCGATGCGCCGCGATCGCCAGGTGCGGCTCGTCGGCTTTGAGGTGCTGGGCCAGGGTCGGCACCGCATCTCGATCCCGCAGCTCTCCCAGCGCGGCGGCGGCGGCGGCGGCCGGATGAGGCGTCGCGTCGGTGACCGTCGCGCGCAGTCGGGCCGCGAGATCCTTGACGTAAGGGTGGTCAGGACATCGACGGAGCGCGCGCAGCGCCGCCGTGCGCACGGCCGTGTCCGCGTCGTCGGTCAGCCGGACCAACGTCTCCTCGGCCCCGCGTACGCCCAGCGTTCCCAGCATCTCGGCGGCGCGGCGCCTCCAGGCGGGATCGGCGCTGGTCAGCAGCGGCCGAACCACAGGCAGGGCGGCGTCACCGAACTTGGCCACCAGGCGCAACATCGCCGCTTCAGGCAGCGCGTGTCCGTCCAGCAGGCGTCGCGAGATTCGCTCGAGCACGGCCGAGACGTCGGCGGCGCGAAGGATCGCCGCGGCGGCGGCTTCCCCTGCCGCCCCGTCGGGGTCCGCCTGATATGCGTCGAGGAGCGCGTCCACCGCCGAGCTCCGCCGGTCCTCGGCGACGACCGCGGGCGGCGGCGGTGGGGACGCGGCGGGCACGACGGGTCGAGGCGCCGGCGTGGGGACGGGCGCCATCGGCGTGAGCGGATCGTTCGCGCTGGCGGGATGGACGCCGGCGCCGGCGTTGTCGGTCTCGAGGGCGGCAGCGGAGGGGGGGAGCTCGGGCGCCACATCGGGCGTGGCCGCAGCCTGAGGTGTGGGCGTGGAGGAAGGTGTGAGCGCGGGTGTGGGTTGCGGCTCAGGCGAGGAGATCGGTTCAGGGGGCGGCGTCTCCGTCTCGGATCCCGACTCCGCCTTCGTACGTAAGATCAGACGTTCGAGCGCCGCGGCGGCTGTCCGCGCGTAGCCCATCAACGTCGGCGCGTCTTCGGGATCGGGCGGGGCGTCGCCGCGGTCGGCGTAGAACAGGCACACCGCGCGCGATCGCAGCATGACCGGGATGATGACGGCGCCGGGCGCGGCCAGCCGCCCGACGAACGCCTGAAAGGCGCCGGCCACCTCCCCCGCGCCCAGTGCGCCCACATAGGGTGCGCCGAAGTCGCTCACCATTTGAAACGGCGACGCAGGCCCCAGCGGCAAGGAGAGCGACGCGACCTTCGCCGGGTCGACGGTCTCCGCCGCGCGGGCGGCCCGCCCTTGCGCCACACGCGCGGTCCCGGCGCCTTTCACGCTCATCACCACCACGAACGACATCCGGATGGCCACGGCGTCGGCGAGAGCCGCGAAGACCTCGTCTCGTGTCGTGGCTTCCTTGATGCGCGACACCGCGGCCGGAACCAGCAGCGGTGCAGGAGGCATCGGGAGCGCGGACGCGGCGGCGGGTGACTCCGTCGGCTCCGCCGGGGCCGGCGTGGGCGTCCGGGCCGGCTCGGGCTGTGGCTCCGGCTGGAACGCGGGCGGCTTGTGGATCTGCGCCGCGGGCGAGGCCCACCGCCTCACCGTCTCCGCGCCCAGCATGCGCCCCAGGAGCGCAATGAAGCGGGAGGACATCGGCCGCCGGTAAACCGCCTCGCGCAACGCCCGAAGACGTACCTCGGGGACGATGAAACGCTCGATGACCAGCCCCAGATCTCGCTCGGCCTGCTCCAGCGCGGCCACCGCCAGCGGCTCCGCACACAACACGCGCAGCGTTTTCCCGCCGCCGGCGACGGCCACGGGCACCGCGTTGCAGGTGTCCGCCCGCGTGATGTCGAAGATGGCGGCGGCTTCCGGCCGCGGCGTCTCCACCAGATCCGGGTCAGGGATTCCGAGCCCCGTCGCTTCGGACAGATAGCGCCACAGCGTCGGTTCGTCGAGCGCGTCCATCTCCAGCAGCACCGTGTCCAGCGCGCCGCCGTACAGGACCTGACGCCGCATGGCGGCCGTCGCCACGTCCGGCGCCACGACCCGATCTCGTATCAGGAGGGACGCCAGCCTGGACGACAAGACGCGCTGGTCCAGTTCCCTAGCTGTCTACGATGACGTACGTGCCGGCCAGGTGATCGTGAAGCGCCCGGTGCTCGCGATCGAACAGCGACCACAGAAACCCGAGCCCGGCCGGCAGCACGCTGACCGCCAGCGCGAGCAGACGTGCCGTCCCGCGCGCTGGCCCGGGCAGCCGGCCATTGACCGAGATGACACGGAGCCCGACGAGCCGCTTGCCCGGCGTCTGGCCCGCGATCCCACCGAAATACACCTGGTAAAGCGCGGTCAGCCCCGCGAACAGGCCTGCCGCCCCGACGGCGAAGGGGTTGCGATCGAGAAAGCCCGCCACCAGCAGGTCGGGTCCCAGCTCGCGCCAGCGCGGTATGGGGACGCCCAGGATCAGCGCGACCGCCACCACCACGCCGGCCGACAGGACCAGCAGGATGCCGAGATCCACGGCTGCCGCCAGAAGGCGCCGCGGAAAACCGGCGACCCGCACCCGCAGCACGCGGGAGGGGCGCTCGTCGGCGGGCGAAATCGAAGACGTCGCGGATGCGGGCGGCGCGTCTGAGGAAGCGGAAAGAGCGGCCACTGCGTTCACCACGTCATTCTGCGAAGGCTCGGGGGCCAGAGCAAGTTTGCGCGCTGTCGCTGCCGCCGTCGTGCGGCTCGGCGGGTCTTACTTTGCGTAATCCGTCGCGCGCGTTTCGCGGACGACCGACACGCGGATCTGACCGGGGTAGGTCAATCCGGTCTCGATCTTCCGCGCGATGTCTTTGGCCAAGAATCGCGCCTGCTCGTCGGTGACCTTGCTGTTCTCCACCAGCACGCGCACCTCGCGCCCGGCCTGGATGGCGAAGGCGCGCTCTACGCCGGGGAAGCCCGTTGCCATTCGTTCCAGGTCCGCCAGCCGCCGGACGTAGGACTCGAGCATCTCGCGCCGGGCGCCGGGCCGGTGCCCGGACAGGACGTTGGCGGCATCGACGATGTGGTCCAGCAAGTCCGGCGCCGCGATCTCGCCGTGGTGCGATTCGATGGCGTGGCAAACCGCGGGTGGCTCGCCGAGCTTGCGCGCCATCGCCGCCCCGATGGCGGCGTGTGAGCCCTCGACTTCCTGGTCCACGCCCTTGCCGATGTCGTGCAGCAACCCCGCCCGACGGGCGGTCTTCACCGACAGGCCGAGCTCGGCCGCCATGGCGCCGGCCAAGAACCCCACCTCGACGGAATGAAGCAGCAAGTTCTGCGCGCTGCTGCTGCGCAGCTTCAATCTCCCCAGCATCCGGATCAGCTCCGGGTGCAGCCGCGTGATCCCCAGGTCGAAGGCCGCCTGCTCACCGGCGTCCTTGCACTGCTGCTCGACCTCCTCGGTGGCCTTGGCCACCATCTCCTCGATGCGCGTCGGATGGATCCGCCCGTCGGCGATGAGCCGCGTCAGCGCCAGCCGCGCGATTTCGCGGCGGACGGGGTTGAAGCACGAGATCACCACGGCTTCCGGCGTGTCGTCGATGATGAGGTCGACGCCGGTGGCGGCCTCCAGCGCGCGGACGTTCCGTCCTTCGCGGCCGATGATTCGCCCCTTCATGTCGTCGGAGGGCAGCGGCACCGTCGCCACGGTCCGTTCGGCCACGTACTCACCCGCGTAACGTTGGATCGCGGCGCTGATGATGGTCTTCGACCGCGTCTCCGCCTCCTCGCGGGCCTGATCCTCGATCTTTTTGACCTCCGCCGACGCCTGCCGGCGCGCCTCATCCCGGATCTCGGCCAGCAGGGCATCCTTCGCCTCGGCCACCGTCATACCCGCGATCTTCTCCAGCCTGGTCTTGGCTTCGGCGGCGGCGCTCGCAGCGTTCCGGGCCGCCGCCTCCGCCGCCTCCTCGCGCGTCTGGAGCTGCCGTGACTTTTGCGCCAGCGCATCCATCTCCGTGCGCAGCGCCTTCTCGCGCGCCCCGAGGTTCTGTTCTTTCGCCGCCGTCTCATGGATCTTGTGGTCCAGATCCGCGCGGCGCGTCCGCAGATCGTCCTCGACTTCTTTCCGGGCCTTGAGCGCCAGATCCTTGCCATCGAGCTCGGCCTGCTTCCGAAGAGACGCCGCCTCCGCTTTCGCGCCTTCGATGAGGCGCTTCCTTTCTTCCTCCGTCCGTTCCGGCGGCGGCGGCAGCGCCCGCGTCCTGCTCATCGCCCGTCCCGCTAGCCAGGCCGCCACCCCCACCGCGAGGCAAATCACGACGATCAGCGCCGCGGTCATGTCTGGCCGCCGCCTTGCCGCGCGCCGGGGGGGCGTGCGCACCGCACCGTGCGTGCATCGGTGACCACCCAATCCACCGGCGCGTCGCGCCCGTCTGCTGGACAGCGATCCACCAACTGGAAGTCGTACCCGATTCCCACCAGCGCCGTCCGTCGGCCGTCACCCAGGAACCGCGCGACTTCGTCATAGTACCCCCCCCCATATCCAAGCCGCCGACCCGCGCCGTCGAACGCGAGCCCGGGCACCACCATCACGTCGATGGCCTCCAGCGCGACCTCCGGCCACGCGGCGTCCGGTTCGAGCAGCCCGAAACGTCCAGGGCGAAGGTCGCCGGCGTCCGACGCCGCCGCGCGGTGAAAGCGAAGCCGCGGAGCGCCGTCGGTCACGCGCGGCAACGCCACCACGTCCCCTCGGTCGCGCACCCGGGCAAGCGCCGCCGCGGGATCGATCTCGCCCCGCACCGCCACGAACCCGGCCACGACCCGCGCGCGGGCCAGAACCGGCAGCGTGTCCAACCGATCACACACGGCCGCCGACGCCGCGGTCTTCTCGACCGGAGACAATCGCGTGCGCTGGTCGCTCAGCGCGCGCCGCAACTTCGTCTTCTGGTCGTTCTGGGAATCGGCGGCGGCAGCCATCGGCCGTGGGCCGGCGACTATACCCTGGCCTCTCGTTCCAGGAACTCCAGAATCGAACGCCCCTTGTCCCGGATTCGCTTTCGCAGATCAGCGCTCGCCCGGCGGGCTTCGTGCAGCTCCTCGGCGATGTGCAGCGCCGTCATGATCGCCACCGCCTGAGTGTCCGGCGTCTTGGTGTTTCGCTGCACCTCTCGGAACTTCCCGTCGACGTAGTCCGCCAACCTGCGGACCATCCGATCGTCGTCGTCGCTGCGCAGCGAGTAGCGCTGGCCGCCGATGTGCACCGTGACCGAGCGCTTCATGGTCTGGCGGCGCCGCCGGCCAGCCCAGCCAAGATCGCACGTTGTCCGTCGTCCGCGTCGCGCAGCTGGAGCCCCATCCCCCAGCCCAAGCTCGCGTCCGTCGTCCATCGGACCTCGGCGCGCACTTCCAGCGGTGTCGCCCGCCGTGGCACGTCGAGGAACACCCGCACCGTCTGCCCCCTGTCGTCGAGGAAGTCGGAATGGAAGAAAAGGCCGTCGCGGCTGAGATCCGTGACGTGCCCTTCCAGCGTGAGCCGCGGGCTGGTGTAGCGGGCTCGAATTTCGACCTTCACCCGCTCCGAACGCCGCTGCTCCGTCCCCGTGTTCGTCGCTGATTTCTTGTTGATGATGTCCATGCGGGTATGCCCGTGTTATGTAGGCCCGTCCACAAGGTTGTCAACCCATCGCCGCCCCAGCGCGGCAATCACCCCTTGACCCGAGGCATCCAAGCAGGCAAAAGAAGCACCGCTCGGGCCCATAGCTCAGCTGGTAGAGCAGGGGACTTTTAATCCTCTGGTCGCAGGTTCGATCCCTGCTGGGCTCACAAGACCGGGACCCCATCGTCTAGCCCGGCCCAGGACAGTGGCCCTTCAAGCCACGAACGCGGGTTCGAATCCCGCTGGGGTCGCAAATGCTGGGCTCGTCACAGGCATCTCGATTCGCGGGGCGCCTGTGACAGCCCAGTGGTTCCCCTCGGGCTCGAAGTACAGCCCGCGTGGGAACAAGGCGCGCAGGGCCTGCCGCGCTTCGTCTGGCGAGCCAACGAGCCCTTGGCGAAGCCGTTCGAACGCTCCAGCGATTTCGCCTGCCAGGGTGTCCAGAGCTATTCGGGCGGCCCCAGGCGCAGCCCTGGCAGTGGCGATCGTGGCTTCCAGGGATCGGATCCGTTCCTGCCGCTTGCGCAGTTCGGCCAGGAGATCCGGCACGTCGGACGCCTCGGCAACGGCAGCCGCATACCGTTTTTGCTCCTTGCGGAGCTTGGACAACTCCTCCTCCAGCCGTTCAACCGGCACGGCGTCGCGGCGGCAGTCCTGCTGCGCCAGCTCGACCACGCGGGCCGTGATCTGCTCCAGGATCTGAGGCGTGAGCACGTTGTCCAGCAGATAGGCGACGATCGCTCTCTCCACCACGTCGCGAGGTTGGCGGATCGAGACGTTGCAGACTGTCTCCCCGCGCTTCTTCGCGTAGGCGCACGAGTAGGCCTGGATCGTGTTCCTACCGCGCTTGGTCGTCGTCACGGTGATCGGCCCGCCGCACCTCGCGCAGCGTCCCAGCCCCGACAGAGGATGCCGTGGATGACCTGCGCGCCAGGGGTTCCCGCGTGCGGCGACGAGATGGGCTTGAGCAGCGAAGCGAGCTTGAACGGCGTTCCAGAGGGGCTCGGGGATGATCCGCCACTCGGGCACGTCTATGCGAATGACCCTGGACTCGTCGGCTCTGATCGTCAGCCGCCTGCCACCCTTGCGCGAACGTTCGACGCGCCCGTGTACATGAAGGCCGATGTAGCGCACGTTTTTCAACATGCTGCGGATCGCCGACGGCGCCCACGAACCTGTACCGCGATTCCCGTATGACGGAGTGGTCACGTGTTCGGCATTGAGCCTCTTGGCGATCCAGACGAGCCCGCGGCCCTCGGAGTACCAGGTGAAGATCCGTAGGACGATCTTGGCCTGCTCGGGATCAACCACAGCCACGGTGTTCTTGCGGCGGCCCTCGCGGTCGGGGTTCTGGATGTTGCGATAGCCGTAGCAGCGGCCGCCGGCCAGCCGACCCGAGCGCACGCGCTCCTGGAGCGCCTCGGCTGTACGCTTGCGAATGCTTTCCAACTCGGTCTGATGCGCGATACCGGGCACGAACACCATCGCGGAGTCCAGGGCGTTGGTCATCGCGACTTCCCTGCGGTCGGCGTAGAAAAAGAGACGGGCGCCCCGTTCCTGGACCAGTTCCTCGATCACGAGCGTCGTCTGTGTCGCTTTCCGGCCGATACGGGACTGGTCGCGGCAGATGACAACATCGCCAGGCCGAGCCTCGTCCAGGAGCCGCTTTAGCTCCGGCCGGCCGAGGAAGTCATCTCCGGCCCGATCATCGTCGAGGTACTCCACGCGCTCGCCGAAGTTGATCGACAGTCCGGCAGCGAATCGAGCGCAACCCGAGCGCTGCACATCGATGCTGTGGGTCTGCTGGTCGTCACCTTTCGAGCGGCGTAGGTACACCCGGACGGCTGGACGCGCGGGAATGGCAACAAGGCGGGGTTTCATGAATGGGGCTCCTGGTCGTGGTCGCCGAATCGAATCACGGCCCGCTCTTGGCGGTCAATTCCTCGTCGGTGGGCAGTCGCGATCCAGACGTTCAGGCGGCGTGATCACCTGCCCTCAGACGGTGGGCCTTGATCTCCGCCCACAGCCATTGCGACATCGATGTTACGAACTGGGAGCGGTCGATGGCACGCATGTCGATCCGTACGGTTGCCGCCGTCATCGGCGCTTCGCAGAGCGGCCCAACCAGAACCTCGGGGTAAAGGAGGTAGATAGCTTTCGCCATCGCGTGGGCGACGTCGGTCCACGCGCGCTGAAGCTCGTCATCGATCGAGCCCGAGTCATTTGCTGCTGCCATCGCCCTTCTCCGTTCTATGAGATCGCCGCCATGGCGTGGCGGACGATGGAAGCGTCGCAGATGGCAGGCCCATCTACCTATAGCGCCTCAGCGGTCTGTCCGAGCTGGTGCTAAACATTTGAACAGTGCACCCAACCGCGTCGATTTTTCACTTTTTTGAGAGAGCGCTCGGCGGTCCACCCGAAGCGACACCTAACCTGAATTTTCACACCACCGGAGAGGTTAACAGGGGGACTTTCAGCAGCAGCGGGCAGCTGGAGGCTCTGCTCACACAATTTCGAGCTTGAGCTTGCGCCCGCCCCACCAGGGGACTTT
>Ga0187894_10005389_pt1 | contig 13086 bp, 12 predicted proteins | sample GBC1701081metaG_FD_136650 | JGI IMG/M metagenome (GOLD analysis project Ga0187894, IMG submission 136650) | White microbial mat communities from a lava cave in the Kipuka Kanohina Cave System on the Island of Hawaii, USA - GBC170108-1 metaG ... | reverse complement strand
TCTTGCCCTTGCCGAGCCCGATGACAGCGCGTTCGATCTGGTTGCCTTGATTGACGTTGGTGAACACGCCGCGCACGAGCCAGCCGGCAGTGGGAAGAGATTCGCCGGTGGGCAACCGGCGCGCGGTGAGTCCCGCTTTGGTAAGGTCTTTGATGATGGCGGCGCTCATGGAATCAACCAGTTCGCGCGCGAGGTCCTGCGGCTCTTTTCGCGCTCCGGGTGGCGGCGGCAGAACTTTGCCCAAGAGTCCGGGCGCTTTTGGCGGCGCGGGCAGTGCAGCCGGGTCGGTCTTGATGTTGGCGGTGTCGAGATCGAAGTCGGCGACGTAAACAACCGTGGAGCTTGCGGTCGGCGTTGCCGCCTTCGTTGTTTCGCTTCCGAAGGATGCAGCGCAAAAGCCGAGCGCGACGAGAGCGAGGGCGAATTGTTTGGTGATGATTTTCATTCAGGTGAATTCGTTTTGTTGGTAGGGCGGAGCCCCAATTCGGCTGCGCGGCAGCGCAGCCCTACCTTTACCCACGGAACACGACGGCTGGTTCAAGGTTTTTGATCTTGCGGATGCCGAGGGAGGCGGCGAGCCAGCAGATGAACAGGATGGCGAGAAGCGTAAGAACCGGCAATTGCCACGGCAGGAAGAATGGCGGCATGCCTTTCTTGAGCACAATCATTCCGAACAACGTCGCGAGTCCGACACCGCAGCCGTAGCCGATGAGACCGACGGTGAGCGTTTGCAGCATGACCATGCGCGCGAGAACTTTGTCCGACGCGCCCATCGCCTTGAGCGCGCCGAGGTTTCGCAAGTTTTCCAGCACAAACGAGTAAAACGTCTGGCTGCTAATGGCCAAGCCGACAACGAAACCAAGCAGCACCGTCGCGCCAAACGCGACCGGGATGCCGGTATTTTTGATGTACCACCAAATGGTCACCCAAAAGAATTCGCTCTTGGTGTAAGCCTTGAGACCAGTGGCGGCGCTGATACGGCGCGCGACGCTGGCGGGATCCTCGCCAGGTTTTCCGGCCGCGAGAACGCATGAGAGCATTTTGCGGGTGCTGGGCGCGTATTGCACCGCCTGATCATAGGTCGTGAACAGATACGGATTACCCGAGAACGCCATGCGCGATTTGCAGATGCCGACGACGCGGGCTTCCTTGTCGTTAATCTCAAAGACGTCGCCAATCTTCACCGGTTTGGCGGGATCGAGGCTGAGTTTCTTCACGCCATACTCGTCGATGATGACGGTGTTGGGCAGACGCAAATCGTCGAGTTTGCCTTGAACAATTTCCGTCGGCGCGCCAGCGAACGTCGTTGCATCGATGCCAATGAGCTGAACGAACTTGAAAGAGCCGTCACGCATCCGCGTGCGCAAGATGCCCTGGTAGAACGGCGCCGCCCAAGCGACACCCTCGACAGAGCGGACGCGGTGAAGATCGGTATCGCGCAGGGCTTCGGTGTCGGTGACTTGCTCGACCATGGGGTCAACAACCCAAATGGGCGCGCCGACATTATCCAGGGACGAGCCAGACCATTGCATGATGCCGCAGAAAATCGCGGCTTGTTCGGTCATAAGCAGCGACGCGAAGGTAAGGCCGCTGATGAGCATGATGTATTTGGCGCGGTCGCCGAGGAGCATTTTGAGAGCGAGGTCGAGCATAAGAAAGGTCGATGATTGAGAGTTAAGTGTGCGTTCGTTTAGAGAACAGGCTGGTGCATGCTGGTGAGGAAGTCGCCGCCGCTCGCGAGCCAGGCGTGGAATTCCGCCTCACGCAAAGCGGCAAGCATCGCGCGGCGCGTCAGGCACGGCTCGCGGCGCGGCAGCGGCAGCGGAAGAGCGATGCGGAGCTTGCGATGTCTAGTCCGCGCGCAGGCGAGTTGAAGGCATGGCGACGCTTTTAGGGATGGTCGGACTTTGATCTCATCGGCCGGTTCAGTGTTCCAAGTCAGATGTTGATTTTGCATACGCGTTGTTTTTAGCCCGACATGCGAGAGCGCGAAAATAGCGCTTCGGTATTACCCTCGCCTGCTCCGGCAGAATGAAAGGTACGGAAGCCTTTGTATGGAAACGCAGCCACTTCGGAGTGCGATTTTGGAACATGTCTTTACGTGTCGGACCCGGCGCATTCACGCGAGTTTTACACGAGGTTGTTCGGCTACCGGTGCTGTATGCAGGCACGCTGTTGCTGGGGCTTGGGATTCATCTCCTGTGGCCGATGCATCTGGCGTCAGGACTTGCGATTCGGGTGGTGGGGACAGTCCTGGTGGTGATGAGTGGAGTCCTGTCTCGCTGGGCATCAAGAACGATGCGACGTGCTGGCACGAAGGTGTTACCCAGCCAGCCCACGTTGAGCATCGTCACGAGCGGGCCATTTCGTTTCTCACGCAATCCACTTTACGTGGCAGGCTCATTCCTTTATCTGGGACTGACGCTAGTTTTCAATTCAGGCTGGCCGCTCGGATTGTTCGTGCCGATGTTCGTGATTCTCGATTGGGGTATTGTGCGGCGCGAGGAGCGTTATCTCGAAAAGAAATTCGGCGACACGTATCTCGCTTACAAGGCGAGCGTGCGCCGCTGGCTGTAAACAACGAAATGGCTTATGCCCAAACTGATTACTGCATCCACCCGCATCACGCCAGCGGGCAGCAAACCGAAAATCATTGAAGAGCTTATCGGGCTGGTAAACTCGGACGAAAACCGGTTGAGCATCGCCTACATGCGAAGTCCCAACGGATGGGTTGAGCCCGGCCAGACTCCTGAATTCGACGAATTCACCGTGGTGCTCAAAGGCTCACTTCGCGTCACACACCAAGGCGGCGCGCTCGATGTCACCGCTGGTCAGGCCGTGGTGACGCACGCTGGCGAGTGGGTGCAATACAGCACGCCACACCCGGACGGCGCGGAATACATCGCCGTGTGTCTGCCAGCCTTCTCGCCACAAACCGTGCATCGCGATTCATGAGTCAAACGTTCCAAGACCATTTCTCCGCTATCGCGGAGAGCTATCGCGATTTTCGTCCAAACTATCCGACGGCACTGTTCGAGTATCTCGCCACGCTCGCACCGGCGGATTCGTGGGTCTGGGACTGTGCCTGCGGAAATGGTCAGGCGACCCACGATCTTGCGACGCGTTTTGGCCGAGTGATCGGCACCGATGCGAGTCGCGAACAGGTCGCTTCGGCGAAACCGCATCCGAAGATCGAGTTCCGCGTCGCGCCCGCGGAACAAAGCGGATTGGCCGACAACTCGATTGGCCTTATCACCGTGGCGCAGGCGCTGCATTGGTTTGATTTTGACCGTTTCTATGCGGAAGCGAGGCGTGTCCTGAAATCCGGTGGCGTCTTGGCCGTGTGGGCGTACGGGATCAACGAAGTGGAAGGTGACGCAGTAAATCAGCTCGTGCGGGATTATTATTCCAACGTGGTTGGACCTTACTGGCCGCCGCAGCGCAGATTTGTCGAAGACGGTTATCGCAGCATTCCGTTTCCGTTTGATGAGATGATACCGCCGTCTTTCCGAATGGAGGCACACTGGACGTTGGAACAATTGCTCGGCTATTTCAGCACATGGTCAGCGACCAACCGTTTCATCAAAGACCAAGGCGAAAATCCATTGAAGCCACTGACCACTGAATTAGCGAGGGTCTGGGGCGCGCCTGACACTTCCCGGCTCGTGATATGGCCGCTAACACTCCGAGTTGGCTGCAAGCGGCCGTCAAGCCATGCTGGCTCGGATGCGCATTAGCGTCGCCCCATCGCAGCGAGGGCAGCGAAGCGGAGCTTCCGGCGTCACAGCGGAAGCGTCCTGCAGTCGTCCGCGCCAGCCGCATGGAGCAATGCCCGTCGCGGCGTAACCGTGAATGCAGAAGACATTGCACTCGGACCACGGCGGCAGCGGCGCGGCGCCGGCAGCGTCCTTGCTGGGGAATGTAGCATTATCGTTCATCGTGGAGACGTTCCGCCAGTAAACACTCAACGGCTATAATACTTCGGTATTAGACGCGTGGATTCCTCTTTAACCCACGGTTTCTCAAGTTAAGCTGCTGACAAAAGATGACGATTCCACGACGCATCCTCCTGCACGTCGCCATCGGCGCGGCGGTGGTCATTGCCGTGGCGACAGCGGTGACTTACGGGATCGTTTTCAACAACGCCAAGCTGCGCGATTTGAAGCATCTCGAAACCTACGTGACAGAGCGCGCGCGGCGGGAAGAGGCCGGTTTCAAACAGGTTGAAGTGAACCTCAATCTCGTGCGCGGCCAGTTTCTTCAACGCATGGAGGGGCCGACGCCGCGAAATGTCGAAGGGCAATGGAATGAGCGCTTTGAACTTTTTCCCGACGGCGCGTGGCGCAGCCGGACCAATTTCATCGACGGCCGAAAGTTTTCGACGCTCTGGGCGCACAAGGAGTGCGTGCTCACGACGGAGTTACAGATAGAGATTCTTACCGTTGTTTGCGCAAACTGGGGAAACTGTTTCAATCCTATGAAGAAAATTCTTGTGATCGAAGACGAGGTCGAAACACGCGACAATCTCGTGCTCATGCTGGAAATGGAGGGCTTCAAGCCGTTCTCCGCGCCGAATGGCCGCGCGGGTGTGACGGTCGCCAAGCGCGAACTGCCGGATGTGATTCTCTGTGACGTCTCCATGCCCGAGCTGGACGGCTACGGCGTGTTGGAATCGCTCCGCGCCGACCCCGCCACCGTTTCGATTCCATTCATCTTCCTTACCGCCAAGGGTGACAAGAAAGACCTGCGCACGGGCATGAATCTTGGCGCGGACGATTATCTCACCAAGCCGGCCAGCGCTGAGGAGGTGTTGGGCGCCATTCACGCCCGACTCGACCGCCACACCGAAAAGGAGCAGGCGGCGATGGCCAAGGTCGAACTCAAACCAAACTTCGATTCCGCTAAACCACTCGAAGCGCTCGGCCTCACTCCTCGAGAAGCTGAAGTGCTGCTCTGGATCGCCCAGGGCAAATCGAACGCCGATATCGCTACTATCCTGGGTTGCGCCGAAAACACCGTGAAAGTTCACACCGCCCGCATCTTCGAGAAGCTCGGATTTGAAAACCGTAATGCAGCGACCGTTCGAGCTTTGGAGGTGTTGACTGTCCCAGTCGGCAAGAGATAGGGCACTATGATTGCAGAAAAGGGCCAAAGGTCTCCCGTTCTCCCTTTCGTATTCGTCCCGCAGGACAGTCAAGCGGATACCAACAAGCTTCGCAGAGTCGGCTAAGGACGACGGAAGCGGCAGGCACGAGTGCCGGCCATCAGCAAGAGGCTCCAATGTGCCGGGTTGAACCGAGCGTTGCGGCATGGCATTTGATTGCGCCAAGCAACGACAGAACCAGCGCAACCACCTGCCCCGCGCCCCACATAGTATAGATCGGACGAAGATCTCAAACGTCCGCTGGACGGCTCCAGTTCGGCCAAGTTACCGTCGGCGCTAAGACCAAAGCGAGTTGGTGGTTCGTAGTGCGTTGTTTAGTGGCAACGGACACGAACCACGGACTACGAACAAAGATGAACTTTCAATTCACTCATCCGCATTGGTTGTGGCTCTTGCCGCTGGCGTGGGGGTGGGTGGTATGGCTGGCTTGGAAAACAGATGTGCAGATCAGCGCGTGGCGCCGGTGGACGGTCTTGGGTGTGCGCTTGATTGTCATTCTGCTTGGCGTGCTGGCCATCGCTGGGTTGCAATGGTTGCGTCCACAAGAGGGCGTGAACGTTTTCTTTTTGCTCGATCGCTCGGATTCGATTCCTTCCACCCAGCAAGAGGCCGCGCGCAAATACGTCAACCACGCCGCCGCGGAAAAGAAAAAGGATGACCGGGCCGGTGTTTTGGTCTTCGGCACCGAAGCGGCGATTGAATCGTCGGCCAGCCCAATCATTGATCTGCAGAAAGTCACCGCGGTCGTGGGCAGCGAGCGCACCGATCTCGCGGGGGCCATACGCCTCGGCACGGCGGCATTTCCGGAGACGGGCCAGAAGCGTCTTGTGGTCATTTCCGATGGCAATGAGAACGTCGGTGATGCCATGAGCGCATTGCTATCAGCGTTGCCGCTGGGCGTAACGGTGGATGTCATTCCGCTTGGCGTGCAGCGCGGCAATGATGTCTCGGTGCAAAAACTCGGCGTGCCCAGTCAGGTGAAGAAAGGGCAGACCTTCGAGGTAAAAATCTTTGTGCAGGCGGACCAAGCTCAAAGCGCGACGGCGCGGCTCTATCGCAACGAGCAGCCGCTGGGTGAGCAGAAAGTGGATCTCACCGCCGGCAAGAACCTTTTCACTTTTCCACAAACGCTCGCGGAAGCCGGCTTCTACAGTTACTCGGTCTATCTGGAAGCCGCCGGTGACGGCGTGCCGCAGAATAATCAGGCTGCCGGCTTCATCAACGTGCGGGGGGATCCGCGGGTGCTGCTCGTTTCCTTCGATCCAGAAGCGGACCGTGAATTGGCCGCAGCGCTGCGCTCATCGCTCATAGAAGTGAAAGCCACCGGCATAACCGGCCTGCCTAATACTCTGGCGGAGATGCAGAGCTACGACGCGATCTTCATCAGCAACTTGGCCGCAGGCGATATCGGCTACGACAACATGCGCTTGCTCGAAAGCGCCGTGCGCGATTTTGGTGTTGGCCTTGTCTGCGTGGGCGGCGACCAAACTTACGCCGCCGGCGGCTATCGCAACACCCCTTTGGAAGCGACCCTGCCAGTGAACATGGAGTTGGACAGCAAGAAAGTTTTGCCCAAAGGCGCCGTGGTGCTGGTGATGCATGGGATGGAGTTCGGCAACGGCAACCAAGTCGCGCGCGATTGCGCCTTGGGCGTGCTCGACGCCCTTGGCCCGCAGGATGAACTTGGCGTCGTGCTCTGGGACGGCACCGAGCGCTGGCTGGTGGAGCTTTCGGCAGTGCGCGATAAGAAAGAGCATGGCCGTAGCATCGCGGGAATGAACCAGGGGGATTTGCCAAGTTTTCAAGGAGTGATGGGCCGAGGTTACGACGCGCTGAAGAAATCCACGGCCAATCTCAAGCACATGATCGTCTTCAGCGATGGTGATCCCGGCGCACCCTCGGCGCAACTGATGCAGGACATTCGCGGCGGGCGCATCACCGCCAGCACCGTGCTGATCAGCGGCCACGCCGCGCCGGACACGATGACATGGATCGCCGACCAGGGCCGGGGTCGTTTCTATAACATCCAAAACCCGGCGCAGCTTCCGCAGATTTTTATCAAGGAGGCCGCGGTGATTTTAAAGTCAGCGATCTTCGAGGAGCCATTCACGCCGAAGCTGGTCAGCGGCAGCGAAATTGTGCGAGGGATCAGCTCGTATCCCGTGTTGCGCGGCTACGTCTGCACTACGCCGAAGCCGCGCGCGGAGCTTCCGCTGGTTTCCGACAAGGGTGACCCAGTGCTGGCTCATTGGCAGTACGGTTTGGGTCGAGCCGTCGCTTTTACTTCAGACGCCAAAGCCAAATGGGCAAGGGACTGGCTAAATTGGGCGCAGTTCCGCCAGTTCTGGTCGCAGGCGGCGCAGTGGAGTCTGCGTCGCGTGGCCAACGCGGATTTCACCACCGAAGTCGCAATCGACAAAGGCGAAGGTCACATCAGCGTCGAGGCGCTCGACGAAAAGGGTGACTATCGGAATTTCCTGAACTTGCAAACCGTGGTTGTGAGTCCGAAAGGCGAGCGCGCGACCGTGCGTTTGGAACAAGTCAGCCCCGGTCGCTATGAAGCACGGTTCCCCACCAAGGAAGTTGGCTCTTATTTGTTGAACATGATGGAAATGAAAGATGGCAAACTCGCTGGCAGCATGGCTGTGGGCGCGAGCGTCAATTATTCGCCGGAGTTCACCGCGCCGGAGCCAAACTTGAGCCTGCTCACACGCCTGGCGGAGACAAGCGGCGGCAAAACGCTCGATCTAGCCAGCGCCAGCCCGAATCCTTTCCTGCACGACCGTAAGAAGACGTTTCAACCAATCGACTGGTGGGAATGGCTGTTAAAAACGGCGGTCATCCTATTTGTGTTCGACGTGGGCCTTCGCCGCATTCAACTCGACCGTGAACAGTGGGAGAAGACCCTGGCGGTGGCCAAACGGACGGTGTTCTTCTGGAAGACAACGCCGCGTCCCGCGAAGGCGGATGAATCGCTGGCCGCGCTGTTGGCCCGCCGCGATCATGTGCGCGCCCGACAAGTTGCCCCTGCCTCGGAAACTCGGCCAGAATTGTTTCAACCTCAACAATTGGTGAAGCCATCAGATAAATCTGATGCGACTGAAGCAGTGACACCCAAATCAGAGATTAAAGACCCGCAGCAGACACCAAGCGAACAAAAGCCTGAGAGCACAGCCAGCCGGTTGCTGGACGCCAAACGCCGCGCGCAACGGAAGAGAGAGTGAGCCGGCCAACTTGCAGACCAGCAGTCTGGAGAGATGCCCGACGGTAGCCAGAGGTCGCAGCCCAGTGAAGACATCCGGTGCAACGGTGACCCTGACAAGGAATCGCCATGCGTGGCGGAACCATTCAGTTTGAATAGACTTTCATGGGGTTTCGTTGGATGCTTGAAAAACCATGTCAAGCCGCACGAGTGTCGATGCCTTCGCTCTGCTGGCGGCTTTTTGCCTAATCTTTGAGAGCACGGTTCGAGCGGCGGAGAGCGACGTATCTTTCCGCCGCGACGTGATGGCGGTGTTGTCCAAGGCCGGTTGTAATAGTGGGGCGTGTCACGGCAACCAAAATGGCAAGGCGGGCTTCAAACTTTCGCTGCGCGGTGAAGATCCCGATTTTGATTTGGTGGCGCTGACGCGCGACATGTTCGCCCGGCGCACGAATCCGACCGATCCCGATCAAAGCTTGATTCTGTTGAAAGCGACCACTCAACTAGCACACGAGGGCGGGCTGCGCTTCCGCAAAGATTCAGGAGAATACGCTCTGCTGCAGAGTTGGATCGCCAGCGGCACTCCCGATGATCCGCCGGATGCTCCGAAGCTGATGCGGCTGGAAGTATCTCCGGTCGAGAAGACGCTGGTGGAGCCGGCATCGGAAGTTCCATTGCGCGTGCGGGCGATTTTCTCTGACGGCAGCAAGCGCGATATCCGCCGGCTCGCTGTTTATGAACCGGCAAGTCGAGTGGCCGCTGTTTCCCCCGAGGGCCTCGCGCGGCGGGAGCGTTTTGGTGAAGAGACAGTGTTGGTTCGCTATCTCGATCAACAGGTGCCGGTGCGATTGACATTCGTGCCGAAGCGTCCCGGCTTCAAATGGCAAGCGCCACCGGAACACAACTTTATCGACCGGCACGTTTGGGCGAAGTTGCGACGGTTGCGCATGAATCCTTCCGGCCTTTGTACAGACACGGAGTTTTTGCGCCGGGCGTATCTCGATCTGCTGGGAATTCTGCCGACAGCGGACGAGGCGCGTGCGTTCCTGGCCGATCCCAGTTTAGAGAAGCGTGGACGACTGCTTGAGGAATTGCTGGCGCGGCTGGAGTTCGCTGATTTTTGGGCGCTGAAGTGGGCGGATATTTTGCGCAACGAAGAAAAAGTTCTCGATCCGAAAGGCATCAAAGCGTTTCACCAGTGGATTCGCCAAAGTCTGGCGGAGAACAAGCCGCTCGACCAATTCGTCCGCGAGTTGCTGGCGAGCACGGGGAGCACGTACACCAATCCCCCCGCCAACTACTATCGGGCCTTGCGCGAGCCGACCGCGCGCTCCGAGGCCACCGCGCAACTTTTTCTCGGTACTCGGCTGGGCTGCGCTCGATGCCACAATCATCCCTTTGATCGCTGGACTCAGGCTGACTACTACGACTGGGCTGACGTGTTCGCAAAGGTGCAATACAAAGTCGTGGAGAACAACCGGCGCGATGGTCTCGATAAGCACGAATTCGTCGGTGAGCAGTTTGTCTATGAGGCGAACGAAGGCGAGGTGAAGAACCCGCGCACGGGTAAACCCGCTCAGGCTCGGCTTCTCGGGACGAGCGTGCCGATGACGATGATGGTTTTGGAAGATGAGTCATCGAAGGCGGATAGCCCCTTCACCCCGGCTCTCTTCTCTTCCGAACGGGAGAGAGAGAAAACCACAACGCGACGACGCGGAAAACCCGTTCGGCCTGGCCAGCGTTTCGGGAAGACCAACGCGCCGCCAGAGCGGCTGGATAAACTGGCCGCTTGGCTCACGCATTCAAGCAACGACTTGTTCGCGCGCGCGCAAGTTAATCGCGTGTGGTTCCATCTGATGGGCCGCGGGCTGGTTGATCCGATCGATGATTTTCGAACGACCAATCCCGCGTCGCATCCGGCGTTGCTCGATGAGTTGGCTGTCGATTTCATTCGGCAAGGTTTCGATTTGCGATGGCTGATCCGGCTAATCATGAATTCAAGAACTTACCAATTGTCCGCGGAACCAAACGAAACCAACCAAGATGACGAAGCGAACTACTCGCACGTGGCCGCTCGCCGGCTGACTGCGGAACAACTGTTCGATGCGCAGCATCAAGTTCTCGACGTCGCGGCGGAGTTCAAAGGCCAGCCCGTGGGTTTGCGCGCCAGCCAACTGCCCGGCGGTTCCCCCGTACGGCGGGCGGAACTGAAAGCGTCCAGTTCGGAAAAACTCCTGGCGCTATTTGGGAAGCCTTCGCGGTTATTAACCTGCGAATGCGAGCGCTCCAATGAAACGACGTTGAACCAAGCCTTCCAGCTCATCAGCGGCCCCGCCGTAAACCGGCTTCTCACTCGCAAGGACAATCGGATCGGCACATTGATCGAGTCAGGCCAGTCGAATGATGAAATTATCACCGAACTCTACTGGACGGCCCTCAGCCGGCCGCCGACTGTCGCGGAGTTGCCCCGAGCCGCGCAACGTCTCGAAGCCGTCTCCGCACGTCGGCAGGCATTGGAAAATCTCGCGTGGGCGCTGCTCAATGCGAAGGAGTTCGTGTTGCGAAAATAAGCTTTGGAGCAAACGACTTGAACGCATATCAAAGCCGTTCAGTGTAAAATCAAGTTTTCGAGCTTTCCTCTTTGTTTTGATTCTTCGGTTTGATTAACTGCGCGCGACATGCGGCATCGGCAAGCGCAGATCAAGCGCGTCACCAAAGAGACGCAGATTTCGTTGAAGCTCGAGATCGACGGCCAAGGGAAGTCATCGATCCATACGGGCATTCCATTCTTCGATCACATGCTGACGTTGTTCGCCAAACATTCGGTGACGAACCTGGCTCTGCGCTGCAAGGGCGACTTGGAAGTAGACGCCCACCATACAGTAGAAGATTGCGGCATCGCATTAGGCCAGGCGTTTCGCGAGGCACTTGGTGACAAGAAAGGGCTTCGCCGTTACGGAACCGGTTTCGAACCACGGAATCCGCTCCCTAAAGAAGCCTACGTACCGATGGATGAATGTCTCGCTCGCTGTGTCATCGACTTCAGTGGCCGGCCTTATCTGGTTTGGCGTGGACTGGATCATTTTGCGTTCAAGCGCCTCAGCCGAGAGGAGAAGACTCAGGACACGTCGAGCGCGTTTCGCTTTGGCTTGGCGCGGGAGTTCTTTCAGGGATTCGCGAACGAAGCCCGCTGCAATCTGCATTTGGAATTGTTATACGGTGACGAACCTCACCATATTGTAGAGGCTTTGTTCAAAGCGTTCGCCAAAGCGGTAGATTTTGCCTGTCAATTAGATACGCGGATTTCGGGCCAAGTGCCCAGCACCAAAGGCACGTTATGAGATGGCCTGAATAACGTCCGAAGGCACCCCGTCGAAACGCATGGCGACGAGAAAAGATTATACGAAGCTCGATGACCCGGCGTTGGTCAAAGCAGCCCAACGCGGTGACATGCGAGCCTTCGAGGAACTAGTGGCTCGCCATCGGGACAAAGTGTACGCCCGGGCGTTCAGCATGATGCGGAACGAGGAAGAAGCCACGGATGTCTCGCAGGAAGCCTGGGTCAAAGGCTGGCAGCGGTTGAAACAGTTCCAGGGCGAGTCAAGCTTTGTCACCTGGATGACGAGGATAGTGATTAACCTCTGCCTCGATCAGTTGAGAAAGCACAAGCGGCAAAGAGCCGAGTCGATTGAACTGATGGAAGAAGAGTCGGGCGGCGTCGAGCGGCAAATGCCGACAGTGACGATCAACCCGACGGAAGGGCTGGAACGCTCGGAATTGCGGGCGCGGATTGACCGAGCTTTGAACCAGCTTTCTTATGAGCATCGGACAGTGTTGATTTTGCATGAATTTGAAGACTTGGAATACAAAGAGATCGCCAAGCGAATGGTTTGTTCGATTGGCACGGTGATGTCGCGGCTTTTTTACGCGCGTCGCAAGATGGCAAATTTGATGGCGTCTTACAAACGAGAGGAACTGAGTTAAATGAACAACGAACTGAAGTTGCAGTTGCAGGCCCACTTCGATGGCGAGTTGTCCGAGCGGGAAGCCCGCCGGATTGCGGAGCTGATCGTCGCGGACTCCGAAGCGCGGGCCTTAGCGAGCGAACTGCGAATGACCAAGAGCTTCCTGACGGGCAATGAACCTGAAGCCAAGCTCACGGAATCTCGCGAATTCTATTGGAGCAAGATAGAACGAGACATCCTCCGATCCGAAGCAGCCAGTGCGGCCACGCTGGCTGAAAGTGGTTTTAACTGGCGTCGCCTATTCGCGCCGTTGACCGGATTGGCCGCAGCCGTAGTGCTCTGCCTCGGTGCCCTGCATTTCTCCGACTACGCGTTATTCAGTGGTTCGCTCCGCGACTTAGCCGAAGTCGAAAACGAATCAGAACACATGGGATCGTTCTCATTCCGATCTGACTCCGGCAATATGTTCGTCGTATGGGTTTACGAGAGGGCGGTTGACACCGAACCGGAACCTGAAGTTCAGGCTATCGACAACGACTTATTGTTCTAATGAACCGATTGGGCATGTGCCGGTTTTCATTTCTCCTGCTCCTGCCGGTCTTGTTGCTCGGTTCGGCAGCCAAAGCCGAGGATCTCAAACTCGAAGCTCGTCTCATTTGGGGAACCAATGACGAGAAATCTCCTGAATCGTCTCACAAAAAAGTGGATGAAAAGACCGCCAAGGAATTGATGAGTATCTTCAAATGGAAGAACTA
>Ga0187894_10005388_pt1 | contig 13087 bp, 18 predicted proteins | sample GBC1701081metaG_FD_136650 | JGI IMG/M metagenome (GOLD analysis project Ga0187894, IMG submission 136650) | White microbial mat communities from a lava cave in the Kipuka Kanohina Cave System on the Island of Hawaii, USA - GBC170108-1 metaG ... | reverse complement strand
GCTTCCATCCATTTAGCAGCATCATTGCCAACCAAATACCTAGGCTCCGGGTTTTCAGCTGTAACAGCTTTCAGTATAATTTTCGCAACCTCTTCTGGAGCAGTTGCATTTTCTCTTTTCAACTTGAATCCGTCGTTTACCTTCTGCATTAATTGTGCATAGGGAGAGTTTTGATCTAGAACCTTCTTTGGCATAACCATTGCGCTAACAAAATTTGTCGTAATAACACCAGGTTCAATCAATACAACTTTGATCCCGAATTGCTCAACTTCATATCTCATAGATTCGCTCAAACCCTCCAGCGCAAACTTCGTACTAGCATATGCGTTTGAAATAGGAAACGCAATACGTCCTGCAATCGAACTTACATTAATAATAACACCGTGTTTCTGCTTCCTCATAGCAGGTAGAACTGCTTGCGTAACCCGTATCACTCCAAACAGGTTGGTTTCAAACTGTGCTTTTACCTCTTCAATGGAAAGGTCTTCAACACATCCTATCAATCCGTAGCCAGCATTGTTTACTAGAACATCTACTGTCTTCTTTTCCTCAAGTACTTTGTTAACAGCATCTTTAACGGATTTATCGTCTGTTACATCAAGTTGTATAGCTTGCAGTGGAAGGTTCTCTCTTTTCACAATTTCCTTGATCGCATTGGCTTTAGCAAGGTTTCGCATGCTTGCATATGTGTAGAAGTTGTTTCTCGCAAGCATTACTGCTGTTGAAAACCCAATTCCGCCAGAGCTTCCTGTAACAATAGCTACTTTCAATTTCACACCTTTTTCTATTTTCTACGTTAGTGTGGTAGTTACCGATGTGCGATTACCCTTCTTGGCACCAAATCTCACAAAAAGCAAAACTGCAAACGCAACTAACATTACAAGAAGGAATCCTATACTGAATTGACTAGAACCTTGATTATTTAGCTGTGGAGCAATATATGATAATGATCCTGCTGCGAAGAGAATGATTAGAAGAATACTGGCACCAATGTAAAATACTGGCACCCTTCTGGTTTCAATTAAACTCATACGGCACAATTACGCATGATACTAAATTTAAGGGTTAACATTTTACCATCCAACTCGTTTTCTAGTTACAACAAATACAGCTGATCCAACTGCTGCAGCTGCTATATACGGTAATACCATAAGAATTCCTGCGAATGAACTTGAAGCTGCAGGCGTATCTGTAGTAATCACGTAACTTTCTCTAGATTCATCTGGAGCTAGCATTTTCTGCGTAGGACCCTCCGACACATCTTTGCCACCTCCACCAGCCTCTGTACTAACATTACCCTCTGGAGGTGCCGCGAGTTGCGCTTCTGGAGCAGCCGGAACTGGGGCTTCCGAAGTTGACTCTCCTGCCGTCGGTTCTTCGTTTGCACCGCTCCTTAGATTCTGATCAGGATCTGTTATGGTGAAAACAGCTCTGTCGGCAGAATCATACACTTGGTTAATGCTTGAAATCGCAGTCAACCCAAAAGTTAGCACTAATGCAAGACCAACTCCTAGGGCAGCATACGATGTAACCAAGTTCTTGCCCATACCACTCATTCTTACGTTACCGAAAGATATAATGCTAAACATTAGAACAGCCTCCTCCTCCACACTCTTACCGTTTCAAACCAGAACGCCGTAGCCCCCGCAATAGCAAAACCTACGGCATGTATGCTGAGCGATTGTAGGTTAAGAATAACGTACGCTACCAAAAGCGTAGTAAAGAACGCTGCAAAGAATGACATCCTAGGTATGGTTCTACCTCCAACATTCACAAACGATTCCAACACGCTGATCTGAGCCTTTTGCGACAAGAAATAACGCCCATATTCATCTTGGCTTACCACGTTCAGACTCACAAGTTTTTCAATATGATAGTTGGCTACGCTCGGGCTCGAAAAGTTCAGGTCGCGCTGGATCTCTCTTACACCAACGGGTTCCTTCTTCTTCAGCATGTAGACGTAGACCTGCAGGGTCTTGCCCTTTAGTTCACGCTCCACCTTACCAGTATCTTCCTTGTCAGGCGCTCCCAATCCGCTCTAACTCGTTTCTTGGTCAATTTAAGCTCAACTCATCGACATGAAGAAAATGACGCGTTCTAAAGTGTAGAACAGGTTCGAAACGTACGTTCTAAAGCCTAGGCTTAACGCAACCGTAGTTGTATATAGTGCCGAGGAGAAATGAGCGACACACGCAAAAAAACCAAGATGTACGCAATAATTGCTGCGGTAAGTATAGGAATACTTGCAGTTGCGCTGGTCAGCGGACTTTACGCAAAGGTGCCAGCTGCAAACGGAAATTCCATAGTCACACCTAGCGGCACATGTTTGGTAGGAACGGTAGACTGTGTAGACACAGTAGGCCAGATAAGCGAAGAACAAAAATTTTCAGGTGTAGTATTTGACAATCAAGGAAATGACAGCTACTTCACGCTGTACGCAACAGGCACTGCAATCAAGAAGGTCAGCCCAGACAAAGTATCCATAACACTAGGAGTTGAAACGCAGGAGAAAACAGCAAAGGAAGCTGCTGCAAAGAACGCTGAAATGATGAACGCAATAATCAACAAGCTGAAAGCACTTGGACTCTCTACTGACGAAATAAGCACGAGCTACTACAACATCTATCCTGTCTACGAGTATCCGCCAGTGATCTATGAAAAGGACATTCCAAGACCACAATCACCAGTGCTAGTTGGATATAGAGTTACAAACACAATCATCATAACAACCTCTGCAAGTGAAGATGTTGGATCAATCATAGATGCTGCAGTCGATGCTGGCGCAAACCAAGTACAGGGAGTTAGCTTCTTCGTGTCCGAAGAAGTACAGGGACAGATGAACAAGCAGCTGATCGAGCAAGCAGTTCTAGATGCGAGAGCAAAGGCACAGAGCGCACTTTCGCCATTGAACATGCAGATCGTTGGTGTAAAGAACATCAACCTGAACGACGTATACTTCCCTGTCTATAGCTACGACAAGGTTGCATTAGAAGGCGCAGGAGCTCCAACACCAATACTACCATCGCAGCAACAGGTCTCAGCGTCCGTAAGCGTTACTTTCATCATAGGTTCGAAGTAAAGAAGTAACGCAAACCCATTTTCTTTTTACTAAAACTAAATCACTCAAACATTTTTCTAACATCGCCTTCGAGAACACCGCTGCCACCATGGATCCTATCGATATGTTTCGAAAGCACCTCTTTATCACCAAATGGAGAGCCACAGTACGGACAAGCTATTTGTCCTTCTTTCAGGTCCTTGATCAATGCAATAGCTCTAGGGTTGATTACACATGCAGGAGCTCCGCTCAGAGCTGTCGTTGCCTGTGATATAGATGCTTTATGGACCTCCTCGAATATGCTATCCCTAGTTATCATACCCATTATGGAATTCCCAAACGATACTACCAACTGTCTAACAGTATTTTTATCCATAATCGATAATGCTTCACCAACCGTTGAACTAGGAGGTATGGTCAGAACTGGAGAAGACATTATTTCACGCAACTTAGCCTTGATAGGATCTTTCCCCCGTCCCATTACCTTGAACAAGATATCAGTCTTGCTAACTATTCCAATGATCTCGCCAGTATGAGTAACTAGAACACTACGAGAGTTCTTGTCTTTCATCTTTTCAACAGCATCTGCAACGGAGTTGTTACTGTCTAAGATTATGACATCAAGATCCATAATACTCTGTATAGACGCGTTTAGTACGGTACCCATGTCACTGCTAGACATAGATTCTGATCAGCACCTCAGATTTATTTAAACCTGTTCAGACAAAACTTTGATATCAGGTCTGGACAGAACATAGAACGCATGTGCACTGATCACAAATGCGGCCAAGAACATTTTTGTAGCAAACACAAGGTTCCACGGTGTGGTTGTACTCGGATATTCAATTTTGAGCATATCTATCCTGATCATGTTGTTTATCAGCATATCCGTAGTCATTAGTGCATTCCACACTACAAAGTTATAGATAAATTCGTAAAACGTTATTACTGCTATTCCAAGGACAACCAGTCTTAGGATTGATCTTACAGTCTGTGAAGTATTTTCTGTTTTTCTACTCCCGAGTTTCATAATGCAGAACCAACCAACTACGGATACTATCATAAGGTAGCTTACGAGTTTGACTGAACCTTTCATCGGGAATTCCGTATTAACAAGGACTTCGCCTATGACGACCTTTCCAGTTGCAAGATACTCTCTTGTACTTTCTGCAAGTGCATATGCTGTTATGAGTATCATGACAGCCGCACATATGTAGAAGATTATCTTATAGGCACGCATACGGCGCTGCTCGTCTTTCTCAACGCTCCTTGGCTGCATACCATACCCTATCCTAGATTCCATGATAAAAAATTTCCGATGAACCATGAGACGTTTGTCTCATAGCATTTTGTGCATACAGATTTATTCATCCTTGCTAAAGTGCTTCCATGAGCACGTACTGTACGATTGATATTGCTAGCAATATCTTACGCTCCTACGGTGGTATAAACCTCTTCTGTGCAATGACTGACGTAAATATCGCAAAAGATTACAATCTGGATCCCTTTCTTAATGAGCTTTCAAAAAAGCTTACGGTTAGCAAGGAAACTCTCAAGGATCATCCTACCGTTAGGGCGTTGCGTGACTTTTACTGGAGGATGAGTATAGATCCGACGAAGGTGAGGCCGTCTAGCGAAGCCCTTGCAAGACGTTTTCTTACAAACAACAACATACCGAAGATAAACAGTGTTGTCGATGCGGGAAACATAGCGTCGATAGAAACTCTGGTCCCGATTGGGATCTATGATGCAGATAAAATCGTTGGCAATGTTGTGCTAAGGCTTGCTAATAGCAACGAAGAATTCATAGATATATCAAATGCAAAACATACACTGCAGGGAAAAGAGATAGTATTGTCCGACAGCAACGGAGTTATGCACGTATTTCCATACCGGGACTCGCTAAGAACTAGAGTTGCTGACCAGACTAAAAAGATCCTGATAGTTGGTTGTGGCGTACCAAGTATAGATCAAGGCTTAACGAAACTTGCCGTCGATCGAACCATCGAACTTATGAGAACTCTAGGTGCACGAAATTGAAGAAGATTCCAATAAGCAAACCATTCTTCAACAATGAAGAGATAACCGAAGTGAAGAAGGTTATGCAGGAAGGTAACCTAACCAACTCCTCATTTCAGGGTGGCAAGAGGGTGCAGGAGCTTGAATCTTTGCTATGCAAGTTTACTGGCTCACAAAATGCAGTTGCTATCAATTCGGGCACAGCTGCGCTGCACGCTGCACTGCTTGCGCTTGGAATAGGCAAGGACGACGAAGTTCTGCTTCCTTCCTTCACGTTCCTCGCTACAGCAAATGCAGTGATTGCGACTGGTGCAAAACCTATCTTCGTTGATATCAGGAGGCGTGATTACACGATTGACCCAGAAGATCTTGAGAGAAAGGCAACAAATAGATCAAAGGCTGTAATTCCTGTACACCTTTACGGGCACCCGGCTGATATGAAGAGAATAAACGAGATCGCAAGCAAACATTCATTGCATGTGATCGAAGACGCCTGTCAGTCACTTGGTTCAACATACAACGGGAAACAGACAGGTTCGATTGGAGAGCTTGGATGCTTCAGCTTCTATGCAAGCAAGGTCTTGACATCTGGAGAGGGAGGAGCAATAGTTACCAACAGCAAGAAACTTGCGGATCGTCTAAGAATGGTAAGAAATCATGGGATGCTCGAAGGATACGACACTAGAATCTTCGGTCTGAATTTAAGGCTGACGGAGATAAACGCGGCGATTGCAAAGGTGCAGATGCGTAAACTAAAGAAGATGCTTCAGATCAGAAGGAAGAATGCCATGATGCTAACAAAATTGCTGCAAGACCATAACATAGTTCTGCCAAAGGAAAATGATGGTTCAAAATACAACTGGTACCTTTACACTGTTGCAATTGAAAACAGGGATAACATAATGAATAAGCTTAACTCGTTGGGAATAGGCGCAACTGTTTACTACAGAACGCCAGTTCACAAAATACCATTCTATGCGAATTCAAATGTTTCACTGCCAAACACAGAATGGGCTGCTGAACACGTTTTGTCATTGCCAGTGCACCCATTGGTAACTGCTGGTGACATAAAATACATTGCAAACTCGTTCAGGAAAATGCTCTAGCTATTAATCAGGTGGAATAAACCACTCGCACATATGAGTAATTGATAACCTTTAGAAAACCAGAGACACACGTCTTTGAAAACACAGCCCACCGGCAGTCTATAAAAGACGATTGGCGCATTCACTCAGTTACAGTAACCTACACAGTATACACAATCTTTTAATATCGCTAGTGATAAGCAGAGCACATGCGGTTAGTAATTTACACCGGAAAAGGCGGAACAGGGAAGACTGTGAATTCGTGCGCAACAGCATTGAAGTGCGCGAAGCACGGTCACGAGACGCTCATAATATCTGCAGACCCAGGGCATACGCTTAGCGATGCCTTTACCCAAAATATTGGTGACGAAGTTACCCATGTTCGCGATCATTTGGATGCGGTGCAGATTGACCCTGTCAATGAAATGAGCAAGCAGTACGAGCAGTTGCTATCATACATGGCTTCGCTCTTTTCATCCAAAGGTATCGATGAAACCCTTGCTTATGAAATTGCCATGCTTCCAGGCATGACGCAGATCTTTGCACTGCTCAGGATTCAGGAAATTAAGGAACATGGAACTTATGATGTGATTGTGTTAGATATGATGGCATCTGGAGAAGCCTTGCGCTATCTCTACTTCCCCAAACTGGTTGGCAGCCTTAACAAGAGAATAATGAACTTGGCTGGCATATTCAGCGGCGTAGCCAAATTCTTCGAACCTATAGCAAGAATACCGGTACCGACAACTGCTTTGCTGAAGATGCAGTTTGAACTAGTTCAGAAACTTGAAAAATTGGCCGATACAATCAAGGATCACGAAACTACAAGCATCAGACTGGTTGCAAACCCAGATACGTTCAGCATAGAGAATGCGAAGCGTGCGCTAATGTCAGCAAACCTTTACGGAATAAACGTTGACATGGCGATAATAAACAAGATAATGCCCAAGGTAGAGCAGGCATACTTTGCCAACTGGGCCGATTTCCAGGAGAGCAAGGTAAAGGAAGCGGAAGCAAACTTTTACCCGCTGCCTGTGAAGAAACTAAGGCTGTTCGAGACAGAGTTGAGAAGCATTGAAATGCTAGACAAGTATGGCGAGGAATTATTTGGGTCAGAAGATCCTGCAAAGGTATTCTACCAAGGCAATCCGTTTGGTTTCGAAACAATAGCAGACTCGTTCAACATGAAGGTAAAAGTGCCATTTACGGAAAAGGACGATTTCGACATCGAGCGCTTTGGAGATCAGTTGACAATAAAGGTGAAGAGTGGCGTTGCAAATCTAGTCAATATTGTACCATTGCCAGCTGCCACGATGGGCATGCGTCTCTCTAAGGCAAAGCTTCAAGGTGACGAGCTCAACATACTGTTCGAAAAGGCCGTATAGTGTAGTCAGGCAACCTTTACCTTTTCTTTTGTATCTGCTTTCATCTCAGATTCCATCAATTCAATATACTTGTCTATGCCGGCTTCGACAGACTTGTTTGCTATCTGTGCAACTCGGGCAAGCGACAGCAGCAGTGCAAGGCTTGAATCGAACGCTATGCGAGACAGTAAGAACGGCAGTTCCACCATAGAGGCATCCTTTCTCTTATCGCTCATTGATATGTAATCGGCAAAGTTGTTGATAAATATTACTTGTTCTGAATACCTTAAATTCAGCAATCAACGATTTGAATTATGCATAAATTATTTATCTTATCTATGACATTTCTAGTCATTGGAGGAATATTTCTGAGTTTGAGTGGATTATCTTATTGGATGTATGTCAACGCCGTTGAAGAATTCAAACTGTACCCAGGATGTGATCACTGCTTGCCTCTACTATTGGGTCTAGAAGGTAGGATGTTTTTCTTTCTAGAAATAGGCGTAATAATGGCACCTATCGGTGTGGTTTTGCTAGTTGCGAACGTCAAGCGAGACTGGCTTGAAGCTCATGGTTATATCTAGGAGATTACATCGCCCGACACTTAACACGAACTATAGCCCATAAACTTAACAGAACCCTCGTTCTTATTCATGTGCGTGAAGTTCACCCAGAAGGAGACAGATTTCATAAACAAATATGAATTATGCAGAATGGCAACCACCACGGACAACAAGCCGCACGTTGCACCAGTGTGCTACATGTTCGTAGATGGATATTTTTACATTGCTACTGACTATGGCACTAGGAAGTATCAAAATTTGCTGAAGAATAAGTCTGTCTCGATAGTGATCGATACCTACCAGCCCAACAAGGCTGTAATGATAGAAGGCGAAGCGGAAATCATTGAAAGAGGCAAAGAGTTCACGATGATATATGAAAAGTTTTACAAGAAGTTTTCTTGGGTAAGAGCGACTCCTTGGAAGGAAGGAGAAGCACCGTTTATCAAGGTAAAACCATTAAAGAAGGTCAGCTGGGGGCTATAGCATGGCTAATTTACTGGCTAGATTTGCTGGCAAGGTCTGCGAAGTTTTGTTGCTGATAAAGCACGACATATTTTTCGGCAACGAAAACTCTAGCATTGGTGTTTGCACCCTGTCAAGCATTGACCTGCTCGAGCAGGTATCAAAATCAGAAATGATGAACGACGTAGCACTTGCAGCAAGACTCTTTTCGGAAAATAAGGGAATTGAAAAATTGATCGGATATGTTTTGCAGCATCCAAACATCAAATACGTCGTTGTTTGCGGCAAAGATACAAAAGGACATCTTCCAGGACAGGCCTTGCTTGCACTTTACAAAAATGGCATTGATAATAGCGGTAGAATAATTGGCGCTGTTGGAAAGGAGCCTGTGATCGAAGCTGTAACCAAGAATAATGTTGAGGAGTTTAGAAAGCGTGCAAAAATAATAGATCTTGTTGGCGTTACGGATATTGAGAAAATATCCGATAAAGTATCCAACTTGGTCAGAACATAAGATCATTTTCTTATGATAACAGACGTACTATTATCAACTAGCTTTGCAATATTTTCCTTGCTAACGATCTTGCCTATTACATTAACGGGAGAATATGGTTTTATTTCATTGTCCTCGCTTATCGGCGTTGGACCAAAGAAAAGACACAAACCCTGTCCTTGAGGCCAGTAAGCCACATCCATTAGATCAACAAGCGATTTGGCATTTTCTTCCTTTACCTTGACAGGCATAGAATCTGTGTAAAGTTCGTCACCCCAGCGGTTGATCTTAACTTTAATCGGTAGTTTCTCCAGAATGGCCTGCACAGTTTTTGGTGCTTGTTTATCATCCAGTTCCAGATCGACTAGAACACCAATCTCAGGAAACTCAACTACAAGCTTATGCCTGCTCACAACACGCGTTCCCCGCAGGCGCTAATAAGCTATGAGATTTGAGTTAACTTTTCTAGGCATAGGTTAACTCGCTTCAATCCAAAACGAATAAAAAATAATCAGATTGTATGAATACCACGCATGGTACTAGATATCGCATTAGTTCTGGGGCTAGCGGGAGTCTTTATCCTGATAGGTTATGTTAGCGATTACATATTCAGGAGATTTGGATTTCCTGACATCATTATCCTACTTGCTATAGGAATTGTTATGGGTCCAGTTTTTGGCATCGTTGACAGAGCTGATATCATAGACTTTGCACCAGTACTTTTAGCATTAGTAATAACTATACTTCTGTTCAACGGCGGTCTGAACATGACCTATGATCGGATAATAAAGGGAAATAGAAGGGCGATAATTCTTGCTGGAATATCATTCGTTTTGACGATGATTGCAACATCGCTGATCACACCTGCAATGTTCGGCTGGGAACCGCAGACGGGACTGCTTCTAGGTGCAATAATTGGAGGCATGAGCGCTGCGATAGTAGTACCCTTGGCAAATAAAGTAAGCTCTAGTCAAAGGACATCAACATTGCTTTCACTGGAATCATCGTACACAGATGTTATAGTGATCATGGTAGTGTTGACAATAATCCAGATCCTGACAATACAGAGCAACCCTGATGTTCTGGGCTTTGCCACCAGAGGCATAGCGAATGGATTCCTGATCGGGGCTGCGATTGGAATTGCTGCAGGTTTTGCATGGATGCGGGCGATGACTGCAATGAAGACAGCATACGAGGACATAATCACACTTGCAATTGCCTTTGCATTATACGGCGTAACAGAATACTTGGGAGGCAGCGGCCCAGTTGCCGCACTAGCGTTTGGCATAACTTTTGGAAATGCCTCCAAACTCTTCCAGTCACTGAAGCACGAACTGCCATTGGTTAGAGACACCGATAGGGAGGTAACAGCAAAGAAATTCCACTCGCAGTTTGCATTCATGGTTCGAGCTGTACTCTTCGTCTTCCTTGGTTTGGTAGTAACGATAAGCAACGTAGGCATTGTCCTTGCGGGTATTGTGCTTGCACTGATGCTATTCTTCCCGAGGATAGGTGCTGCATGGATTAGCACACACAAGGATCAGGAACTCAGGAAAGATGTATGGTTGATAAGTTTCATGCTTCCTCGAGGTCTTGCTGCCGGAGCAGCTGCTCTACTGCCCCTGCTTTACAATGTCGAGAATTCTGCCGCATTTATAGATCTAACCTTTGTCGTAATAGTTGCGAGCATAGCCATCACAACGATTGGAATAAACTCTTTAAAGTTGTCAAGAACGATAATGCCAGCGATGAGAACAGTGTCTGGCTCAATAGCAAGAACGAACACGTTCCAAAAATCGATAATGTTCACTGCAGTGGGTTTTGCTGTCGCAATTGGGGTTGTTTTGGCATATAACGGCGCTGCGGGCGCCAACCTATTCGGCGGATCCGTGCCCGTGTCCGGCGAGAGCATACTGTCCGATGTTTCCGTAAAACCGGTTGGAGACGAGAAGACGTACTTCTTCGATAGCGGTGTTACAGAACGCAACGCAAATCGCCTGTATGGCCCCAGCCACGTTGCATCATACAAGTGGGATTTTGGTGACGGAGCAAGCAGCAATGAACGGCAGGTAGTGCACGTGTATTCAGAGGGCGGTGTGTATGTTGTCAAATTGTCAATAGTCAGGGAAGACGGCGTCGTGCACACAGAAAATCTGGTTCTCTTAATTCCTGAATTAACGTCTCAATAATTGTGTATTATGTTGGAAGGTTTGGCAAATAATTATCGTTATGCTACAAATTTCACCATATTGCTCTAGATAATTTGTCATTGCTCGATTTATTTTCATTCCATAAGTTGGTTGCAATGACGCAGTCGACGCTTGACTACTTCCAGAAAATGATAAACGAACACTTTGAAAGAGAGAATATCATAATGAAGGAGATGCTTGAAGCAAAGTTATCAAAGGACGAATGGATCAGGCTACAAAGCTTCATCAAGGAACACTCGCACAGCAGGTTCGTAAGGTACATGAGAACGTATAACAGCTAGTAAGATTTTTTGATTTAAGGTCAATTTTTCCCATCGAAGAAAGGTTAATAATCAACGAGAGTTATCTAATGCTGACATGTCTAAAGAAGAGAAAGCTTCTAGAAGAGAGATAGGCAAGGATAGAGGAGTGAAACTGCAAGGCATCGCGTTATCGGATACTAATACGTTCAGCGAGCGAATGAGAGCCATAGATCTGCTAGGCGAACTGGGAGATACGGCTTTTGACGAGCTATCTGACATCGCATCAAAGGGTCTTACCTACAGCGAGCGAATGAACGCTCTCGATATGCTGGAAAAGATAATCAAACGCACCTAGACTTCACTTTTTTCTTGTAAATTCATTATGTCATAGATCTTTATTTACGTGCATTTTCATGGTTACACATGGACAGGGCATACCTTAAGAAGAAGCAGATGGTCCAGCGTTTCATCAAGAAACATGGTAAGGTCGATCACGCAAGGATACTGAATGAAGTTAATGTTGATTACGATACACTGATGCGGATCCTTGCCGAGTTGAAAACAGAAGGAAGGATAAGTTGATTATTGTGGCACAAGCCCGTGTTTGTTCAACTGTTCTAGAGTGAAGAGCTCGGAACCAACCTCCATAAACGATCTAACGAGTATTCCGGTTGTGTCAACTATTTCTGGTGTCTTGTTGGCCCATATTGCCGCAAAGGAGAGCATCGTATCTCTATACGCAGAGATCACATCCTTTGGCATCATTGGGGGGACATCAGATTTGCCTTCCTGATACAATTTTTTCCATCCATTATCTATATACCAGTTCCTGATGAACTGCTTGCTGAGATCCTGAAATATTTCTTGACTCTTTATCTCCGATTGTATCGCAGAAATTTTTGCTGATTCTATTTTCCATCTGCGCTGGTAAAAGTCAAGGAATTTGTAGATCACGCTGATATCTTTCAATTCTATCAGATATCGATCTTCCTCAGGATTTCCAAAAGTATCAGCTAATCCAACATATCCATCGGAATCAACAAACAATTCATACTTTCCATCAGAGCGCAGTAATCCTTTCTGCTCTGCATGTTGCGCTATTACAGGCAATGATTGTTTTATGAGCTCGTGACCCTTTTCCCATTGATCATCTGTCAGCCTTGATCTAACCTTCGCTTCCTCTTCTGTCAGAGTGATATCTCCGCGTTTATCGTATTTCGTTGTATAGTTTAATTGGAAATTTCCTTGTGCCGCATTCGGGATGATCTCTCCTCCTTTGGGCATCTCAGCAAAACCGTAATCCTTAAAATCCTTCTTACCTGACTGGAAATCCTTCAATAACGACGATCTTGGGTGCAAATAATAGTTGAATATTATCTCCAGATCTACTACCCTGTTCGGGGTCCCAACCTCAATCTCGCTGGGTTGCAAAGGAAACCCATCCGCGCCAGGCACTCTGAATATGTAGATCTTACATCCCTCACCAATAGGCTCGATAAAGCACGTCTTTATGCCGTTGCTCTGCGCAATCTCGAAGCTCTTGTTAATTATGTATGCCATTGCCAACCCCTTGAACGGGATATCGAAAGGC
>Ga0187894_10005387_pt1 | contig 13088 bp, 10 predicted proteins | sample GBC1701081metaG_FD_136650 | JGI IMG/M metagenome (GOLD analysis project Ga0187894, IMG submission 136650) | White microbial mat communities from a lava cave in the Kipuka Kanohina Cave System on the Island of Hawaii, USA - GBC170108-1 metaG ... | reverse complement strand
GACCGCCGTGCCCTCGAAGCCGCAATGGACCATGCAGTTGGCGCACTTCTCATAGTTGCCGACGCCGTACTTGTCCCAGTCGGTGTCTTCCATCAGCTCCTTGAAGGTCTTGGCGTAGCCTTCGCCGAGCAGGTAGCAGGGCTTCTGCCAGCCGAACACGCAGCGCAGCGGCATGCTCCAGGGCGAGCATTCGTAGGTCTGGTTGCCGGCCAGGAAGTCGAGGAACAGCTCGGACTGGGTGAACTGCCATTTTTTGCCGCCGTCGCCGCGACCGAGGATGTCGCGGAACAGCTGCCGGGTGCGCTCGCGGTCGAGGAAGTGCTGCTGGTCGGGCGCGCGCTCGTAGGCGTAGCCGGGCGACACGGTGATGCCATCAAGGCCCATCGCCATCATGTCGTCGAAGAAAGCAGCCACGCGCTCCGGATCGGCGTCGTTGAACAGAGTGCAGTTGATCTGGGTGCGGAACCCTTTCGCCTTGGCGAGCTTGATGGCGGCGACGGCGACGTCGTAGGTGCCCTTCTGGCACACCGACTTGTCGTGCATCGCCTTGTCGCCGTCGAGATGGATCGACCAGGTGAAGTTCGGGTTGGGCGTGTAGTCGTCGATCTTCTTGGCCAGCAGCAGCGCGTTGGTGCACAGGATCACGAACTTGTTGCGCTCGATATAGCCCTTCACGATGCGCGGCATGTCACGATGCAGCAGCGGCTCGCCGCCAGCGATCGACACGGCGGGCGCGCCGCACTCGTCGATGGCCTCCATGCACTCTTCGTAGCTCATCCGCATGTTCAGGATGTCGTCGGGGTAGTCGATCTTGCCGCAGCCGGCACAGGCCAGATTGCAGCGGTAGAGCGGCTCCAGCATCAGGACCAGCGGATAACGCTTGCGACCGGTCAGGTGCTGCTTGACGACGTAGGCACCGACGCGCGCTGCCTGTCTGAAAGGAATGGTCACGCTATTCTCCGTTCCGACCGGCTCAAAAATGCGTGCCGAGCGGATCAGGTCCTGAGTTCGGGGGGCAAACGGAACGTGATGTTCTCCTTTTTGCCATCCATTTCGGTAATTTCAAGGCCATTGTCGATGCGGCGCAGTGCCTCGATGACGTCCAGGACGAGCCGCTCCGGCGCCGAGGCACCGGCGGTCAGGCCGATGACCTCCTTGCCCTCGAGCCAGGCCAGGTCGAGTTCGCTGGCATCGGCGATCAGGTAGCTGGGCACACCGTTCTCATGCCCGATCTCGCGCAGGCGGTTCGAGTTCGAGCTGTTGCGGGCCCCCACCACCAGGACCAGGTCCACAATCTTGCACAGCTCGCGCACGGCCGTCTGCCGGTTCTGCGTTGCATAGCAGATATCGGACGTATCCGGCCCGACGATGTCAGGGAACTTGCGTTGCAACGCCGCAATGATCGCACGGGTATCGTCGATGCTGAGGGTGGTCTGCGTTACATATGCAACCTTAGAGTCCGAGGGGATATTCAGCGCCTCGACATCGGTTTCGGAGGACACGAGGTGCGTCGGTCCGCCCACCTGCCCCATCGTGCCCTCGACCTCTGGATGACCGGCATGGCCGATCAGAATCAGGGTCCGGCCCTGTCCGACATAGCGCTTGCCTTGAATGTGAACTTTTGTGACCAGCGGGCAGGTCGCATCGAGCACCGGCAGCTGGCGCGAGGACGCCTCGTCAATGACGGACTGGGATACGCCGTGGGCACTGAAGACCGTCACGGCGCCGTCAGGAATCTCGTCGAGGTTCTCGACAAAACGGGCCCCTTTGCTTTTCAGCGTGTCGACGACATGGCGGTTGTGAACGATCTCATGGCGCACGTAGACCGGCGCGCCAAAGCGATCCAGCGCCCGTTCCACGATCTCGATCGCGCGAACAACCCCGGCGCAGAACCCGCGAGGCTGTGCAAGCACTACGCGCATAATGGACTCCAGTGTGAGGCTTTTTTCCTTGCGTTTTGGGCCGGACGCCTAGCGGATCGCCTACCGTTTGTCACTGTCTCCAAGGTCCCCATGTCATGCAACTGCTTTCTGTCACAACAATGCCATAGCCGTGGGACCAATTACCGGATCAGGCGGCCCGTTGCACCATCGGGTTGCACGATATATTTGGCAAGCCGACATGGGGCTGTCGTGGTGGCAACCAGGTTCCGCCCAGCCCCTGCGGGAGACGGCATAGGATGAGTACGACAGCGGGCTGGACGGTCGACACCACCGGTCCTCGAACCGCCACGCCGCCGGATTTTCGGACGGCCCTGGATGAGGCGGCCACGGCCGTGGACTCGGCGCTCGAGCAGTTGCTGCCCCAGCCCGAGGGGCTGCACGCCCGCGTGCACGAGGCCATGCGCTATGCCGTCTTTGCTGGCGGCAAGCGGTTGCGGCCGTTCCTGGTATTGCGGAGCGCCGGACTTTTTGCGGTCAAGCGCGAGCAAGCGGTGCGAGTCGCGGCCGCGATCGAGGCGTTACACACTTACTCGCTGGTCCATGATGACCTGCCATGCATGGATGATGACGACCTGCGTCGCGGCCGGCCGACTACGCACCGGGCCTTCGACGAGGCCACGGCAGTCCTCGCCGGCGACGCGCTGCTCACGGTTGCGTTCGAGATTCTGGCCGCCGACGCAACCCACGACCAGCCGGCAGTGCGCTGCCGCCTGGTGCGCGAGCTTGCCCTGGCTGCCGGCAGCAACGGCATGGTCGGCGGCCAGATGATCGACATGCTGGCTCCCGACAAGACCTTCGATGCCGACGACGTGATCCAGCTCCAGCGGCTGAAGACAGGCGCGCTGTTCGAGTTCTGCTGCGTTGCCGGCGCGATCCTTGGCCAGGCCGCCGCCGAGGACGAGGCGCGTTTGCGTGACTACGCGCGCGACATCGGCCTCACCTTCCAGATCACCGACGATCTGCTGGATGTACTGGGCTCTGCCGAAAAAACCGGCAAGGCCGTCGGCAAGGACAAGGACCAGGGCAAGGCGACGCTGGTTTCCCTGTGGGGCGTCGATGCGGCACGCAGCAAGGCGCAGGCCCTGGCACAGCGCAGCGTGCAGACGCTGGCCCCCTACGGGGCGGGCGCCGCAGCGCTACAGGCCCTGCCCGCCTTCCTGCTGGACCGCGACTCCTGATCTCGAGCCACACCCGTGGAGCTCTCATGCGAAGAATAACGTTCCTTGTCAGCCTGCTGGCCCTGTCGCTAGCCTTCGGTGTCCAAGCCGAAGCGCAGCGCAAGCCGTCGTCAGGGCCGCCAGCTGCTGCAACACCCGCGTCGCCCACCAAGACGATCCAGGCGTTCTACGACGCACTGTCGGATTCGATGAAGCGCGCCAAGGAACTCGGCGTCATGGGCCGCTACAAGCGTCTGGAGCCGGTGATCGACTCGGCCTTCGATGTTCCCACGATGACTCAGCTGATGGTCGGACCGGCCTGGAGCACCATGTCGGCAAGCGACCAGGAGATGCTGACCAGCCGCGTGCGGCGCATGACCATCGCGGGCTACGCTCAGAACTTCGATGGATACAGCGGCGAGTCGTTCATCGTCGATCCGACGATCCAGGAACGCGATGGCGGACAAATCGTCAGCACGAAGCTGACGATCCCAGGCAAGGAGGATGTCGCCTTCCTCTATCGCCTGCGCAACGCCGGCGGTGCCTGGAAGATCGTCGACATCTACCTGGATGGCTCCATCAGCCAGGTGGCGTTCCGGCGCTCCGACTTCGCTTCGACTCTGCGCAGCGGCGGCGCGATCGCGCTCGCCAAGAAGCTCGATGAGCTGACCGACAAGATGCTGAGCGGAACCTAGGAACGCCCTGGGAGCGCGGGCATCTTGCCCGCTTTTCTCCAGCACGCAGTGTCGGTCGGCGCTATCGCGCCGATGCGGGCGGGACGCCCGCGCTCCCGGAAGCCCAGCTCAGTAGCGCCGGCAGCGCCAGCAGCATCGTCGCCAGGATCCAGAACAGCGAGATCAGCAGGATCATGCCCATGCTCGCTGTGCCGGGATGGCTGGAAAACGACAGCGTGCCGAACGCCGCCGCGGTCGTGCCGGCGCTGGTGACCACCGCGCGAGTCAGAGACGATTGCAGCAGCTTGCGCTGTCCGCTGCGCCAGGCCATCACGAAATAGATATCGAAAGCGACCCCCACGCCGAACAGCAGCGGCAGCGCAATGACGTTGGCGAGGTTGAGCGCAATGCCCAGAAACACGCAGCTTGCCAGCGTCAGCAGGCCGGCGAGCAGCAGCGGCGCCAACGCCATGAGCACATCGCCGAACCGGCGCAGGGCGAACGCCAGGATCCCGGCAATCAGGACAAGCGACAGAACACCCGCCTTCAGGAAGGCATCCACGATAACCTTGCCCGACTCTTCGATAATGATGGGTGTGCCTGTCGCATCGGGCGCCACGCGCAGGACGGCACTGGTGAAGCGGCCGAGCGCCTCGTTGCTGTTGGTATCGCCGGACGGGAACACCTGCAGGCGGTACAGCCCATTGACCGAGATCCAGTCGCGGACGAGGTCCGCCGGCAGCGTCTCGGGGCTGATGGGTTCTGGATGCAACGCCACGCGCAGCTGCTGCAGGATCGTTTGCAGGCCAGGCAGGAAGGCCTTGGCGGCGTTGGCCCACACCGTCGGATCGGCACCGGCCAGGCGATCGAGAAGCGCTGCCAGTCGCTGGGCGTGAGCCGCGCCGTCGGCTTCGGCCGTACCGGCGGCCTCTTTCAATGACGTGGCCGTTGCCTGCAGGCTGTTCACGATGTCGGCGTCGGTCGGTGGCTTCGGCCTGATGAGCGGATTGAAGACCGTCTCGAGCAGGCCGGCCGTATCGGCCAGCAGCGCCAGCTTCTCGGTCTGCTGATCGGGCACGAACGTGTCGACCGTCAGGACATGGGAAACCTCGGGCAGTTTTGCGAGCCGCTCGGCTAGCGACGCCGCCGCGGCGCGCGAGGGCTGCAACACATTGATGAAGATGGGCGACGTCTGCGGATTCTGCATCAGGTCCAGCGCCGTCGACACGGCCTCCGACTGGCGGCTGCGCAGATTCAGCGGGTTGGAGTCGAAGCGCAGTGACGGCATGAGGGCAAGGCAAGCCACGCCCAGCGCCGTCGCTGTGATGAGGATCCATCGCGCATGCCGCGCCAACGCACGATCAAGCGGCGCCAGCTTGTGAAACCCGGGCTCTTCGGCTTCGCCGCGGGGCGCAAGCAGCGCCAACAGTGCCGGCAGCAGCGTGATGCTCAGCACGTAGGTCACGATCATGCCCGACCCGGCGATCATGCCCAACTGGGCAAGACCGGCGTAGTCGGTCGGCAAGAACGCGTAGAAGGCCGCGGTGACAGCCAGTGCCGCCAGCGTCAGTCCGCCGCCGATCCCGGCGCCGGCCCGGGTCAGCGCCGCCGGCAGGTCGTCCAGGCGATGACGCTCGGCGCGATAGCGCACGCAGAACTGGATCGCGAAATCCACGCCCAACCCGACGAACAGCACGATAAACGCCACCGAGATCACGTTGAAGGCACCATAGACTGCCAGTCCCAAGGCGGCCGTCACCACCAGCCCGACGCTCAAGGTGGCCAGGATCGCCACGATCATCCGCACCGAACGCACGGCCAGCCACAGCATGACGATCACGGCCACGATCATGAACGCGGCCAGCAGCTCGCCGTTCTCGGCGATCGTGGCGAATTCCTCGTCGGCCATCGGCACCGGCCCGGTCAGGCGTACGCGAACACCGCCTTGGGGCGTCAGGCCGAGCTTCTCGGCCGCGGCGCGAATCGCGGCGCCCGCCTTTTCGCCCGGCATCAGAGCGTCGTAGTCGAGCTTGGGCTGCACCTCGATGAAGCGGCGAGTCGGCGGCGGCCCCGGCTGTGATTCGCTGATCAGCTCGCGCCAGCTGAAATAGGCCGGCTTGCCCTCGAGCACGGCATCGAGCGTGACGGAAAACGCCTTGATCGGCTCGTCCAGCTCGGAAAGCTTGATCTGGCCATGCTCCACCCCCTGCAGCATGGTCGACAGCGTGGTCATGATTCCGCGCAGGCTGGGGTCCGCTGCCAGGACGCCGAGCAAGGGCTGCGCCTCGATCAACCGCTCGGTGGTTTTCTGGACATCGGCCAGCGGCAGCAGCAGCAGCCCTTGCCGCTCGAACCACGGCCCGCCGTCCAACTGGCGCACGGCGGTGAGCGTCGGATCGGCTGCCAGCGCCTGCGTCAGCAGGCGCGCCGCCTCGTCGGCCCGCTCGGCGCTGGCGCCATCCACCACCACGATGATCTGATTGTTCTGGTGCGGAAATGCCGCGTCATAGCGTGCGACGTTCTGGCGCCATGCCGCCTGCGGCGAGACCAGGTTCTCGCTGTTGGTATCCATCCGGAAATGCAGGGCCGTGTAGGCAGTCCCACCGACACCCAGGACGAGGCCCAGGATCACCACGATCAACGCATGACGGCTCGACAGGTAGACAACAGAGGAAACGAGAGAGGCTAGCATTCGAATGCCGTCAGCAGTGGGGCTCGACAGGGCGTGTCGGCAATATTGCGTCGTCCGGCCCGGCACGTCACCATGGCCGCATGTCCCGCCTCACACCTGACATGCTCCTGCGCGCCTACTGCACGGGCATCTTCCCGATGGGCGAGACGCGCGAGGACCCGACCCTGTACTGGGTCGATCCCGATGAACGGGCCATCATCGAATTGAACCAGTTCCACCTGCCGCGCCGGCTGGCGCGTACGGTGCGCAACGGTCCGTTCGAGGTCAGCTGCGATGGGGATTTCCGCGGCGTGATCGAAGCCTGCGCCGCGCCTCGCCCCCGCCAGCGCCAGAGCTGGATCAACCAGCCGATCGTCGAGCTCTATACGGCGCTGTTCGATCGCGGCTTTGCGCATTCGGTGGAATGCCGGGCCGGCGGCGAGCTTGTCGGCGGCCTCTATGGCGTATCGATCAACGGCGCGTTCTTCGGCGAAAGCATGTTCAGCCGGGCGCGCGACGCCAGCAAGGTGGCCCTGGTTCATCTCATCGCACGGTTGGTCAAGGGCGGTTTCCGCTTGCTGGACTGCCAGTTCATGACCGACCACCTGCGCCAGTTCGGCACGGTCGAGATCGGTCGGGCCGAGTACCGCACGCGGCTTGCCGAAGCGCTGGCCACGCCGGCGACCTTTTATTTGGAGCTGGGCGGCGCGGAGGCCTGCGAGACATTGGCGCAGGCGACAACCCACACATCGTAGACCGAACTGTCGAGTGCCGACAGGCCAGGCGACGATGCGAACATCCAGCCGGAAAACAACGTCTGTGCGCTCTGCCCGGGCTTGTTGTCGATGACGGTCACGAACGATGCCGCCTCGGCCGGCGCTTCCGGCACGTTGACCAGGCATTCCGACACCGTGATGCGCAGCGTGCCGAACGCCACCGTATCGCCGATGGCAACGGGAAAGCGGCGCGTGCGGGTGGTGACCTTGTCCAGTCCCTGCAGCATCACTGCGCGGCGCTCGCCTGCCGGTGCGGCAGACGACGGCTGCAGCGGCTTGAACGGGGCTGGCGGCATCTGCAGCACCGAGCCGCCGGTGGCGCCGGCGGCGGGCCGTGGTTGCGGATCGGGCGGTGGGGGATCTGTCCGTTGCGCCCACGCCACCGGCATGCACAGAACGCCGGCGACCATGGCAGTGACCATGGTGCGGCGCAGTCGACGCTGTTCAAGCAGGCTGGGTATCACTTGCGATCTGGGTACGGCGCTTCGATCGCCTCAATCAACTCGCGAAATACGGCGCGAATTTGGTCGGGATCGCACCCCATCAGGACGGCGTCCTCGAAAGCATCGGCGCAGAGCTGGCGAATCTCGTCGAGATTCTGGTTCAGCACCTTGATCTTCTCCAGGCACGAGACCGGCTTGCCGTCGGGCTGTTTCCAGACCGGGATATTGGCCTGGGCGGACATCACTGCTTCTCCTTCGGCTCGCCGCCGCTCGACCCGCCGGTGCCCCCCGGCTGGATGAAGCGCGACAGCAAATCGGTGAAGGGCACGGCTCCCTGCGTCTTGGTGATCACGCCGCCGGCAGCCAGGAACTGGTCACTGCCGCCGGGCTCAAGCGTGATCCCCGTACCACCCAGCAACGATTCGGTGATGATCTTGGCGAACGTGTCGGTGCTCAGCTTGATGTCGTTGCGGATCGACATCCGCACGACGGGGTAATAGTCCTTGTCGAGTTCCATGGCGGTCACCGTACCGACCTTGATACCCCCTACAGTGACGTCGGCACCGCGCTTGAGCCCGTCAACCCGCGGGAACCGGGCGGAGACGTCATAGCCCTTGGGCGTCGACGCCTCGGTCGCGGTGAAGGCGTACACGCCGAAGGCGATCGCCACGCACAGCACGATGGCGCCGATGACTGTTTCAACGATAGTGCGAGACACGATACGCTCCGCGCCGAATCACCTGCGGGTTTTATACAGCCTGAGACCGTGGGCGTCTCGCCTGCCTGACGGCGGGCCTACTCCGGCTTCCACGCCTCGTAGTCGCCCGTCGCCTTGGGGCGGCGCCCCTCACCGAGGGTCGAGCCCGGCGGGTGGTAAGCCAGCGGCGTGCCTGACCGATTTTCCTGATGCGCACGCTGCCACGGGCGCTGCGTCGGCAGGCCTTCCGGCGGCGGTGGCTGTTCGGTCGTGTGGTGCAGCCAACCGTGCCAATCGGGCGGCACGCGCGAGGCTTCCACCTCGCCGTTGTAAATTACCCACCGTTTTTGTCGCCGCCCGTCCGCCGTCTTGCGTTCGCGGTAGTAGCGATTGCCTTGGGAATCGGTGCCGACGAGATCACCGTTGAACCACGTGAACAGCCGGGTACCGATCGTCATCGCATCACGCTCTTCGCCCGCGCCGCGCCAAGCGGCATCGATAAATACAGGCGCGCTTGTACCGTTGCTCACCTTCCCTGGCAACGCGCAAACCGCATGCGCATCATCGTTGCGGAGAGCTTCCACGTTTATGCGTCGCCGATTCAGAGAGTGTTGCCATATTGCATCATGTAGTGTCGCCTGTGAGTTCTCTTACAAAATATTGTTGCGCTCTCAAGATTTTGTAATCTATCATCAACAGGTGGCTAGATGTGCCCATCGCGTTTGGGACGCGAAACGGTTCGGGGCGCTTGTTTGGGGGCAGAAGATCGGATCATGCGTATCCCACGTCGCTATACCCGTGAAGGCGAGTCGCCCTATGCGCGACTGGCATTCCGGTCGGCTACGTCGGAGATCCGCAATCCAGACGGCTCCATCATCTTCCGCCAAGCCAATATCGAGGTGCCCAGCGACTGGTCGCAGGTAGCCTGCGACGTGCTGGCGCAAAAGTACTTCCGCCGCGCCGGTGTGCCTGCCGCGCTGAGTGCCGTGCGTGAGGATGACGTACCGGCGTGGCTGTGGCGCCACGTCGCCGACGACGATGCGCTGGCAGCGCTGCCGGCCGACAAACGCTTCAGTGGTGAGACGGACTCGCGGCAGGTTTTCGGTCGTCTCGCCGGTACCTGGACATACTGGGGCTGGAAGGCCGGCTACTTCGACGCCGAGGAAGACGCGCGCGCCTTCCACGATGAACTCTGCTTCATGCTGGCGGCGCAGATGGCGGCGCCCAACTCGCCGCAATGGTTCAACACGGGTTTGAACTGGGCGTATGGCATCGATGGCCCAAGCCAGGGTCATCACTATGTCGACTATCGCACAGGACGCCTGACGCGCAGCGACTCCGCTTACGCGCGCCCGCAACCGCACGCCTGCTTTATCCAGAGCGTCGCCGACGATCTGGTCAGCGATGGCGGGATCATGGACCTGTGGGTGCGTGAAACCCGGTTGTTCAAGTATGGCTCCGGCACCGGCAGCAACTTCTCGCGCATCCGGGCCAGCGGCGAAAAACTGTCCGGCGGCGGCAAATCGTCAGGCCTGATGAGCTTCCTCAAGATCGGCGATCGCGCCGCGGGCGCCATCAAGTCGGGCGGCACGACACGGCGTGCGGCCAAGATGGTGGTGGTCGATGTCGATCATCCCGACGTCGAGGCGTTCATCGACTGGAAGGTGATCGAGGAACAGAAGGTCGCTGCCCTGGTGACCGGCTCGCGCCTCGCCAATCGTCATCTCAATGCGATCATGCGGGCCTGCACGGATGGCAGCGCCGAGAGCGACGCAGCCTTCGATCCGGCACGCAACACCGCGCTGCGGCGTGAGATTGTTGCCGCGCGCAAGGCGATGATCCCCGAGAACTATATCCAACGGGTCATCGCCTTCGCCCGTCAGGGCTATCGCCACATCGAGTTCCCGGTCTACGACACGGACTGGGAATCGGAGGCATACGCCACGGTCTCGGGCCAGAACGCCAACAACTCGGTGCGCGTGACCGACGACTTTCTGCGCGCGGTCGCCGAGGATCGTGACTGGAACCTGATCTGGCGCACTGGCGGCGGCGTTGCCCGCACAGTCAAGGCGCGCGAGTTGTGGGACCGCATCGGCTACGCCGCCTGGGCCTGCGCCGATCCCGGCGTGCAGTACGACACCACGATCAACGACTGGCACACATGCCCGGAGTCGGGGCGGATCAACGCCTCGAACCCCTGCTCCGAGTACATGTTCCTCGATGACACGGCGTGCAATCTGGCGTCGCTGAACCTGCTGCGGTTCCGCCGTGCCGATGGAACCTTCGACGTACCCGGCTTCGAGCACGTCTGCCGGCTGTGGACCATCGTGCTCGAGATCTCGGTGCTGATGGCCCAATACCCGGCACCGAAGATCGCGCAGCTCAGCCACGAATACCGCACGCTGGGCTTGGGCTACGCCAATCTCGGCGCTCTGCTGATGTCGGACGGGCTGGGCTACGACAGCGTCGAGGGCCGCGCCACGTGTGCCGCCATCACCGCCATCATGACCGGTGTCGCTTATGCGACCTCGGCCGAGATGGCGAAAGAACTCGGCGCCTTCCCGGGCTTCCAGCCCAACCGGGACGCGATGCTGCGGGTGGTCCGCAACCACCGCCGTGCTGCGCATGGCCACGCCTCCGGATACGAGCAGCTCTCGACACAGCCGGTACCGCTGGATGGCACGCAGTGCACCGACCGGCGCCTGGTCGATGCGGCGGCGCAGGCGTGGGACCAGGCATTGGCCTTGGGCGAGAAGCATGGCTTCCGCAACGCCCAGGTGTCGGTGATCGCGCCGACCGGTACCATCGGTCTGGTGATGGACTGCGACACCACCGGCATCGAACCCGATTTCGCGCTGGTGAAGTTCAAGAAACTCTCCGGCGGCGGCTACTTCCGCATCGTCAACCAGTCGGTGCCGGCAGCGCTTGCGCGACTGGGATACGACGAGGCCGCGATCACGGCCATCGTCGCCTATGCGGTCGGACACGGCACGCTGGCGGATGCACCCGTCATCAACTTCGAGACTTTGCGCGTCAAGGGCTTCGACGATGCAACGCTGATGCGGCTGGACAAGGCGATCGCCGATGCATTCGACATCCGCTTCGCCTTCAACCGCTGGATCCTGGGTGACGATTTCTGCCGTGATCGGCTCGGCCTCACCGACGCCGAGCTTGCCGACGCCAAGCTGGATGTGCTCGCCCGCCTGGGGTTTGAGCGCAGCCAGATCGATGCCGCCAACACCTATGCCTGCGGTGCGATGACGCTCGAGGGCGCGCCGGGACTGAAAGCCGAACATCTGCCGGTGTTCGACTGCGCGACGCCCTGCGGCCGCAATGGCAAGCGCTACCTGTCGACCGACGCGCACATCCGCATGATGGCGGCGGCGCAGCCCTTTATCACGGGCGCGATCTCCAAGACCATCAACATGCCGATCGGTGCGACGGTCGAGGATTGCAGCCGGGCCTACGAGGCATCGTGGAAGCTTGGCCTGAAGGCGACGGCGCTCTATCGCGACGGCTCCAAACTGTCGCAGCCGCTGGCCGCCATGGTCTTGCCGGAAGACGCCGCCGACGCTGACGAGCCGCAGGCCGCCAGGCCGCCGGCACAGCAGGCCGGCATCATCGCCGAGCGCATCGTGGAGCGGATCATCGAGCGCGAGGTGGCCGGCCGTCGTCAGCGGTTGCCGCAACGCCGCAAGGGCTACACGCAGAAAGCGATCGTCGGCGGCCACAAGGTCTACCTGCGTACCGGCGAATACACCGACGGCCAGCTCGGCGAGGTGTTCATCGACATGCACAAGGAAGGCGCTGCCTTCCGCAGTCTGATGAACAACTTTGCCATCGCGATCTCGATCGGGCTGCAATACGGCGTGCCGCTGGAGGAATTCGTCGAGGCGTACACCTTCACGCGCTTCGAACCGTCCGGCCTGGTCGAAGGCAATGATGCCATCAAGATGGCGACCTCGGTGATCGACTACATCTTCCGCGAGTTGGCTGTGTCGTATCTCGGCCGCACCGACCTCGCGCATGTCGAACCCAATGATCTGCGCGCCGATGCGGTCGGCGGCGGTGTCGCCCAGGCGGCACTCCCCGGCGAGGGCCCGGCACCGGCGGTGAGTCCGCTTGCCAGCGTCGGCTTCGTGCGCAGCAATCTTTACGTGCTTAGTGGGCGCGGTTCCGGCCAGCAGGCCGGCGCCGACAGCGCCGCCATCGGCAACGCGACAATGGTCGCGACCGTGGCGGCGGCGCCCCCAGGACTGATGGACGGCCAGACCGTCGCCCTTGCCGCCTCCGGCGGCGGGGCGGTCGTCCTCAGCGCCGCGACGGCCCACGCCGTCCCCGACAAGCTCGAACGGGTCCGCGAGGCCCGTCTCAAGGGCTTCGAAGGCGACGCGTGTACCGAGTGCGGCAACTTCACCCTCGTCCGCAACGGAACGTGCCTGAAATGCACGACCTGTGGCGGAACGAGCGGTTGTAGTTGAACGCGACCGCGTGGTTTCCCGCGTGGCGATTCAGAAGGCGTAGTGGCGTAGAATTGAAAAGCGTCAACCCGGGATCCGGCGGTCGCGATCCCACGTGAAACCAAGGAGATGATCATGGCTGCGAAGAAGAAAGCCGCCAAGAAGGCCCCGGCGAAGAAGAAGGCCGCGAAGAAGAAGAAGTAAGGCCTCTCTAGGGCTACTTGAGATTGGCCCCTCGAACTGATGCCAATCCGGCTTCCGGTCCGG
>Ga0187894_10005386_pt1 | contig 13090 bp, 11 predicted proteins | sample GBC1701081metaG_FD_136650 | JGI IMG/M metagenome (GOLD analysis project Ga0187894, IMG submission 136650) | White microbial mat communities from a lava cave in the Kipuka Kanohina Cave System on the Island of Hawaii, USA - GBC170108-1 metaG ... | reverse complement strand
GATGCGGTAATCAGTCCAATAACTATCGCTTTCGGTCTTTGCGCGCACGACGCCGTTTTCGACCTCGAAGAAAACGATCTGGTTGAGCGGCAGAAGCACGAAACGGTCGCGGCGGCGCGCGACAACCTGAGTGAGTGGCGGCGCGGCCTGGTTCACCGCGCGCCGAACGCGCCGATCTTCTTCCGCGGCGCGCGCTTCGTTCGAGGCCAGCTTGAGCGCGCGCTCGACCGCTTGCGCCAGGCGTTCACGGTTGATGGGTTTGAGCAGATAGCTGACGGCGTTGGCCTCGAACGCTTCGATCGCGTACCGGTCGTAGGCCGTTGCGAAGATGACGAGGGGCGCCGGCGCGTCTCGGGGCAACGACTGCAAGACCTCGAGGCCGTTCAGGCCCGGCGTCTGCACGTCGAGGAAGACGAGATCGGGTTTGATTTGGCCGATCTGTTCGACGGCTTCGACGCCGTCCGCCGCTTCGCTCACGATTTCGATCTCAGGATGCGCGGCGATGAGCTTCCGCAGCCTCGATCTCGCGGGCGCCTCGTCGTCCACTATCAGCGTTCTGAGTTTCATAGGTCGGAATAGTGATGGTGATCCGCGCGCCGTGTCCGGCCACGCTGTCTATTTCCAAACCGGCGCGATCTTCGTAAAGCGCCTGCAACCGTTCGCGCACGTTCCGTAAACCGACGCCGGCGCCGGCCGCCGCGGACGATTCGCTCCAGCCGACGCCGTCGTCCTCCACCATCAGCCGGAGTTTGCTTTCTTCGCTCGATGCGCGAATCGAGAGCGCGCCGCCCTCGCGTTTCGGCGCCAGGCCGTGTTTGACGGCGTTTTCGACCAGCGGTTGCAGCAGTAACGGCGGAATCCGCGCATGGGCGGCGCTCCGATCCATCGCCATCTCGACGCGCAGTCGCTCGCCAAACCGGGTCTGCTCGATCGCCAGATAAGTCCGCAGGAACTCGAACTCTTCGGCGACCGAGATCGAGCCGGTTTGCGAGCACGCCAGCGCGTAGCGGAAGACCTCGGCCAATTTTTCAGTCATCGCCTCGGCCTTCGCAGGTTCCGAGCCGATCAGATCAGCGATCGTATTGAGCGCGTTGAACAGGAAGTGCGGATTGATCTGCGCCTGCAGCGCGCGCAACTCGGCTTGTGTCAGCGAATGTCGAAGTCTCGATTCACGCAGTTCGCGCGCGCGCCGCTCCTGCTCGAACTGCAGGGCTTCCACCCGGCGGCCCAGACGTTCGGCCATCGAAGAGAGGAACCGCAATTCATCGCTCAACAATTTGCGGCCGCCTTGATTTGGCGCGACGGCGATCAGCCAATCAACCCTCCCGCGAACTCGCACGGGCGCCAGCAACTCGACTTCATTCTCGCCGAACAATCCTCTCGCGGGGCGATCCTGTGAAAGACGGATCATATCCGATTCGGCGCCGGGTTCGGCGAGTTGAATTTTTTCGCGCCGGACGACGCGCGCCGTCGCGGCTTCCAGCGCCACTCGAATCAAGTCTTCGGCGAGTTGAAAGACTTGAGACTCGGTCCGGCAATCTTCGTTCTCGCGCGAAAAGCGCTGGAGGATTTGGCGGTAATCGGGGCGGCTGAATAGCCAACGGTCGGCCAGCCGGTAAAGCTCGCGCCGCAGCTTCGGGAAACAGAGCAACAGGGCGCACCACAAGAGAGTCGTGACGACCGGTTCCGCGGCCGCGGGACGCGCCGCCGTCGCGCGAACGATTTCAAGGAGCGGACTGACAACAAACAACCCGTAACCGAGCGCAAGGAGCACGGACGCGAGCAGTAGCAACGCGCTTTTGACGAACACGTCGGCCAGCCTGAACCTCGACAGGAACGCAAACGTGATCAGCGCTATCGGAATCGAAGCCTGCTGCGCGATCACGGAAACCACGGTCTCCCACGTCTCCGTCCCGGCAAGCCCGGCGAAATGGATGAGGATGTACAAGCTGGCAACGAGCGCTCCAAGCGACACAATTATCGCGCGCGAATAGGAACGCGCGACGGCGGACTGCTGATTCGCGCGCCGAAACAAAAGCGCGCAGGCGGCGACGTGCAGCCCCAGGTTGTAAGCCGACAATTTAAACAACGCGCCGAACTCGACGACCGAGTTCGGCGCAAGGCTCGCTACGAAAAAAGCCGGACCGAGCGATGCGGCCACGCCATAGGAGAAATTGCGGAACCACCGGTTGACGCGCCCTCGCCAGGGGTGCGAGTGACCGGCGGCTACCAGCAGCAGTATCGCGGTCGAAAGCGCCGGCAGCGCGCTGTATGAAAGAGCATTGGCCAGTTGAATCGGCAGTGAACCACTGTCGAACCCGCCCAGGATGAGCGCGTATTTGACCAGATTGCCGAGGTTCCAGATCAACGCCCAGACCGAAGCGGGTAAGCCGGCGCTGTGATTCGATTCGGTCAGCATAGCCACGCGGTTTGTCTTCCGCGAAAGCAGCGCCAAAACGATGAACAGCGCCGTTCCCGTGGCGAAGCCGAGTGTTTGTATGATCAGATAAGTGTCGGATTTCAAGATCGGGCCTTCAGTTTCTCCAATTCGGCCTTGATGAGCGCGGCTTCGACCGATTCCTGATCGATCTTCAGCGCCTGCTCGAAACACTCGCGCGCTTTCTCAACCTGCTTCAGTTTGACATAGGCCTGCCCTTCCGTGAGCAAGACGCGTTGTTGTCCGTGATGAGACATCCGTGAAAACGCCGGTCCCATTCGCTTGCGGACCTTCTCCATTGATTCGAGAGCGCGGGCGGTCAGTCCGAGCGTCTCAGGGAGATTGAGAAAGGTTACACCCGTTACTGAAAGAACCGCTATGTCATCCGGGGCAAGCTCTTCGGCTCTCTTCGACAACTCGATTGCGCGATTGAGCAGCCCCAGGTCGCGTTTCTCGCGCGCCATGATCGCAGTCATCGCGCCGAGATAGGCAGTCGTTTCCGCATCGCCGGCCTTGATCTCCAACGCGCGTTCCAACCACTTGACTGATTTTTCGATAGAGCTTTTCCGGCCCTCGCCGAAAACCTGAAAGAAATAAGCTTTGCCGAGCTTTCGGGCCAAATGAAAATCCCCGGGCCTGGCCGTGGCCTGCTTCTCAAGTTCGGCGATCTCCTGCTGTCCTGGAACTTCACCCGGGACGAAGTCCTGCGCGACCGCCCGCAGGCAAAGCAATACCGATATGACGAGCGACAAGCTCAATGCGACGATTCGATTGATCATCATTCGTTCTCCTTTCTTCGACTGGAAAATGTTGAAGTCACTTGACGCTGAGCATTTTCTTCAGAGGAGGGCAAATCCGGAACGACTTCTGATCGAATGCGGAAAACAGCGCGCCGAGCGCGGGCAGGCGCGGTATCAGCGCAATGACTTCATCAAACAGGTCGCGTCGCTTCGCGCAGATCCGCCGCCGGCCTGACGCGCGAAAAGCTCTGGCCCACGCTCGCGGGCGCATCCGTTATTTACATAGCTGACATACGGGCGGTCGCGGTTGCGACAGCGCGATCACGGTAAATGAAACTCAGCAAGACGCCGTAAAACGTAAACTGAGCAAAACCGGCGATGGCTTCGACGGCGATCCAGGAGGCGACCGCTGGAACACTGTATTTGGCGGCTTCGGCAAGAGCGATGTAGCTGATCAGGAATGCGCCTGCCAACCAGGCGAACCTTACCGCATCTGAAATCGAGCGCCCATCTGTAACTGTTCGCTTGTACAGATATGAGAGCACACTCCCTTGAATAAGCATCGATAGGATGCCGAGGGGGAAGATCGGTTCTTTGCGGATATGAGCCACTGCCGCGTAATGACCTGCGTTTACGACGAAATGCGACACAGCTTGTATAATAAAGGTAGCCGCCAGGTAAGCAAGTACGGCCAGGAGATGCTTCTTCATTGAGGTTCTCCGATATTGAGTGGTTATTGTGGCATAGAGCCTTTACCGCAGATGTGCGATCGACCGCATGGTGGTAAGGGCTCGGATCTTCCTTCAGGAACGCGATGATGTCTTGCGCTGGCGCGTCTTGCCGGTCGTCTCACGGGTCCCCTTGGGCGGAAGCGACTCGACATAAACGCGCGCCAGACTCACCCAGTTGGCAAGGTCGGAATCGCCGACGATGCCTTGTGGCTCGACCATAATGAACCCGGCCATAGGCCGGCCGGCTCCCAGACAAGGGCCTGCGAAGGGCCGGGCGAGCGCCTCCGGTTCCGCCTCTTTTCCGACTCGAACCATCAGCCCGCGTTTGGACGCGCAGCACAACATGTTGCCGTTCACAAGAAAGGTGATTCCGCCGAACATACGCTTTTCCGACGCATATCCGTCCGGCAACACGCCGCGCACGCGTTCAGCCAGGATATGAAGATCAGTTTTCACGCTCATTGGCTCTATCCGCCTCCTGTGTTGTTTCAGTGATAATCGGCGCGGCGCCTCATGGCGGGCCGCGCATGTCGCTTGCATTTAGCAAGCAGTTTACCAGGTAAGTTGCGAAACGCAAGTGAAATTGTTAAGCTCCCTCGATGAAGAAAGAAGAGAAAACGGAGCGCCGGTCGGGCTGCCCGATCAATGTGGCGCTGGAGATATTCGGCGACCGCTGGTCGCTGTTGATCGTGCGTGACCTGATGTTCACGGATCGCCGGACGTACAAAGAGTTCCTGGACGCCGGGGAGGGGATCGCGACCAATATCCTTACGGACCGCTTACAACGGCTCGAAACTCACGGGATCATCGCCTGGGAGCGCGATCCGGCTGACGGACGTAAGATAACCTACCGGCTGACGGCCAAAGGGATGGATCTGGCGCCGGTCCTTGTCGAAATGGTTCTCTGGGGCGCCCGCCACGAAGAGACTGCCGCGCCGCCCGCTCTGATTCGGAAAATGAGCAAGAACCGGAAGCGGTTCATCTCCGAAGTCCGAAAACGCTGGGCGCAGACCAAGGACTGAAAATTTCAGTATGAAAAAAGAGAGTGATTCTTTTCTTCAAAGCGGACCGGCGCCAAATTCGGAAGTTCCGCATCTGGTCGAGCGTCTGTTTCGCCACGAAGCCGGCAAGATCGTCGCCACTCTGACCAGAATCTTTGGGTCGAGCAATCTGGCTATGGCGGAAGACCTGGTTCAGGAAGCTCTGCTCAGGGCGTTGCAGGTATGGTCCTATGGCGAGATCCCGAGCAATCCCGCTGGCTGGATCATGCAGGTCGCCAAAAACCAGGCTCTGGACCTGCTCCGGCGTGAAGATACTTTCAAAAGCAAGGAGCGGGAAATCGCCGAATGGTTGGGACAAAGCTCTCTCGATTCCGCCGGGTTCGACTCGCTCTTCCCGGATCATGAAATTCAAGACGACCAACTGAGAATGATGTTCACCTGCTGCCACTCGCTGCTTTCGCCGGAGTCGCAGGTGGCGCTGACGCTGAAGACGCTGTGCGGGTTCAGCGTCGCGGAAATCAGCCGGGCCTTTCTGACTTCCGAGGCGGCGCTGGCGAAAAAACTGGTGCGGGCAAGACAGAAAATCAGAGAGGCGGACATCCCATTTGAAATCCCGGCCGGAGAAGAGCTAACGCCTCGGCTCGACTCGGTGCTGCACGCGCTCTACCTGCTCTTCAATGAAGGGTACAAAGCCTCAGAAGGCGAAAGCCTGGTGCGCGAAGAGTTGTGCCGGGAAGCCATCCGCCTGACCGAATTGTTGGCGGAGCATCCGGTAGGAAACCGGCCAAAGACGCATGCCTTGCTGGCCCTGATGTTGCTGGCCGCCGCGCGATTATCAACGCGAGTCGACGCGGAAGGGAACCTCCTCCTCTTGCAGGAACAGGATCGGTTGCGCTGGGATCGAGACCTGATCACTCAAGGGCTGATGAGTCTGACTCAGGCGGCGGCGGGCGACGAGGTCAGCGAATATCATCTTCAAGCCGGGATCGCCGCCTGTCATTGCACGGCTGATGATTACCAATCCACGGATTGGACCCGAATCCTCTCGCTTTACGACCGGTTGGTCGAGGTCAACGATTCACCGGTCATCGCTCTCAATCGTGCGGTCGCCGTCGCCCAGGCGCACGGCCCGCGGGCGGGCATCGAAGCAATCGCTCGAATTCCTGGCCAGGAAAAGATCAAATCCTATTATCTCTTTTATGGCGTCCTGGCGGCGCTCCATTCACAACTCGACGATTATCCAAATCATTTGGCGGCCATTGCCCATTACCGCCAGGCGCTTGAACTGAGCGCCACCGAGCCTGAGCGAAGCTTTCTGGCTGGAAGGCTTCGGTCCAGCGCCGATCAGGCGAATGTATGACACCTCCGATTGGAAGATTATCCCATTGGGTATTGGGTATTGGCTATTGGTCTATTGTTATACCGGGAGAAAACGCTTTCTTTCCTGCTTTTCAATTTCCAATTTCCAATAACCAATACCCAATATCCTCGCATCATCCGGCGCATCTTCGCCAACTGGGCCAGTGACTTTCCAGGTCGTGTCCTTAATCCGCTTGCTCGTTCGTCATGAATTTGTGGAAACCATCATCACCAACCTGTGGAGGAAAATATGACCAATGAATCTTCGGCGAAAGATTTCATCCTTTTGTTCCGGGGCGGCGTTTCTCACAAGAATCTATCGCCCGACCAGATGCAACAGGTCGTCAAACAATTCACGGAGTGGATTGACGGGCAACGCCGCCGCGGGCAGTTCCTGGGCGGGAAGCCGCTGGAAGATGAGGGGAAGATCGTTTCGGGGAAAAATGGGCAGATCGTCTCTGATGGTCCCTTTATGGAATCGAAGGAGATCATTATCGGTTTCACGATGATTCGCGCCGTTGACCTTGCTGAAGCGATCGAGATATCGAGGGGCTGCCCTGTCCTGAACCTTGGCGGAATGGTCGAAGTCAGGCCAATCCTGGAAGGGCATCTTCGTGAGCCAGCATGAAAAACGAGGCCTTGATCGTCGTTCGGCCACTGGACAAAAAAATGTAAGACAGAAAAATAGGAGATGCCATTTTTCTGTCTTACATTTTTTTGTCCAGTGGCCGAAAAAAACATCCTGCCTGTCCTCAACTGAAAGCTTCATTCGTCGTTGTGATGTAGCGCCGAAAGCGCCCGACCGGCTCAATCGCCGCGTCTTGGGTAACCTGCGAATCAATTTGAATAACAGGAAGGAATCACAATGACCGAGAAAGAAAAGTTACAGGAGCTTATGACATGACACAGGGATTCCCGGAATGGATCATCCGCCGGCGGTGGGCGATTATTGTCGCGGCGTTGCTCGTTGTCTTGGCGGCGGCCAGCGGCGCCAGATTTCTGGTATTTATTGACAATTACCGAGTCTTCTTCAGCAAGGAAAACCCGGACCTGCAAGCCTTTGAAGCTCTCGAGAACATCTACACCAAAAACGACAACGTCCTGTTTTTGGTGGGACCAAAAAACGGCCAGGTCTTCACTCGTGAGACTCTCTCCGGTATTGAATGGCTGACACGGCAAGCCTGGAAGATCCCTCATTCCACTCGCGTGGATTCAGTCACCAACTTCCAGCATACCTACTCTCGGAACGACGACCTAGTAGTGCAGAACCTGGTCGAGAACGCCAATGATCTTTCGGACGCCGAACTGGAGCGGATCAAGCGCGTCGCGTTGTCGGAGCCGCTTTTGGTCAACTCGATCATTTCTCCTCGCGCCCACGTGACCGCCGTGAACGTGACCATCGTGCTGCCGCGGAAGAGTCTCACGGAAGTGCCCGAAGTGGCCGCCCAGGCGAGACAACTCGTCAGGGAATTCAAGGAGCGCGCCCCCAATCTGGATGTCTATATAACGGGCAGCGCGATGATGAACAACGCGTTCGTCGAGCACGGACAGAAGGACTTCCAGACGCTCGTCCCGATCATGTACGGAGTGATCATCCTGATGACGTTTCTCATCCTCAGGTCGGTCACGGGCGTTCTGGTGACTGTCATCGCCATTGTGATCTCGACCGTAGCGACGCTTGGGCTGGCGGGTTGGTTGGGGATTCGGCTCACGCCCGTGTCCATATCGGCCCCCACGATCATCATGACGGTCGCGGTGGCGGACTGCATGCACCTTCTTTTGTCCATCCTGCAAGCGATGCGTCACGGCCTGGACAAGCGCTCGGCCATCATCGAGGGATTGAGGCTCAATTTGAAGACGCTCTTGCTGACGGCAGTCAACACCATCATCGGGTTCCTGACCCTTAACTTCAACGACGTGCCGCCTTATCGCGACATGGGGAATATGGTGGCCATAGGCGTGGCGGTGGCCTTCCTGTTCACTATCCTGTTTCTCCCGGCCCTGCTGGCCGTGCTTCCCGTGGGCGTCAAATCGGCTCCCGTGATGGGAGAGGTGGCCCTGGATCGGTTCGCCGATTTCGCCATCCGGCGCAGGAAGCCGCTTCTGTGGGGCGTGAGCCTGGTCGGACTTGGGCTGATGGCGTTCTCCCTGCTCAACGATTTTCACGATGACTTTGCGCGTTACTTCAGCAAGAGAACGGAGATCAGACAGGCGAACGATTTCGCCGAGGCCAATCTGGCGGGCGATTACTACATCCATTACTCGCTTGGCGCTGGTCGAAGCGGCGGGGTGAGCGATCCGGAATATCTGCGCAAAGTCGAAGGCTTTGCGGATTGGCTCCGGAAGCAGCCGGAGATACTGCACATCTACTCGATCACGGAGATTCTCAAGCGGCTCAACAAGAATCTGCACGGCGACGATGCGGCTTACTACCGCATCCCTGACACTCGGGACCTCGCGGCCCAGTATCTGTTGCTCTACGAGATGTCCGTTCCATTCGGGTTGGACCTGAACGATCGGATCAACGTGGACAAATCGGCCACGCGCCTGACGCTGACGCTGAAATATCTTCCGACCAGGGAAATCCTGGCCTTTGAGGAGCGGGCCCAGAGGTGGCTGCGCGAGAACGCGCCCGAAAGCATGCTCGCTCGCGGCACGGGGCCGCTCATCATGTTTTCCCACATCGGCAAGCGTAATACTCAGTCAATGATCGCGGGTGATCTCCTGGGCGTCTTTACCATAGCGGTCGTCATGATCCTCGTCTTGAGGAGCTTCAAATTCGGGGTAATAACCATGATTCCCAATCTCCTCCCGGCCGGCGTCTCCTTCGGTTTTTGGGGACTTTTCGTGGGGCGTCTGGGCATGGATGCGGCTCCGGTCACGGGCATGACGTTGGGAATCCTGGTGGACGACACGACGCACAATATGAGCAAGTACCTATATGCGCGCCGGGTCAAGGGTTTCAGTCCTGCACGGGCGGTGCGATACGTCTTTTCCACCGTGGGCGTGGCGACCCTGGCCGCTTCGCTCATCCTGGTTGCGGGCTTTTCGGTCCTTGCGCTCTCCGCGTTCAAGTTCAATTCAACGATGGGCCTCTTGTCGGCCCTGACTATCGCCATTGGAGGTCTGGCGGAGTTCTTACTGATGCCGCCGCTGTTACTCAAATTGGAGGAGAAGGAACATGAAAAAGATACTGTTGCTGCTGACTCTGTGCCTGTGGCCACTTAGCGTATTGGCCCAGAATCCGGAAGAAAAGGGCCTGGAGATCGCGGTCGAAGCGGATCGCCGCGACGCCGGCTTCAAAGACTACGTAGCTGACATGGCCATGATCCTGAAGAACAAGCACGGTGAAGAGAGCGCTCGGCTGCTGCGTGTGGCGATCCTGGAGGTCAATGGCGACGGCGACAAAAGTCTCTCCATTTTTGACGAGCCAAGGGATGTCAACGGCACGGCTCTGCTCTCCTTCAGTCACAAGGCGGGAACCGACGACCAGTGGCTCTACCTGCCGGCCTTGAAGCGGGTCAAGCGAATCGCTTCAGCCGATAAGTCGGGCGCCTTCATGGGCAGTGAGTTCGCCTACGAGGACATCAGCTCTCAAGAGGTGGAGAAATACACCTACAAATACCTGAGAGATGAAACTTATGACGGCCAGAACTGCTTCGTCATCGAGCGCTACCCCGTGGACAGGTATTCCGGTTACAAGCGCCAGTTAGTCTGGATAGACAAAGCGGAATACCGCACGTTGAAGACCGACTACTACGACCGCAAGGACAGCCTGCTTAAGACTTTTACGGCGAAGGGCTACAAGCGGCATCTGGGCAAATATTGGCGGGCCGGCGAGATGCTCATGGTCAATCACCAGACCGGGAAGAGCACGCGGCTCGAATGGAACAACTATAAATTCCGAACGGGGCTAAAGGACGCAGACTTTACGCAGGAGAGCCTGAAGCGCGCGAGGTGATTCGGTTTGAAGGAGACGCAGGAAGAAAGCGGAACACGCGGAAAAGAACGGAACATACGGAAAAGGGATCGGTACGATGATGTGGAGAGTTCCGCGTGTTCCGTTCTTTTCCGCGTGTTCCGCTTTCTTCTACGCTCCTGGATTGCGTCACTCGTCCTGGCCTGTGCGACGGCGGCGCGGGCGCAAGGGGAATTGTCCGGGCAGGCGGCGATCGAATGGCGTATCTTTCCTCAGCAAGCGATTTCTTCAGAACAGCAGCGCTCATACCTGTCTGTCGCCGTTCAGCCCGAATACCACTACAAATGGGACAATGACAAACAGAGCTTCACCTTCGCGCCGTTTGCCCGGCTCGACCATCACGACAAAGAGCGCACCCATTTCGACATTCGCGAATTGACCTGGCTGAAGGCCGGAGACGGTTGGGAGTTGCGCCTGGGCATCCGGAAAGTCTTCTGGGGAGTTACCGAATCTCAACATCTGGTGGACATCATCAACCAAACCGATCTTGTGGAGAACCTCGACGGCGAGGACAAACTGGGTCAACCAATGGTCAACCTCGCCCTGATCCGCAATTGGGGGACACTGGATCTCTTCGTCCTGCCTGGGTTCCGGGAACGGAAATTCCCGGGCGGCAAAGGCCGTCTGCGGACCACGCTCCCGGTAGATAGTGATCGCGCTGTTTACGAATCCAAGCGCGGGCGCGGCCGTATAGATTGGGCGGCGCGCTGGGCGCGAACCTTCGGCGATTGGGACGTCGGTCTATCTCATTTCCACGGTACCAGCCGCGAACCACGCTTGCTGCCCGGCGCGGACAGCGGAGGAAAACCGGTTTTGATCCCGCGCTATGACATCATCCATCAGACCGGACTCGACCTGCAGTGGACCAAAGGCCAATGGTTGTGGAAGCTGGAAGCTATTCGGCGCACAGGACAGGGAGGACAGGCCAGAAAGGGAGGACGCTACACGGCTCTGACGGGCGGGTTTGAATATACCTTCTCCCACTTTGCCGGCTCGCGCGTGGACCTTGGACTGATCTCCGAGTATCTCTACGACGAACGCGGGGAAAAAGCCGCCACCCCATTTCAAGACGACATTATGGTTGGGGCGCGCCTCGCTCTGAACGACGCGCAAAGCTCCGAAGCTTTATTCGGCGTCATTGTGGATCGTCATACCGGGGCGAGTTTCTTGAATCTCGAAGCCAGCCGGCGTCTGGGAAACCGTTGGAAATTCAGCCTGGAATCACGAGGATTTGCAGGCGTACGGCGAGCAGATCCTCTGTTCGGGTTGCGGCGGGATTCTTATTTGCAGTTGGAACTGGCTCTGTATTTTTGATGATCATCCTTTTTTGTTACCCATTCGCCTACCCCAACTTCCACGGCTTACGGTAAGTCCGCGACAACATCTGGTTCGCTTCCTTGTCGCCGATGAACTCTTCCTTCTCTCCATCCCATTTCAACGAACGCTGAAGCCGTGTGGCGATATTGCCCAGATGGCACATGGTCGCCGTCAGGTGGCCTTCTTCGACATCGGCGATGGGGCGCTGGCGGCTCTTCACGCAGTCGAGGAAGTTGCGGATGTGCAGAGCCTGCGCCTCATTGCCATTGCCTTTCACCTGCATCGGCTCGATCTCCGGTTTCTCTCTCTTGCGCCAGGTTTCTGGCTCGATGGTAAATCCGTTACGCATGATGTTGAGCGTGCCTTTCGTGCCGTGGAAGACCAGGTATTCGTCGCGAGTGCGATTGACTTCGCGGCCCGACCACGAGACGACACAGCTTTTCTCGCCGGAGGCGAAGTTGTAGAGCGTTTCCTGCACGTCCGGCGTCTGGCCGCCATCTTTGATCTCGTAGCGTCCACCGAAGCCTGAGACGCCGCTGGGCGATTGCGCGTTCAACGCCCAACGCGCAATGTCCAGGTTGTGCGCCCCCCAGTTGGTCATTTGCCCGCCGGAATAGTCCCAGAACCAGCGGAAATGGTAATGGCAACGGAACGGATCGTAGGGAACATAAGGCGCAGGCCCCAGCCACATATCCCAATTGAGTTCTTTCGGCAGTTCTTTGGAGAGGATCTCTTCGTGTCTGAAGCCCGGCATCGCATTGCGCGTGTAACCGGCGCTTATTTTATGAACGGCGCCGATCGCGCCTTCCTGAATCAGTTTGACAGCCTGTTGATAATGCGGGCCGGAACGTTGCTGGCTGCCGGTCTGTACCACGCGGTTGTGCTTGCGCGCGGCTTCGACCATCTTGCGGCCTTCGACGACGGTCAGCGAGAGCGGCTTTTCACAATAAACATCCTTGCCCGATTGACAGGCCATGATGGTCGGCAGCGCGTGCCAATGGTCCGGCGTCGCGATGACGACCGCGTCGACCTCCTTGATCTCCAGCAGTCGGCGGAAATCTTCGTGCGTCGCAACCTTGGCGTCGCAGGCCGAGGCGGCCCTGTTCAGATACGGTTGATAAACGTCGCAGACCGCGACCGGCGCGACGTCCGGCTGTTTCAGGAAGATCGGCCAGATCTGCATTCCCCGGTCGCCAGAGCCGATGATGCCGATGTTGATGCGATCGTTCGCGCCGAGGACGCGCATTCTGCTCAAGGCTGTTCCGGCGCCGGCCGCAACAGCGGTTCTGGTGAAATCTCTTCTGCTTATCCGGTTCATTATTCTTCCCTCTCTCTTAAATTCTTCGACGCCGAAGATGAAAAAAAGATTGATAGTTTGGGTTGCTTTCGGCTATATTGTCTCAAGTTTAGACAATAGCTTTCAATAGTAGCTGGGACAGTTATTCATAAGGCGGAAGATTTTTTTCATCCCGAGGCCATTTTTTAGAGTTCGCGCTAAATCGAAGCACAGAACATTGGGACACGCT
>Ga0187894_10005385_pt1 | contig 13091 bp, 9 predicted proteins | sample GBC1701081metaG_FD_136650 | JGI IMG/M metagenome (GOLD analysis project Ga0187894, IMG submission 136650) | White microbial mat communities from a lava cave in the Kipuka Kanohina Cave System on the Island of Hawaii, USA - GBC170108-1 metaG ... | reverse complement strand
CTCGTGGACGGCCGCGCGGTCGGCAAGCCGGGGCTCCTCACGCACCTCGCGGGCGCGCTCACGGTGGACGCGGGGTCGATCAGCGTGAGCGACGGCTCGGGCTTCCCGAGCACGGGCGCCGTGATCGTCGGCAACGAGGTGATCGAGTACCAGTCCGTCTCCGACGGGCAGCTCGTCGTGCGGACGGACTCCCAGGGCAACGTCGTCGGACGCGGCGTGCGCGGCACCCTCCGGGCCGAGCACCCGGACGGCGCGACGTGCGCGCTCTTCGGCTACAGCCGGCCCATCGTCGAGGAGCTGCGGACCGGTGCCGCGACCTTGACCGACGAGATGGGGCCGTGGTCGCCGGTGGCGGTGGACACGTGGGGCGATGGCGTGGACGAGAGCGGAAACGTGACGGGCTGGCCGACCTACGAACCCAGCGTCGTCCCCATTCCGTCGCAAGTCATCACGTCCGCATCCGGCGGCGAGCCGGTGAATCTCCTGATCTGGACGCAGCCGCTGACGGATACGTTCAGCGGCTTCAACGTCACCACGTACGGCAACGGGGCGCTCGAGACGGACGACCAGAAGACGCTCGCGGAGCAGCGGGGCGCCTTCCAGAACGAGGGGTTCGCCCTCGTCCTGTACATCGCCGGCACGGAGGACGACTGGAAGAACTTCATCAGCGGCGGGCGCCAGAACTGCAAGGGCGTCGCCGAGTTCATGCACTACACCGACGACGGGACCGACGGGGCGACGGGGGTCACGCTCGAGCGGCTCCAGAACAACGGCGGCGCGCAGAGCCCGCCCGAGCTTGGCGGCGACTACCAGATGCTGCTCGGCTGGCAGCATACGAGCGCGACGGGCAACGCCCCTCCCCGCGCGGACCCGATCATCATCATCCCGGTCTCCGTGTCGATGACGCAGGCGTCCGACGAGGACTACCTGAACCCGGTCAACGACGACGAGAAGGACCACTGGGTCGCGCAGATCCTGAGCGCGGCCGGCGAGGACCTCGACAAGTGGGAGTGGGTCCGCTACTCCGAGAAGTTCGACTACAACGGCAAGAGCTTCCTCATCCAGGCGCGCGTCCCGAACGAGCGGCTCTTCGTCGACACGGTCCTCGATCCCGACTGGGACAACGAGGAGCTGGACCGCATGCTCAACGCGTCCACCACCGGCGGCAGCGACCCCGGCGGCGACCCGGGTGGTGATCCGGGCGGTGATCCGGGTGGAGGCGGAGGGGGCGGCGGGGGCGGAGGCGGTGGCGATCCGGGCGGTCCGAGCCCCGGCGACCCGCCTCAAGCGCCTCCGTCCGACGGCCCCGGCAGCGACGGTTCGCCGGACCCCGGGCACGAGCCGACTCCTGGCGATGACGGACCTGGGAGCGACGCGCCTCCGGACGATCCGGGCCCCGACGCTCCTGAGCCTGGTGACGACGGACCTGGGAGCGACGCGCCTCCGGGTGAGCCCGACGCTCCGCCTCCGGGCGAGGACGGCCCCGGCAGCGACGCGCCTCCGGACGATCCGGGCCACGACCCCCCGCCTCCGGGCGAGGACGGCCCGGGCGGCGATGGGCCTCCGGGTGATCCGGGTGGCGGCGGCGGCGGTGGCGGCGGCGGCGAGCCGGGCGGCGAACCGGGCGATGGCGGCACGCCCGACCAGTCGCCGGACGACCCGGTGGTCGAGAACGACGGCGACTGGGACCCGAACGCTTCCGTGGAGGGGGTCGCGAACCTGATCCGCTTCCGCGGCGTGCAGTCCGACCGTGACAGCGAAGGCGACGTGGACGACTGGTGGGGCGAGGGCATGACCGGCGACGAAGCGCTCCTCGAGCAGGGCGCGCTCGTGCTGCCGGTGGGCGGCCTCTACGGCGGCCCGCTGCCCGAGGATGCCGAGAGCGGGCACGTCACGCACCAGGCCGCGACGGGCGCCGACTTCACGATCTGGCCGCTGCCCGGCCACTTCGACAAGATCACGATCGCGCTGGGCGACGACTCCGTTCGCGAATCGGACGACATCGAGCCCTTCTTCGCGATGATGCACACGGACGGCCGGCTCTCGGACATCTCCGAGTTCGGCAGCAGGTCCGGCGACGTCGAGCCGTGGGAGTTCCCCGACTTCAACGACAAGGCGATCCATCTCGTCGCCTTCAGCCGGCGACTGGAACGGAGCTACACGCGGAGCGGCGAGTTCAACTCCGCCAAGTCGGAGTTCCGGAAGCTCAACCGGGTGATCGCGCTTCCCTCCGGGGAGCAGCCCGACAACATCGCGGCCATGAGCACGCCCACGATCGGGAGGGGCATCAACGGCGGCTCGTTCTCGTGCGTGATCGACGAGATCGTCCCCGGTTCCCGGGGCGTCCGCTTCCCGCTCTCGGTGGCGGCGGAGTTCAGGTCGGGCGACGAGACGCTCGTCCTCATCAGCCGCGAGGGGGTGCCGAACGAGTCGGACCTGCCCGAGTCGCCGGGTGTCGTGCGCGTGGGCGACGAGTACATCGCGTACCGCGAGGCGGAGATCCAGAGCGACGGCATCCGCTTCTCCGGCTGCCGGCGCGGACTCCTCCGCTCGACCGAACGCACCTACGAGATCGGCACGCCCGCCGAGGCGCTGGACTTCGGCATCTACGTGGCGGTCCTCAACAACGGCCTCGCCGAGAGCAACAACGTGATCTCGGCCGACGGGCTGCACCGCTTCCCGACGATGGGCGTCGTCCGGATCGAGCATCCGGACTCCGACTTCGCGGAGCTCCTGCTCTACGTCTACAACGACGGCACGGCGCTCAAGATGCCCATCTCGGACATCGGCGGCGGCCTCTTCCGCGGGCGCTACGGGACCGCGGCGAGGTCGGCGGATTCGGGCACCGCGGTCTTCTGGCAGCCGGTCCGGACGTGGGACCGGTTCGCCGAGTTCAGCGACGACCCGGAGCTCTCCTACTTCTACATGTCGGCGCAGCTCACCGACGCGTTCGTCAAGCGCATCTACTGGGACGAGGGCACGGTGCCCGCGCACGTCAACGTGCGGGTGCTCGCGCGCCTCAACGAGGCGGCGGACTGGAACGCGCAGGCGGACCGGATCCTCTACCTCTCGGTGGACGGCTCGACCACGCCGCAGGGCAAGGACGCGCGGTACCTCCAGAAGGAGAACCCGCTCAAGTTCCTGCGGCTCATGGAGACGCCGGGGGCGGACAACCTGATCAACCTCCAGGCGGAAAAGATCGAGACGCGCCTCTTCGTGATCTACGAGTCGGGCGCCTACCAGTGGAACAACCCGACCGCGCTGGGCTGGAAGTTCAGCCCGAAGATCAACGCGTTCCACCTCGAGTACATGACCCAGAACCGCACGCGGCGCCACATCGACCGTTAGTCGTACTTGCCTTTCAACGAACGAGCCCCGGGCGTCCGGCCCGGGGCTCTTTGTTTTCACGAGGGGAGGGGGCCTGGGGGAGGGGGAAGACGCTACGATGGGCCCCGTGCGTTTCGTCGCCGGGGTCGCCCTTGGCCTCGTCCTGGGCTTCGTGGGGGCCCGTGAGCTCTTCCCGGGGCCCCAGGGGCCGCGCCGGGCGGGGCCCGCGGGCGTCGCCCCCAAAGAGGCTCCGGCTGTCCCCGATTCGAAGGCACCCGCGTCCGTCGAGCCTTCGACGACCGGCCCCCGAGGCCCCCTCATCATCCGCCACTCGGGCGGGGTCACGACCACCGATGATCTCGTCATCATCCCGGACGGCGAGCTGGTCGGCGGCCCGACCCGGACGCTCGCCGAGGTCCGGCGCGCGCTCGCGGATGCCCGCGCGGCGGCGGACTGGTCGGCGTTCTTCCGGGCGCTCCACGAGCTGGGCGCGATGAACACGCCCGAGTCGCAGGCGCTCCTCATCGAGGTGATGGGGGACGAGAGCCTCCGTTTCGAGGGCCCCTGGACGGGTCAGTCGTTCCTCAAGTGGCTCTCCGCGTGCGACGCGCCGGGGCTGCTCGACGCGGCGCGGCGGCGCGCGGAGATCGACATCGCGGAGAACGCCGGCTCGCGTTGGCGCGGCGTCGGGTGGCTGTCGCTCGTCGCGATGCGCGGCGGCGCGGCGGAGATCGCGTGGATCGAGTCGCTCGGCGGGGGCGACCGGAACGCGGAGATGGAGGTGGACCGCGCGCTCGCGGAGGCGGCGGCAAACCCGCTCGCGGCCGCGCGGCTCGCGGCGCGGATGAAGGAGGCGGGCCACTTTCTCTGGTCGCCCTACCTCGACTCGTTCGCGCGCGCGAACCCGCAGGCGGCGCTCGACGCGGCGATCGAGGCGCTGCCCGCAAAGCCCGACCGGCGCACGGAGGACTTGCTGCGCCTCATCGGCGAGGCGACGACGCCGGAGACGGTCGAGCGTGCGCGCACCGCGCTGCTCCGGATCGAGGATCCCGCCGCGCGGTTCGACACGCTGCGCGCGGTCGAGCGGATGCGCCGGCGCGGCCTCGACGTGTCCGGGTTCGCGAGGCTCGCGGACGAGCCGCGGCTGCTGCTCGAGCGGAGCGCGTCACGTCCGCTCTCGGACGCCGAGAGGGCGCTCGTCCAGCGCGCGCTCCAGTCGATCAGCTTTAGCCGCGTGACGTGGAACGATGCCACGCTGGCGGCCGTGCGGCCCTTCCTCAGCCATCCGGACGCGGCGATCGCGGCCGGGGCACGCGAGGCGATGGCGGACATCGCGGATGGGGCCTCGGGGGACGGATGGCGCCCTGAGCGCGGCGCAAGGTAGGCGCCCACGGCGGCCCGCCGCTGCTCGGCGCCCCCGGTCCGGGGTGCCCGCCTGCTACGCTCTTGGCATACCGATCGTGGACGTGCCGATTCCGGAGCCCCGCGAGGCGGAGCTGCCGCCGCGCGTGCTGTCGCTGATCCAGGAGGCCGAACGGCGCGTTGCGTCCATCCTCGAGAGGCGGTCCCCCCCGGGATTTGTGTGCAGCGAGTTCGAGCGCGTCGGCCGGGCACTCCAGGGGATCGTGGACGGAAACCTCGCGACAGGCAACGCCTGCTGCGAGTGGGGCAGCGGGCTCGGCGTGGTCGCGCTCATGGCCGCGTGCCAGGGCTTCTTCGCGTGCGGCATCGAGATCGACCCCGGTCTCGTGGACGCGGCGAACGAGCTGGCGGAGGACCTCGGGCTCGACGTGGAGTTCGTGTGCGGAACGTTCGTCCCGCCCGGCGGCGAGGACCTGACCGATGTCCCGCAGGAATTCGGCTGGCTGTCCGCTGGCGGCGCCTGCGGCCACGAGCTCTTGGGAGTCGTGCCGGAGGAGTTCGACCTGGTCTTCGCCTACCCGTGGCCCGGCGAGGAGGAAGTGGTCGAGAACCTGTTCGAGCGCTTCGCGAGCGACTCGGCGCTGCTGCTCACGTTCAACGGCTCCGAGGGCCTCCGCCTGCGCCGCAAGGTCGCGGAAGGCGCCGCACGCTGACGCGCGTGCCTCGCGAGCCCCGCGTCGCCCTTCGCGACGACGCCCGGGCCCGGGCCTCCGTGTGGGCCGCCCGGAGAGTGCGTGCTACCTTGAGACCCTCTTCGCGAGAGTGGCGGAACTGGCAGACGCGCAGGACTTAGGATCCTGTGGGGCAACCCGTCCGGGTTCGAATCCCGGCTCTCGCACCGATGACCGGTGGCAGGCTGGGAAACGGCCTGCCATCGGCGTTTTCTGGCGGTTCTACGGGCTCCAGCGTTCCGTACAAAACCCCGGTACACACCGGCCCGCACCGGCCGAAACCGGTGCAGATGATGTACAAGATGATGCACAAGCCGGACCTGCCGATTCCGAGGAACCCCGTGGCTAGCGCCGAACTCGTCCAGATTCTCAGGCAGGGTCCAGGCGCCTTCGAAGCGTGGCGCGCCTCGCATTTGGCCGACCTGATCGATCTTGAGGGAGCCCAACTGGAAGGCGCCACCCTCTCCGGCTGCAACCTCTCGGTGGCAAACATCCGCTCGGCCAATCTCCGCGGCGCCCTGTGCTCCACGGTGTGGGGTATGTCCCACTCCCGGGAAGGTGGAGTGCGCGACCGCGTGTGGATGCGCCGCAGCAGCTTTGCCTACGCGGACATGAGCGGGGCGAACCTGCAGGACGCGAACCTCGTCGGTGCCGACTTTGAGGGGACGAACCTCGAGGGCGCAGACCTCCGCGGCACGACCTTCGCCTTTTGCGATCTCGTCAACACCAACTTCAAAGGCGTCCGAGGCCTCGAGCAAGCCCAGGCGGCGGGCCCCTCGCGCATCGACGCACGCACGATGGCCTCTCTTTGGGACGCCGTGGACGAGCGAATCGCGAACGACTTCATGCTCATGTGCGGCTACCCGAGGTGGGAGGTGACCGCCATGAGACTTCACGACCCACGGCTCAAGCCGGCAGCCATCGCCGATCTCGGCGAGGCGATCTCCAGGTTTCGGAGCGAGGGCCTCGGGTTCGGGGTCTTCATCAGCTACGCGCGCGCGGATGCCGCCGAGCTTGCCGAAGCGCTCCGGCAACGGTTCCGCAAGGACGGGAATGTGTGCTGGCTCGACGACCACGATATGACGGCTGGCCCCATGGACGAGCAGCTGCGACACGGGATCGGCCGGCACGACGCCGTCGTGCTCATCCTCTCGGAGGCGGCCCTGATGAGCGAATGGGTCAATCGGGAGCTCTCGATGGCCCGCGAGCGCGAACGGAAGGATGGGAGGTTCCTGCTCTGCCCGATCGCGGTCGACTCGAGCTGGAAGGATCCGCCCAAGGCGGCCGCGATCAATCGTGCCCTGCTGGAGTACGTGAAGGGGCGCTACCACGTCATGGACTTCTCCGAATGGAAGAAGCCCGATGTCTTCGAGAAGCGCTTCCTCAAGATGGACGCTGGGTTGAGGAAGTGGTACGCAGGTCAGACCTAATTCAGCCGCGGCCTCGATGCCCTTGAGTCAACCGGCCCGTTCGGAGACCCGTTCCGGCTGGGGGACCGGGATCGCGGCCGAGAGGACCTTGGCCGCCTGCGAGATCACGGACGGGTAGAGGTGTGCGTACCGGCGGGTCGTCACGAGGCTCTTGTGGCCGAGGACCTTGGCGATGATCTCGAGGGACACGCCGTGGCTCGCGAGGATCGCGCCGACCGTGTGCCGGATGTCGTGCAGGCGAAGGGCCTTCCGCTTGCTCTCGGTGATCGTGTCGCGGGCGGCTTTCACGGTGGCCCGGAAGACGTCTCGCACGCGGTACGTGCTCCACGGGATCCCGTCGATCTCGAAGACGTACTCGTCGCCGCCCGGCAGGTGACCCGCGCGGAGGGCCGCCCGGCTCCGATGGTCGCGGAGGGCCTCCCGCAGGTCCGGGGTCAGTTCGACCTCGCGGGACGTCCGGTTCTTGGCCACCTCGGCCTCGACGCGCACGACGCCGCGGTCGAGGTCGAGCGAGCGCCAACGAAGCAGGCGTGCCTCATCGCGGCGGACCCCGGTCCTCGCGTAGAAGCGCGCCATGACCCGGAAGCCCTCCGGCGCGGCAGCGATCCACGCCTCGAGCTCCGCCGGGGTCAGGAAGACCTCCCTCCCCGACGACTCCGGGAACTTCTCGATCTCTCGGACCGGGTTGAACCCGCGTTCGCAGTGCCCGTTCTTCGCCGCCCACTTGAACACGCAGGAGGCTGCGGCGAGGTAGCGATTGGCGGTCGGTCCGCCCATGCTCCGTTCCTTGCGAATTGCGAGGAGCCACCGCTCGATGTCGGCCGACGTGATGGCGCTCAACGGGAGTCTGGCCCAGTCGGCCTTGCAGAGGATGGCGAGCCGCGGCTCGTCGCTCCGCAAGGTCCCCGCGCGCTTGCGGCTCCGGGCACTCTCCAGGTAGAGGTCCTTTGCCTCGGCGAACGACGTCGTCGAGGAGCTTTGCTCGCGGAAGAACTGCGCCATGACGTCCGCGAGGGGGACGCCGTTTTTGAGCGCCGCCTCGACGGCCAGGAGCATCTTCTCGGCTTCGTCCTCCGACGGGCCGACCGCTCGGACGATCGGCGGCCGACCCGCCGGCCAGTGGAACTTCACGTAGTAGCTCCGCCCGCGGAGGATGACGGAGCCCCAGCGCGACCGGTTGGTCTTCCGCTTGGGCATCCGTTGTTCCTCCTTGGGCATGGGCTACGCCGTCCTGGGCCGCGCGATCCGCTGCCGCGAGATCACGTCCAGCACTTTGCTGCCTCGCTCCGGCGTCGCCGCCTTGGGTTCCGACGGCATCTCCGACATGCGGTGCAGGTGCTCGATCATCACCGTCCGGAGGATGCCCCAGCGCTTCCCGACGCGGAACCGCGGGCCGTACGTGCCGGCCGCGAGGTTCTGCCGCGCCTGGCTGACCGAAACACCGAAGACGCCGGCGAGGTGTTCGGCATGGAGAACCTCGGGCAGCGCACCTGACGACGGGTTCGGCCCGGGGCCGTTCTTGTGGTCTTGCATGAGCATCACCCTTGGCTGTCGATCATGCTCTGGTCCTGCGAAACGCTCACGAGGGGACTGCCGTCGTCCAGAAGGACAGGCGTGCCGTCCGGATCGACGACGGGCAGGGGGCCGTCACCGCCGCACCGCTCGTCACCCCTACCCCGCGGCCAGATGCGGATCAGCCGCCGACGCGTGCCCCCGGCTTCGCGCTCGAAGTCGATCACGTAGCCTTCGGCCTCGAGGTCGGGCTTGATCCGACGCATCGCATCGCCCATGCCGCGCGGGGTCTTCGGGAGGCCGCGGAGCAGGACGGGCTCGTTCTCGAGCAGGCGCCGGACGGCCTCAAGCCACTCCGCTGCCGTCCCTTCCATGCCGTCTTGCTGATCGACGAGGAACCGGATCGGCTCCGTGATCGGCGTCGAGTCCAGCGCGATCGCGCGGCCCTTGGCCTGGGAGGCCTCGTAGGCGAGGGCGAACACGCCCGGCTCGCCGAGCGCGGGCTCAGCGGCGATCACCCAACGGGCGAAGTCCGCGAGTCTCGGGAGGCTGACCACGTCCACCTGCGGCAGCTGCCGAAGCGCGAGCGAGACCGTGTCGAAGAGCGCGCCGAGGATCCTGGGTCGCGCCTTCTCGAACCGGTGCCAGAACGTCTGCTCGGCACGACGCTTGTGGGCCGGGATCGACGGCAGCGTGACGAGGATGGACCGACTGAGGAGGTCGCTTCGCGTCGCAAGCTCCGGGATGCCGTTCAGGATCGTGGGGCGCTTCGCCCGGAAATGGGTCTCCTCGTCGTTCGTGTAGAGCCGTCTCGTCGTGAAGCCCGACCCGGTCGCGATGCGACAGAGCGAGTCCGAGAGGCTCTCGCTGACGTACGAGCAGTTGTCGAAGCTGAGGACCCAGCTGTTCCGCGCGGCGATCACGAGGTCACGCTGGGACGTCGGCTCGCACCGCAGCGGCGTCGCGCTGGGGTCGATCAGCGACCGCAGGATGTTCTGCGTCGTCGATTTCGCACTGCCCTGCTCGCCGTTCAGCACGAGGATCGGGTAGGGGCCGCGGGGGTTCAAGGCGCCGAGGAGCCAGCTCAGGATGAGCACGCGGTCGCCGTCGCTGTCGAGGTTCAGGAACTCCGTCAGCTCTTCCAGCGTGCCCGATCGCTCGGGGTAGGGGAGCGCCGTGACCCCGTCCGATCGACGGAAGCGGACCGGGCACTCGGGGCGGACATCCCAGCCGTCCGGCCGGATCTCGACCACCTCCCACGCGTCGTTGGCGAGATCGACGTAGACGGCCAACTCGTCGCCGGCCACGCGGAGGTGGGCCTCCTCCTCGGGAGAGTCGAAAAGCGCCTGGCCCTCCAGGACGCCGATGGCATCCTTGACGGCCTGCTTGGTCGGGACCGTCGCGAACTGCGCGTAGAAGGCCTGGCTGAGGTAGTTCTCGAAGGTGGACGAGCGGAGGCTCCAGTTCTCGCGGTGGCCGTCCCGTTCGACGACGGCGAACGCCTGCTTGTCGGGCGTCTGGAAAAGCGTGATGCCGAGCGCCTGGGCGAGCTCGACGAGCTTCGTAGGCTGCGACTTCTTCTCGGGGCGATCGTCGTTGGCGTTCATACCCGGATACTAGGGCCCCGTAACTCTTTGCCCAGCAAGGACTAACAGCGAGTTCCCGGAAACTCTGCTCTCGAGCTGTCGGTGTCGGGTGGACAAGAGATGATCCATGGGGTCGAAGCCGAAGAAGAGCCGGTCAACGCGGGCGGAAAGGGCCCTTCGCCGCAGTCGTGCCGCGAAACACATCCGGGAGTGGTTTCGCGCCAAGTATGTGAGGGACTTCCTCGATGCACACGGCCATCGGATCCGGGAGATCAGCTCGTTGCTCTCTGATGGTGGGCCGGGGACGGACATCGCGGCCCTCATGCAGGAGCGAGAGCGAATCAGCCACGCCTTCCTCGACACGATGGATCGGGTGCCCCGAGTGTTCCACGCCGCCATTTGGAGGCACATCGCGAGGACCGGCGGCAAGGAGGAGTTCGGCGAGTTCCCGCCCGAGCTGAGCGAGATGGCGGAACTCGTTGAGATAGAGGACCACGCGACAGCATGGGACGGCTCTCCTGCGCCGCACGTGACACTGAGGGTGAACCTCGTCAGCGTGACGCTGGAGGACCTGGACGCGTTCTTGCGTCAGCTTCGCGGACTACTGGGGCTGCCGACGAAGCGGGGCACCAAGGCCGAGCAGGCCTATCGGAGCTTTCTTGCCGCGCGCGCGATGGCCCGGCGCGTCGAGGGCAACGATCGGCCCTCATGGGTTCCTGAGGCAAGGTGGGACGACTACAGAGCCTCGTGGCGCGCTTACCACAGGCGAGGTCACGTCGACTCGTATGTCCTTCGAACCGTGTGCGATCTGTACAGCAACGAACTTGGCTCCGGGGAGAGCATTTCCGAGAGCACCGTGGGCGCCGCCTTGCGTGCTCGATGGAAATCGCACGGCCAGCACGCCCGGTCGCTCGCGGATCTGTTCGGCATCGACTTGTCGATACCGGGTCACGCTCTCGGCGAGGGCCAGCTCCCCCCGGAGCCGTGGGTGAAGTCGACGATCGAGAACATCTACCAACCGTGGTGGTGAGGAGACTCGCTGACGTCGAGGCCAACCCTAGTCGATCCAGCGCCGGCCGGACGACGCCAACTCGAGGAGCCGGCCGCCGAGCTCCTGCATCTTCTCGCGGGAGTCGATGCCCAAGGCGCGGTCATTGCCGGCCCCGGTGACGGCCTGGATGACCTCGAAGAGCGAGTTGCCGGGCTCGCGGTGGAACGCCTGCTGCATCGCCCTCTTCTCGTCGTCCGCGAGGTGGTACCTCTCGCCGATGCGGTCGAGCACCGGCTGCGGGTCCGGCACGCGGACGTTCCGCGTGTCGCCCAGCCTGTTGGCGTGGACGGTGCCCTCCTCGAGCGCGTAGACGGCCCTGCGCCCGAAGTCCGAGAGCACGGCGTCCGGGTCGACGACGTGCCTCTTGCGGTAGGTCTCGGCGCCGCCGCCCAGGATCAGACCGTTCGTGCAGAGGACTCTGTAGAGGATGGCCCTCAGCTCGACGGCGGTGTAGCCGACCTCGCTGTTCCTCACGTGTAGGCCGCCGTGGACCCTGTCACCCGGGCGGATCTCCGTCGATCGGCCGTTGACGACCTGGACCACCATGCGGAGGTTGTCCACCTCCGCGCGGACGAGCAGGTCGCGGGAGCTGCTGAGCAGGGTTTGGGCGAGATCGACGTTCGAGACGGGCCGGTAGCGATCCGACAGGACCGCGCGGCACTCCTCCCCGTCGAAGCGGAGGAAGAGCCTCCGGCCGCCTAGCTTGCGGAGCCAGTGGTTCAGGTTGATCGCCCTGAGCTCCGGGGGGCACCGGGTGAGGTAGCTCGCCGGGATGCGGAGCTTGCTGGCGAGGAGCCCGAGGGCGTGGGGCTGGAACGGGTGCTCCGTCGTGGAGCCGTTCCTGACGAGCAGGTTCCCGGTCCGGTCGTCCACCGAGATCGCCTCGGAATACACGACCTTGTCCGAGAAGGTCCTCGCTCGGTCGCGCAGGTGCTCGACCAGGACCGAGAGGGCGATGAGGGGTCCGTACAGGCGCACGTTGTTCTCCTTGGGCCGATGGCCCGGCTGGATTGGTGATCGGGGGAGGACGGACGTGAGGGGGCCGCACGCTCGCCCTGGAGGGAGATCGGGGGCGAGGGCCCCTTCCGGGTGTCCCGAAGGGGATCGCGTCTCCTGTGGCCTCCTGGGGCCTCGAACAGGGCGGTCCTCGGTTCGGGGAGCCAGATAATCAGTGTACAACTGATTTCATGTGTAGTTACTACAGTTGCGTCCGCGCCTCCCGTCTGCACGAGTCCGAGGACCATCACAGGATGGGCCGCAGATCCTGACTGGAGAGGTGTCCGGGCATGCTCCAGACGGTTGCCGAGGCCGCTCCTATCGCCTTGCCGGACCTGTCCTATGGGGTCCGAGCGGCCTGAGCGACGTCCCGGAACGTCAGGTCGAAGCGATGAGCCGCGGTCTGGATCTCCTGGACGAGCTCCCTGGCGCGCGGCACCTCGGGGGAGGGCGTGAACTCGAGGAGGCCGCGGTCGCGACCGTAGACCCGGATGAACCCCTTGCGGCGTTCCCGCTCGGCGGTAAGCGTGTCGAGGGCCCATCGGGTGGGCTTGAGGACGAACGAGGGATGGGGGGCATGGTGGTCCGTCGAGGATAGCGGTGCCGTGGGCGCGCGGGCTGCACTCGCGCTCCGGCTTGGCGCTAGAGGAGGGCGCTGGATGGGATCGCACTCGCTCATCACGGCATGGAGGCGCTTCGACTCGAAGAGAGTTCCGCACGTCCTCGACGGGGACGAGGAGCTGGTCAGCGGCGGCTCGGTCACGTCCTGCGTGTACAAGTCGTACCCCGCGTACATCCGGAGCTCCGCGTTCGGCGTTACGGACGGTCAGCTTCACCTCGGACTCCTTCCGATGCCCTTCGTCGGCAATCTCGAGAGGGCCTCGATCTTCATCCTGATGCTGAACCCGGGCGTGGGTCCTCACGACTACTTCGGGGAGCACGGCCTCACGGAGTACCGCGATGCACTGCTCCGTGGGTAGGTGCACGGTTTTGTTGGACACCGTCTTGGGGGTGTTCCCCTGTAGGAGATGGAGTCCATGGGAAGACGATCGAAGAGGAAGGCGCCCGGCACGGAGCTCGGGCGTAGCCCGAGCGG
>Ga0187894_10005384_pt1 | contig 13094 bp, 7 predicted proteins | sample GBC1701081metaG_FD_136650 | JGI IMG/M metagenome (GOLD analysis project Ga0187894, IMG submission 136650) | White microbial mat communities from a lava cave in the Kipuka Kanohina Cave System on the Island of Hawaii, USA - GBC170108-1 metaG ... | reverse complement strand
GCCTGCCGGATGGCGTAGACGATCTGCTCTTTGGAAAATCTTGACCGCTTCATCGATCCACTCCTTTCGTCGAGGACCGTCGAAGCCGGTAGTCTACTCCAGTTTTCAACTGCCGTCGTTTTCCGGGGAGACGTCAACGAGCACATTCTTATCGTGCGCGTTCTGCGAGCACAAAGGGCACCTGGCCGCTCCCCGCTCATCCTCTGAGTGACAAGGTTTCCCCGCAGCAGTATAATGCGCAGCCTATGGCTACTGTCGATCCTGCCGCGCCGAAACAGCCGCTGGCCTTGCCGGATCGCACTCTCGTGGCTGCCACGGTCGAGGCGCGCCTTCCCTTTCAGGGACAGTTCAAGGCACTCACACCCTTAGCAGGCGATGCTTCCAACCGCCGGTATTTCCGCATCGAGTTGACCGGGGGCACCGCGCACTCGGTAATTCTCATGCAGCTGGCCGAGCCGGAGGCCTTCAAGCAATCGGAAGAAGCCGTCAGCGGGGCGACTCATCAAGTCACCGAATTGCCGTTTCTGAACATTCTCTCCCATTTATCCAAAGCCGGCGTCTCTGTTCCGCGACTCTATTACTACGATCAGACGGCGGGGCTGCTCTATCTTGAAGATTTTGGCGATCTCACCCTGTCAGAAGCTTCTCGTAAGGCGAGTGCAGCAGACCTTGAAGCGCGCTATACGCAGGCCGTCGATGCCCTCGTACATATGCAATCGATGGCTACGTCACCAGCCGATCCGCATTGTCTCGCATTCCACCGAAGTTTCGATGTGCCGCTCCTCATGTGGGAGTTCGACCATTTTCTGGAGTATGGGATCGTCGCAAGGCAGGGGAAACCGATGTGCGCCGACGATCATCTACCCATTCGGGGCGAATTCGAGAAGATCGCAGGATTGCTTGCCGACCAACCGTGCGTGTTCGTCCACCGGGACTATCATTCTCGCAATTTGATGGTCGACGGAGAACGGCTGGGGGTCATCGACTTTCAAGACGCCTTGATGGGGCCGGCAACGTACGATCTCGCCTCGCTGCTGCGGGATGCCTATATCGAACTCGACGAGGCGCTGATCGACGGCTTGATCAACCGCTATCTCGATGGGTTGGCGATGCATCGGCAGGTGTGGACCAACCGAGAAGCCTTCCGACGCCTGTTCGATTTCACGAGCATCCAGCGCAATCTCAAAGCGGCAGGGCGATTCGTCTATATCGATCGTGTCAAAGGCAATCCCAATTTCCTCGCTGACATCCCGCGTGTCTTAAGCTATGTCAAACGAAATCTCCAGAAATATCCAGAGTTGAACATGCTCCGGAAGCATCTCACCCCCTACATGCCGGAATTACAATGAATGCCGTGAAAGGTGAAACGTAAAAAGTGAGATGTAAGACGCCAAGTCTGAATCACCAGAAACTCAAGACCTTTCACCCTTCACCTTTTACGTTTCACGGCATCAAATGAAAGCCATGATCCTCGCAGCGGGCTTGGGAACTCGCCTGAGACCGCTCACCAACACGATCCCGAAGCCGCTCCTACCCATCGCAGGCACGCCGCTGATTGTGTGGAATCTCTTGCTCCTAAAGCAGCATGGGTTCCACGATGTCATCATCAATCTGCATCATCTCGGACCGATGATCGAGCAGGCGCTCGGCAACGGCTCGCGGTACGGGTTGCGGATCATCTATTCGCACGAGCCGGCGATCTTGGGTACGGGGGGAGGTCTCAAGCGGGCGGAACCGCATTTCTCGGGTGAGTCGGTGTTGGTGCTCAACGGCGATACGCTCGTGGAACTCAATCTCGGTGCGTTGTGCGAGTTTCACCAACAGCGCGATGCCGTGGCAACGCTGGTTCTGCGCAAAGACTCTGAGGCGGAGCGGTGGGGTCTTGTAGAAATGGATTCTAACAACTGCATCGTGCGGATAGCCGGACGTGGACGCACAGATCAGATGCCGACCCAGCCCCGCATGTTTGCCGGGATTCATGTACTCCGTCTTCGGCTTTTGCGAGATGTGCCGAACGGCGTGCCCTCGACCATCATCGACCCCTATGTGGCAGCGATTCAGCGAGGAGAGACGGTGCTCGGGTATGACTGTGAGGGTTACTGGTCGGACATCGGGACGCCGGAGCGCTATGCGCAAGCCGAGCAGGATGCATCAGCCGGTCGTATTACTCTGGCGACAAGACAGCAACCTGCGTAGCAGGATGCTGAAAAAGTCCGCCAGCTTCGTTCTCGGTTCATCGAAATCCTCAACGGAGACCCGGCCGCCTCACCACTCGGCGGCGCGCACAGACGTGGTGCTCCTTATTCGTCGCACCGTGCGCCCCAGAGGGTACGCCTCCGGTTCTTCGCTCGCTGCGGCCTTGCTGGACGGCCTTTTTGAGCATCCTGCGGGAATGTTCCTGTCGTGTCGCGCGTGCGAACCATCGAAGGTCGAGGGGGCTACCGTAGTTCTTCCGCAGCCTGCTACTGCTAATTCGATTCCTCTTTCAGTTTCCGTTGCTTGATCAAGCGGGCCAGGTATGTGCGTTGGAGTTTGAGATGATCCGCCGCTTTTGTCTGATTGCCCTCCGCTTCTTCGATGGCTTGCTCGATGATGTAGCGGCTATGGGCTTCCATCGACTCATGGTAGGGGAGTGATAGATAGTGAAGGCGTTCAGCCGGCGAGGCGCGGCCTATGGCGTCCAACGACAGCATGTCCGGCTCGATGGTGTCCGACTGATTCAAGACGACGGCCCGTGCGACGACGTTCTCCAATTCGCGAATGTTTCCCGGCCAAGGGTACCGTCGCATGGCCTCCATGGTTGCGGGGCTGAACATCATGCCAGGACGCTTCGCGTCCCTGGCATGCCGGTTCAAGAAAAATTTGGCCAGGGCAGGGATGTCATCGAGCCGTTCGCGGAGCGGGGGCAAGGTCAGGCTGATGACGTTCAAACGGAAAAAGAGATCCTCGCGAAACTCACCGGTCTTCACCGCCTGTCGGAGGTCTTTGTTCGTGGCGGCGATGATCCGAATGTTGACCGACACGAGTCGTGTACCGCCGACTCGATGGAATTCCCTATCCTGGAGCACACGCAATAGTTTGGCTTGCAGCGGGAGCGACATGTCTCCGATCTCGTCCAGGAAGATCGTGCCTCCGTCTGCCATTTCCAGTTTGCCCTTTTGCAGGCGGTCCGCGCCGGTGAAAGCGCCGCGTTCATGTCCGAAGAGTTCGTTCTCGAGCAACGTTTCCGTGAGGGCGACACAGTTGATGACCACCAGCGGCATGGCCTGACGCGGGCTCCACTGGTGGATGGAACGGGCGAAGAGTTCCTTGCCCGTGCCGCTTTCACCAAGTAGTAACACGCCGGCATCGGATTTGGCGGCGCGTTGGGCCGACTCCATCACCGCACGGATCTTCGCGCTCATGCCCACAATCGAAGCGTAACGGCTGTCGACTTCGGATTTAAGGCAGGCCACTTGCCGTTTCAGAGTGTCTCGCTCCAAGACTTTGCTGATCACGATGAGGAGGTGGTCTTTGTCCAGCGGCTTGGTCAGAAAATCGTAGGCGCCGGTTTTCATGGCCTCGACGGCGGCATCGATTGAGGCATGGGCCGTCATGACGATCACCGGGAGATCTTCGGCTGGTCTGACTTTCGGAAGTCGTTTGAGGACCTCAAGACCGGTCAGGCGTGGCATATCCAAATCGAGCAACATGAGGTGCGGCGCTTCCTGCTCGATCAGATCGAGCGCCTGCACCCCATCCTGTGCGATCACGGTTCCATAATCGGAGGCCTGCAGACGATCCTCCAGCATCGTGGCAATATCAGAATCATCGTCGACGATAAGAATTTTGGCTTTCATGTGTCTTGATGAGCAGACAGCTATCAGCTTTCAGCGGTCAGCCTTAAACAAGGACTGCCCGTACAGTGTGTCTGAGCTATTCGCCGATGGCTGATTGCGGAACGCTCATTCCTCCATCACGTTTATCACGAGTCCCGTCAGTGGTTTGGGGAAGAAATACGTCGATTTGTGGGGCATGCGTTCGCCGGCAGTCGCAACGGCTTGCACTTCGCTGACTTTCGTGGCATTGAGCAGCAGGGCGCCGGTTCCCGTTCCCTTCGCCACCCAATCCAAGGCTTCGTCATCATCCTTCGTATAGAGGATGGCTTCCTGCTCCTGCTGCGTAGGACACAGAGTCGTGACGACGAATTGTTGAAGCAGCGACACGTCGAGCTTGGCGCGAGGAGAGACTTGCGCGAGCGGGCGATGGGCCGGTTTCAAACTTAGTGTGATGTAGCGGCTGTCCTCCTTCAATGCCAGTCCGAACACCGGCAGGGTCTGTCCAGTCGTCCGCATCGCCTCGATAAACTTTTTACGCGTGACTGTCTGCGTGGCTGCGGTGAACGGAAATTCCCGCAGATCGAACGTGGAGCTCAACAATGATTGCACATGATCATACGAAGGCAAGGCTGTGGTTGTGACCCGGTGAGTCGGAAGTATGGTTAAACCTGGGTCCTCGAGAGCGGTTAGTAGCATCAATACATTGTCATACGGGTGTTGGCCGGCTGGCGATCCGGTCTGCTGTCGACGGAGTTTCTGATAGTTCAACGCGGTCTCATAGCGATGGTGACCGTCGGCGATAAATAGCGGCTTGTTGTGCAAGACGTCGACCACGTGCCCCAGCACGGATGGATCTGTCACAGCCCAGAGTTGTTGACGGAATCCCACATCGTCGCGAAAGTCGATCGAGGCCGGATTCCCCTTCACCGCTGCTTCCAGCAGGCTCATCACCACTCCGTGAGGGTCGGAGTAGAGCGACCAAATGGGGCTGAAGTTCGACTTGCAGGCTTCGAGCAGATTCAGTCGATCTGTTTTGGCGGCCGAGCGTGTATTCTCATGCGGGTAGATGTGCCCCGAATCGAGCGCTTCCAGTTTGACCGTGGCGAGAATGCCCCTGAGCGTTTTCGTCGGCGAGCCGGACGCAGCATAGGGCGGTGTGTACTCGATCGTATGGTAGTAGAGCGCCGGCTGCGCATCGCGTTTCAGCGCTCCGCTCTTCAGCCAGTCGCGAAGAGTCGATGCGGCGCGGGTGTATCGATTATGCGTTGGACTGTCGCCTGGTTGATCGAGGCCCAATTCGAGGCGAATGATGTTCTGCGTATGGCGATCATGCAAAGCCTGTTGTCCGGCCGCATCGATGATGTCGTAGGGCGGCGCCACGACCTGTTTGATCTCACCGACCACCGTCGTATCGTACCGCATGCCATGAAGCGGAATGATTTTGGCCATGATAAATCCTTTGCTTTATACGCGTTTTCAGGTCAGTCGTGCAATCAATGTATGAATGTGGGTTCCTTACTTCATGCGCGGCGGCGTTTTCATGGTTGTTCGTGGAACACGCGGGGGAGAAAGGCTATCGATCGCGGGTGACCATATAGTCGGCAGCGACCGAGAGGGCTCGCTTGGCCGTACAGTCTTCGAACTGATTGAGATCTCGTTGGGCTGCGGCGACGTAGGAGCGCGCGCAATCCATGGCATAGGTAATCGAGCCCAACTCTTCCATCAAACGTATGAACCGTCCGAGGTCTTCCTCTGAGAGGTTCCTGGTTTCCATGCGGTCGACGATGATCTGCCGGTCCTGTTCCGAGCAATGATGCAGCAGATGTAACATCGGCAACGTGGCTTTACCTTGACGAAGGTCCTGTCCCAATGTCTTGCCCAGGCGTTTGCCATTGGCTGTGTAGTCAAGCGTATCGTCCGCCACTTGGAAGGCGATCCCAAGATGGCGGCCGAATCGGAAGAGCGCATCCTGCTGGGCATCTGGGGCGTCCGCGAGAATAGCGCCCATGCGACAAGCGGCGGCAATCAAGCCGGCCGTTTTGTATTCGACAATCTTCAGATACTCTGCTTCCGACATGGAGGGGTTACCGTTGTAATAGAGCTGAAGCACTTCGCCTTCTGCCATCTTCTTGCAGGCCTCGCCGAGCACATCGTTAATCCCATGGTTTCGGAAATCGACGACCTGGCAGAAGGCTTTGGAGTAGAGATAGTCGCCGACGAGAATACTGATTTGGTTGCCCCAGACCTTTCGGGCGGTTCGGTGGCCTCGACGGATATCGGCTTCGTCGACCACATCGTCGTGGAGTAAGGACGCGGTATGAATAAACTCCACCAGACTGGCGAGTTGGTGATGATCGCGACCGGTATAGCCGCAGAGGCGGGCAGAGAGTACTAAGAAAAATGGTCGGATTCGTTTTCCGCCGCTGTTCAGGATGTGGGCGGCGACGGTATTGACGAGCGCCACACTGGAATCGAGGTTCGTCCGAGCTTGGCGTTCCATCCCCTCCAATTCATCCCGGTACGCCTCCCAGACGTCCGCCATGGTGTTGATCGTGGAGGTGATTGGAGCGTGAGACATCGACGGATGGTAGGGCAGAGGAGGAAACAAAGTCAAGCCAATCACCCACTGGAGGGACTTGCCGGCAGGACTATTTGGGCAAGGAGCCTGTCCGACATTGCCTTTGTGACGAGGCGAAGGAGATGTGGTCGGATGCGAGGCCGCAGGCTCGGAAAAACCGGAGGTGTATTCTCTAGAATACATTGAGGATTTTTTCGAGCTGAGTACGACGCAGATGACCGCAGATCGTTCGCCGCAGTAGAACAGTCAATGTTCGGACAGGCGCCTAGATAATCTTGACAGAAGATTCGTGCTTCCATTAAGGTGAGTCGAGTGGATACGAGCGGAATTTGCCTTGTGAGTGACGGGGTTATGCATCTCTACTGCCTCTCCTGTGTAGCCTCCGTCTGGTAAGATACACGCCTACACTTTTAACGAGATACGAGCGATGAGCTTCCCTGGGTTTCCACCGAAGCAAGGCCTCTACGATCCTGAACAGGAGAAAGACTCCTGTGGGATCGGTTTTGTCGTCAACATCAAGGGCCAGAAATCTCATACCATTGTTCAGCAAGGGCTTCAGATTCTTGAGAGCCTGAGTCACCGAGGCGCGCAAGGTTGTGACTCTTGCACGGGAGACGGCGCCGGGATTCTGCTTCAAGTGCCGCACGAGTTCCTGAAGCGTGCGGCTGGCGATGCGGGGATGCTTTTGCCCAATGCCGGGGAGTACGGCGTCGGGATGACATTCCTCCCTCCCCAAGCCGATGCGCGACAACAATGTGAGGCCCTCTATTCCAGAATGATCGCCGAGGAGGGCGCCCGGCTCCTTGGTTGGCGCGATGTGCCGGTCAAGAGCGATGCAATCGGTGTCGTGGCGCGCAGCACCGAACCGTTCATGAGGCAGGTGTTCATCGCCCGCGATGTCCTCAATGAAGGGCAGTTTGAACGCAAGCTCTTTGTCATTCGCAAGCGGGTGGAAAAGGCCATCAGCGAATCGGCTATTCAGGGGCGACACTACTTCTACATCTCAAGCCTGTCGGCGAGCACCATCGTCTACAAGGGGCTGTTGCTCCCGCATCAGATGTCTACGTACTACCAGGACTTGAAGGATGAACGCCTGGCGAGCGCGCTCGCTCTCGTGCATTCCCGCTTCAGTACGAACACGTTCCCCACCTGGCCGTTGGCGCATCCCTATCGCTATATTTGCCATAACGGTGAGATCAATACACTCAAGGGCAACGTGAATTGGATGCGCGCCCGGCAAGGGCGACTCAACTCTGATTTGTTCGGTCAGGATCTGGCTAAGCTCTTTCCGATCGTCGCCGAACAGCAGAGCGACTCTGCCTGTCTGGACAATGCCGTGGAATTTCTGACCATGGGAGGCCGCTCCCTCCCGCACGCGATGATGATGCTGATTCCCGAACCCTGGGTCGCGAATCCTCAAATGGATCTCGATCGGCGGGGGTTCTATGAGTATCACGCGGCGATGCAGGAACCCTGGGACGGTCCGGCGGCGGTCTGTTTCACCGACGGGAAGTTTATCGGCGCGACGCTCGATCGCAACGGGCTGCGTCCCTGCCGCTATCAGGTGACGACGGACGGCCTTGTGATTTTGGCTTCGGAAGCTGGTGTGCTGCCGATGGACGTCCGGAAGATCAGGCAGAAAGGGCGCCTCATGCCGGGCCGGATGTTCATGGTCGATACGGTGCAAGGTCGCATCATCGATGACGAGGAAGTGAAGGCCGAGATTGTCAGCCGCAAGCCCTACCGGTCCTGGGTGACCCAATACCGGATTTCTCTCGACGAGCTGCCCGACCCCAGCAATGTACCGCAGCCGGACCACCCGACGATTCGCCAGCGCCAGCAAGCCTTTAGCTATACCATCGAAGAGTTGAAGATGATCATCACTCCGATGGTGGTGGAGGGGCAGGAAGCGACTTCTTCGATGGGTACGGATACGCCGTTGGCGGTGCTGTCCAGTCGGCCGCAACTGCTCTTCAAATATTTCAAGCAGCTGTTCGCTCAGGTGACCAATCCGCCTATCGATCCGATCCGCGAAGAGCTGGTGATGTCGTTGACGACCAGCATTGGGCCTAAGCCGAATCTGATGGATGAGCACCCGGAGTCCTGCCGTCGCATTCGAGTCAAACAGCCGATATTGACGAATGCCGAGCTCCAGAAGATCCGCGAGATCGCCGACCCGCATTTCAACAGCAAGACGCTCAAGATGCTGTTTCGGGTGGCCGAGGGACCTGAGGGGCTCGGGGCAGCAGTAGACGATCTCTGCCGGCAGGCATCCCAGGCTATTAAAGAGGGTTACAAGTTTCTGATCCTGAGCGATCGAGGGATGAACGAAGAATGGGCGCCGATCCCGAGTCTTCTCGGTATTGCATCCGTCCACCATCATCTTGTGCGTGACTGCACGAGGACCGAAGTCGGCCTCATCGTGGAGACCGGCGAGCCACGCGATGTGCACCACTTCGCCTGTTTGATCGGCTATGGAGCCGGGGCCGTGAATCCATATCTCGCCTTTGAGTCGCTCGTGGACTTGGAGCGCGACGGCTATTTCCCCGAGGGGTTGGACGCGCAGACCGCGGAAGGCAAGTTCATCAAGGCGATCAATAAGGGGCTGCTCAAGATCTTCTCGAAGATGGGCATCTCGACGGTGCAATCCTACTGCGGCGCGCAGATCTTCGAGGCCATCGGATTAAATCACGAACTCATCGGCCGGTACTTCACCGGCACGCCGTCGCGCGTGGAGGGGATCGGTATCCGAGAGGTCGGCGAAGAAACGCTTCGGCGCCACCGTCTGGCCTATGAACCGACGCCGATACGACAACTCGATTTCGGCGGGGAGATCCACTACCGTATCCAGGGCGAGCACCACAACTGGAATCCAGACACGATCTACAAACTGCAGCATGCGACGAAGGCAAACGATCCCAAGACCTTCGCCGAATTTTCCCGCCTTGTGAACGATGAGAGCGCGCGGCGCTCAAATCTGCGCGGGCTGTTTGAGTTCAAGTTCCTGCCGGAGCCGATTCCTATCGAGGAAGTGGAATCGGCTAAGGAGATCGTCAAGCGGTTCACCACGGGCGCCATGTCCTTCGGCTCGATCAGCAAGGAAGCGCATGAGACCATGGCGATAGCGATGAACCGTCTGGGCGCCAAGAGCAACACCGGCGAGGGCGGAGAAGACCCGGCACGATTCGTTCCGCTGCCGAACGGCGATTCGAAGAACAGTTACATCAAGCAGGTCGCCTCGGCGCGGTTCGGCGTCACGAGCCATTATTTGGTGAATGCGAGAGAACTGCAGATCAAGATGGCGCAGGGCGCCAAGCCGGGCGAAGGCGGTCAATTACCGGGTCACAAGGTCGATGAAAACATTGCGCGGTTTCGCTATGCGACGCCCGGCGTGCAGCTCATTTCTCCGCCTCCGCACCACGACATCTATTCCATCGAAGATCTGGCGCAGCTCATCTTCGATTTGAAGAATTCCAATCCGAGCGCGGCGGTGTCTGTGAAGCTCGTGGCGGAAGTGGGGGTCGGCACGGTCGCGGCCGGGGTGGCCAAAGCTCATGCGGACAAGGTACTCATCAGCGGCGACTCAGGCGGCACCGGCGCCTCTCCGCTCTCATCCATCAAGTATGCAGGAGTCCCTTGGGAATTGGGCCTGGCCGAAACGCATCAGACCCTCGTGCTCAACGATTTGCGTGGGCGTATTCGGGTGGAGACCGACGGGCAGATGAAGACCGGGCGCGACGTGGCGATCGCCACCCTGTTGGGCGCGGAAGAGTTCGGGTTTGCGACCGCGCCCTTGATCGTCGAAGGCTGCATCATGATGCGGAAATGCCATCTCAATACCTGCCCCGTCGGCATAGCGACACAGGACCCGGCCTTGCGAAAGAAATTTGCCGGGCAGCCGGAACATATCGTGAATTTCTTTTTCTTCGTCGCGGAAGAACTGCGCCAGATTATGGCCAAACTGGGTTTCCGAACCGTCAACGAGATGGTTGGGCGAGTGGATAAGTTGAAAGTGCGCAAGGCCGTCGACCACTGGAAGGCCAAGGGGTTGGATCTTAGTCCCCTCTTGCAAGCCCCGGATGTGGGGCCGGAGATCGCCCGCTATTGTGTGCAGAAACAGGACCACGGTCTCACACACGTGCTCGATAACAAGCTGATCGAGCTGTGCAAGCCGGCGTTGGAGAAGAAAGGCAAGGTGACCCTCGACCTGCCGATCAGAAACGTGAACCGCACGGTCGGGACCATGCTCTCCAGTCGCGTCGCGAAACAGTACGGCCTTGAGGGCTTGCCGGAGGACACCATCACGATCAAATTTTCTGGTTCTGCCGGACAATCGTTCGGCGCATTTCTGTCCCGAGGCATCACGCTCATCCTCGAAGGCGAGTCCAACGACTATCTGGGCAAGGGACTCTCCGGCGGGAAGATCGTGGTATTCCCCCCGAAGCAGACGATCTATTCGCCGGAAGACACGATTCTGATCGGAAACACGTCGCTCTATGGCGGCACGCAAGGTGAAGCGTATTGCTACGGTATGGCTGGCGAGCGGTTTGCCGTGCGGAATAGCGGCGTCAGGGCGGTCGTCGAAGGGACCGGCGATCACGGCTGTGAGTACATGACCGGCGGGGTGGTCGTCGTCTTGGGCCGGACGGGACGAAACTTTGCGGCCGGTATGTCGGGCGGTGTGGCGTTTGTGCTGAACGAACTCGACAAGTTCCAATCCCGCTGCAACTTCGGCATGGTGGAATTGGAAAAAGTGACGACAGCGGACGACAAGAAGACGCTGCATCAGATGATCACGTCGCATTTCATGCATACCGGTAGTCGGAACGCGAAACGTATCCTCGATAGCTGGGATTCGATGCTGCCAAAGTTCGAGAAAGTGATGCCGGTGGACTATAAGCGTGTATTGGAAGAACGGAAGAAGAAAGCAGCCGCGAGTAAGGGGTAAAGCCGGAAATATGGCCCGTCGTTACAGTCTCAGCACTCAGCACTCAGCACTTTGGACTCGAAGAAATGGGTGATATTAAAGGTTTCATGAAATATGCACGGGAAGGGCCCAAGCGCAAGCCGGTCGAGCTGCGGGTGCTCGACTGGAAGGAGATGTATGAGCCCATCTCCGAAGAAAAACTCAAGATGCAGGGAGCCCGCTGCATGGACTGCGGCGTGCCATTCTGCCAAGGCAACACCGGCTGTCCGGTGGTGAACATGATTCCCGAATGGAACGATCTGGTCTATCGTGGCCGTTGGAAAGACGCGCTCAAAGCACTCCATACCACGAACAATTTCCCTGAGTTTACCGGCCGGCTTTGTCCAGCCCCTTGCGAAGGGGCCTGCGTGCTTGGCATCAACGAAGATCCTGTGTCCATCCGTATCATCGAGTGGAACATCATCGACCGTGGCTTCAACGAGGGCTACGTCGAACCGATCCTGCCCGTCGTCAACACGGGGAAGACCGTCGCAATTGTCGGGTCTGGGCCGGCCGGCTTGGCCGCCGCGCAGCAGCTTACACGTGCCGGCCATCGCGTCACCCTTTTTGAGAAGTCCGATCGTATCGGCGGTCTGCTGCGTTATGGCATCCCCGATTTCAAGATGGAGAAATGGGTCATCGACCGTCGGCTGGATCAGATGAAAGCGGAGGGCGTCGAGTTCAAGACCAGTGTGACGATTGGAACAGACATTTCGGGCGAACAGTTGCGGACGCAGTTTGATGCCGTCGGTCTCACCATGGGAGCGGAGCAGGCTCGTGAGCTGCCGATTCCCGGCCGTGAACTCAAGGGTATCCACTTGGCGATGGACTATCTGACGCAGCAGAATAAGCGCAACGCCGGTGACACGATCACGGACGAACCGATTACGGCAAAGGGCAAGCGCGTGGTCATCATCGGCGGCGGCGATACCGGCTCCGATTGTCTCGGGACCGTACACCGGCAGGGCTGCGTCGAAGCGCATCAATTTGAATTACTCCCGGAGCCGCCGCCGGAGCGAGCCGGCTCGACTCCCTGGCCGCTCTGGCCCATGCAGCTCCGCACCTCGCACGCACATGAAGAAGGCTGCGATCGGCAGTGGAGTCTCTCGACCACCAAGTTCACCGGCCACAATGGCCAGGTGACGAAGCTTCACGGCAATCGGGTGAAGTTCGAGAACGGCAAGTTCACGCCGATTCCGAACAGCGACTTCGACATGGATGCGGATCTCGTTCTCCTTGCGATGGGCTTCACCGGCCCGGTGAAGAACGGCCTGCTCGACAGCCTCGGTGTGAAATACGATCAGCGCGGCGCAGTGTCGGTGGACGAGCAGTTCATGACCAACCTCGACGGCGTCTTTGCCGGCGGCGATACCAAACGCGGCGCCTCGCTCATCGTCTGGGCCATCGCCGAAGGGCGCAAGATGGCGGCGGGGATCGACCAATACCTTCACGCTGGAAAGTCAGCGAAGAACGGCGTCTCGTAGGGAGGATAGGCATCATGAACCTGGTCATCGACGAGAAGGAACTCAAGTTTCTGCCGGTTACGATCGATCCCGATATTGTCAGTGGAGCACTGGTATTCAAGGGGACTCGGGTTCCCGTCGAAGCCTTGCTGACCAATCTTGAAGCGGGCCTCTCGCTCGATGAGTTTCTCCAGAACTTTCCAACAGTGACGCGCCAACAAGCGATTCAAGTCCTCGAGTTTTCCAAATCCACCCTTCTGAAGCTTGCT
>Ga0187894_10005382_pt1 | contig 13107 bp, 16 predicted proteins | sample GBC1701081metaG_FD_136650 | JGI IMG/M metagenome (GOLD analysis project Ga0187894, IMG submission 136650) | White microbial mat communities from a lava cave in the Kipuka Kanohina Cave System on the Island of Hawaii, USA - GBC170108-1 metaG ... | reverse complement strand
CTGAGCGCGGCGGCGTCACAGGCCTCCTCGGCCAAATCCGAAAGTTTTCGTTCGAGGCGCCAGGCCAGCGGATGAAACCAGTAGACGCATCGGTTCAACAACGCCAGCCATTGCACGAGAGGATCGCGGCGCCGGACGTGTTCCCGTTCATGAGTCAACACCGCGGCCAGCTTCGCTTCCGGCCAGCTTCGCCAGTCTTCTGGAAGAACCACCACCGGCCGTAGCCACCCGACGGTCACCGGCGCCGCGCACTGCGCGCTGACATAGGCTCCATCAACGAAAGTCGCATGCCGAACCAGCTTGTGAACCTGAATCGCGCCAACCGCCAGGCGAATGACCATCAAGCCGAGACCCGTGAAGTAACATGCCAGCGCCATCCACCTCCAATCCCACATCAAATTCCACGTGTGAACTGGCGGCTCGGCGACGCCGCCGGGGCGTGTGACAGATGTATTCGGAGTCCTTTTATCTCCCGCGTATTGCGAGGCCGGGCGCATCAGTACTCCTTCCGGGAATGAGGATTCCGGAGGCGGTTCTTCACGGACGACCGGTAGCGCTGGCAAGGGGACCCTCGGCCCCCACGTGGTCAAAATCGGAAGCAGCAGCATGGCCACCAGCACGCCGGTCCAGGCTATGTGTCGGGCGGTTGGCGTTCGGACACGTAGGACGCCTAAAGCCACGGCCGTTCCCGCCGCCATCAACGCGGCCCGAAGCGACCAATCCAAAAGCTGGGTTTCCATTTAGCCTCCTTCTTCGCGACGCTTCCGCGCCAGATCGGCCAATCGGTCCAGTTCCTCTTTCGTCAAGAGTTTCGCGTCCACCATTCCGGAGACCAGTTCCTCGATCGATCCCTGGCAAAACCGGTCAATGATCTGCCGCACGGCGCGCCCGGCGAGGCTGTTTGCTGGTTCCACGGCGCTATAGATAAACGCCCGCCCTTCGACCTCGTGCCGCAAATAACCCTTCTGTTCAAGGCGGCGGAGCAGCGTCCTGACGCTCGCCTCCTTGAGCTTGCGCTTACGTCCCACCGCCGTGTGCACGGTTTCCACGGAACACGGTCCGGCGTCCCACACCGCGCCCATAATCGCGTTCTCCAGGTCGGTGAGCGGCGCCCGGACACGAGCCTTTTTTTCTTTACGCTTTGTCACGGTACATTTTGTACCACTTGCGGCGTCCGGCGTCAACCCTTTTCATTTTCCATTTGCCATATTACATCTGTCATTTGCCATTGACGGAACCGTGCGAGCAGGGCTTTTGCAAAGCCGGTTGTGTCCCTACTAAAACCTACTACCGAAAACCTACAACCTATTAAACACTTACTTCGACCCATCACTTGATTGAGCTATCGAAGGAAATGTCTATAGGTTGTAGGTTGTAGGTCTTGGGTATTAGGTCCTCCCTGAGGACTTTGCAAAAGCCCTGACGAGGCGCGCGATGGCAAATGGAAAATGAAAGCGGCGTCGGCGCGTGTGGGTTCGATTCAGGAATTCATCCGTAGAACCAGGTAAAGGCCATGCAGGACGAGATCCGGAATGAGATGATCGAAGAGACCCTCCTCTTCAAACAGTCTGCTGAACCCGCCGGTGCCAATCACCGTCACCGCTTGCCCGGGAAAGCATTCGGCTTTTATTCGCTCGGTAATCTCGCGGATTGCGCCGGCGGCGCCGAAAAAAAGGCCTGATTGAATACTCTCGACCGTTGAGCGCCCGATCACCGCGGCGGGTTTGATGATTTCGACGGCTGGCAATCGGGCCGTCTTGGATTCGAGGGCTTCCATCGAGATCCGTAGACCGGCTGTGATGGCTCCTCCGAGGTATTGCCGGTCGGCGGAGACCGCGCAAAAGGTGCTGGCTGTTCCGAGGTCGAGGATGATGAGGTTCGTATCCGGGAAACGATGGACCGCGCCGACCGCGTTCGCGATCCTGTCGGCGCCGACCTCGACCGGGTTTCTATAATTGATCTTGAGACCGGTCTTCACTCCCGGTTGTAGAAGAAACGGTTCGCCGCCGAAGTATTTGAGGCACGCCGCGCGTAGCGAATGAACGAAGTTCGGCACGACGGAGCAGATCACCACCCGCCGCGCCTCCAACGGATCGTAACCGCTTTCACGGAGGACAGCCCGCAGAAAGAGGCCGAACTCGTCCGAAGAGGCGATATTCGTTGAACTCTTCCGAAATGTGCTGACCAGCCTGTCGTCTTTAAAAACGCCGCCGAAGATCTGAGTATTTCCCACGTCCAAACAAAGAATCATCTTACCACTCCTCGGGAAATCCCTGGGTACGCATCGCTTCCAGCGTGCGAGGTTTCGACAAGAGGTCTTTGATCGAAGCAAAGCACGCTGGAAGCGATGCGTACCCAGGGCGATTTTCATTGTTTCATGGCGCGCTCCCCGCGGCATGAACGACCTCTCTCAAAGCTATTTCCGCTTCGCGGAGCGTCGATCCGTTGTCATAACTCTTCAATAAATTATCAAGAGTCGAGCGGGATTCCGAAGCAAGCGCTTGCGCTCGATCCACCAGAAGCGGTAGCGCCCGGACTATATTGTCTACAATCGTGATCGAGGCCGTCCGAGCGGTTCTCGATAAAGGGTTCAAGTCAATTGTGATGACTTTTCGACCGGATTGAATGAGGGCTTCGCACCGGTCGCCGTCTTCGAGAGGAACGAAGATCACATCGGATTGATAAATTCCCCGGCCATTCACGAAACGCCGGTTGGATTGGAGAGAGGGAAGAACGAATTCCCGCTCCGGAAGGAGGACTTGACGGGCGCCGTGTGAGAGCAGGTGATCATGGATTCGGACTTCGCGTTCCCGGCTCGCGTGAAAAAGATTCACTTCTAGCGGAGAGTCGAGGATCTCCGAGAGCGCCGCCAACTCTTGGGGGACCAATACCGCCGTATTTCCATTCACGGAAATCACAGGGCGTTTGGCGACGAGGAAAAGCGCGGCCGCCGCCTCAATCGCCCGCGCGGCGAAATCGCGCGTTCTTTCTCCAAGTAAATAATCGAAGGCCTCGCCTCTTCCATGGGCGAGGAGGCCGTCAAGAGAGGTGATCCCTTGCCGCACTCCTTCCGTGAGCTTTGCTCTTGTCAGGAGAGAGACCCGTCTCGGATGGTTCTGGGGGATCTCTACGTGTGATTCTTGCTCTGTCATATCAGGCGTAGCTCTCCGCTTCGCTCGGGTATTCAGCGCGATCAACTTGCCGAAAGAATTCCTCGAACGCTTTCGATACCAGAGCGGCGCCGTCCAGGTATTTCCGGACGAACCGAGGAGAAGGGCCGGGCGATAGGCCCAAGAGATCGGACGCCACAAGCACCTGACCGTCAACCTCCGCGCCGGCTCCGATCCCGATGACCGGTATGGTCAGCCTGGATGGATGAGAAGAGATGCGTAGGCTGCGGCTCACGCATTCCAGCACGAGAGAGAAGGCGCCGAGGTCTTCGAGCTTTTTGGCGTCTTCAATGAGACGGGCCGCCGCCGCCTCTGTTACTCCCTGGACCTTATAGCCTCCGAGCGTGAGCACGGATTGCGGCGTCAGTCCGATGTGGCCCATTACGGGAATTCCCGACTCAACGATATGCGAGATGATCTTTTCATTGCCCGAGACTCCCTCGAGTTTTACGGCGCTCGCTCCGGCGCGCGCCAGAGTCTCGACGGCTTTCATAGCGGCCTTCACGCCTCTACGGTATGAGCCGAAGGGGAGATCCGCGACAAGAAATATGCTCGGACATGCTCGGCGAACGGCAGCCGAGTGGGACGCGATCATCTCAACCGTGGCGTGGATTGTGCTCTCGAACCCGTAGAGCGCCATCGCCACACTGTCCCCCACAAGAAGAGTGTTCACCCCGGATTCAACGGCCAGCCTGGCAAAAACCGCGTCGTAGACGCTGAGCATCGAAATCTTCCGCCCGTTCAGTTTCGCTTTCCGGAAATCCGAAACCGAGCGAAATGCGCGCTGGGATAACTCAGCATTGTGTGTTGACGGGTCGAGAGAAAAACTCGAAGAAGAGTGGTTGAAGGATTGAGAAAACATATTTAATGGTACCCTCCTAAAGGTAGAGTCCTGAAACATTTTCACCCTATCACAAAAACCTCCGAAGTCACAACTTCATTGCTCAACGGAAGTTTTCCATCAGCATCAGATCGCTGCTGTTCGACCTGCGCGTAAAGCATCCACCTTCCATATCACTCGCGGCAGCGGCACGACGCCGTTGAACATCACTTTGACCAGCGCGGCGTCCAGTGGCGGAACGGCCACCGGCATCATCCTCCAGAATACGAGCGGCACAGTTTCACCGTCAACGGCGACGGCGTGAACACCGCCAAAGGCGGCAATGCTTCCGGCGGGACTATCGCCACTAAAGATGACGGCGGCGCCGACAATTCTCCCACCGTCGGCTCCGGCGTCTACCTCAACAACGCGGCGAACGTCACGCTGCGTCGGATGCGGTTGAATAATCTCAAGAACTACGGCATCCGAGGTCTGTCCGTCAACGGTTTCACGCTGCAATACAGCACTGTCAACGGCGCCAATGGCGATACCACCACGGGGACGGAAGGAAGCGTGGCCTTCGGCTCATCGAATCCCGGCGGCGTCAATGGGCTGTTGGGTTCGGGCCTGATCGATAATTGCAGGATCAGCGGAGCCGTCGAGCACAACATGGAGTTCTACAGCCAGAGCGGCAATCTGAACCCGCTGACGATCTCGAATTCCGACATCACGGACAACAACGTCGCGTCCGGCTCGGACGGCATCCTGATAGAAATGCAGGGAACGGCTTCGGCCACCGTTTCGGTCCGGAGCTGCCTCTTCGATGACAACAGATCCCAGGCGCTACAAGCCGCCGCGAACGACAGTTCGTTTGTAGACATCACCGTGGACCAATGCGCCCTGACGCGGACGACGCAGGGCAATGAGGGCTTTGTCCTTTCCAATGGGAGCAACGGCAGATTGACGACGCACGATCGAATCGAACACCATCGCCCAAAACGCCACGACAGGAATAGCAAGACCTTTCCTGGTTGATACGCCCGATGTAAATACGACTCCTTCTTTCACGGCCACGGTTCTGAACAACAATGTTACGTTTGTTGACGCGGGCGCCGGGTTGAGCGCGGATGTGACCGCGCGCAGAGGCGCGGGTTGTTTCGATGTGCGGGGCAATACGATCGCCGGGCCTTTCGGTATAAGAGTTCGCCAGGCCAGCCCGGCGACAGCGCAGCTTGAGCAGAGCGTTTCCGCGTCATCGTCCGCGGCGACCGTGCTGGACGACAACCATGCTCCGGGCACTGTCACCAGCGTGCTCGGCACGGTTACGGTCGTGTCCAACAGCACTTGCCAAGCAGCCCCCGCCTTTGCTCTATCTCCCAGCCCAGCTGGGAATGAATTTACCCTGCAGAGTGAAGCGGCAACCCGGAGCGATTCGCCAGGTCGGCGGCTAGGCCGGCGTGAAGATGCTCTGGCCGCGGTATTGGGCCGAAGACCCGCCGCGCACGACGTCATCAAGTTGTCGGATACGGAGTTGTCAGGGATGGCGCAGGCGGCCATTGCGCGATGGGCGAATGCGGGCATCTCAGCCGAAGACCTTGCGCGGTTGCAAACTGTAACGTTCGAGGCGGCCGATTTGCCCGGCGATCAGTTGGCTTCCGCAAGAGGGAACCGCGTTCTGATTGATGAAACGGCCGCGGGCTACGGATGGCTCTTCGACCCGTCGCCGCTGGAAGATTCAGAGTTTGAAGTCTACGTCGCTGACAACGTCAACATCGGCGTATTGCCCGCGGGCAAGAGCATCACGATCACGTTCAACGCGACGATCAATGACCCATTCCCCGCCGGCGTCTGCCAGGTGTCCAATCAAGGGACGGTGTCGGGCAGCAACTTCGCCACTGTCCAGACGAACACGGTCACGAGGACAGTCGAAACACCGCCGACCATCGCAGCGGCGGCGGCGCTCTCGCGCCAGCAGGGCAGCGCGGCCAGCGTATCGCAGATCGCGACGGTCAACGACTGCAACCAGACCGAGAACACGCTGACGGTGACAGTCACGCCGTTGACGGGCAGCGGCGTGACTATCGCTCGCCGAGCGTTGACGCCGCGGGCAACGTCACGGCCAGCGTGGGCGCATCCTGCACGGCCACCAACTCGACCTTCACATTGACGGTGACCGACAACACCAGCAAGACAGCGACGGCGACCTTGACGGTCAACGTCACGGCCAACACGCCGCCGACGCTCGGCTCGTATCCCGCGACCAGCGTGGCGACGGGCGGTTCGACCACTGTCACGCCCAGCGCCTCGCCAACCGACAACGGCTCGGTCTCGACGCTGACCGCATCAGCGCCTGGATTCGGCGGCACGCTCAGCGGCAATCCGACGACCGGCGTTATTACGGTCACCGGCGCTACGCCCGGAGGCGTTTACACAGTGACGGTGACGGCGACCGACAATTGCGGCGCGACCACGACCGCGACCTTCACGTTGACGGTCAACAGCGCGCCGACGATCACCGGGGCGACGATCTCACGGCAACAAGGCAGTCCCGCTTCGTCTTCACAGATCGCCACGGTCAGCGACGCGGATCAGGCCGCCAACACGCTGGCGGTGACGGTCAACGGAGGGGCCAGCGCGACAGTCAATGGCGTCACGGTTTCGGGCATCAGCGTTGATGCCGCCGGCGCCGTGACGGCGAGCGTCGTGGCTTCGTGTACGGCGACAAACGCCAGCTTCACCTTGACGGTAACCGATAACCAGTCGGCGACCGCCAACGCGACGCTGACGGTCAACGTGACGGCCAACACCGCGCCAACACTCGGCACGTATCCGGCAAGCTCGGTTGCGGCGGGTGGTTCGACACTGAAGTTGCGTCTGATAACGAATCCCACCACTTACTCCACTCGCCCCGAACCAATAACCAGAGCCCAAGCCAGCAAGGCCAGGACCAAACTGAACACCTGAAAATGTTGTCGCCGAATGTCCACGCGCTTATGCTCCTTTGAAGCCTTCTTTTCCGCCATAAAGGGGGCATAAAACCCCACTGTAACAGGATGCAGTGATCATCGACGAGGCGCAGCATCTGACGAAGATCTCGTCCGGTCGCAGGCTGCGAGAGCAAATGGACGTGCTGAAATCGCTGGCGAATCAGACAGGGAGCCTATTGGTGTTGGTGGGGACCTATGAAATCCTGACCTTCCAGGATTTAAGCGGTCAATTGAGCCGTCGGAGCGTGAGCATCCATTTTCCGCAGTATGGTTCTGGAGAGGAAAATCAGAAAGCGTTTCAAAGTGTGCTTTACGGATTTCAGCGCCGGCTGCCGGTGATGGAAGAACCGGATTTGGCGTCTCGTTGCCAAACAAGAAATTTCATACTCTAAGAGTCACAAAAATGTCGGCGAAGCGTATCGCAATGTAAAGCCCTTTGTTTACAGGGTGTCTAGATTGCTGGAAATTGCCAGCTACTAGCAGGCGGCACTACAAACAAATTTGTGATGCCCCCGGCGCTTGAGGAGAAGGAAACCTACGCCACGATACAAAAAGTGAAAACATTTACGCCGCCCTCCGACAACCGCGACTTTGTGTTTGCGCAGCTTGCCAAGAACATCGAGAACGCCTGCACCAGAAGGCGTCATTCTTTTGAACTTGGTCGAGAGCCGGGTGAAGCATCTGGATCTATTCGACGCGGCCGTCAAGATGGATATGATTTTTCCTAAGAGTCAACGAGACCCCTGATTCTGTCCTCTGCGGCCACATTATGGTTTATGTGACAGCGAAGCCCAACATGTGTAGTGAATTTGGCTAGCCGTTATCAGACGCACGATCAACACATATAGCGCGCTGCTGAATCACGGATGATTGGGCTTATTTCTTAGGTATGCGTATAGGAACTTTTGACCGGTCGGTTTTGAGCTACCCCCCGGCGGTTCAATTGTCACGAAGACCGAATCAATCTGCGCCAGCGCACGCGGGTCGCTGAACTTGAGGGCCCAGCGGTTCTGTTTCCGATCGTCCGCATAGAACATGCCGAGACTCTGTGATTGGCCGCCTGATTCCTGATACCCCCAGGCCTGGAACGCGTAATTGGCGTTGAGGACGCGCCTGTCTCTCAGATCGAACGCGTAAAAAATCAGCGACTTGCCCTCGGTGTAGAAGACCCTGCCGAAAGTGGGATGTGTGTTGCCTTTGCTATCAACATCGAAAACGTCAATGATATGGAGGTTGCGAGCAGTCATCAGGTCGCGGATGTCACGGTCGGCCACCAGCAATTGCTTCTGGCGTTCAATCTCTTCAGACTGCTCTTTAAGCTTCTCCGCCCAATCCTTCAGCCGGGATTCTTGCGCGGCGATTAGGGAAGCGTCACTCGAGCGCCCCTCGCGCAGGTCGCTCAACTCGCCCGTTATCCGGTTGATTGTCTCCGTGGCTCCGATCAGTTTGGTGGTGAGGTCTCTTTCCACGCCCTTGCCGGAAGCGATTTCCGCATGGAGCGATTGGTTCTGCGAGACAGCCGTTTGCAGTCGCTCTTCAGCGGATTTAACGCGCGCAAAGAGCGCGGCGTTCTCTTCACGGGCGCGCGCAAGCTCGGCTTCCAGCTCAGCCTCTCGGCCAGAGGGGGCCACAGCGGCGTTCGACTGCGCAACTCCGTGCGAGATCATTTGCGGGGCCGGCGCGGGGGTGGCGTTCGCCGCAGCGCGTTTGTCCCCAAATGAATTGGATGAATTGGCGGCTTTATCAAGCTCCGACAGATGGCTCCGAAGCAGGGCGTTCTGAGCGTTGAGCGCAACAAGCTCGGCTTCGCCTGAGGCGCGCCGGGCCGCGCTCTCATGCAACCGGTAACTCAACACCGCCACGGCCGCGATCAAAAAGAGCACGGCCAACAACGAAGTGTGTAGTCCTCCCCAGCCGCGCCAGAAATAGCGCCCACTTTCCACATCTTCAGAGAAACGAAATCCGCGCCGGCGAGCCTCGGCGAAAAAACGCCCTCTGACGCCATCCTCTCCGAGAAATGAAATGAAAAGTTTATGCTTCGGCTCCGGAAGAGCGGCGGCTAAAGGCAATCGGTTATGGACTAACTCCTGGTACTCGACGTATTCACGGCGGCAAACCAGACACACATCGAGATGCGCTTGCATCTCGGTAAACTCTTCCGCCGAAACCTCACCGAGCGCCGCCAGCGCGCAGAACTCTTCATAGCGTTCATGCCTGCTTAACATCAGCCCCCTCTCTGAGAACGCCAGCCAGTCTTCCTTTTACGCTGGGCTCGCCTTGCAAAAACTCCTTGAGCTTCTTCAATCCACGATAGTAATGGTTGCGTACGTTGCCGACCGATTCATTTACGGATGTGGCGATCTCGCTCATGCTCTTGCCCTGAAAGCAAGCCATCTCGATTATCACGCGCTGCCGGTCATTCAATATCGCCAATCCCTGTTCGATAACATGCCGGCATTCCTGCTGATTCAAACGCTTCAGCCTACTCTCCGAATCGCCGTCGGCGAGCTGTTCAAGCTCGACAGGATCGGGCGAATCATAATAGCGCCGCACGCTAAGGTACTCCAGCCGGTTGTAACTTCGGCGGTAGGCGCGGGTGAATAACCAGTGTTTAAAGCGGCCTCTGGACGGATCGAACAATTTCGCGTCTTTAAAGAAGTCAAAAAACACATCCTGCATGAGGTCTTCAGCCTCCGCCCGGTCGCGCAAGATCCTCAGGGCGATGCTCAAGACGAGCCGGTAGTAACGATCGAAGAGGCTGGCAAAGGCGTCATGATCGCCTTGCTGAACCAGTTCCATCAGCTCTTCGTCAGGCATTCTGCCGAGCCGTGAGTAGGTCTCCTCGGAGTCACGGCCGACGCCGTCGAACACCGCCAACTCTTTTCCTGGAAGCATGGCCCTCTCCCATTGCAATTGACAAGCAGAGCTAGTCAACTTGTCTCTGACCCTGCAAGATCGCCAGAGCTACTCTGACGTTGGAAACAAACAGCTCGGCCGAGAGCTGGTCGCTGCTCATCGGCATTAAGACCCGGAACGGCTCAAGCTTGCTCCAGGCCCGCAAAACATTGATCGGCGCCTCGGGTATGACGCTCACGTATATCTCCAATTGCCTAGCCAACTCCTCCAGAGAGGAGTAAACCAATCGCTCGAAGATCTCCTCGTGACAGGCGGCCAGAGCGCTCTCCATCGCTTCTTCGCTGAAACGCCGCGCCAGGCCTTCGTGATAATACCGGCCGCTGTTGTAATCCCGAGTCGAGGCCAAGTAGGTCAACCCTGAGAACTCGCTGCGCAGCCCCGACAGCTCTCGTCTCTTGATCGCCTCAATCGCCGCCTCGACCTCAGGATTCCTGATTCGACTCACCCCTCGCGCGCTCGCGGGGGCGCCGTTTGCGACGACCGCCGGTTGCTTCTGGTCAGTCTGAGTCAACCAGACCGGGCTGACTGGGCGGAACCGCGCCGACTCAATTCCGGCCAGTCTGGTTTCAAGCAAGTATTCCAGCCGCTCGGCAACCTCGGCCAGACGGAGCGCCGGTTCGGCGAAACGGCGCGAGCCGCTAGACCAAGAGGCGGCTTTCACGCTGATGGCGTGAGCCACGCGGAACAGCCCATAGTTCCTTAATAGCTTGAATTCGAAGGCGAGATTCATGTCGAGTCCCAGGCGCGCGGTCTGGCGATGAAGACTCATCAATTGATCCACTTGCCGGCGCATCTCGCGCAGCCACAGGCGCAGAATCATTCTCCGCTCACAACTGAACGTCCTCCTCAACATGTCCGTGGGTTGATCCGCGACAAAACTCCAGTCGTCTGTGGAGAGAACTCTGATTACGACCTCTCTGAGCGGGACTTTCGACCTGATCGTAGCCAGCGCGCCCTGCGGCCCGAACGGCGCCGGTTTGCAAGCGCTCTTCCCCTTATTCGCGACCAGAAATGAGCCTAGCAGCAAAAATGACGCGCAAACCAGTAAAATGGAAAGGATCTCGACAGCCATCTCAATAGATTTCGTGTTGATAGACTTCATTCCGTCCCGCTTGATAGTCCTTGGGTCGCTTCCGTCCCGCAAGCCGGGGCTAAGGCGGCATGCGAGTTTCGCTTTTCACTTAAATGATGATGACGTCGGAAAAATGAACGTGGTCCGAATGCAGTAGGTATATACAGATTAAGCGCCGGTGTTATCGCGCCTAAAACCAAAGCGGTTTATAGGTAGAGAGCTCCCGGCGCTTTACAACGTGGCCACCCTCGACGAGGGTACCTGCGCCTCTTGAGGAATCCTTGGGGATTCCGTCACGTCGTCTGTTTTAATGTTATTATCCCGCAACTATAGCACTATTACTCTTATCAAGCTCACAAAAGTTTGACCTGATTACCAAGTTTAGTAGTCGCATTGGCCCGGCTGAAAACAACCGGTATCCGTAAATGCAGTCAAAACATCGCCTTCCCGCGGAGGAACGGATATTACAAGCTCGAAAAAATTACCAACCTTGGTAATTTTCGAATAGGCTTTCGACCTCTACCGGCGTGTGCGCCTCACGGAACCCCCAAGGATTTCTCAAGAGGCGCTCGTATCGTCTCGCGACCATGGCAATGAAACTCAAAGTGGACGATGTAGCAAGGAAAGTCGGTATCGAAAACGCCGCGCAGTTGTCAGACCGTACCGGGCTTGGGCTGACTTCTTCCTACCAGTTGTGGGAAGGCAAGGCGAAAATGGTCTCACTACGGACCCTCAACACGCTTTGCAACAAACTCAAAGCGAATCCGGCGCTGCTGATTGATTACACGCCCGACTCCGATGAGACGCCGGCTGCGAAGCCCGCCTCAAAATCCAACCAACGACGATCTCGTTGATCGGAGTAATCCGGTTGGCAGTTTGCGTCATTGTCTGGTATCGTATCAGGCCAGTCAGATACGTAATATTGACAATAACTTGCGACAACCTATGTTTGACGCATTCTCGCCAACCGAACGATGAGGATCGCCGCGGAGGTCAAAATATGTGAAATCCCGGCGGTTCATATATTCGAGATAATGCTAGTCCAATCCTGGACTAGCGTCAAGCATAATCCAAAGTCGGACGTCCTATCAGGAGGAAACGCCTGATGGGACTCTCTCCGCGCCCAAAGCCCGAACGGCTGGCCGAAAAGCTTCGCCAGATCCGCGAGACCATGGAGCTTTCCCAAAACCAAATGGTCGCGCGTCTCGGACTAGCCGATGTGATTTACCGGAATAACATCTCCGGGTTTGAAACCGGAGAACGCTTGCCATCTCTGCCAATCCTGTTGGCATACGCGCAAGAGGCGGGAATCTGCATGGATGTCCTCGTTGATGACAAACTGGACCTTCCCGTCCGGTTGCCCGGCGTTCCACGGCACAAAGGCATGAAGGCGGCGGCGCCAAGATCAAAGCCAAAGCCGAAAAGCGCGTCCAAAGGAGAGCGGTGAAGAGAAAAGATCAAAAAGAAGACGGCCTTCCATTCCTGAATAGGAACAATGTCAAGACCCTTTTCCCGTCAGGAGGCTCAGCCTGATGGGACGCGCTTCACGCTTAAAACCTGATCGCCTGGCCGAAAAGCTTCTGCGGATTCGCGGAAACCTCGGCCTCTCTCAAGTGGGCCTGATCGCTCATCTGGGGCTGGCGGACGCGATCTATCCGGGGTATGTGTCAGGTTATGAAAACGGAAGCCGCGAGCCATCTCTGATAATTTTGTTGGCGTACGCGCGAGTCGCGGGAGTATGCATGGATGTCCTAGTTGACGATGAGCTGGACCTTCCCGACCGGTTGCCCGGCGCTCCACGGCACAAAGGCGTGAAGACGCCAACGTCGCCAAAGCCAAAATCGAAAAGCGCGCCCAAGGGAAAGCGTTGAGAAAACGCGGCGCCGCTTGATACAAACCTCTTCCCTTCCCTGAATTACTACGGTGTACAAGACATCTTGTTATCGTGAGCGACTAACGAGGAACCTATAGGAACGATCTACCCCTCAACGAAGGTAGGTGTTTTGTGGCGATCGCAGGGAACAGATGTAGAGGGCGCGGAGGTTCAAGCAGGTCGGCATAAGTTTTGAGGGACAAAGAACGCGGGTGGCCGTTAACCCCCGCGATTGCCCCAATTCATAATCCCGTAAACTTTGCCCGTAT
>Ga0187894_10005381_pt1 | contig 13109 bp, 13 predicted proteins | sample GBC1701081metaG_FD_136650 | JGI IMG/M metagenome (GOLD analysis project Ga0187894, IMG submission 136650) | White microbial mat communities from a lava cave in the Kipuka Kanohina Cave System on the Island of Hawaii, USA - GBC170108-1 metaG ... | reverse complement strand
TGCGCCGCGCTCACCCCCGCCTCCCGAGCATTCCCTGCGGCCGGAAGGCCAGCACGAGCGCCATGATCACGAACGTGAACACCACGCTGTACGTCGGCGCGTACGCCAGGCCGAACTGCTCGGCCACGCCGATGAGGGTGGCGCCGATGGCCGCGCCGACGACGCTGCCCATGCCGCCCACGATGACGACCACCAGCGAGGCGAGCATGTAGCGCGTGTCCTCGCCCGGCGCGATCGACAGCGCCGTGCCGCCGACGACCCCCGCGAACCCGGCGAGGCCCGCGCCGATCGCGAACGTGATCGCGAACACGGCCTGCACGTTGACGCCGGAGGCCGCCAGCATCCCGCGATCGTCGACGCCGGCCCGGATCATCATCCCGACGCGGGTCCGGTTGAGGAACCACCACAAGAGCACGCCGATGCCGGCCGACATGGCAAGCAGCACGAGCCGGTACGTCGGATAGACGTCCACCACCGGCAGCGGCGTGCGGCCGAAGATCGCGCGCGGGGGATCGAACTGATAGATCTCGCCGCCGAAGGTCCAGAGCAGCAGATCGGCGAGCATGATCGAGAGCCCGATGGTCACCATGGTCTGACGCATGTCCTCGCCGTGCATGAGGCGAAAGACCGCCGCCTGCAGCACGAGACCGAACACGGCGGCGCTCGCGAACCCGGCTGCCACGGCGACCATCCACGAGCCGGTGCGCTCGCCGGCGACGTAGCCGACGTAGGCGCCGAGCAGGTAGAGGGAGCCGTGCGCCAGGTTGACGTTCTTCATGAGGCCGAACACGAGCGTGAACCCGCTCGCCACCAGGAAGTAGAGGGCGGCGAGCGTCAGTCCGTTCAGCGTGGTGGTGAAGAACAGCTTCGGGTTGTCGGCGAGCGCCCAGACGGCGAACCCGGCGGCGGGCAGGCCGAGCGCGAGACTCCAGAGAGAGCGCCAGACGGTCATCGAGCGGCGTCGACCTGAGCGGCCACGCCTCTCACGCGACCGAGCGACGGGAGCGCGATTGCGCCGACCGGATCTCGGGCTCCTTGTAGAAGACGCCGTCCTTCATCACGGCCAGGAGCTTTCCAGGGTCGCGCAGGATCGCGAGGTTCGAGAGCGGATCGCCGTCCACGAGCAGCAGGTCGGCGAGGTAGCCGTCGCGGAGCTGTCCGAGCTCGCCACCCATCATCATGATCTCGCCGCCGTAGCGCGTGGCCGACAGGAGCGCCTCCATGGGCGTCATCCCGACGTACTTGACGAAGTACTCGAGGTCGCGCGCGTTCTGGCAATGCGGCGTGAACGCGAAGCCGTAGTCGCCGCCCGGCAGGACGCGGATCCCGCGTTTGTGCATCTTCCGGAGCGACTCCGACGCTGCGGCCAGCTCGGTCTCGTACCCCATCTCGACGGCCTTGGCGCGCGTGATGCCCCAGGGCGCCGCGTGCTCGAGCATCGCCACGAGAATGCCGATGCCGGGCGCCACGAAGTGCTTGTCGCGCTTCTCCTCGAGGAGATCGAGCGCCTCCTCGTCCGCGAAGCTCGCGTGGTAGATGATCTCGATGCCGTGGCGCACGCACTGCTTGATCGACTCGCCCGAGCGCGCGTGCGCGGCCACGCGCTTGCCCCGCATGTTCGTCTCCTTCACGGCCACCGCGACTTCCTCGTCGCTCATCCACGTCGTCCCGGCGGGCGCGGACGGCATGAAGTTGTCGCCGGAGAGGTTCAGCTTGACCGAGTCCACCCCGTACTTCAGGAACATGCGCACGGCCCGGCGCATCTCGTCGGGGCCGGTCACTGCGACGCCGAAGCTGAACTCGGGAAACGGCAAGTGCGGCAGCGTCTCGTCGCCGAGCCCGCCCACCACGGTGATCTCCTGACTCGCCGCCAGGTAGCGCGGTCCGGGGATGAGGCCCTCGTTGATGGCGTTGCGCGTGACGACGTCGAGCCGCGGCTTGGCGCACGCGGCGCCGACGCAGGACGTCCAGCCAGCCTCGAGATAGCGGCGGGCCACGTTGGCCGACCACAGGACGTGCTCCTCGAGCGGCATGCGCTGGAGCTCGCTGAGGGTGGCGGCGTCGTTCCAGGAAAAATGCGTGTGCGCCTCGACCATGCCGGGCATCAGCGTCGCGCCGGCGCCGTCGATGACGGTCACGCCCGCCGTCGGGAGCGAGCGCGCGCCACGGCCGACCCGCGCGATGCGATTGCCCTGGATGAGGGCTTCGCCCCCAAACGGCTCGGCGCCGGTCCCGTCGATGATCCGGACGTTCGTGAACAGCACGCCTGTGGTCGTCATCGCGTCGCTCGGAGGGGGGCTCCGCCCCCCTTCCGATACCTCCCCCCGAGAACTCGATTGCGCCGGCAAAGCCGGCGCTCGAACGGCGGTCGCTCACATGCGCTTGTGGGCTTCACGGTTGGCTCCCTCCTACATCCGCTGGGCGTAGAACCGCCGCAGCAGATCGTCACACTCCTCGGGCTTCTCGATCGTCGTCCAGTGTCCGCAGCGCGGCAGCACGGTCACACGGGCGCCGCTCATGCGTTCTCCGATCTGACGCACGGTCTGGGCCGGCGCGATCTGATCCTCGTCGCCGGTCACGAGCAGCGTCGGGCACGCGATCGCCGCCACGTCGGCCGGACGGGCGTCGGCCAGCGCCTCGCACGTGCGCGCGTAGCCGTCCGGGCACTGGCGCATCACCAGCTCCCGCACGGCAGCGACCGCGAGCGGCCTGCGCGTCCGCGTCTCGGTGGCAATCGCTCCCTGCACGAGCTGATCGGCGATGGCCTGCATTCCGGCTTCACCCTCCGCGCGCGCCTTGTCGCCCCTGGCCCGCAGGCCGGGTCGGGCCGTGTCGGGCGGACACAGGAGCGGGCCGAAGAGCGCCAGGCTCCGCACCAGCCGCGGCGCCACCGCGGCGAGATGGAAGGCCACGATGGTCCCGAGCGAATGCGCCGCCACGTGGACCCGGGCGAGGCCCAGCGCGGCGCACACGCGCTCCATCGCCTGGACGAATCGATCGATGGACAAGGGGCCCTCGATCCGGTCGGAGCGGCCCGAGCCCGGCAGGTCCGGGCGCACGGTGCGATGCCGGGACAGCGCCGGCAGCACCGGGGTCCAGACGTTGGAGGTGCCGCCGAGGCCGTGAATCATCAGGACGGCGTCCCCCTCGCCGTCGACCTCGACCGCCATGCGCTCGATGAACCGCGTCGCCACGAGATCTCGGCGGGCCGGTCAGGCCGCCGGAATCCTCCAGCGCCCCCGCGCCAGTCCCTTGCGGGGGTCCTTGTGGAACGCGCCGTCCTTCATGATGCCCAGCAGGCGGCTCTGGTCCTGGAGCACCGCGAGGTTCGCGAGCGGATCGCCGTCGACGAGCAACAGGTCGGCGAGATAGCCTTCCCGCACCTGCCCCAGCTCGCCGCCGCGCATCATGATCTCGCCGCCGAGCTTCGTCGCGGAGAGCAGCGCCTCCATCGGCGTGAACCCGAGGTACTTCACGAAGTACTCGAGATCGCGAGCATTGGTGCCGTGCTTCATCCAGGCGAAGCCGTAGTCGCCGCCAGGCAGGATGCGGATGCCGCGCTTGTGGATCTTCCTGAGGGTCTCGCAGGCAATCTCGAGCTCCCGGTGATAGCCCATCGCCTTCGCGGCGTCGGGCGAGATCCCCCACTCCCCCGCGTGGAACGAGGTGTTGATCAGCCACGCGAGACCGGGCGCCACGAAGTGTCGGGCGCGGTGCCGCTCGAGCAGGTCGAGCGCTTCCTCGTCGGCGAAGCTCGCGTGATAGATGATCTCGATCCCGTGCCGGACGCACTGCTTCACCGATTCGGCCGACCGCGCGTGGGCGGACACCCGCTTGCCCCGCACGTGCGCCTCTTTCACGGCGACGGCGATCTCCTCCTCGGTCATCGGCGTGAACTCGGCCGGGAGGCCCGCGATGTACTCGCCGGACAGATTCAGCTTGATCGTGTCGACGCCGTACTTCAGGAACATGCGCACGGTCTTTCGCATGTCCTCCGGACCGTTCACGATGGCGCCGAAGCTGAACTCCGGGTAGGGCAGGTGCGGCAGCGTCTCATCGCCGAGGCCGCCCGGGACCGTGATCTCCTGGCTCGCCGCGAGATAGCGCGGCCCGGGGATGTCGCCGGCCTCGATCGCGTTCCGGATCACGACGTCGAGGCGGGGCTTCGCCGTGGCGGCCCCCATGCAGGAGGTCCAGCCCATGTCGAGATAGCGCTTCGCGATGTGCGCGCACCAGAGGATGTGCTCCTCGGTCGGCATCCGCTGGATGGCGTTCAACGCCGGCTGATCGTTCCAGGAGAAGTGCGTGTGCGACTCGACGAGGCCGGGCATGAGCGTCGCGCCGCCGCCGTCGACCACGGTGACGCCGGCCGTGGGCAGCGCGCGGACGCCGCGGGCCACCCGAGCGACGCGATTGCCCTGGATCAGCACCTCGCCGGGATACGGCGCGGTGCCGGTGCCGTCGAAGATCCGGACGTTCGTGAACAGGACGTTGCCCATGCCGTCCTCCTGGAGGCAGCGGCGCCTCGGCTCGATGCTGCGCCGCGGCGAGCCACGGTCGCCGCGTGAGACGGGTGTCTCACACGGGTGGGTCATAGTAGAGACTTGATTCCCGGCTTGTCAACCGGCACGCCCGCGCTCACAGTAGCGATCCGTGAGGACGGTGCGCCCCCCGAAGACGCCGCTGCCACCCGACTCCGGCCCGATCGGACCGAGCGCCCGGACGCATCGGCTCCTGCTCGCGCGCGCCATGACGCTCGTGCGACGTGGCCGAATCCCCTCCGTGCCCGAGCTGGCCGTGAGCGCTCGCGTCTCGCGCGCGACCGCGTACCGCTACTTCCCCAGTCGGAGCAAGCTCGTGAGCGCGGTGGTCGCGGAGGGTCTCTTGCCGGTGCGTCGCTACGAGCCGACGTCCACCGATGGGCTCGAGCGGGTCAGGGAGCTCTTCGACCGGACCTTCCCCCTGTTCAAGCGGTTCGAGCCCCACATGCGCGCCGCGCTCCAGCTGGCCCTCGAGCACGAGTCGCTCGAGCGGGCGGGCCTGCTGGAAGAGGAGCCCTATCGCCGCGGACACCGGCGCTACATGCTGCACCGGGCCGCGGCGCCGCTCGCCGCCACGCTGGGCCCGAAGGCCTACGACCGATTGCTGAAGGCGCTGTCGCTCATCTACGGCATCGAGTCGTACGTGGTGTTGCGCGACATCTGGGGCTCGAGCTATCGCGACGTGGAGGCCGTCGCCCGCTTCATGCTCGAAGCGCTGATCGAGGCGGCGCAGCGGCAAGCACCCGCCGCGCGCGCGCGGCGGAACGGGACGTCCACTCGGAGAAGCGACGAGCGCTGATCCGCCCAGCCCCAGTGCGGGCGCGCTGACCGCGACCGGCGCGTGACCGCGCGATCGGGCCGAAGTTTTCTTGAGCCCGGCACGACCAGTCGCGTGCTCGTCCGCATTCCGTACCGCCACCAGAGCGGGACGTTCTGGTATCACCCTCACAAGCACGGCGCCGTCACCTATCAGATGTTCCGCGGCATCGCCGGCGTTCTCATCGTCGAGGGCGGGCCCGGCACGCTCGACCAGGTGCCGGCCGTCAAGGCCGCGCAGGATCTCGTGATGGCCTTTCAGGTGATCCGCGCGACGCCGGATGGCGAGGTCCCGTTCGTCGATCCGACCGCGTCGCGATTCGGCACGAATCCATTCCACCCCGTGCCTGCCGGCCTCTGGAGCACGCTCTCGGGAGCTTCGTCATGCATTGCCACATGCTGCAGCACGAAGACATCGGCATGATGCAGCGGCTCGACATCCAGCCGCGACGAATCCCGCCAATCCGCTGAGTCTGTGGGAGGCGGCCTCGACGGCGTCAGCCTGCGGGTTGGGCTGTTGGTGGTGTTCGGACCGTGCCTGATTTCTCCAACGCTTCGATTTCTGTTCCGGCTAGCCCCAGGTCTGCCAGCACTTGGCGTGTGTGCTCGCCGATCGCCGGGCTTCGGGCCGCGGCCGAGCCCGGCGTTGGCTGGGGGAGTCCAGGGATCCGGTGCAGCGGGATGCGCCCGATCTGCTCGTGCTCGACCCACGTGATGGCGCCGGTGACGTGCACGTGCGCGTCCTCGAAGTACCGTGCGTAGTCGTTCACCGGGGCGTGGAGGACGTCGGCGGCAATCAGCGCCGCGTCGAGATCCCGCATCGACCACATCTTCACTCGCTCCCGCAGCAGCGGCATCAGCGCCTCCTGATTGGCGAGGCGCGCATCCGCCGTGGCGAACCGCGGATCGGTCGCCATCGCGTCGAGGCCCAGGAGCCGGCAGAGCGCGGCGAAGTGCGGGTCGCGGCGGGCGTTGATGGTCATGAAGCCGTCGGCCGTCGCGAAGGTCGCGACGGGCACGCCGCCCGGCTGCGCCGCATCGCCCTCGAGGTGATGCTCGACCATCTTGCCGGCCTGCACCGCCCCGATGGCGTCCATCAGGCTCACGCTCACGCGCCGGCCGCCACCGCGCGTGGCCCGGCGGTAGAGCGCCGCCGCCACCGCCTGGAAGGCATAGAGGCCCGTGACCACGTCGATCACGAGCACGGAGATCCGCTGCGGCATCCCCGCGGCGTCCCGATTCGCCGACATCAACCCCGAGTAGGCCTGCAGGATCGAGTCCGTCGCCGGCAGGTCGCGGTTCGGCCCGTCCTGCCCGAATCCGGTGATGGAGACGTAGATGACGTCGGAATTGCCGAGCCGCACCTGCTCGTAATCGAGCCCGAGGCGGGCGAGCACGCCGGGCCGATTGTTCTCGACGATCACGTCGGCGCGTGAGACGAGCCGCGCCACCACGTCTCGTCCCTCGGCACGCTTGAGATCGACCGCGAGGCTCTTCTTGCCGCGATTGAAGGCGACACCGTACGCGCTGAAGTCGCCGTGACGCCGGCCGATGGCGCGCCCCCAGTCGCCGTCGGGCGGCTCCACCTTCACGACGGTCGCGCCGTGGAGCGCGAGCAGCATGCCGCAATGCGGCCCCGCCACGCCCTGCGAAAGATCGACGACTGAAAGCCCCTCGAAGGCCGGCCGATCGCTCCATCCCTCGTGGCTCATGCGCGCGCATCCTTTCCCCGAGTGCCGGCGTCACGCCACGTCGCGCGCGCCGGACCGCATTGTACTCCGCCACCGAATAAGGGCAGATCTTCATTGACTCGCGAGCGAGGCCGCACCTAGAGTGAAATGCGCTCGGCCAGGATGGTTTGGCCGCGTCCCGCCAGCGACACCGAGGACGGACAAGGAGGTGATGGTCCTGGTTCCCTCGCCCCAATGACAGAGCGTTTCAGGTCCCGTTTCAATGGAGGATGACGATGAACGTCTACGATCCCACCTCGACCGACACGATCAGCGCCGATTCGCCGGGCGAAATGACCGTCGAGGAGATGGTCACGCTCGAAGCGTCGGACGCCGCGAATCTCGCCGCGCTGGCGGCGGCCACGACCCCGGCGGGTGCGGCGGCCGCCCCGCCCCTTCCGCTGCCGATCCCCATTCCCCCGATCGTCATCAAGCGCGCCGTGAGCGGGCGCTACCGCGGCAACACGGGCTCGTTCCAGCTCGAGCTCCGAGTGGACGTGGATCGCACGAGGCCGATGAAGCGCGTGAGCGGCGACTTCCTTCAGGTCACCGGCGGCACCACGACGTACGTCGGTTCCTTCGTCGTGAATGCGCCGTCGATCAGCGTCACGCCGACACAGGTGATCGTGCAGGGGCTGGGCAGCTACACGTTCTCGGCCGGCGCACCGGTGGTGCGCGTGACGATCCAGCGGCGGACCATTCTGCAGCCGCCGGCGCCGGCGCTCGTCGAGTTCTTCACCACCGGCGGCTCGCCGGGCGCCACCTACACGTGCGCGTTCGAGTCCCCGTACTTTCGCACGGTCCAGATCGAGACCGACAGCGTGTCGAACGTGACCACGCCGGTCTTCGCGAGCTACAACACGGGCTCCCTGCCCTCCGGCGGTCCGGCCCGGCCCCTGAGCGTGGTCAGCGCCTACGCCGAGGCCGGCATCCAGATGATTCCGACCTCGGGCGCCAACGTGATCAATGCCAGCGAGGGCGGACCCTCGTGGAGCAACGCCGAGCTTCATGCGTCGATGGAGCGACACTTCACGGTGTGGCGCGACCTACCCCAGTGGGCGGTGTGGGAGGTCGTCGCGCAGCTGCACGATCTCGGCCCGGGGCTGTACGGGATCATGTTCGACCAGCAGGGCCGGCAACGGCAGGGCTGCGCCGTGTTCCACCAGGGCATCGGCGGCACGACGGCCGAGCAGCTCCGCCTGCAGCTTTACACGTACGTGCACGAGCTGGGCCACTGCTTCAACCTGCTGCACTCGTGGCAGAAGTCCTTTGCCGTTCCTCCCGCGACCAACCGGCCCAAGGCGCTGTCGTGGATGAACTACCCATGGTCCTACCCGGATGGCGGCGCGTCCGCCTTCTGGAACGCCTTCCCGTTCCAGTTCGACAACGAAGAGATCATCCATCTGCGCCATGGGTTCCGGAACAACGTGATCATGGGCGGCGCCAACTTCGCCGTCGGCGCGGCGCTCGGCCGGGAGATCATGGCGACCCCCGTCAGCGACGAGTCCGGCCTCCGGCTGCGCATCTCCACGCATCAGAGAAACTTCGCGCTTGGCGAACCCGTCGTGCTGCAGCTCGAACTGGGGGCTACCGATCCTCGCGGACGCCGGGCCCACACGTGGCTGCACCCCAACTTCGGCCTGGTGAAGGTCGCGATTCGCAAGCCGAGCGGCGAGGTCTGGTTCTACGACCCGATGATCGACCATCTTCCCGGCGAGCGGACGCGGGACCTGCCATCCGGCGACTCGATCCAGGACAGCGCGTACATCGGATACGGCAAGGGCGGTCTCTACTTCGACCAGCCGGGCCGCTATCAGGTGAGGGCGATCTACGGGGCCATCGATGGCTCGCAGGTGATCTCTGACATCATCGACGTCCGCGTCCGGTATCCGGTGACGGCGGTCGAGGAGGAGCTGGCCGACCTGTTCATGGGCGACGAGCAGGGCACGTTGCTCTATCTGCTCGGCTCGGACGCCGACTCGTTGCGGCACGGCAACGCCGCGTTCGACGAAGTGCTCGCGAAGCACCCGAAACACGCCATGGCGAACTACGCGCGGCTCGTGAAGGGATTCAACGCTGGCCGCGAGTTCAAGACCATCTCGATCGACGCCGATGGGCGCAGCGGCCGCGTGGCCGTGCGAGCCCCGGCGCTCGGCGAGAGCACGGCGCTCTTGTCGGCCGTCGCCGACTCGGGCGTGCTGGATTCGGTGTCGGCCGAGATGACGCTGTCGAAGCTGGCCGATGTCCAGGCGAAGGGCGGCGATGCCACCGCTGCGGCGAAGACGCGCAGCCGGGTGTCGCGCGCGGTCGCCGTCGGCTGAGACGACACATCCCGCGGGCTGGCCGGCGCCCCTGGCCGCCAGCCCGCGCGGTCTCTGCCGGAAACGGCCACGAGGGACGCCCAAATGACGCTTCACGTTTCGCTGCGAGATGGCTTCCAGAACGCCACCGTGACAATTACCGTCAATGGGAGTGACGCATATCGGAAGTCGAACGTCACCACGAACCTCACGATCTCCCACGCCGATTCCATCGACGTGCCCGTCGACGGCCCTACCGCGCGTCTCGAGGTCGCGGTCGACGGCGGCCCGCGCCGCACCGAGGACATCCCGGTCGCGGAAACTCCCTACGTCAACGTGCGGATCACGGACGGCGCGATGGAGTTCCTGCGTTCGAGCGAGCCGATCCCCATGCTCTGAGCCGACGGGGTAGGTCCGACCGACTTACCCCGCGCCCTCATCTCCGACGCACACGCCCACGCGGGTTTAGCCGTGGCACGGCCGTTGCACCTTCAGTCCAGCAATGGACCCCGAATCCGACGCGCCGACCAGGCTCTGTCTTTCCGTCCGCTGGTACCCGCAGCCCGCGCCGAGGATCTGCATGAGAGAGATCCTTCACGACGGGCGATGCGAGGCCGCATTTTCCATCGGGGCGCGGCCCGATCAGTGGATGCGTCTGTCCTGGGACCGATCGGTGATCGAGACCGTCGCCGACCGCGAGCGGTTGGCGCAAACCAGCTCGAGCTGACGTCGCCTATTCAGAAGGCAACGCGCGGTGCCACCTGCTCCATGAGCAGGCACAGGCTCTCGTGGTCCCACCCCGCGTCGTCCGAGTCGGTGGTGATCGCGAGCAGCGTTCCGAACCCGCCGCTCTCGTCGTGGAGTTGGTTGATCTTGTCCACGCACTCTGCCGGATCTCCCACGATCCACACGTTGTCCATCAGATAGTCGACGGTCACCGCCTCGTCGGGCATCGTCGGATCGAGCTTCGTCGACGTCATCTGGATGGTGCCCACCCGGTTCGGATGCTGGTGATCGACGTAGTTGCGCCCGAGCACGGCCCTCGCCCGCTCGCGCGCCGCCGCCGGCGTCGGCGCGACGAGGATGTCGCGCGCGATGCGCCAGCGGCTCCGGTCGGCCGGCTGTCCCGAGCGCGTGGCGCCCTCCTCCACCAGCCGCCAGTGATCGGCGAGATACGACCGGGACAGCAGCGAGCTCGACATCGGGATCCATCCGCGCTCCCCTGCCATCGTCATCGACTCCGATCGTGGCGTGCTGGCCGCCACCGCAATCGGCGGGTGCGGGCGCTGGTGCGGCTTCATGTAGTAGCCCCGGCCCTTCACGGGATCGAGCGCGGGGGTGTCGATGTCGAAGAACTTGCCGCGATACGTGAACGGGCCGTCCGACGCCCAGAGCTTCAGCACGACGTCCAGCACCTCGGCCGAACGCGCGCGCACGGCCGCTGGATTTCCGGCATCGAGGCCGAACAGCGCGAGATCGGTGGGGATGGCGCCCCCACCGATCCCCCACTGGAATCGTCCTCGCGCCATGTGGTCGAGCATGGCCAGCCGATGCGCGAGGTACACGGGATTGTGCAGCGCGAGCAGCGTCACGCCGGTGCCGAGCCGGATCCGCGTCGTCAGCGCCAGCGCCCTGGCCAGCAGCAGGTCGGGCGCCGGCGCGTTCTCCCACCGCTCCGTCAGGTGCTCGCCCACCCACGCCTCGTGAAAGCCGAGCCGATCGGCCAGGACGATCTGATCGACGTCCCGATCGTAGGCGTCGGCGAACGCCCGGTGCGGCGGGTGCAGCGGCATCATGAAGAGCCCGAACTGCATGCGGAACCCTGGCCTACTTGATCTGCTTGTGCACGAACTCGACGATCAGATCGAGGGCGCGATTCGAGGCCGGAGCGCCGGCCTTGCGCATGATGAAGCCCTGCCCCTCGCCGTCGAACAGCTCGAGGTCGACGACGCCGCCGGCCTTTCGATAGTTCGCGACGAACCGGTCGAGATGCGGCCGCGGGTGCGCCTGGTCTTCCGTCCCCTGCAGGTAGAGCGCCGGCGGCAGCTCGAGCTTCTCGCCGCGCTCGAGCGCGAGGGCCGGGCAGCCGTCCGCCATCGCATCCTCGGTGCCCCAGTAGGCGTCGTGGCACGGCAGCACCTCGTCGACCAGTGCCGGGTACGGCGGCCCGCCCGCCTTGAGCTGCTTGGCGTAGTGATACCGTCCGAGCGGATCGATCACGGGTGAGCACAGGATCACGCAGCGCACAGTGGCGTCCGCCGTCGATCCCGACGGCCCGGGCAACGCCGCGTAGCGCGGGTCGAACGGCCGCATCGCGAGCAGCATCGCCTGATGCCCGCCGCTGCTGTTGCCCATCGAGCCCACCAGGTCGGGTCGGCTCCCCAGCTCGTGCGCGCGCGCCTTGAGCCAGCGAATGCCGTAGTGGATGTCCTGGAACGAGGCGGGGTACGGCGCCACCGGCGGCTGGCGGAAGTCGAGCGCGGCGACGACGACGCCGCTCCGGGCCAGCGTTTCGTGGATCAGCTTGTCGGCGAGCCGGTCCTGGCGGCACCACGCGCCGCCGTGCAGCTCGACCATCATCGGAAACGGACCGGAACCCGTGGGCCGGTAGAGGCGCGCGAGCAGTGGCGTGCCGCCGTGACGGAGGTACTCGACGTCCTCGACCGTGATGTCGTGGGTCATGATGGCCTCCTTGGCAGATTCGGCGCGGCTCGGCATCGGCCGGCCCCGCCCTCGGCCGCCACCGTCGCGCACCTCGGGGCCGGAGTCAAGCGTAGGGTAGACTGCGCCTCGTGATGTGGCGACAGCGCTCGGGATCGAGTCTCTGCTACGCGTGCGGCAAGCTGAATCGCATCGACGCGGCGGCGTGCTTCTACTGTGGCGCGCGCCAGCCGGGCCTGTGGGGATTCGGCTCCGCGCTCGGCCGCGTCGTCGGCCGCCTCGACGTGGCGCGACTGGTCATCGCGGTGTGCGTCGTCGCCTACGCGGCGTCGGTGCTGATCGACCCGGGCGCGGCGCTCCGGCCGCGCGGCGTCTTCGACATCCTCGCGCCGAGCACCCGCGCCCTCTACGCGCTCGGCGCGGCCGGCGCCCTGCCGTGGGCCGAGGGCCGCTGGTGGACGGTCTTCACGGCGATCTACCTGCACGGCAGCTTGCTGCACATCCTCTTCAACCTGATCTGGGTGCGCCAGCTCGCGCCTCCGGTCGAGGAGCTGTACGGGCCCGGCCGCCTCTTCGCGATCTTCACCGTGGCGGGGGCCGTCGGATTCATCGTCTCGAACGTGACCGGCGTGGTGCTGACCATCGGGGCATCGGGCGCCGTCTTCGGGCTGCTCGGCGCGATGGTGCAGTACGGCAAGAGCCGGGGCGGGACCTTCGGGCTCGCCGTCCTGCGCCAGTACGGGCAATGGGCGATCGTGATCTTCGCGCTCGGCTTCCTCATGCCGGGCGTCAACAACTGGGCGCATGCCGGCGGATTCGCGGCCGGCTACGTGAGCGCGATGGTGCTCGGACACGGCGACCGCGATGCCGAGCGCGGCGTGCACCGCGTGCTCGCCCTGGCGCTGCTCGGGCTCACCGCCGCCGGCTTCGTCCTCGCGCTCTGGACGAGCTTCGTCGGCTAGTCCGCTCGCCTCGCCTCCGGCTGCGGCTCGCCCCTCGCTCCGCTCGGACCCACTTCCGTATTCGCTCGCCTCGCCTCCGGCTGCGGCTCGCCCCTCGCT
>Ga0187894_10005380_pt1 | contig 13109 bp, 9 predicted proteins | sample GBC1701081metaG_FD_136650 | JGI IMG/M metagenome (GOLD analysis project Ga0187894, IMG submission 136650) | White microbial mat communities from a lava cave in the Kipuka Kanohina Cave System on the Island of Hawaii, USA - GBC170108-1 metaG ... | reverse complement strand
GCTATGGTTTTTCAGAGCTATGCACTTTACCCGCACATGACGGTTTATGATAATATGGCTTTCGGTTTACGACTGCGCAAGACACCAAAACAGATTATCGACCAACGTGTGCATGAAGCTGCAAAGAGCCTGGGTATTGAGCAACTCTTGGATCGCCGCCCGCGTCAGCTTTCGGGCGGTCAGCGCCAGCGTGTGGCGGTTGGACGTGCTATTGTTCGTGAGCCGGCTGTTTTCTTGATGGACGAGCCATTGTCGAATCTTGACGCCAAACTTCGTGTGGAGGCTCGTTCATTTATCAGTAAACTGCATCAGCGTCTTGGTACGACCTTTATTTATGTGACCCATGATCAGGTTGAGGCGATGACGATGGGTACACGCATTTGCGTGTTGAGCGCCGGCGAATTGCAGCAGATTGATACGCCCTTTAACCTGTACCATAATCCGCGCAATCTGTTTGTTGCTGGTTTTATTGGCAGCCCATCAATGAACTTCTCTGATGCGACCTTGACGCAGCGCGACGGTCATGTGACAGTTGATACGGGTATCTTTCAACTCCACGTTCCAGCCGATCAGGCGGAAATCTTCAAGAACCATCTCGGTAAAAAAGTGGTATTGGGCATCCGTCCTGAGGATATTCATGATGTAGATTTCCAACCGCCGGGCATTATCCCTGCTGTGGTGGAGGCCAATGTCGATGTGGTCGAACAGATGGGTAATGAGATGGTTGTTTACTTGGAAGAGAAGGGGACAAGTTTCATCTCTCGCATGGATCCACGTACTCGTGCGCGTGTTGGGCAACGGATGGGGGTTGTATTGAATCTCGACAACATGCATCTGTTCGATGTTGACACGAAGTTATCGTTGTCGTATGAGCAGAAACTAGCGATCGCTGCCAAAGCGTAAACTAGGTAAGACTGCTGCATGTTTGAAGACCGCCGCGTTAAAAGGCGGTCTTTTTTTGCTATTGGATATTGTAGAGCTTGATCTGTTGTCGCTATAATTTTTATTATCCCTGTGTGTTTAATTTAAGTTGAAAGAGTTACTGTTGTGAAGCTAATTGCTTATGATCGGGTTGATGCGTTTGATACCCTTCAGTCAGAGTGGAATGAGTTGCTAAGTCGAAGTGTTGCTGATCGGATTTTTAGCACTTGGGAGTGGCAGTCTACGTGGTGGGCTGCTTATCAGCCTGGTACGCTCTGGATAGTTGAGTGTCGTGATGAGTCTGGTCGTTTGTTGGGTTTGGCTCCTTGGTTTATTGACGATAGCATGATCAAGGGGAGTGTAGTTCGAAGTATAGGTTGTGTAGAAGTAACTGATTATCTCGATATTATTGTCGATAAAGATTGTATTGAGCTTGTACTAAGTTACTATGCGACCTTTCTATTTGAACATCGTTCAAAATTTGATATGATTGATCTATGTAATCTCCCTGAGACATCTCCAGGTTTTCGTCTTTTTCCAGCAATCTTGGCTGCGCGTGGATTTGATGTTGAAGTCTCTGAACAAGAAGTCTGTCCTGTTATCAATTTGCCGTTAACCTGGGATATGTATCTTGATTCTCTTGATAAGAAGCAGCGCCATGAGATTCGACGTAAGATTCGCCGTGTTGAGGGAACATCTGAAAATATTGGCTGGTATATTGTTGGTGTGGAGCAAAATCTGCAAGAACAGATTGATCAGTTTCTGGTGTTGATGGCTGCAAGTCACTCCCAGAAAGCAGAATTCTTACAAGATCGGCAGAACGTTGATTTCTTCAAGAAGATTGTGCCTTTGATTTACCAGAATGGATGGCTACAAATGAGTTTCTTGACGATAGGGAATGAGCCAGTGGCTACCTATCTTAACTTCGTGTATAAAAGTCATGTTCTGGTTTATAACTCTGGCTTAATACCTGATAGGTATGGTCATTTGAGTCCTGGTATTGTTCTACTTGCTTATAATATTCGTTATGCTATTGAGTCGGGCTGTTCAGTATTTGACTTTTTGCGTGGCAATGAAATTTATAAGTATAGGATGGGTGGTAAGGATACGGTCGTATATATGCTTTGTGCGCAGCTTGCGAAAGAATAGAGATTTTGTCTGACTTTGCCTCATGCTTTTGTTGTTATTGTTGCTCTTTTCACTGTTCTTTAGGTGTTAGCCGCCGTATGAGTTAGGGGTGTTAGCTGTCAGTGTGTTAATATAAGGCTCCTTTGTCTCAAGTCTTATGATCTCCTCTTCTGGGGTTGCTGTCTGTCCTCTGTAGTAGAGGGTGTTGTTAAAGCTATCGTAGTAGTAATTTCGACCTACCCATCCATAGTCTCTGTGCCGGAACGTTACTTCGAATTGGATTCCCTCATCTTTGTTGATGATATTTTCGCTCGTTAACCACACTGGTGCGTATTGGTTGAGGTGAAGTTTAGCTTTCTGGTCTCTCTTGTGGATTAGGCTTTGAGTGTTCATTGTTTCTCTTGTGTTGTGCTGCTGATCTGGTATTGTTTAATTGTATCTCTTTGGACATGGTTTTTGCAATTTTATTGCTCGTAGATGGGGTAAAACTTCTGTCTTTAGGTAGGTTGTTTTAACTGGGGTGATATAAAATGGGTGGATGAATAGTTATTTGCTTTTCAAGATGTTTTTAAAGGAGGTATGTATGCCGCGCGTGTTGTTGAGTGTTGCTGATAAATCTGGTCTTGTGGACTTTGCGATGAGTTTGGTAGAGCTTGGCTGGGATTTGGTTGCTACTGATGGTACTGAAATGGTCCTCCGTTCGGCGGGCTTGTCTGTGGTGTCTGTGGAACAGGTTACGGGTTTTTCGGAGATGTTAGGTGGTCGAGTTAAGACGCTTCATCCTGCTATATTTGGTGGTATTCTTGCTCGCAGTACGGCCTCTGACATTGATGCTCTTAGGGTTTCTGGTTTTGCCCCGATAGGTATGGTTGTCTGTAATTTATACTCTTTTCAGGATACAGTCGCTGCTTTAGGGGTCGCACTTCAAGATGCTATTGAACAAATTGATGTTGGTGGTGTGAGTATGTTGCGTGCTGCGGCAAAGAATTTCCTTCGCGTAGTAGTTGTTACTTCGGTTAATGACTACGCGAAGATTATAGCTGGACTCAAAGCTGCAGGGGAAATCGACCTTGCTACTCGCCGATCACTCGCGGTCAAGGCGTTTGCAATGACGCGCGACTATGACACAGCGATCCACGCATTTCTTTCACAGGACATAGTACACAGCTTGTCAACAAACGCCCTGCCCCAACAGCTGTCTATCGGCATGCAGCAAGTTGAAGCACTTAGATACGGTGAAAATCCTCATCAGGTCGCAGGTTTTTACAGCCGAACATCGAACTCTACCCCGTTGGGAGGTAGGGTGTTAGGCGGCAAACAATTATCGTATAACAATATTCTCGATCTCGATGCAGCCTGGAAGGCGGTTAGTAGTTTTTCACAACCAACGGCGATCATAGTGAAACATCTTAACCCGACGGGAATTGCTTCTGCTGATACGATTGCGAATGCGTATTCGAAAGCATTGGCTTCAGACCCCATATCTGCTTTCGGTGGCGTTATTGCGGTCAATCAGACGATTGAAGATGACTTTGTAGAGGCATTAGGCTCTCTATTCATCGAAGCAATCGCAGCGCCCGCATTTTCCCCATCAGCACAAACCCTCTTATTGAACAATCGCAAAAACTGTAGATTAATTGAAATTCCACAGCCCTATTCGGGACGGGAATTTGACATTCGTAGTGTTCATGGTGGACTCTTAGTACAAAGCTCGGATATAGGGGATCCCGAAGGAACGATCTTAACGACCGTAACGACACGACAACCATCTGTTAATGAAATCGAAGGTTTACAATTTGCCTGGAAAGCTGTCCAGCATGTGAAATCCAATGCGATTGTTATCGCAATTGCGGGCGCAACCATAGGCATTGGTGGCGGACTATCAAGCAGAGTTGACGCAGCGCAGCTAGCGGTCGCCAAAGCAGGACAACGAGCAAAAGGGGCTGTCATGGCTTCTGATGCGTTTTTCCCTTTCGCTGATGGGCTAGAAGTTGCAATAAAAGCGGGCGTTACGGCTGTCATTCAGCCTGGTGGGTCAATCCGTGATAACGAAGTTATTGAAGCGGCTAATCAAGCAAATATAGCTATGTTGTTTACAGGCGCACGTCATTTCCGCCACTGAACCGGATTAAGCCTTGCTAATGAAATAATGGGCTTGCTATAATGTCCAATATTCGCCACCTTAGCTCAATTGGCAGAGCAAACGCTTCGTAAGCGTTAGGTTTTGGGTTCAACTCCCAAAGGTGGCTTTCTCAATGCCCGTCACGACTAGTTGTGGCGGGCTTTTGTTTTAGGCTTCGAGGAGAACTTATGTCGAACACCCAACGTTCAGTTACAATTGCGGTTGTCGGTGGTACAGGGGCAGGCAAGACAACCATTTCTAAAGCTATATTAGATCGAGTCGGCAGCCATCGCATTGCACTCATTCATCACGACTCTTATTACAAGGATCTGAAAGATATTCCCCTTGCACAAGGGCAATCACGAAACTTTGACCATCCCGACGCATTAGATACGCCGCTCATGATTGAGCATATTCAACGCTTACAGAGGGGGCAAGCTGTTGATATTCCGGTGTATGATTTCACCAAACATGAACGGACAGGAAAAGTTCAACATATCGAGCCGCAGCCCATTATCCTCGTTGAAGGTATCCTGATCCTGTCCGAACCTACTCTACGTGAACTATGTGATATTAAGATTTTCGTAGATATTGACGCCGATATACGCTTGATCCGACGACTCCAACGGGACATCGCTGAAAGAGGACGTACAGTTGAGTCGGTTATACAACAGTATCTACTGACTGTTCGCCCTATGCATCTCCAGTTTGCCGAACCAAGCCGTAGATACGCTGATGTCATTATTCCCGAAGGGGGATACAATACCGTCGCTATTGATATGGTTGCAGATCGTATCCGTAGCATGACGCAGGGGTATGACGATAACTTATTCCAGCCACGAATTCAGGGATTTGACTTAATTTGCTCCTCCCTAATAACGCCTATATAATCATTTTGGAAGATCAGCATCAATTTATAGTGAACCACCTCAGGCAGGTGCCATGACGCAGGCAAAGACAAGAGCTAGTCAAAAAAAACTGGCCTCATTGGAAGAGATCATTCGGTTGGTAGCAACCAACCCCGATACGGATACTGCCGTCCCACAAATTCTACAAGCTGCCCAGTATGCTATCGCTGCATCGGGCGCAGCCCTCATACTATTTGATGAACCTCGTCTGGTAATTACTTCTGGCAAATGCGAAGATTGGAATGGTCAGGAATTACTCGCGAAGTCCATCGTCAGTCCCCTATCCGATGGTATACACACTGAGCTTAGTCTCCCTAAAGCGTTGAAACGCATTAACAATGGATCAGCGATTGCGCCCATCCGCTACCGCGAAACCTTTGGGGCGCTTTGGTTTTCTTTCGAAGCACAGCATAGCTTGAGCAAAGCCGAAGAAAACATCCTCTTATCCTTTATTCATACATTGACCATCATTGGGATCAACCTCCGCGCGCGTGAAATTCACGAACGATCGCATCAACTCACACTTTCCCTGTTGACTAGTATTACCGATCCCCTGCTCGTCCTGGATAACAATTATGATATACTCTCCATGAACCCATCAGCGGAAAAAGTATTCAACACAAACAGCCCAAATTCATATGGTAAACATCTGCGCGACGTGGTTCATTCCGAAGAACTTGCTGCACTTGTTGAAGACAGAGCGATACTTAACGAATGGATTACCCCAGATGACAAAACCTATATGCCGCGCATCGAGGCTTTTCATGACTCACATGGCGAAATCGAAGGCTGGGTTCTGGCACTGCGAGATGTGACACAATTTAAGAAACTTAATCGCAATCAGAGTGAATTTATGCGTATTGTCTCACATGACCTGCGTTCACCACTCACTTCAATGCAAGGTTTCGCGAATATGCTGGAGTTGGGTTTAGTAGGTGAACTTAATGAAAAACAGCAACATTTCGTGAGCAAGATTCTTGCTGGCATTACCCAAATGACTGCACTTGTTGACAATATACAGGACGCAGGTCGCTATGATCCAGAAACTGGCTTTTATGATTTATCCCGCTCGCAAGTTGATCTTGGTGAGATGGCGCACCGCATTGTAGATAATCACCTAGTTCCTGCTGAAAAGGCTCTTTCGATTTCCGTTTTAGTCTCGGATGACGTACCAATTATTAATGCTGATGCGAATATGCTTGAGCGCGCGATCATTAATTTGTTTGATAACGCAATCAAATATACCCCCGACGGTGGCAAAATTGATGTTGGCGTGAAACGATCAACGAATGACGTGATTGTCACAGTTCGGGACACTGGATTAGGGATTAGCGAAGACGCTCAGCAGCACCTATTCGAACGACATGTCCGAATTGCCCGTGAAGAACACAAAAAGATCAAAGGCAGTGGCCTGGGTCTATTTATCGTTCGCAGTGTGGCGCAACGGCACGGTGGTGACGCATGGGTTGAAAGCAAAGAGGGAGAAGGCAGCACGTTTTTCCTCGGCATACCACTTGATGGCCCCAATCGTATAACAAACGACCGGACATAAATCTCTTTCCGAATGATCGAACATATGTTATAGTCAATCGCCCCGCTCAAACCGGGGTGATTCTTTTTGAGGTAGAACGAATAATGACGATTCAGGTGTTGCCGGATGTTGTTGTTGCCCAAATCGCGGCAGGCGAGGTGGTCGAGCGCCCTGCTTCTGTTGTAAAGGAATTGATCGAAAACTCTCTCGATGCGGGCGCGCGCAACATTCGTGTTGAAATAGCTGGTGGCGGGCGGAGACGAATTCGTATTAGCGACGATGGCGCAGGGATTATTCCAGATGAAGTGGCGCTTGCTTTCCACCGCCATGCAACCAGCAAGCTACGCACAACCGAAGACCTTTCATTTATTGAAACACTAGGCTTTCGGGGAGAAGCACTTGCAAGCATTGCCTCAGTGAGCCAGGTGAGTATTAGTAGTCGTCATCAAGATTTTCCGGTAGGTGTCTTGATGCAATTGGAGGGAGGGGAAATCACCAGCCATCAATCCATTGGCGCATCTATCGGAACTGTGATTACGGTTGAAAATCTATTCTTTAACACACCTGCCAGGCTTAAATTTCTCAAAAAAGAGAACACGGAAAAGCGCCACATTGCCCTATTCATTACGCGTTATGCAATGGCCTATCCACATGTGCGTTTCATATTGGAACAAGATGGGCGAGAAGTTTTCCGTTCCAGTGGCAGCGGGCAGCTTGCCGATGTGTTGGTATCCGTCTTAGGTCTCGACAGCTTTAAAAATATGGTCGAGGTTTCTGGACAAGAAGCCAGGCGAGATAATCGTTATGCCAGCATCAATGGTTTCACATCTGTACCCAGCCTGCACCGGGCAGATCGCAATCACATCACACTTTTTGTCAATGGGCGATGGATTCAAGATATGCGCCTCTCTTATGCGGTGATCCAGGCATATCACACGTTCTTAATGACAGGCCGTTATCCTGTGGCGATATTAATGCTCCGCTTGCCGACTGAAGAAGTCGATGTCAATGTGCATCCAACAAAAGCCGAGGTGCGCTTCCGTGATACAGATAGTGTGTTTTCTGCTCTTCAACGTGCCGTTCGGCGTGCCGTTGTCGACCTGGCACAAACTCCGGCAATGCGCGGTGGGCGATTCGCTGGGCTGACGGGTGGACTTGACCACTTACCTGCTTGGGCAACTAATCCGTATCAAAATCAACTCGATATGAACCTTGCGCTCGATAGTCCTGGACAACATCGACGCCAATCATTGTGGATTTCTGATGACGCACATCTTGATCCAACAGAAATCCCCACTGATATGTCCGCACCAGTAAGACCCCGCACACTACCCATTCTGCGTGTCATTGGGCAAGTTGGAGCAACCTATATTGTCGCGGAGGGGCCGTCCGGTTTGTATTTGGTCGACCAGCATGCTGCGCACGAGCGAATACTGTATGAGCAATTCATGGCAGAACTGAAGCAACATGAGCCAACAGCGCAATTGGCACTTACTGCGCAAACGGTCACTTTAACAACTACAGAAGCCCGCCTGATTGAAGAGCACCTGATAACACTGCATGAAGTTGGGTTTGAATTAGAAGCGTTTGGGCCAAACACTTTCATAATACGTAGTGTACCAGCACTATTGGCTGACGCAGCGCCAGCGGAGGTCTTACGCGGAATTATCACCGATTTAGAGGCAGGCAATCAACCCGCCGAGGCTTCTATCGAAAACAAAATAATTACGCGGGTTTGCAAACAGGCGGCAGTAAAATCAGGACAAATCCTTAGCCCAGACGAGATGCAAAACATTATTCGGCAACTTGAAAGATGTGAATCTCCACATACTTGCCCACATGGACGCCCAACTATGCTGCACCTCACCGGCGAGCAACTGGCGCGTGAGTTCGGACGCCTCGGCTAAATTACTACATGTCCAGGTGAAAACCCAGGTATTAAACCGCTCTGCCCAATCAAGTGGCTAAAGTTAAGTGGATCATTGAATCAAATAGTATATGAGTCCACGTCAGTATGGTGCGACCACTAGCGGCTTTGCCATTGAAAAGAACGTATCTCAGGTTCGCCGCCTATGGTTCGGTACACCACTTGATCGTTTGGGGCAGCGACTCGTACTGTCCAATTGAAGACATGCGCCTGCCCGTCTGTTGGAATTAATGACTCGGGAAGTAAGAACGAAGTATTTTTTGTCACTTGACGAACAGGTTCAGCATTTGAGGTCATATCCACTACTTCGACCAGATAGTATTCATTTGATTTCAGAACACCCACCCCGACCCATTGCAAAGCAAATATCCCCGGTTGCGCTACAGCGCCCTGCGGCGGATATACCAGGATTGGCGCTATGTAGGTTGGCGTGGCAGTGGGAGTCTCGCTACCCGATGGTGTGGGTGACAATGTTGGTGTAGGTGTCGGTGCTGGCAGTTTAAGCCTCTGGCCCACTTGTAAGGGGATATTACAGCCTGGGCCACCGCTGGGTATCTCGAAATTGCAGCCGAACACATTCAAATCAGCATTTAAGACTGCGATTTGTTCCAACGTGAGGTTATTCTCCTGTGCGATACTGATAATTGTATCTCCTGACTGCACTAGGTAATCTGTGATGGTCGTGTTTTCAGAGAATTGCACATTTGGTGCGACAGCGGCATTGGTAGCCAGCATAACTACGGCGGCCTCGGTACTGGCCGGGGTTAGGGTTGCAGTTTGCCGGGGTATTAGTATCACTGAGCCAGCTCCTGGAAGTGTGTCCGCATTCGGAACACTGTCATTGAGACGCACAATTTCGTCAATGATGCTACCGGGTGATGTGCTGAAATCGGAATAATCGTATGCTTGAATGATGATAATCAGCGAATCACCCACTTGAATCGTATGCTCATACGGCCCCAGTGTCTCAGTCACGGTTGGGGTTAGGCTTGGTGGAGCAGTAGTCGCCGTCTGTGTTGGACTCTCAACCTGGGGTGACAGTGTAGTTAAGGTTGGCGATAAGGTCAGTGTCGCAATCAACGTAAATGTTGGTGGTATTTCTTCTATTGTGGGGGTCGCTCCGCCTTGTGGAGCGGGGTTGAAGTTGCAAGCTGCTAGAAGTAAGGCCATGCTGACACTAATAATATTCAAGACGACTTTGAACATTATGTGACCTCTCGCCCTTGCCAGGTAAACATGTGAGGCTCAGTTGTAAAATAAGGTTTGTCCGCATTTTCTTTATCGATTACGCTTATTGTCCACACATAATCGTGGCGCACACTGTCCTGCCCGTGCCATTCTTGAGGGATGATATAGGACAGTTCCTGGGTAGTTGCTACATACACCTGCCTCGATGTTTGATCCTCCACATGAATCAGGTAAGCCTGTCCTGGGGCAAGCGCACCCGTTACGACCCATCGTAGTGTAATAAGATCGTCCTTCCCGAAGAAGGCACGATTACTCGGGCTGAGGGCTGTTGGTGCGTTGAACGTAGGAGTTGCGGTCGGTGTGGGTGTTTCACTGCCAGAGGTGGTTGGCTGCGAAGTTGGTGTTGGTGTGGGAGCAGGTACACGAAGTTGTTGCCCTTCAAATAATTGTACCACGCAGTTCTCACCACCGGTTCCTAAGCCGAAATCGCATTGTGAAAAAGTCACCTCAGGGTTAAGTTCGGACAAAATACGTAGTGTCGCTCCATATTCTACTGCGATGATGATGATATTTTCGTCTTTTTGTATCGTATGCCAGGACACACCTGGCTGAAGTGTCTCCGTTGGTACGAGGCGCACGCCCATAATGCTTTCCGTGTCTATCTGTGCAACTTGTTCGGCGTTAGTGTCCAATGAATTTTCAAATGTTACCGTTGGTGCCACGTTTGGATCTGTGGTAGGCGTCGGCCACGGCACCTCAATAGTCTGTCCTTCTTGTATGCGGGAAGCATCCTCTAAGCCGTTCAGTTCTACGACTGCATCGACGATGGTATCAAAATTGCGGTGACCACAGCGGTAAATGATGGAAATTAGGTCGTCGCCAGATTGTATAACCTGGGTACATGGCCCTTGTGTTGGAGTTGGTGTTGATAAGGGGGGGGGTGTTGGAGTTGGTGGCCCTTGCGTAATGGTTGCAAGAAATATTGTTGGCTGAGGCATGTTGGTTTGTATGGGTAGATTATCGGCTGCTGTATTTGCTGTGTTGGCTATAGTGGCTGATATGGATCGTTGGTTGGGTATACTCCCTGTACCAAATATTTGATTACTGACAATGAAAATAGTGCTGACGCAGGTTACTGTTAGCAGAGCTATTACTGCACCAATGAGATACGAACTACCTTTCCAATAAAGTCCCCCCTCATAAAGATCGGTTTCGCCATGAAACTGATCGTAAAGTGGATCTGTTTTTGTGAGGTTATCTTCGGGCAAAATAACTTCAACGCTTTTGAGGGGAGCCCCGCAAGTGCTGCATATTGTTGCATTCCGTTGGTTGGAAGAGTCACAAATAGGGCAAATTTTATAGGACTGGGACAATCGTCAAACCTCAGAATTGTGGTGCTAAGAAATGGTAAACCCAATCGAGTGTGCTATTATAACATAATGTGTAATTGCCTATTTAGGCTCGCTGGGGTAATCAATGCGCGCCCGTGTTGCAATGATCGCATTGGTTATTCGGCTATTGGCAGGGATTATAGTATTTTGCAAGATTATGGCGTTGCCGATGTTGGCATGATGACCAATGCTGCATCCTGATTCCAGATAAACTCGTGGGCCAAGTTGTGCGCTTAGCCCTACACTCACTTGAGGGTCAATTCGAACGGGTGGAATTATGTGAACGCTTGGTGGTAGTTCGCTGAGGATATGTGAATCTGCATCATCATCTAGTAACTGCCAATTCAGGGTTAATAGATCAGAATCAGTTTCAATTTGGAGCAACCAGGTTGTTTCAGCGACACTGATTTTGCCTCCATTTTGAAGATATGTTGCGAAGATATCGATCAGTTGTTTGTTAAACTGTCCGGTACTTGGAAGGCTTTTGTTTAAGTACTCGATGAATTTGATACCACATACAACTAAATTCCCAGTGACATAAGATTCCTCACTTTTCGGTTGTCTGTCTGTGATCGAGACAATTTGCTGATCTTTTATGGTTGCAAGGGTGTGGGTATTCGATCTTGAAAGTGTGGATGGTGCAATTGTAAGCAGCAAATCAACGGGTGAATGTGTATATTGTTTCAGTATTTGCTCTGGAAAGTTGTTATGGGTGAAAGTGTTGTAGGTAGTGATAACAAAAGGCTGAGGATTTGATTGTGTTATCTCAATTAGTGTTTGGATAAGGCTAATGTTGATTGACTGTAGTATGAATTGAATTTCTACATTGGGCAACCATTGACTGTTTAGGTAAGATGCGACAGCACCCTCGTTTTCTCCAATGACTACAATGTATTTGCGGATGCCAGCCCGAAACAACCGCTCCATGGTGCGTACGACTAATGGCTTACCTAATGCGGGTAGCATTGCTCGTGGGCGATTATAGATGAGTTGGCTTTGATGAAGTGGGTTGCCGATTGCCAAAATAATGGCCGTATCGATCAAATTAGCCTCTCAGGTTTTTGTTTGGTTGCTATCGTTTTATGAATATGATTGTATGTTCAGTTCATGTGTTCGTGACTACGCGAACTGCGTCAGCGATCCGCTGTGCATTTGGCACAACCTGATCTTCGAGCGGTGGACTGTATGCAACCAACGCTGCACCCATGTTTACGCGCTTGACCGGTGCATCCAGCAAGTATATACCCTCATCAGCAACAAGGGAAACAATATCCCCCCCCCACCCCGATGAATGAATACTTTCCTCGACTATAACCAAGCGTCCCGTTTTCGCAATTGATGTCAAGATCGCATTTTTATCGAGGGGAGCCAACGTGCGCAGGTCGATGACCTCCGCAGAGATACCCTCATCAGCCAGCACCTGCGCGGCTTCCAATGATTTTTGAGCCACAAGCTGCGTCGCCACAACAGTGACATCAGTACCTTCCCGTCGAATCGCCGCTTGGCCGAAGGGAATAGGTTCAATTTGGTCAGGAACTTCCTCAGCCATATTGAGTAGGAGTTTATGTTCCAAGAAAACAACCGGATTGTCATCGCGGATCGCCGTCCGCAGTAGGCCATACGCATCATATGGAGTGCCCGGAACAACCACCTTTAGACCGGGTGCCTGTAAAAACCATGCTTCAGTACACTGTGAATGCTGTGTCCCAAAACCCGCACCCGCCCCCTGTGCAGCGCGGATCACCAGCGGGACTTTAAACTGACCGCCACTCATATACCGGTATTTGGCAACTTGGTTGACAATTTGATCCATACAGACCAGAGCAAAATCAGCGAACATGAGTTCGACCACCGGACGTAGCCCGGTCAACGCCGCGCCAAGTCCCGCTCCAATGATCGCTTGTTCGGAAATTGGCGTGTCTCGCACGCGGTTATCGCCGAATTCCTCCAGCAAACCGGGCGTTACTTTAAATACGCCTCCCGCAGCGGCAAT
>Ga0187894_10005379_pt1 | contig 13110 bp, 14 predicted proteins | sample GBC1701081metaG_FD_136650 | JGI IMG/M metagenome (GOLD analysis project Ga0187894, IMG submission 136650) | White microbial mat communities from a lava cave in the Kipuka Kanohina Cave System on the Island of Hawaii, USA - GBC170108-1 metaG ... | reverse complement strand
TTACACACCGAATATCACAATATGAAAACAAACCGGGCGAAATCTATCTTTGCCTTTCTCTTTCCCGACATTCACAGAATTGGCGGCGGGCAAGCGCCCGCAGGCATATGATCTCCAACCTCCGCCACCGCTCAACCAACAACCGAACCCAAACCCGTTCGTCCTGAGGCGCAGAACCTGCGCTCGTATATGATATCTCCGCCCCTCCTTAGCTTGAGCCAAATAATAGAGCCAAAATAAACCTGATCTGCGCGCCTGTCCTGAGCGAAGTCGAAGGATCGAAGGATTGAACGGGTGTATTTTTAGCCAATTCTGTGCAGTCTTTTCGAAAGACCACACTACGTGTGTACTTCTTTTCATCCTTGTCCTGAACGCCGTCCTGAACCTGTTTCAGGATTCATTTCAGGAAAGAAAAAGAAGAAAATAAAATTTGTATTTCTGTTTTTATGAGGAGTTGTCCGGCGGCACGTCCCCCGAAACTTTAGCATAGGGGAAAGTCTCGACGCAACCGGAAGCTCGCCCGGTTTCAATCCCGTCCCCCGCATCATCTTTTGTCCCCGAATTACTTGACATCTACAGCCAGGAAGCGGGAATCATCAACTCTGACGGATACAAAACCAGTAAAACGCAGAGACGACCAGCGAATGTGTTATCTGCTTTTCCCTCACCAGTTTCGGTATATCCCCGACGGGGGACTTGAAAGTAACTATGTACTCGGTCGTATCGAAGCAGGGCTCTTTCTCTTTCCGTGAACCCCCGGCGAGGAAGGTATAGCAGGTATTGTTCTGAATGGCGGGATTCGGGACGACCTCGCCTATACATGCCCAGTCGTCTGAAACATAGCCCGTTTCTTCGAGGAGCTCCCGTTTGGCGGCTTCGAGCGGGGTCTCCCCCCGATCGACGCAGCCGCCCGGAATCTCGATAGTCTCGGAATCGATACCGTGCCTGTACTGCCTTATCAAAAGGACTTCGTCCCGGTCCGTGACCGCGACTATGTTTACCCAGTCAGGGGCCTCTATAACGAAGAACTCGTGCTCCTGCCCGGTTATCGGTGATACGCTCGTGTCCTTTCTCGTCGAAAACACCCTGTTCGAGGAGAGGGGCTCGGATCTTATTACTTTCCATTTCTTAATCATGGCTCTCCCGTTATAAAGATTCTTTGGATATACCGACCCTAGCTGCGGATTTCGATCTTTTTCAACTTTTCCCAGGTATTTTCGGAGTACCAGATGTCTACGAAATCCGAGACCGAGCCCTTCTCGTGATTTTCAATCCTGTCGAGCACCTCTTTCCTGAGAAGCCTCTTGACGCTCCCGAACGCATATACGTCCCACCCCGAAAGCTCATGCGCAGCGCTGACAGCCGCCTCGTCGATATCTTCCCCGGAAACGACTTTGTCGACAAGGCCGAGGGTCAACGCGTCTTCGGCAGAATTCATTTTTCCCGTATAGAGGAGGAGCTCTGCCTTCCTCGGACCGACCGTGTATTTCAGAATTTCCGCGATGCTCGTAAATACCGAAGCGCCGAGCGTAAGCTCGTTAAGCGCTATCTTCGCTTTCCCCCCGACCATAACCCTCCTGTCGCACGCGATTGCAAGGACGCAGCCGCCTGCGACGGTGTGCCCGTTCAGGGCGGCGATCACAGGTTTCGGGAATACGAAAATACGCTGCACGAGGTCGGAAAAGCTCATGATAAACCTGTGAAACGCTTCTTTGGGATAATCCATGAACCCGGGGATATCGAACCCGAACGAAAAGAAGCTCCCCCGCCCGGTCAATATCACGGCCTTTACCTGCGTATCCAGGGCCAATTCCCGGAAAACATCCCTCAATTCCGAGACGAGCTGCTCGTTTATCGCGTTTACTTTAGGCCTGTTGATCGCAACCTTGGCCACTCCGTCGTCGACCGATAATTGTACGAATTCCATATAGAACCTCCTTCACCGACATAGAGATTACCATTATCCCATTCCGAAATAGCTCAGGCAATACTCCCGCCTATACAAACCTTATTTTACAGTTAAAATAGAATGTCTTTAATCTCGTCTGCAGAATTCGGGAGGTTCTGAAATGAGAAGTTTTATCTTTACGATGCTTTTTTTGGTGACTTGCGCTGTGCTTTCGCTCACGTCCGTATCGGCGGCCGAAAAAGGGGACGCGGCTAAGGGAAAAGAAACTTTCCAGACCTATTGCGCCGCATGCCACGGGGCGGAGGGTAAGGGGGACGGTGTCGCGGCTCAGGCCCTCGACCCCAAACCCAGGAACCTGAGCGACGCGGCGATTGTCTCGGCTCTCACCGACGAGCACCTCGATAAAGTCATCAGCGAAGGCGGGGCAGCCGTCGGGCTCTCGCCCATGATGGCCGCATGGGGGGGCACCCTTTCCGAGCAGGACATATGGAACGTTATCGCCTACATAAGACAGGACCTCTGCAAGTGCCAGTATAAGGCGAAATAATTAGAGGGAAAACGGGCTTAAGCCCCCGCTTGGATCCGTTTTCGAAAAATCCGCCGTAAATTGCCTTTCGCACGCCCCTTGATTTGGTATATATTTACACGTGGAGAACCTCGATATTCAGGGAGATAAGAAGAAGAGCATGAAAAAGATAATCTCAGATACGATAAGACTTTTCGGGATCGCCGCCCTGATTGCGCTGCCTATTCTCGCCGGCTGCGCAGGGGTCGAGCCCGGGACGGTCGACGACCCCGGCAAGGCGCTCGACGCGCCCACGGAGCCTGAAGCATTCGACGAATCCTACTCGGAAGGCCAGCAGTATCCGGAAGAGCAGGACAATCAATAATTGACCGCAGGAGGGGTTGCCGCGCGGGGAGCGTCCCGCCGATAAACCCCGGTTCCTCCGTCTTTTGAAGAATTTTTCCGAGATGTTAAAATCTTGCTGAATTCCATTATACAACCGGAGAGGTGACCGAGCGGCCGAAGGTGCACGCCTGGAAAGTGTGTAGGGGGTTAACGCTCCCTCGTGGGTTCAAATCCCACCCTCTCCGCCAGTATATGTTCGAATATGATAGCGAATCGCCGTGACCGGATGCGGTGGAGTGATTATTTCATTCGATAGCTATTAACTTTCGGGTATTTTATAATATAGGCTAAAGCTCTTCAGGCAATATTAGTTTCGATAAATTTACCAGTTAGTCAGGCCCGTACGGCAGGAGATTGTGAACCCCGCCAGGCCCGGAAGGGAGCAACGGTAACAAACCCTCCTGAGCGTTGCGGATACCCTGACTAGCTGGTTCTAAGGTGACGGATGTCCTACCTTGTACTCGCGAGAAAATGGAGACCTCAGACTTTCGAGGATATCGTAAGCCAGGAATTCGTGACCCTGAGCCTGAAGAACGCGGTCTCCACGGGGAAGATAGCCCACGCCTTCATATTTTCGGGACCGAGAGGGGTCGGCAAGACCTCGACCGCCAGGATACTGGCCAAGGCGCTTAACTGCCTGAACGGACCCACACCCGAGCCCTGCTCCGAATGCGTATTCTGTAAGGAAATAGCCGAGGGCAAATCATTAGACGTCATCGAAATCGACGCCGCGTCTCATACAGGGGTAAACGACGTAAGGGAGATAATTGAAAACGTAAAATACCTGCCGGCATCCGGGAAATACAAGATCTACATCATAGACGAAGCGCACATGCTGTCGCAATCCGCTTTCAACGCCCTTCTCAAGACGCTCGAGGAGCCCCCTCCCCGCGTCCTGTTCATACTGGCGACGACGGAGGCCCACAAGATACCGGTGACGATACTCTCCAGGTGCCAGAGGCATGAGTTCAAGAAAGTCCCTGTCGAGAAGATAAAGGAGAGCCTCGCTTCGATAACCGGTAAGGAGGACATAAGTGTGGCCGAGGAAACCCTCTACACCGTCGCCCAGGAGGCTGACGGAAGCATGAGGGACGCGCTCAGCCTCATGGACCAGCTGCTCGCGACGTTCGGGAGCGAGATCGCGCACGACGACGCCATAAGGATCCTCGGAGTGCTCGACAGGACGCTCCTCAGGTCCGCAGTGGCGGGCATACTCGATAAGGACCCCAGGAGCTGCATCGAAACGCTGAACAGGGCGACCGAGAAGGGAATAAACCCCAAGCGCTTCGCCGAGGACCTGCTGAGGACTCTCAGATACGCCCTCCTCTTGAAGACATGCGGAAAGGAGGCGGTAACGGAGCTCTCCGACGAAGATAAGGACGAGATAATGGGGATCGCGTCCGGCGAGAGCGTTGAGACGCTCGAATCCCTCTTCAACCTCATGCTCGAAGGGGCGGAGAGCATACACAGGTCTTTTTACCCCCAGATGGCGCTCGAATTCATTCTTATAAAGCTGTCTACGCTCGAAAGGACGGTGCCTATAGAAAGCATAATAAAGAGGCTCGAAAACCTTTCGGGATCGATAAAAACGGGAGACCCGCCGAGACTGCGTCTCGACGAGCCCCGCGGGGAGTATCGGAAAAGGGAAACCGCGGCTGAGGATACGCCCGTTATGACCCCGCCTGCGAGTGGAGGCCAGACGCCTGTGGATAGACCGAAGCCCCAACCGGGGGACCTCGGCGCAATTATCAAGTTCATTAAATCGAGGAACGCCATAATGGGCACCCGGCTCGAGCAGGCAAAGAATATCTCGGTCGAGGGAGACTCGTTCAGGGTCACATTCGGCAACCCCCTCCACACCTCGCATTTCAGGAAAAGCGAAACCCAGGCGGAGCTCAGGGGTTATCTGAAAGAGTGCTATTCCAGGGACCTGGGTATAGAAATCGCCGAGGACGCCCGCGCCGAGGCGGGCGAAACCGTGGGCGGTAAAGACGACAGGAGCGAAAATAAAAAGAAAATCCGGAACGACCCTGCGCTTAAGGACGCTATAGAGATCTTCGGGGGAAGGGTCGTGAGCGTAAAACCCAAACAAAAGGAGTAACGAGATGAAATTCGGGGGCGGAAACATTAAGAACCTTCTAAAACAGGCAAACAAGATGAAAGAGCAGATGGAGAAGCTCCAGGCGGAGGCGGGGGAGAAGACCGTCGAAGCCACAGCCGGCGGCGGGATGGTGACCGTCGTCGCGAAGGCGAAAGGCGAGGTCGTTTCCATCAAAATCGAGCCCGAGATAGTCAAGGACGACGATATAGAGATGCTCCAGGACCTTATAACCGCAGCCGTAAACGAAGCCCTCGGCCGGGGACAGGATTTGATGAAGGACGAGGTCGCAAAACTGGCGGGGGGTCTGGGGTTACCCCCCGGACTCATTTAATCCATGCTCCAGAAAGGCATACCGGAATCCATAGCCAGGCTTATAAACGAGCTCTCCAAACTCCCGGGAATAGGCGAAAAGAACGCGACCAGGCTCGCGTTCCATATTTTCAGGTCGAGCCGGGAAAGCGCCGAAAACCTGTCAAAAGCGATCACCGACGCAAAGACCAAGGTCGTGCTGTGCGAGACCTGCTTTAATTTCGCGGCTGAATCGCCGTGCGGGTTGTGCGGGGACGATGAGAGAGACCATTCTATTATCTGCGTCGTGGAGGAGCCCCTCGACCAGCTCGCGATAGAGAGGAGCAGGGAGTTCAGCGGCGTGTACCACATACTGCACGGCGTTATATCACCGATCGAAGGTGTCGGGCCCGAGGACCTCAGGATAAAAGAGCTGATACGGAGACTCGAGGGCGGCTGTACGAAAGAGGTCATTATCGCGACCAACCCCAGCGTCGAAGGGGAAGCCACGGCCCTCTTTCTCTCGAGGCTCGTAAAGCCTATGGGCGTAGGCGTAAGCAGGATAGCGCACGGCGTCCCCATGGGAGGGGATATCGAATATATCGACGAGATTACCTTAAGTAAGGCTATAAGAGATAGAAAGTATATCTAGCTTATTAAAATATTCAGGATAAATGATATATCACAAATATTTGTAATACATATTATATGCTTAATATAGGTTATTGGCGGAGGGAGCGATGCCGAGGATAGGAAGGGCGTTCAGGGAGCTCAAAGTCGGGGACAAGCTCTCCGAGAGGGTTACAGTAACGGAAACTCACGTGGTTAAGGCCGCGGGCCTCTTCAACGATTACAACGCGCTCCACACTAACGAGCCCGGCATGAAGGGATCGAGGTTCGGGGCGAGGATAGTCCACGGGGCGCTCACCTTCAGCCTCATGGTGGGGGTATACAGCAAGGCTTTCCACGATACCGACATCTCGACGGTCGAGGCCTCGATAAAGTTCACGGCCCCGGTCTTCATAAACGACACCATAACGATGGAGTGGACCGTAAAGGAGCTCGACGAGAAGCCGAAGCTCTACGGCGGCCTCGTCGCCCTTTCCGGAGAGATAAGGAACATGGAAGAAAAAGTCCTCGCGACCCTCGAAGCGAAAATCCTGGTCGGTAACGAGACCATATTCTAAGCGAGTCTTCCGCTGATAAGAATGGACAAGGAGAAGAAACCCTACCGCCCGCGTTTATCCAGATTGTTGCTCGCTCTGACCGCTGTCTTAATAACCATAGGCGCAATCGAGCTCGCGGGCAGATTGACTTCCGGAAGCGGCAAGCTCTCGATAACAAACAGCCTGGACAGTCTGAAGCAGAACGCCGGCCCGGCCGGATACAAGCTCAGGGAAAGTGCCTGGGAATCGAGCTTTACCGAGAGGGGACTAAGCGTGCCGCCCGGAGGGCCCAGGGAAGGGATAAGGGGCGAGGGAATAACCCCGCTCAAATGCGCTCTATCGGATTGCAATTTCAGAAAGTTCGTGCCCGGGATTATAGAAATAAACGACGACGGTCTCCAGACTGCGGGCGGGAGTAAGAACCCCTACCCTCACATCTTAATCGTCGGCGGAAGCGCGGCCTGGGGGGCGGGCGCCTCAGATATAGCAAACACCTATTTCTCGCAGCTGTACGGTATGCTGAAAAATGAATACCCGGACACGAAGATATCCGTTCTTGCCTATTACGGTTCGACAAGCAATACCGATTTGAGCTCTTTCGTAAGCAAGGGACTCGATGAAAACCCCGACTTGGTCGTATTCATAAACGGTCTTAACGACTTGACGGTTAAAGGACAGCTTAGGCATTCGGACGCCTCCGATTACATCCTGAACATGAAGACCGCGGCGCTTATAGCGGAGCGTAACGGGATACCGGCGGTCATCGTCAGGCAGCCGTACCCCGGCGGGAAAAAAAATAAAACAGAGCTCGAAAAGAGGATAATGGAGCTAAGCAGCAAAGATTACGGGAAAGCCGTCATCCCCCTTTATAAGCACATTGGTAAGATGCTCGAGGAAATGGCGAAAGCGGGGGAGATTTATTATATAGACGCCGCCGATTGTTTTGACGACGAGACCGCGACCACCTTCAACGACCAGTGGCACTTCTCCGACCCCGGGCACAAACTGCTCGCCGTGAGAATCCACGCCGGGCTCGTTCCGATTTTAAGTGAAATACTCGGGAATAGCGGAGACAACCCAGATTGAAGCGGGCCTCCGGATAAGGGGTCAAGCAATAACACCCCCGCTCGCGAAAGCCGGAGCGGGCGTGCCTTTTCCATGTCCGTTACTTAATCCGCTACAGCCCTCTTGCGGCGGTATAACGCAAAGATCGAGATCGACAATAATGCAAGACCGACAGCGGCCATTCCGTATTCGGACATTGTCGGTATGTTGGATACTCTCGGATTGAGAAACGCTATAGCCTCCAGCCCTTCCACGGTTTCGCCGACGTTCGTGACATCTCCGGTCGATGTGTTTATCGTAATGAGATAGTGTTCGTATGCGAAATTTTGAATATCCAGCGAGCCGAACATTACATCTGTCTCCGGATTTAAGTCCAGTGAGTTTATAAGCGGGAACCCTTCACCGAGCGGAGGAATTGTGAGGTCGGTAACCATGCTGGCAAGCCCTGATGATTGATCCAATAAATAAAGGGACGGAATAATCTCGGTTTGCGTAAGAAACAGATCATTAAACTGATCGAACCCGATGCCGTTCCCCTCGCCTGAAAGACCAGAGTCGCCGATTACATTCACTTCCGCGGTATTTGTATTTATAGTCGCGAGAAAATTGCTGACTTTTGCCCGGAAATATCCGAATAGTGTGCCGTCAGCCCTGAAAGACAGGTCCTGAAGTATACCACCAGCATTTATTTCTCCGATTTCTGTCCCCTGACCGGTTATGATATCGATTGTTATAAGCACATCCCCTACGGGTTCTCTCTGACAACCGGCGTAAAGTACATTTGTGAGGGGATGAAAATCGAGACCGGCGCAAAAGAAGAAGCCGGTCGGTCCAATGAGCGTCGCGTTTCCCGTATCGGGGTCTATCTGATACAGACTACTTTCCCCGAAGCCGTTTATCCTCGGCGTATTCGTCTCAGCCTTGAGTATATCAACCTCATGAGCCAGGCCGTAAAGCTCCGCACGAGCCGCGCCGGAAAAAATAACAAGAACCGTAAATACAATTATAAAATGTAGAATTTTGGCCATCTCCACATCCTCCTTAAGAAAAGAATCCAACTAATACAGTATTTTAACACAGTCAGCTATCGAATACCATGCATTGTAGAATTGAAGATTGTTTATTGATTTCAATAAAATACGCGCGAAATATATTTCGCCCGGCATGATGTCGTAATAGATTTCTCTGCATATGCAAATGAACCGTTTTTTCCGATTCCACCGGCTTTGACTTCATACTAAGCCTGTGCTAGCTTCTCTTTTTGAGGGGACGGAAGAACCTCCGGAGGTAAAAATGCGCTTTCTCCACACTATGATAAGGGTCGGAGACCTCGAGAAATCGATAAAGTTCTATACGGAAGTGCTGGGGTTCAGACTCAACAGACAGAAGGATTACCCCGAAGGGGAGTTTACACTCGTATTCCTCGGGACAGAGGACCAGCCCGAAATACTGGAGCTGACGCACAATTGGGGAACGGATAAATACGACCTCGGAAACGCGTACGGTCACATGGCTTTCGGCGTGGACGACATATACGCCGCATGCGAGAAGATAAAGTCCGCGGGGGGAAAAGTGGTAAGGCCGCCCGGCCCTATGAAGCACGGGACGACCGTCATCGCCTTCGTCGAAGATCCGGATTCCTACAAAATAGAATTGATCGAACGGCCCGCCTAGCTCCCCAGCGTTCTGCGCGTGAAAGCATTTACCAGAGGATCATAACCCGCAGAACTACTTTAGTGCTCTACGTTCTCAGCCGGAATCAAAGCCTCAACTTTGTCATCCGCCGAATCTACGGACAAAATATATCCGCCTTTGAAGCTCAGCAGATTATCCGGCACGTCGCTCTGCGCAACTTTCGAGACTATGAGCTCGTACGTGCCTGTCTCGGGGATTGTCACGTTGATTTCGAGCGGCAGCTCCCCGGCCTCGACTTCTTCGATATGTCCGATCCTCCGGTCGCTTATAAGCCTGAGCCTCGTGAATGTGCCGACGTAACCCGCCGACGGGTCGCCTTCCAGCCTTAACGTGAGCTCATCACCTTCTTCCGCACTCACCCTGAACGTATCCACGTCCCTTGCACCGGGGGCGGGGTCGTTGCCGAGCTTGGAAGCGACGGAGAGTCCGGCATCGCTCTCAGCTTCGAGTCCGGAGAATTTCTGAATGATTATAGGGAAGCCATCCTGTTCCGAGATAATAAGATCCGCGACCGGCATTCCCGGCTGGACCACGATACCGGTAGTTAACTCCGGTTCGGAGCCTAAAAGGAAACAGCTGTCCACCTGATATAGAGAGCAGAACCAGGGCCCGTAGGGGCTGAACTCGGTGACCTCCGCGGAATAGAAGTATGTCATGCCGCCTCTAGGGCTGACGAGCACTCTCGGCGTTTTCCTCGAGAACGGCCCCTCACACTGCAAGCACCGCTCCTGGGCGGTATTGTTGGTCGCATGAAATTCTATCTCGCCCGCGGAAAACGCGTTATACGGAAGCAGGTAAATAAAACCCGCGATAAAGGCATACAGAAAATATAGCTTCAGCTTGTTCATAGTATCCTCCTATTCAACCGGAACCCTCCGGAAACGTTATCGATTTCATCTTCGAAATGAGACCTGAACAGGCCTCACAACCCGCTCTGAATTTCAGTTTCTTATCCAAATAGTATAACCCTGTTTTTCACCGGTGATTTTTTTAAAGAACAATTTAATAGCGCCGGGTTCAATGAAACGTAGGATTAACTAATAAATATTTAATCAACTATACTAGGCATGTATTAATTGATATTTGTGCTAGAATATTAACTCATGCAACTATATTCCATTGACATTACTACCATAATGCTAAATCTATTGTGGGATTACAAAGAATTTTTCCTCGTGGTAGGAGCTTTATTGCTGATCGTAATAGCATTTAGAATCGGCCGCGATCTATTGAACAAGAAAAGCAGGATTCGCTGGTTCCTCAGCAAAAAGGAAATACAGGATCTTCATAAGCTATCACCGACTCAATTTGAATCATATATCGCTGAGCTTTTCAGTGCGCTTGGGTACAAAACGAAAACCGTAGGAAGCCGTGGCGATGGCGGTATTGATGTCGAGGCAGAGAAAGATGGAATAATTCACTATATCCAGTGCAAAAAATACATCACAAGACAAGTTCCGGTTGGTGCGGTCCGTGACTTCTATGGAGCGATTGTCGATAAATTACACGGGGGAAAGGGTTATTTTATAACCACTCATACATTCACTCTCGATGCGGAGAAATTTGCTGAAGATAAACCTATGGAACTTGTAGATCGATTCAAACTTATGGGCTACATAAAGCGTGTGGCTGCCAAAATGCCTGCCTCTGACGCTGTCTGCCCGAGGTGTGACAGTCAGCTAGTCGAGAGAAATGGAAAATTTGGGAAGTTTCTCGGATGTAGTAATTATCCAAAATGCACTTATACAGCTTCGTATAACCAATAAACTTATATTTGAGGCCTGTTCTCAAATTTATTCTTTTTGCCGCTCAAATATTTTAGTTTTTGTAGAGTATTGTGGCCTTCGGCTTAGGGTATTAAGCCCTTCAATTTCATCCTGCATCCTGTATCCTGCATCACTTTTCCTTCCTCCTCTTCTTCCATTTACCCTCGAGGTATTTCTTAAGGGCCGCTTCTCTGCCAATCTCCGTCGGCTCGTAAAAGAGCTTATCCTTTAGCTCCTCGGGCAGAAAGTTCTGCTCGATGAAATGGTCGGGGGATTCGTGCGAGTATTTGTAGTCCCTGCCGTAGCCGATTTCCTTCATGAGCCTGGTCGGGGCGTTACGCAGGTGCATCGGAATAGCGACGCCCGGCCTCCTCCTCACCTCGGAGAGGGCGGCGTTTATAGCCATATAAGACGCGTTGCTCTTCGGGCAGCCCGAGAGGTACGTCGCCGCCTGGGCGAGTATAAGGCTCGCCTCGGGCATGCCGACGTAATCCACGGCCGTGAAGGCTGCAGTAGCGAGCGTTAGCGCATAGGGCTCGGCGTTTCCAATGTCCTCGGACGCGAGCACGATGAGCCTCCGGGCAATGAACTTGGGGTCTTCCCCGGCTTCGAGCATCCTCGCGAGATAATAAACCGCGGCGTCCGGGTCGCTCCCCCTCACGCTCTTGATAAAAGCGGATATCGTATTGTAATGCTCCTCCCCTCCCCTGTCGTACCTGTAGTGGTGAGTCTGATAGGCCTCTCGGACAACCTCCCGCGTAATCTCGACCGGGCCCTCGCCGCCCGTAATATCGACCGCTATCTCGAGCGCGTTCAGCATTATCCGGGCGTCGCCTCCGCTCTGGAGTATTAGCTCTTCCCTGGCTTCGGGAGTGACGGCCGCCCCCTTGATTATATCGTCTTCGTTTAGCGCCCTGTCGAGTAGCGATTCGAGGTCTTCGTTCGACAGCGACTCCAGCACGTAGACGCTCGAGCGCGAGAGGAGCGGGGATATCACCTCGAACGAAGGGTTCTCCGTGGTCGCCCCGATAAGCACGAGCGTGCCGTTCTCAACGCTCTTGAGTAATGCAGCCTGCTGGGATTTATTGAACCTGTGTATCTCGTCGATAAAGAGTACGGTCCTTCTTCCGGTGCTGAGGGACTTCCCGGCGCCGTCGATTATCTCCCTCAGCTCCTTCACCCCGGAGGAGATAGCGTTGATCTGTATGAATTCGGCATTGAGCTTTGTGGCGAGCAGCCTTGCGAGCGTGGTCTTGCCGCTCCCCGGCGGTCCCCAGAAAATCATCGAGCGTATGCTCTTGCCCCTGAGCATCTTTCGAATAACGCCGTCGGGCCCGACGAGGTGCGCCTGACCCGCGAATTCCTCAAAGCTCCCGGGACGCATCCTTTCCGCGAGAGGCGCCGCCTCCCTGGGCGGCTTGAAGAGCGAAGGCTCCCCGTCCTCGTTATGATACTTGTTCGCCATGAAAAAAAGAGTAGTGGGTGCGGGTAGAGAAATCAATAGCAAAAATATAAGGAATTCTTTAAGATATACAGATATTACTACGGAACGGGGCTGATAAGCATGACAAAGCCGAAAAGCGCAAAGTACGATTTTGGACTCGAGAAAAACGCCGCCAACTATGCGCAGCTCTCGCCCCTGACGTTCATAGAACGGGCTGCCGCAGTCTTTCCCCGGCGCACGTCCCTCATCCACGGAGACACACGATACACGTGGAAGGAGACCTGCGAGCGCTCGCGCCGCCTCGCCTCGGCGCTTGTAAAGCTTGGGATCGAAAAGGGAGACACGGTAGCCGTAATTGCGCCCAATATACCGGCCCACTACGAGGCGCACTTCGGGGTGCCCGCGGCGGGCGGCGTCCTCAACTCGCTCAACATCAGGCAGGACCCGGGCAGCATCGCGTTCATACTCGAGCACGGGGAGGCGAAGGCCCTTATCGCCGACAGGGAGTACTCGGATGTCATACGGAAGGCGCTCAGTATGCTCGAACGCGACCTTCCGGTAATAGACATAGACGACCCTGAAGGACGGAGCGGAGAACCGGTAGGAGAAACCACGTACGAGGAATTTTTAAATACAGGTGATGCGGACTTTACATTGCGGGGGCCCGAAGACGAATGGGACGCGATCTCCCTCAATTACACTTCGGGCACGACCGGCAACCCCAAGGGCGTCGTCGACCACCACAGGGGCGCATACCTGAACGCCC
>Ga0187894_10005378_pt1 | contig 13111 bp, 12 predicted proteins | sample GBC1701081metaG_FD_136650 | JGI IMG/M metagenome (GOLD analysis project Ga0187894, IMG submission 136650) | White microbial mat communities from a lava cave in the Kipuka Kanohina Cave System on the Island of Hawaii, USA - GBC170108-1 metaG ... | reverse complement strand
GCCCCTTAAGCGATTCCGGAAGATGTTCCTGCGCCTTAGCCTGAGGATCGTCGTGGACGTAACGATACCCCTTTCCATATCCAAGCCCCTTCATCATTGAGGTCACGGCATTCCGTAAATGGAGTGGAACCCCCATATTTCCATGGGTTTTTGCGTCTTCCATGGCCTCAAGCAGTCCGATATAGGAGGCATTATCTTTGTGTCTGGTTGCAAGATAAGTCGTCCCCTGGGCCAAGTTGATCTGCGCCTCAGGGAGCCCCACGAACTGCACGGCCTGAGCCACCGCAGCCGCGACCACCAGCCCCATCGGATCGGCATTCCCTACGTCCTCGGAGGCAAAAATAACCAACCTCCGGGCGATAAACTTCGGGTCCTCCCCCCCTTCCAACATACGGGCGAGCCAGTAGAGAGCGCCGTCAGGATCGGAATCCCGGAGACTTTTTATATAGGCAGAGATGACGTTGTAATGTTCTTCACCTGATTTATCGTACCGGATCGATTTCTTCATCAGCGCGGCTTCCAGCGCAGCTCCATCGATCAGGCGTGCCCCGTCAGACCCAGCCGGTTGCTGCGTGACCGCAAAATCCAACGCCGTGAGGAGCGCCCTCGCATCGCCGTTGCCATACGCAATCAGCCGTTGCCTGGCATCGGGTGACAGGCTGGCATTCCACTTTCCTAACCCGATCACAGGGTCCGCAAGCGCCCGGTCAAGAATATGCCCCAGGGCCTCTTCCGAAAGAGGTTTGAGTACGATGACCAGGGAACGGGACAAAAGCGGTGAGATCACTTCAAATGAAGGGTTCTCCGTCGTCGCGCCAACCAAGATGATCGTCCCCCGCTCGACGTGAGGAAGAAAAGCATCTTGCTGCGCCTTGTTGAACCGATGGATTTCGTCGACAAACAGGATGGTCCGCTGACCATTGATCGACTGGCGTTGCTCTGCCGTCTTGATGATGGCCCGCAGTTCAGGAACACCTCCTGTGACTGCCGAAAAGGGAACGAACTGCGCCTTCGTATGGCGGGCGATAAGATGCGCCAGGGTCGTCTTGCCAGAACCTGGCGGCCCCCAGAAAATGACGGAGGAGAGCTGATCGGCCTCGATGGCCCGCCGCAACGGCCGATTCGGCGCCGTGATCTCCTCTTGCCCGACAAAGTCCGCAAACTCTCGCGGCCTCAGACGCTCGGCCAACGGAGCTTCGACGGACGTCTCTCTCTCTGGAGTTCCGAACAAATCGGGAGCCTGATCGCGTGAAACAGTCATGGGGCCTCTCAAGAATGGTCTGAATTGTATACGCCGGTCGGCATGATCGCAAACGGCCCCTTGACCATCGCCCCTGTCAATGCTACGAACAGCGGCGAGAGGAAACCCGTGCAAGCCCACGTCAACGGCATCACCATCGCCTACAACGACCGTGGGAACGGTCTCCCCATCGTCTTTCTCCATGCCTTTCCCCTGAACCGAAGCATGTGGGCGCAACAAGAGGATGCCCTCTGCTCACAGTTCCGGATCATCACAATCGACCTGCGTGGGCATGGTGAATCGGACGCGCCGCTCTGGCACTATACGTTGGAGCAATCCGCCGACGATGTGTGTGCGCTGCTGGACCAGCTGTCGATTCGAGATGCGGTCTTTGTCGGCCTCTCGATGGGTGGCTACATCCTCTTTGCGTTCTATCGGAAGTACGCAGCGCGTGTGAAGGGATTGATCCTGGCGGACACGAAGGCCCAGGCAGACACAGCAGAAGGAAAAGAGGGACGGTTCCAGATGGCGCAGACCGCCTACAAGAAGGGCCCGTCAGCCATAGCAGATATCATGCTTCCCAAACTCCTCAGCCCCGCGGCCATCCAGACGAACCCCGGCCTTGCCCAGCACGTGAGAGCCATGATCGAAGGAAATCAAATCAGCGGAATTGCCGGTGATCTCATGGCGATGGCCGAACGGCCAGACTCAGTCCCGCTCTTAAACCAGATCACCTGCCCCACCCAAATCATCGGCGGCGAACTGGACCAAGCCACCCCACCATCAGACGCCAAGCTCATGGCCGATCACATCCCCAACGCCCGCCTGACCATTATTCCAAACGCCGCCCACCTGGCCAACCTCGAACAGCCAGAAGCCTTCAATCACATCGTCGCTGCCTTCGTCTCTGAACTCGGCAATGGAAGATAGAGCTGAAACTTCGCTCCCTCACTTTCTTCGCCTGACTTTCAGATCAGATAACCGAAAAAGAAAGAACGAGGAGAATGGCGAAAAGCCCGTCAGCAAGGCCGTAGCGAGTGAAGGGCTAGGTATACCCTCTGAGGTACACTGAGGATCTCAACGGCGTGAGAACGAAACCTGGGGAAAGGCGCGTCCTTGGGTAAAGAAGCTGTCTTGGCAGCCTCTGGGCGGGTGGGTGAAGTAGCCGCCGGGGTTGGACGGGTGAGAAGGCAGACTTTTTCAACGTCCTGTTAATCGGAGTCGGCGACGCTGCCTCGGCGGATAAGCTTCAAAAACTCCTGCCTGGTTTGCGGCTGACTTCGGAAGGCGCCTAACATGGAACTGCTGACCGCGATTGTATTTTGTTTTTCGACGCCCCGCATCATCATGCAGAGATGCCGCGCTTCGACGACCACACCCACTCCATGCGCATTGAGCTTGGATTTGAGCGTTTCGGCGATCTGGACAGTCAGTCGTTCTTGGACTTGCAGTCGTCTCGCAAATACGTCCACGATGCGTGGGATCTTGCTGAGACCCACTACTTTCTTATTCGGCAAGTAACCCACATGGACTCTTCCGTAGAAAGGCAGCAGGTGATGCTCACACATACTGAAAAAGTCGATGTCCTTCACGATGACCATCTCGTCGTACTCGATCGGGAAGAGCGCGCCGTTCAGGAGTTCATCGATGTCACGGTGATAGCCCTGGGTCATAAAGGCAAGGGCCTTGGCCACTCGCTCGGGAGTTTTGAGAAGTCCGTTCCGCCCTGGCTTTTCACCGAGGGCCAGCAGCATCTCTGTGACCAGGGATTGCATGACGGCCAGATCCGCCGGTCTTCTGTTCCTGTTGACATCTTCGACCGGCTGCCGGTCCTGCCGCTTGACTCTCTGCTTAGCCATGACGCCCCTCTCTGAGTATCGAGGTTTGACTCATTGCCCCTGCATACTCAAAGTAGTTGTCGCGTGTTTCAATGAGTCCGATCTTTTCCAATTGCCCGGCGGGAAGGCACTTCACTAACAAATCCCAGATCAACAGCACCAGATTTTCTCCCGTCGTGGTGCGATCGGCGAACTCCGGATCTTGATTGAGATCGTGATGGTCGAACCGTGCGATTACTTGTTCTCGCACCGTCCGATCCAGCCGATCGAGGTCTACGCTTCCATCAGTCGCGGTCGGCACCGTGCTCTTCACGGTCACCAGCACGACATAGTTATGGCCATGTCCATTGGGATTATTGCACTTCCCAAATACCGTCCGATTGTCTTCCGGCGATAGAGAGTCCGTGTGCAACCGGTGCGCGGCGCAGAACCGATACCGCCTCGTGACGCTCACCTGTGCCATCGTAGATTCCACTCACAATCGGACGCGCAAATAGAAAAGCCAGGATCGGCCTCTGTATTCGGACAATCCTGGCTCCCTGTCGCTCACTCAATCGACCGGCTCGCGCTGCTCCAGCGCATGTTCCTTAGGCGCTGAAGGAGCTGCCACAACCGCACGTGGTCTTCGCTTGTGGATTCTTAATCGAGAACCCGGACCCTTGAAGGCTGTCCACGTAGTCGACTTCGGCCCCCTGAAGAAGCGGAGCGCTCTGCGAATCCATGATGACCTTGACGATGCCCTTTTCCACTACGGTGTCGTCGTCGCCCATCTTCGACTCGAAGGCCATCCCGTATTGATACCCGTGGCACCCGCCGCCCTTGACATAGACGCGCAGACCCACGATATCCTTTTCTTCGACCATCAATTCCTTGATCTTTTGTTCTGCCACCGGCGTAATCGTCAGCATAGTGATCCTCCTCGTGTGGCCAAGCTGTCCTTCAAAGACCTGCCTGGGATGGTTTAGTGTAACATCTCTTTACTGGATTTCAAGACCCTGCGACTCCGACTGCGGCATAGCGGGAGCAACCCACTTACCGTCCGGCACTCGAACAACCACGTCTCCGAGCACTTTGGCTTGGCATCCAAGACGATGCCAGGGCTCGCTGAGGGCTTCCCGATCGAGGAGATCTTGCTCATCGAAGTCAATCTCCGACAGATTCTCGGCGCCCGTCTGCACTTCGACTCGACAGGTGGTGCAGGAGGCATTCCCGCCACAATCGTGGTTCAACCGGCACCCGAGCAGCTTCGACGCCTCCAACAACGACGTATTGACCTCAACTTCTCCACTTCTTCTTTCAGGAAGAAGAAACGTCACTTGCGGCATCGCAACTTTCTCCTCAATGTACCGTGGCTCCGGCCGCCATCGGCTGATAGGGACAGCGCTGTAATCGGATATGTTCCTCAAACTCGTGACGGAACAATTTCATGCTGCTCTGAACCAACACGGCAGCTCCGGTCACCAGCGTACAATAGCCGGTCCCCTTCACAAACCCACAGAGTTGGAGGAGACTCTCCATATCTTTGTCCGTTCCCTCTCCCTGCTCGATCTTGGTCATCAGCGCGGCGAGATTGATGGTCCCCATTCGACAAGGTGGACACTGCCCACAACTTTCGACCTTGAAGAAATTGGAGAACTTGAGCGTCAGCGCCACCATGCAGGCCGCATCATCGACCACGATCACGCCAGCCGACCCAAGCCCCGTACCGGCTTTCTTCAATGAGTCGAAATCCATCGTCAGGTCGAGCTGATCGGCTGTCACCATCGAAAACGCCGGCCCGCCGGGGAACACCGCCTTGATCTTGCGCCCCGCAGGCACTCCCCCACCGCACGTGTCCACGAGTTCCCTGATTGTCGTACCCATCGGCATCTCGTACACACCGGGTCGATTCACATCGCCGCTCAAGGAGAACATCATCGTGCCAGGACATTTTTCTGTGCCGACCTGCGTGAACCAGGCCACGCCTTTCAGGAGGATCCGGGGAATGTTGCACAAGGTTTCAACGTTATTGACCAACGTTGGCTTCCCATAGAGACCGAAATCCGTCGGGTAGAAAGGCGGCTTCTGCCTCGGCATCGCCGGGCGCCCCTGCATGGACTCGAGCATCGCGGTTTCTTCACCGGCTACATAGCTCCCATGGCCCTCAAATATTTGTAAGTCCAGATCTACACCACTCCCCATGACATTCTTGCCCAAGAACCCTTGAACCTTTGCCTGCGCCAAAGCCTTCTTCAGATTCTCCCGCTCTTCATGGTACTCATGATTCACATAGATAAAAGCCGCTTTCGCTTGAACCGTGTAAGCCGCGATCAGGCAGCCCTCAATAAGCTGGTGCGGCGCCTGTTTGAGCAAATACCGATCTTTAAACGTCCCCGGCTCATGCTCGCCGGCGTTACAGACAAAATAGTGTTCCTTGACCCGATGATTCAGGACCTTCTCCCACTTGATGCCAGTGGGAAAGCCCGCGCCCCCTCGCCCACGGAGCCCGGCTTTTTTCAGCTCATTGACGATATCGTTCGCGCTCAGCTCTTTGACACACCTCGTCCACGCTTCGTAGCCTCCGATCTTCTTATAGGCCTCAATATCCCAGGGAGCGCCATCAAGCGTTTGAAGAACTCGCGGTTCAGTCGCAGTCGTCATCGCCGTTCCTTACCTGTTCAGCTCAACGAATGAAGCGATACTATAAGGTGCCTAGCCTGTGTTCGTCAAGGCAATGCCGCGATAATAGGCCTGAATCTCAACGACTTAGGGCCACTGCCCTATATGGAACTGGCCAGATGGGCCAACTGAGCAGATCGCAGAAACGATGAAGGTCTAAAGCAGGGAGGGTGAACAGACTTGCCGGCGGGCTTTCCCGCCGGCAGTTGTATAATGTCTTACCTGAGGTGGCTGCCGGCTCCCATGAACAATAACATAGGAATCGACAACATAAAGTTGATCCGGGATGCAAGAAGCGCGGTCCGGCCCCACTGAGCCATTTCCGCCGGCGCAGGGGTTCCCTGAGCTGCCGCTGTCACCGCCGCAATAATCCTTCGCTGGTTCGGCCAAATCACCGCGTGAACGTTCGCCATCATGATGATACCCAATAGCCCGCCGATCCCCAGCGCAATCGCGCCGGTTCCACCTCGTTGATACAGATAGAGGTACAACACAATTCCGGCCAGCACCGTGATCGTCGCGCCATGACGGAACCAATTCAGTGCGGCCGGCATCAACTTGGGAATGACGATGTTCTTGGTGGGACCATCCAGGCTCTTCAAAAACGCCGCATTAATCAAGTTGAAGAAATACAACAACCCGATCCAAACGATCCCGGCCAAGAAATGGACCCACCTGAGCAACAAGCCAAACCAGTCAGCATCGCCTACTCCAACGCCGACCATCGCAAGATACCCCATGATCAATACTGCCGCGAGCCCAAACCCTACGGCCATCGTCTGCATCGGACTTTCGAGAAATTTCATAGTATCTCCTCATTTAGTACAGGACCGAACTGCTATCTGTACTGTAGGCTCGCTTCTTCTGTCAAATAACCGAACTTCGTTACTCGTCAACAGTCATGTGCCAACCGAGATACATTTTCTCAATTCTGGTCGATCGACGTATGCCATTTGACGGTTTTTTACGCCATGAGGCGATCGACAGCTGCGCAGAGCTCGCGCACTGAGCCGGCAGAAGTAACCAATGCCGCCTGTTCCTCGGCCGTCAACTCATATTCGACCACCTGCTCCGCCCCACCCCGGCCCAGCTTGACCGGCACGCCGATGACGACGTCCATAACACCGTACTCGCCCTCGCAAAGCACCGCACAGGGCAACACCCGCTTCTGGTCCTTCACGATCGCCTCGACCATATCGACAGCCGAGGCCGAGGGGGCGTAGAACGCACTGCCGGTTTTCAACAGATCCACGATTTCGGCGCCCCCCTCGCGTGTCCGCTTCACAATTGCCTCCAAACGGTCCTTTGACATCAGCTCCGAGATCGGTCTGCCATTCACCGTCGTATACCGCAACAAGGGCACCATTGTATCCCCATGCCCGCCCAGCACCATCGCCACCACATCGGAACCGGACACGCTCAACTCTGCGGCGATGAAGGCCCGCATACGGGCAGAATCGAGCACGCCTGCCATGCCCAAGACACGCGACTTCGGCAAGCCACTTACACGACGCGCAACATGGACCATGGCATCCAGTGGATTGGTGACCAGAATCAAAATGACATTGGGTGATCGCGATACCAGCTCGGAAACGACCGATTTCACAATCTTGGCATTCGTCGTCAACAGCTCATCACGACTCATCCCCGGCTTGCGAGGGATTCCGGACGTGATCACCGCCACCGACGAGCCGGCTGTTTCATCATAGCCGTTGGTGCCTACCACGCGGGTGCTGTAGCCACAGACTGGCCCGGCCTGCGTAATATCGAGGGCCTTGCCTTGCGAGACGCCCTTGGCTATATCGACCAGCACGACCTCGTACTCGTCCTTCTCAGCCAGCCGCTGCGCCGTCGTCCCTCCGACATTCCCCGCGCCCACCACCGTTATTTTCGGTTTACCCATGCTCCCTCCGGAAGTGCTGAGTGCTCGGCGCTGAGTATCGAGTCGGGAAACCGAGAAATTCCTCTGTTCCCGTCTCAGCACTCGCAACTCAGCACTGCTTATGTGTGTTCATGCTCCGTCCAGCCCGCGACTTTAAAATTGATCGTGCACACAAAATTGTCCCCGTCGTAGAAGTTGACCTTAATTTTCTTCTTGCCATAAGTCCTGGCCAGAAAGGCGTCCGGGTCATCGACCAATTCCTGATATCCTCCTGCCGGGTATTCTCCAAGATCGTGAAATACCACGATCATGCCCACCTTGACCTCTTGAAGAATCTTGGCCCAGCAACGGGGATAGACCTCCCAAAATTTGGCTTCGATCAGGTCCTTCGACGGTTCCTGACGATCCTCACCCGGCTTCAGTGGCTGTGAGAATTTTGCCAACCGGCGGACGTAGGGATACTGATGCCCCGTAAACAATTTATAGAGCCAGGGAGGAACCGTCGGTCTTTCTACTGAGTTTGCCATCGGTCCCGACGCCCCTTCCCTCTCACCCCTGACATCTTCTATGTGGTCAGCCGTTGATAGATCCGTGGCAATCGCCTCGGCAACGCTTCGAGCTGATCGACGATGGCGAACTGCACATCCCCGTACATTTTCCTGACATAGCCATCAGCCTCCCGATCAATCGTAATGCAAAACGGATGGACCCCGCGCTGACGCGCCTCTCGTAACGCAGCTTTGGTGTCCTCCAACGAATACTCGTCGGTATAGCCGTCGTCGAGCGGACGCCCATCGCTGATGAGGACGAGCAACCTGGTCCTTGCCGCTCGCGCCAACAACTTAGCTGTGGCATGTCGAATGGCAGCTCCATCTCGATTTTGCCGCATGGGAGCCAGTCCACCCAACCGCTGCGCCGTCTTCCCGCCTAACCGGTCGTCAAAATCCTTGACCACGAGAAAGTCCACTTCCCCTCGGCCTTGGCCCGAATAACCATAGAGCGCATATTGGTCTCCGACCGCTTCCAGCGCCTCACACAAGAGCACCAGCCCCTCTTTTTCCAGATCGATCACCCGGCGGCCACTATCCAATTGGCGGCTCGTCGAACCACTTACGTCGACCAGAAACGCGGCTGCGACATCCCGCTCTTTTCTCTCCCGCCTAACATAGATCCGGTCCGAGAGATCTGCCCCCGCCGCCCTGTCCGCGCACATACGGACTGCCGCATCCACATCGAGATCGTCGCCATCGGCTTGGCTCAATACTCGCCGCAATCCCCATGGCCGCAGACTTTCGAAGAATCGTCGAAGCGCCGAGACTTCGCTCCCATGCGTACCCAACGTAGTACCCACGATATCGCCGCTCCCCTCTTCTGCCGCGCGCTCAACGACGCGACACCAGTTGAGGCGATAGTCCTCGATCCTCTGATCCCATTCCGGATAGCGCACTGCGCGATCGCCCGGCCCGGCATGATCGACCGACACCGGCCGTTCAACGTTCAAAGCCAGAAGTTCTTCCACATGAGAAGGCAACTGCCGCCCACCGGCAAGCCTGTCGCCATCGGTTTCCTTGTTCGTGCCTTGCCGGTTCCGTTGACCCTGCGTTGACGACTCCTCTGCCCCGCCGGCGGCGCTCGCCATTCGCTCGACGTCCTCTGGCTGTTTCTGATTGTCCGCTGCGCGCTCATCCCGGTCTTGCTGACGAATAAACTCAGGATTCATCGCGCCACGATAGGCCCAATTAGTGACAGGGCGATAGTCATCACCCGTCTGTTCGGACGCAGCAGGCCCTACACCCAAATCCTCTGATGCCTCATCGGCCCGATCGGCCTGGATCATCATCCCCTTCGGCATCAATAACTCTTCGAGCCGCACGTAGAGGTTATGGGCCAGGCGCACGGCTGTTTCTGCCGTTGCGGTTGGAGCCAGAATCGCTTGGCACATCGGCCACAGAACAGCGATCTCGTCCTTGATCGCTTCATGAATAGCGACAGGTTGTGAACCGGCCGTCGAGAGCTGGAGCAATTGGTCGATAACAAGTTCTTTGACGGTCAGCCCATGGGTGAGCGACCGCGTCGTGATGGCCTCGCGCGCGAATTGTTGCAAGTCCCGCTGCAGGCCAGGATATTCCTGCTGAAGTAGATATTCCACCCGCGCATCCTCCACGAGCACCCATAAGTCTTGGATCAGTCCCGGATGAGGATACAGGCGAAACAGCGCTGCCAGGGTATCCGGCGTCGTCTGTTTCTTCACACCATACTTCTGCCAGACAGCATTGACCAGGTCCGCAAGCGGCTCAAGGGTGAGCCGGTACGTCCCGAACTCCACATGCCCCGCTTCGTGAGCCGCCATCACCAGATACAAACGTATATTCTCCTCTGCGGTAGGATAGCGACGGAGGAGAGTCGGCAGTGAGATGATGCGTCCATCCTGGCTCACCGTTGCCCGCGCAGAGGTCTCCCGGCTCAGCGAGTCAGGGAGCGCCTGGATCGTCAAATCGGTTCCACAAAGCCCTTGCAGAAAGAGCTTCAGCGTTCGGGTCACTTGTCGAAGCGGTACGCCACTCAACGCCGCTTCCGCGGAATTCAGCGCCTTCTGCGACTCCAGAGCAAAATAGGCCCTGGCTCCTTCTGCGCTGTAGGCCAAGACCTCCATCCCGGCCGTGAACCAGGCCTCGAAGCGAGCACTGGCCTCGGCAGACTCGCCGATCACACTCACCAATTCAGGCGCGCGGCGTAAATAGGCCAGCGCTGCGTCCGCGTCACTTTCTGCCAGTAAGGCCCCATACTGCAAGATTTTTAACCGCCATCCCTCATTCGGCACGAGGCGCAACAGACGTGGCGACTCCGATAGCCAGGCAATGCCCGCCCCCGGGTCACGTTCGGCCAGCAGCGACCCGACCGTAATAACCTTGGCCCGCACCGACTGGTCTTCATGATCGCCGAGGATGAGCGGACTGGTACGGAGAAATTCGATAGTCCCGAAATAATCCGTCTTGCCAAAACTATTCTGAGAGATCAGTTGTAACCCGAATGTCGCCCAGGCTCTGGCATCCTGGATCGGCAACACGCGGGCGACTGCGGGAATTCGGCGGATGTACTCCAACGCTACGACGAAATCAATCTGCGTCAGTTCAAACCCGATTTCCAGCCAGGCTCCCAACTGATCCGGCGGGATGACCGTCACGACTTCCGGCGAGACACGGAGAAATTCCAATGCGACATTCGCATCCTGCTCGACCAGCTCCAAAGCAGTCTTCAGCACCAACGACCGGGCCGATGGCGGTTCGATCGAACCCAGAACCATCGGGCTCTCCTTAAAGTACTTCAGTCCGATCGCACCAGAAGATTCGGCCAACGCAATCCCAAGATCCAGCCAGGCCACCGCATCGCTGAGCCGACCCCGCTGTTGTATGTCGGGAAACGCTTCGATCGCGGCGCGAACTACTTTTTGGGAGACCTCCGTCAATTCATCAAGCAATAGCAAGACACCTTCCACCTGATTCGATTTCTCGGTGGCCTCGGAAAGGCGTGAGACCAGATGCTGGGCCGTAGCCGGTCCCAACTCCTCCGCCAACTTAGCAATCAATTGTTGATACGTATCCGGCATCTCCACTCTCAATCCCATCCGACGGAATTTACAGAAAGTATTGGGAAGTGTTGGATTGTAAAGAACGCCCTGGCGCTTGTAAACTGTGCTCCTACGGTGCGGGCTGACATTTCGCCCTGTGCCTTATGCCAAAGGAGCTACGATGGCCGAGCCCAAGCAAGAGAGCCTCGACAAAATGCGGAAGTTTGTGAAAGGCTTTGCGGAAAAGAGTGGAACAGCCATGCACCCGACTCCCGCAGTCACCGAAGCCGTAGTCAACGGCCTCGCGATGCACGTGGATGAACTAGGTAAACCCCTTTGCCCCTGTAACTTCTACAAGGACAAACAAGCAGAAGCTAAACTCCGCAGATGGATATGCGCCTGCGACGAGATGCAGATCTACAAATACTGCCACTGTCTGTTATTTGTGCGGGAAGACGGCCTGCCGATTACGGAATATCTCCCGGAAGGCCACGAAGGACGGGAAGTGTATGGCCTCGTTACCGATCCAACACCTGACAAGGGCCGCGCACTCAAGCACAAAGCCGTTGCCGCGCCGACATCTTCAGAGGAGACACCGGCAGTCTCCTCTCCCACCTCATAGTAATCATGCCATTGCGTGACCGACTTCTATGCACCGCAGTCATCGCACTCTTGCTGGGAAGCCTGTGGACGAGCCATGCAGGGGCCGCCGAACCTGGCAATGCATCTCCTGCCAAGACAGCACAACATCCAATCCTGAATGAAAGAGACCTACTCGCCTACAAGCAGAAGGGAAAAGGTACTTTAGCCGGCCAAGCATTTCTTGTTTCCCCCTCCGGAAAGGCCATTACCCAAGCAGGCGCTCCAGTCCATCTCATCCCCCTCACCCCCTACACCCGTCATTGGTTCGAGCACAACATCCGAACCACATCCTGTTCAGAGACAGACATCTCTGTTTCCACTGAAAGCGCCACAACTCCACGCCCTCCAACCGACTGCCCACAAGAAGCGCTAACCAGGCTCCAGACAGAAAAACGCCTGACTCCCTATCTCCGCACAACCAGAGCCAATCCGACCGGACATTTCTGGTTCACCAAAATCCCCGCCGGCCGCTACTACCTCGTCAGCCTGATCGATGAGGGAGCAGGACCTCGCCAAGAAGAACGCCTGATAGGGCTAGCCTGGCTGGCAATCGAACTCGACGCAGGCGAAAAACTCACAAATCTCGTAGTAACCGACTGCAAAACCAGTCTGTGCTGAAGCTACCTTCTAAAAAATCTCTCTTTGAAATCGAAGGGGCTGTGGGTCGATTTCCCAAGTGATTTGAATTATCCTGTCGCGCGTTCAAAAACAAATGATTACAAATCCTGAATAGGAAATCCCGATAGGCGGGAACCATGAAAAGTCTATTGATCGTGGCGTTCTTTACAAGCTTCTTATTGCAGGCGGGTGGTTGTGCACGAAGTCTTGTCGTTACCACGACTGGTGGCCAGGACGCGAGAAGCTATACGGAACGAGGCAATGAGCTTCAGAAAAAGGGCGATCTCGATGGTGCCGTTGCAGAGTATCGCAACGCCCTGCGTTTCACCACCATCGACTTGGAACCCCACGTAAAGCTGGGAAAGGAGCTCAAGGGCAAAGGTGACCTTGACGGGGCTATCACCGAGTATCGCAGCGCTCTTCGCCTTGACCCCAATGACGTACCTGCCCTCAATAACCTGGGGAACGCGCTCCAGGGCAAAGGTGATTTTGACGGGGCCGTGGCCGAATATCAGAGCGCCCTGCGCCTCAACCCCAACTATGTGGAAGTACACGTTAACCTGGGGCACGCGCTCCAGGGCAAAGGTGACCTTGACGGGGCCATCACCGAGTATCGCAGCGCTCTTCGCCTTGACCCCAATGACGTACCTGCCCTCAATAACCTG
>Ga0187894_10005377_pt1 | contig 13116 bp, 7 predicted proteins | sample GBC1701081metaG_FD_136650 | JGI IMG/M metagenome (GOLD analysis project Ga0187894, IMG submission 136650) | White microbial mat communities from a lava cave in the Kipuka Kanohina Cave System on the Island of Hawaii, USA - GBC170108-1 metaG ... | reverse complement strand
TAGAGCGATATGAACCGCAACAGATCGGCCTGTGGGATGAGGCTTACGAACGTTTCGTTCAGCTATGGGCATCCACTGGAGCATAGCAACACTTATTCATATGGCTGTAATGATTTAGCGGTATGATAAAATCTTGTTGTTAGATGACCAGCGTGACAAGGTAATGCCCCTTTCCTCAGAAAAACAATCGAAAATGGTCTGGAAACGAGATAGAGTGGTTTACGTACTGCTCATCGTCTTCGGCGGGGCAATGGTGCTAATCGCAGCGATCATTCCAACACCGTTGCCAACCACCTCGGCAGACGGAGTATTGCCACGTTATTCAAGCGTCCGCCTTCCAGCCAACTATGCTGAACAATTTGTCCAGTATGCAACGGTACAACGGATTGACGGTACGATCCGCCATATTTACATCAACCCCGAAGCGATTGAAGCGATCCAGAACGGTAGCCGCAGGCTGCCAAACCATACGGTTATTGTCATTGAGGGATTCGATGCACTTCAGGATACGGCTGGAAAGTATGTCGTGAATGACCTCGGCCAATTTGAAACAGGTGCGCCGTTTGAGATGCTGCATGTGTTGGAGAAACGCGACGACTGGGCGGCAGCCGATTTCGTGAGCGAGAATCGCATCGGGCAGTGGAATTTTGGTTCATTCGACACGGATACGGGTGGGTACTTTGATGAGAACATGAGCGCCTGTTTCCACTGCCACAATGCCACCGACCGAACCGATTTTTTGTATTCAGCCCCACTACTGTCCCGATTTATCCAGACTCAACAGGTTCAATTCTTAGCCTGCAACCTGCCTGACCGGATCGCGTGTTAGGCATATCACTGGCGGCGGCACTGACAGGGATTAGTCCGCCACTGCCAATCTTGTTTGTTGCTGCTGCGGCGGCGGCGCGAGCCTTTTCGTTTGCAGCAACACAAGACACAAAATGACCCGTCCCCATAATCATTATGCCAAAATGTTTGAGGCAAATGGTGAACATTTGCTCAGACATTTGTTTCATTTTTGAGAGAAGGGGTTGTGCAGTCGGCTTGTTTTCAGTTAGCTAGAGGGTAAAATTCCGTTCGAGGATGAGGCCGGTGCGATCATAGAAGCCTTCATTGTCTGCCTGGGACAGGCCACTGTAAGTAGCAAATAACCAATCCCAAAGGGGGTCAATCCTTGCCAGTATCGGTTCAGCATCTTCACCAGGCCACAGGGCTTCGATGACGACAAGAGCCGTCGCGCCCGCCAGGGTTTGGCGGACAATTTGTTCGCTGGCGCTATTCCCCTGCCCCACCAGATCACGAAACTCGGCCAGGTCGTCCTCGAAGATGTCGTCACCTGGCCGGTTGATGTCGATGATGGCACAGCGCAGATCGCCAAACATAAGGTCGCCCAGGTCATCAACCTCGACGTTGGCAATGGAATAAGCGGGGTCAACCCGCTTCAAAGCAGCTTCGATCAACGATAACGTAATCGACTTCGGATCGGTAGAAATGTAACGCATCAGATAGCCCACACGCAGAACCTTTGTGTTCACACAGGTCGATTACTCTCAGGCAGCACCAAACTTATCAATTTCTAGTGAACATTAACCACCGGGACAAGCCCGGTGGCTTCGACTCTTGCGAGGCGAAGTTCCTGCTTCAACGAGAAGTGCCTCTTCGGTAGGACTTACATTCTCTCCACAGGCGTGACTTCCGGTGTGACCCACCGTAGTTTGGTGCTTAAGCATTTCGTCACGAACATTGACGGCTGAATTAATATCTCGATCATGCGGTGTCCCGCATTCGGGACAAATCCATTCACGGTCTTTGAGGGTCAGTTCAAGGTTCTTAAATCCACAAACCGAACAAAGTTGACTGGATGGAAAGTATCTGCCCACTTTGTAAACCGATCCACCATACCAATCGGCTTTGTATGCCAACAGGGCGATGAAGGTTGACCATGTCGCATCCTGGATATGCTTGGCGAGTTTGTGGTTCTTGAGCAGATTTTTCACCGCCAAGTCCTCAATCCCTATCGTTTGGTTTTTACGAATGAGACGGATAGACTGTTTGTGTAGAAAATCTGCTCGTTGATTAACGATCTTTTCTTCTTGTAGAGCAACTTGAATACGAGACTTTTCCCTGTTTTTGCTGCCCTTCGCCTTACGGGAATGTTCTCGTTTAACGCGCCTTAGTTTTTTCTGTGACGTTACATAATGGTTAGGCGCTGGAACGGTCTCACCCTCCGACGTGGCATAATATGATTTTAAGCCTAAGTCGAGAGCGATGACCCCATCCCGTTCAAGTGATTCTGGTTTAGGCTCTTCAACCAGGAAAGCGGCAAAATATTTACCGCTGCATGATTTAGAGATCGTCACCGATTTTATAGTTGCACTATCAGGAATAGGACGGTGGAGGACTATTTTAATCGGCGTGATTTTGGGAACGATAAGGCTATTGTTTTCAAAATTAATATGGAAAAACTGCGGTACACGAAAGGACTGGTCATTCCGTTTCTTTTTGAACTTGGGATAACCCACTTTGCCCTTATGTGTTCCGGCTTGTTTCTTTTTCACTCGGTCAAAGAAGTTCTTGTAAGCCGTGTCTAAGTCCACCAACGACTGTTGCAGAACTTGAGAGTTAACGTCCTTCAACCAAGCGTGTCCGCCATCTCGCTTTAGCTGCACCAGTTGATGAGCCGTATCCTCATAGCTCATCCCTTTTCCGGTTTGATCGTAATGCCGTTTGCGCTGGTCGAGAAAGTGATTGTACACAAACCGTTTGCAACCAAAATGTTGAGCGAGTGCTATTTGCTGCTCTGAGGTTGGGTACAGTCGGTATTTATAACCGCGCAAAATGTTGCTAGAATTCGTTTTCATGCTCTTGACCTACTTGTCGGGAGGGTTGGTGGGGATGACCGTCCCGCGACCAACACACCAATTATATCACTCATTTGTTCTGTTTGCCGGCGTCAATAGGCGTGACCGACCTGTCGGACCCATCCACCCGCACCAGGCCGGTGGTGTTCCCGCGCTTCTCTCATAAATAAGGTCTATGCTTGCTGAGGTTCATGCACATCCAAAATCCAATCCGCCAGCGATTGCCTTGTCTTGTATGGAACAATAAATACGGGGGAGATTATGCAATTCAAAGTCCATTACGACAACCCTTTTGGTTTCAATACACCTTACCTGGTCGTGAATATTAAAGGACAGGCCGAACAGGAATATGCCGCTGCGGGACAGGACGATTTCGGATTTTTTTATGATATACAGCTAGATCAACCCATATTTCATGTTCGCTTTAAAGACGGTGCGGGTGAAAGCGCGTCGTGGGAGAATGAGGCACTAACCCGCGCATATGCCCCGCCCAAAAAGCGCGGCAAACGACCGGCCACGCAAGCAATCTGGTGCAGCGGCCATAATGCCTTCGTCTACGCGATTGAGCCGCGCAAGGCGGAAGCCGAGACAGCAGCCGCCTTCCTGGCGCAAATCCCTTTCAAGCCCGGTGCATACATCCCCGACAGCGGCGGCTTTTCCGGTTTAGGCGCGCACATCCTGGCCGACGGGCGCGTGCTGTTTGGGTTCTTCCATCCGAATGCGGCGCGGGTCTACGTGACCGGGGATTTTAATGAATGGCAGCATCCGGGTCTGAAAAGACCGAAGCCGGATCAGTTGCTTGAAATGAAACGCTATCGCGGGTATTTCGATAGGCCGAACGTATGGCTAACCATCGTGGATCAAGCGCAGGCCGGGCAAGCATACAAATTTTTCGTACAGGGAGGCGTCCCCCATGATGGGCAGGGAAAAGCCGAACTGCTGATTGTTGATCCGTATGCGCGGCAATTGGGCCAGGATCATGAAGCCAACAACGCCGTAATTGTCGATCCAACCCGTTACCAATGGCAAGACGCGGGCTGGAAGCCTCCTTTAATAAGCGACTTGATCCTGTACGAGTTGAGTGTGTACGGCTTCACCAAAGGCGACAGCGACATTCCTGAGACGAATCAGGGCAAATTCATCGGGGTGATTGACCGGATCAAGGCGGGGTATTTCCAGCGGGTCGGTGCAAGCGCGATTTCGATCATGCCGATCAATGAGTTTTCGACGCCGATGGGGTCGGGCGCACTGGGTTATAACCCGTCCCTTTATTTTGCACCGGAACGGGATTTCGGCACGCCGGATGATTACCGCGCGATGGTGGATGGTGCGCACCGGCACGGGCTGGCGGTCGTCTCGGATCAGGTGTTCAATCATGCCAGCAACGACTTCAACCCATTGTGGAAAATGATCCTGGAACACCCAGCGGAAGCGGGCGACCCGGCGGAAGGTGGGCTATACTTCAGCGGGGCAACGCCCTGGGGCAATCGGATTTCGACCGAACGCAGCGAAACGCAGAATATGCTGATCGACGTTTGCAAGCATATGATGGTGGAATATCATGTCGATGGCTTCCGGTTCGATTTCACGCATAGCTCTCTGATGCACCATGATTTCCTGAACCGGCTGGCGGATGAGTTGCAAGCGATGAACCCGGATGTGATCTTAATCGCCGAGAATATGCCGAACGAAAGTGATCTGAACCGGCAGGGTTTTAACGGTTACGCGCAGTGGTCGAATGACTTTCATGATGGCATCAAAGCGATGCTACGCGAGGGCGAGTTCGAGGGCAAACAGGATGATCCACAGGCGCTAGGCAATATCTTCTATTTCAGCAAGGCGGTATTCGCCAGCCATACCAATAATGTAATCAATTATGTCGAGAGCCACGATGAACACAGCGTTACCTACGAGGTTGAATTTACGCCTGAGTTGGACAACCCAGCAGCGAAAGAACGCAAGGCACGGCTGGGCTTGTTGGCAACGATGGTGGCGTTGGGACAGCCTATGATTTATATGGGCGAAGAATTTAACGTCGAGCGCCCGCGCAACGTGATTGACCTGGATTGGCCGACCCATCTGGATGCGCATGGCTACTTTCAATGGGCATCGCGCCTGATGCGGCTGCGGCGGCGCTATCCGGGTTTGCGCGTCAGCGGCTATGACCCGGCGAATGATGGTCTGTTCGCATGGATCGTCGGTCACTGGTTGGAAGGTAAAGGATTAGGGAAAAAGGTCATCGGCTGGCGATCACGCCCGAATGAGATGGCGTTCGACAACATCGTCGTGCTGCTCAACTTCGAGAACCATCCAGTGGAAGTTGATCTCGACTTTGGGATAGCGGGGGTGTGGGTACGCCTCGCCAGCATTGACGTGGTGAATGACATCGCTCCGGAAGGGACAAATTCGGCAGCGGACGCTACGGCGATCCGCACGGGCGATGGACGATTCGACAACTTCGTCCTGCCGGATTCGAGCGGATTTATTTACAAGTGGGAAGCGCCTGCGTAAGGAATTGCCCTCGACTCAGGTATTGTTGGATACCAGGCCGCTCAAGATGAGCAAGGCGAACAAGGCCACCGCAAGCGCCACGAAGGGCGACCCCAGCCCTACCCCAGCCAGAATGACCGCGCCGAAACTCGCGCCCGTTGCCAGCAACCGCGTTTGCAACACCCGCTTGTTGGTGAGCGCGACCGCGCCGCACAATGCCAGCATCAGCGACAGTATCGGAATCATCATGATACCGAGCAACGTGATCTGGGCAGGAAAGCCCTGTAACCACCATGCCCCGATTGCGCCGGTGACCAGAAATATCAGGGGCAGCAGCACGTCGGCAATAAACAACTGAAAACCGTCAAAAGGCAAAAACTGCCGTAGAAAACGTTCTTCCAGATCGACACGGAAGACGTAGAGGAGGCCACTCGGCGGGACGAAACTGGCGACCAATACCCACCCAATCCACACCTGAACTGGCAATTGGTTTATCACGATGGCTACGGCGATGTAGGTCATCAGTGCGCCCCACACCAGGCTCAACAGCAGCATAATCGGGTGACGAACATAGGACAAGCCCGCCCGCGTGACCAGCATCCACAACCCTTCGGCCTTCGCCAGGCTCAGGAGGGGTTTACGGGCGGCTTGCCTCGATTGCAACCGGATGCGGAATTGAAGGTCGGCCTGCCGCCATGCCAACAGCCCCAACGCTTGAATACGCGCGTAGATGATGCTCTCATCGGTGGCCTTGACCATGTTGACACCCTCACTCAGGCGCGCCAACACATAGACCATCACCAGCGAGAACAATAGCACAAAGGGCAGCACCCAGGCCGGCAACAGTCCATAGACGTTTAACAAGAAGGCGCGGGTCGGCCACAGGATCAGATCGGGGAACAGGTAGGCCAGCGGGAACAGCAGCAAGGGCAGCAGCCACACAAAGGGCGAGCGGCCAACGGTTGGAAATACCAACCGCAATACACCGAGCATCCAGGCCATTACCCAGGTGAACAAGACAAACGGAACGGTCGCCAAGATCGACCGGAACACCGCTTCCGTCCCAAGATTGGTGCCTAACGGTCGAATCAGGAAGATTGCTAGCACAGCGAGACCGAGGCTGATGAGCAACAGCCGTACCAACACCTGACGCACGAAGCCGACGATGACCGGGGCAGTGGGCGATATGGGCGATCCGGCGAGATAGGCCATATCCGCGAAAGACAATTTTAGAGGGGTGCTGCGCAAGGCGTTTACAAAGACATAAACCTGAACCGCGAGGCCGATGATCGGCAGGAGTTGCAGCAATTCAGCTAATGACGTCAGCGGGAGAAAACTGCCGAGGGAGCTAGCCAGATCGTGGGTGAATGTCCACATTGCGCCGAACCAGAGCAAGCCGATGCCGAATAGATACAATACATATAAATTTTGTGACAGTGATTTTTCGTTGGGTTGATAGCCTAGCACGCGCAGCCAGTAAACCGCGCCGTCACGAAATTGCCGCCAGCGCAGCCAGAGTATTGCCGGGATGTCACGCATGAGCCTGGATACCCTTCCGGGCGCGGATGGCCGATCGTAGCAGCGCGTCGAGCGACAAATAACCGTCGATCTGGAGCGAATCGCGGAGTGAGTCCGGTGTCCCTTCGGCGATGATCTCGCCCTGCTCCATGATGAAATAGTGATCGGGGTGGGCTTCTTGCGGCAGTTGATGGCTGCTCAACAGAATGGTCATCCCGTCGTTGCGATGGCCGTTCAGTTCATCCCACAAATCATCGGCAGAAACCGGGTCGAGCGGGCCGAGCGGCTCGTCGAGCAACAAGATTTTGGGCTCGATCAATAAGCCCATGCACAACGCCAGTTTGTAGCGCATCCCGCGCGAGAAAGCGAAGGGAAAGGCATCACGGTTGGAGAGCAAGCCATAACGATCCAGCAGAAATTCGCCTCGTTGTTCCCAATTTTTCAAGCGATGCGCCTGGGCGTTGAATTGCAGGTGTTCCCAGGCAGTCAGTTCGTCATAAAATGGGGGTGTGTCCGGCACGAGGACGACATGCTGGCGCACCAGACGTTCGTTCTCCTTGATCGATTGGCCGAGGATGCGTACATCGCCATCGGTGGCTTGCGTCCAACCGGCAATACAACGCAGCAGGGTTGATTTGCCTGCACCATTGCGCCCTACAAATGCGACCAACACCCCATCTTCGACCTCAAAATTGACGTCGTGCAGTGCGCGCAGCGAACCGTACTGATAGCCAACCCCATCTACGGCGAGCAGAGGGATATCTTCCTGCTCCCGAACAACTTCCGCCATGTGTGTCTCCTGCCGCTTGGACATTGGGTGATAGAATAAACATGAACCCGGACAGCCTACCAAAACCTCTGGTTTGACTTACGCTGTTGTGGGTTCAAGTTCGATTGCCCCTTCATTGTACACAGTTCAAACGCCGTTTGTAAGACAGGGTATTTACGTCACGTTGATAGACCAGGAAGCTGTTATGCCAGAGCAGATGGTGTCTCGGCGCGAAACGATAGCTTGCCTGGCATAAAAATATTCTGACAAATCCTATCATCTATCTGATGGAAGTTGCGCTACCCTTGAAGATAACCCTATAATGCACTTAACCTTAATGGTAACACAATTAGGGGTCATCATATCCACGCCGGCTTATTCATTATCATCGTTCGGGCGCGGTTATTAAGGAGAACGATATGTTTCGGCGGCACTTATCTACAAACGCAGGTCATATATCGCAGCGATTCATTACCCTGTTGGTATGGGTGATGCTTTTGACCGTTACCCTATCGAGCCAGGTCAGCCTCGTCCGCGCGGCAACGCTAACCGTGACAACCGAGAATGACCACGACGACGGAACTTGCGATGCGGACTGCACACTGCGCGAAGCAATCATTGATGCCAACGGTTTGCCTGGGGCGGATGTGATCGAGTTCAATATCACCGGAGGCAGCCCACAGACAATTGTGCTGGATAATGCGCTAGGCCCGCTGGACACCATCACGGGCGCGGGCGGGGTGAGCATTGACGGCAGCACGCAATCCATCGGCGCGGCGTGCAACGCACCACCGATCATCCTGGATGGCAACCTGATCACGGGCGCGGCCAACGGCCTGGACATTGTTGCGGGCAATTCTACCATCCGGGGATTGACGATCACCCGTTTTCAAGGCCACGGCATCAACATCAGCAGCGGCGGCAACAATACCATCCAGTGCAATGTGATCGGCGACGCGGCGGGCAACGGCGGCGATGGCATCAACATCACCGGCTCGTCGAACAATGTCATCGGCGGGACGGGTAACGGCAACGAGATCGCCATCAACACCGGCAACGGCGTGAATGTGGTGTCCGGCACGGGCAACGCGATCCGCGCGAACAGCATCTTCTCGAATGGCGGCTTAGGCATATCGCTGGGTGCGGGCGCGAACAACGACCAGACCGCGCCGGTGCTGACGTTGGCGCAAAGTGATGGGGTCAGCAGCACAACGATTGTGGGAACGCTCACCAGCACACCGAGCAGCAATTTCACCGTCGAGTTCTTTCAGTGCGATACGACCAGCGACGAAGGACAAACGCTGATCGGGTTAATCCCAATGCTGACCACTGACGGGACGGGTAACGCCGCTATCAATGTGACCCTGCCAACAGGTGTCAGTCTGACCGATTCGATTTCGGCGACCGCCACCAGCGCCGCCAATAACACCTCTCCATTTTCCGCCTGCCTGGGCGTAACGGGACTGCCAGTGTATGACTCAACCCCAGCGGATGGCGCTACGATTAACATCACGACCGCCGTTGGCACTCCACTGGGCGCAACCATTACGGTCTTCAATCCGGGCAATGCCGATTTGAACGTCACCGGCATCACGCTCTCCAACACGACCGATTTTACACCCCCAGCGACGACGACCTTTACCGTCAACGCGGGCGACACCACCGTCGGGCAGAGCTTCATCGTCGAGTGCAACGCGACGACAACGGTTGGCAGCCCGTTCACGACCACTGTGACCGTCAGCCATAATGCGGGCGCGGACGCCACCTACACGATCAACTGCACGGTTGACCCAACCGCCACACCTGATTTCGAGTCGGCACCCAATCCTGGGCAAGACATCAATTTTGGTAATGTGACCGTTGGTACGACCAGCACGGCTAATTTGACGATCACGAGCAACGGCAGTGCGCCCCTGGATGTCAGCGCGCCGCCTGGCCCCGCGCCGGTGCTATTGAGCGGGCCAAATCCAGGTGATTTTAATATTCCGCCCGGCGAACTTCCCATTACCGCGTTAACCACTTTCGAGCCATTGGCGATTGAATGCACGCCTACCGCAGTCGGCGCGCGCCAGGCGACGCTCACGCTGGTGACGAATGACCCGGACGCAGCCGAGGCGACGGTCAATTATACCTTGCTGTGTGATGGTGTCGCACCCGTCATTACCCTCTCACCGGCGACGCTGCCCAACACCTTTATTGGCGACACCACCTACTCAGAGATCATCAGCGCATCGGGCGGGACAGCGCCCTACACGTTTGCTGTCACGACCGCCATATTGCCACCTGGCATGTCTCTCGATCCCGCAACCGGGGTGTTGGATGGCACGCCAACGACGGCGAACAGTTACACCTTCACTGTAACGGCGACCGACAGCAACGGTTTCCCTGGGTCGGAAATCTATACGATTGTGGTGAATCCAGGGATCACGGTCACGCCCCCAACCCTACCGGATGGCGTCGTCGGGACGGCTTATTCGGAGTTCATCTCAGCCACGGGTGGATCGGGAACCTATACCAACTTTGCGATCCCGCCGGGAGATGAGCCACCGGGACTATCGCTCAACCCGACGACCGGCGAATTGTCTGGCACACCGACGACGACAGTCGGCAGCCCGTTTACCTTCACCGTTACCGTAACCGATTCGCTAGGCGCGACGGGTTCGCAGCCATATACGATTAATATCACGGCGACAGCGATCACGATTGCACCAGCCACTGTACCGGATGGCACGGTCGGCACTGCCTATGTGACGCAGACGATCATCGCCAGTGGGGGCGTCGCGCCGATTACTTTAACCCATTCCGGCAACGTGCCGCCCGGTTTGACGTTCGTGGATGCGACTGGTGTGCTATCTGGCACACCTACAACTACCGTTGGCAGCCCGTTCACGTTCACCGTTACCGCTACCGACTCGGTCGGCACGACTGAGTTCATTGACTACACCATCGCCATCAGCCCTGCCCCACCATTGACCTTTACTCCGGCAACCGTACCGGATGGCACGGTCGGCACTGCCTATGTGACGCAGACGATCATCGCCAGCGGTGGCGTCGCACCGATCACCTTAACTCATACTGGCAATGTACCACCGGGTTTGACGTTCGTGGATGCGACTGGTGTCCTGTCTGGCACACCTACAACTACCGTTGGCAGCCCGTTCACGTTCACCGTTACCGCTACCGACTCAGTCGGCGCGACCGAGTTCATTGACTACACTATCGCGATTAGTCCGCCTCTGGCTCTCACCATTTTGCCCGCATCGGTGCCAAACGGAACTGTTGGAACCCCTTACATAACGCAGAACTTTACAACGAACGGAGGCATCCCACCTGTTACTTTGACCCATTCCGGCAATGTGCCGCCGGGTTTGACCTTCGTTGATGCCACCGGCGTTCTCTCTGGTACACCAACAACAGCCGGGACATTCGTCTTTGATGTTACGGCGACTGATTCCGTCCCTACATCTGTAACACAAACCTACACGGTCGTCATCAGCAACGCACCCACGATCACCGTCAACCCACCAACCCTGCCCAATGGTGCGCTCACTGTGCCTTACAATCAAACCATCACGGCGATGGGCGGGACAGGCTCGATTACTTTCGGCATATCGGCTGGCGCGCTACCCGGAGGTCTCACACTATCTCCCGCAGGATTATTATCCGGCACGCCGACAGCGACTGGCCCATTCACTTTCACGATTCAGGCAACAGACAGCCTCTTGGCAACGGGTATTCGGGCTTATACAGTAGTAATTGCTGCTGCACCCGTTCCCATATACACGTCCTCACCCACCGCTCCGGGTAACACGATTGACGTGGGTACTGTGTTGATCGGAACCGCCATCTCAACAAATCTTTCGGTTACGAATGCCGGCACAGCCACCTTGATCGTTCAGGCAGGCGGCACAGGCCTCATCACCGGAGCAAATTTCGCAGACTTCGCCGTTTTCACGACTTTGACACCCAGCATCCCATTTTCAGTCGTCCCTAGTGCGACCCAGGCAGTAACGATCCGCTGTATTCCGTCAGCGGCAGGATTGCGGGTTGCAACATTGTCGTTCATTACGAATGATCCCAATAGAACAACCGTGACCTACGCGCTGCAATGCACTGGCTCTGGGACATTAGTGCCGACGGCCACGCCAATCGGCTTTGTGCCGACCGCCACCGCCTTCGTGCCAACACCAACCCCAGTGCTGCCCGCAACAGGAACAGTGGATGGGGTTAAGGGGCTGGCGCTGCGCACTGGGCCATACCTGGGCGCGACGCTGCTTGGCAAAGCCATTCCGGGTGCGCCCTACCCCATCCTGGCGCAAAGCAATGACGAGGGCGGTGGGATCACCTGGTATCTGATTACGGTCGATGAGGTAACTGGCTGGGTATCTGGACTGTATCTGAAAATATCGGGCAACGTCGCTGCTGTGCCGTTCCAGGGCAGCATCTTCGACCAGATTGACGGCGCACCTGATCTTGGCGTCACGGCGCGGGCGATGTCGATCATCGATATCCGGCGCAGACCGAGCGGGCGGGCGGCCATCCTGACGCAGGTGCCGCAACATGGCGTAGTGCGGCTGCTGGGGCGCACGCGGCAGAACAACGGCGACTTCTGGGTGCAGATCAACTACAACGGCGTGATCGGCTGGATACCCGCCGCGCCGATTGCGGTCAACGGACACACCGGCAACGTACCGATCCGATAACCTTACGTGAGGGCGTTCAAGTGAACGCCCTCATCTTTTGTCATGGTCGCGTCAGCGCGGCTCACTCGTCGGGGTCGCGGTTGGCGATACAGCTTTGGTGAATGTCCAGGGGCCACCTTCGCGGCAAGGAATCTGGACATAATTCTCATCGAGCGGGTATATATACCAGGTATACATCCCGCCAGCCGGCAGATTGTCAAGCAGCGTGATCGTCTCATTCTGGCGTAAATCGACGACAAACTCGACCGTGCCGCTATCCGGTTTGATGATACGGATCAGGTTGTGCGGCGCGCGCGGGCCAATCCAATTGAACGTCAGGTTGCCATCTCCCGCGATGGCGAGTGTGCCATCAATCGGCGTGAGTAACTCCCAGGCCACGCATTCGTACTCCGGCTGTGCGGGCTGTACGTCACCCGGCACACGTAGTTCTTGCCCCATACGAATCAGGTTCACATCAGCGAGGCAGTTGGCTTCGGCCAGGTCAGCTACCGTTGTGTTATAGTGGTCGGCGATTTTCGCCAGCGCGTCATCACGCACGACGGTATACCGCAGTTTCCAGTCCTTGCGCGGCTCGCACCCCGCCGTTGAGGTGGGCGTCGGCGTTTCTGCCCCGCGCAACCCAGGGATAGACACCCTCAAGTCAACCGTGCTGGTCGGCGTAATGCTGGGTGTCAGCGACGGCGCAAGGGTGGCGGTCGGCGGCTCAAAGGTGGGCGGCGGACGCAGCGTTTGCGAGGGCGTCAGCGATGGCAGCCGTGTATAGGGTGGAATGGTC
>Ga0187894_10005376_pt1 | contig 13116 bp, 9 predicted proteins | sample GBC1701081metaG_FD_136650 | JGI IMG/M metagenome (GOLD analysis project Ga0187894, IMG submission 136650) | White microbial mat communities from a lava cave in the Kipuka Kanohina Cave System on the Island of Hawaii, USA - GBC170108-1 metaG ... | reverse complement strand
GATATCAGAGGCTATCTGCAGAGCGTGAAACCGCCCAAATATCCGCTGGCGCCAAACCCGTGGGATGACGACGTCGCGGCGGGCGGCAAGCTCTATAGAGCGAATTGCGCCGAATGCCATGAGACCGGCGGCAAATATTTCGGCAAGGTGGTTCCGATCGAGGATATCGGCACCGATCGCGAACGCTACGACACCTGGCGGCAGGAAGATGCCGATGGGGCGAACCGGGTGGCGGTGGAGATGGGTGTCCAGCGCGCCAACATGGTCAAGAGCAAGGGCTATATCGCCGGGCCGGTCTCGGGGCTCTGGCTGACGGCACCCTATCTGCACAATGGCGCCGTAGCGAATTTGAAGGAACTGCTGACCGCGCCGGAAGAGCGCCGCACCAGCTTCTATCGCGGCTGCGACCTCTATGATCCGGTCAACATGGGCTTCATCTCGGACCGGGTGGAGCCATCCTGTCCGAGCAATTTCCTGTTCGACACGACGCTTCCCGGCAATGGCAGGCTCGGCCATGCCTATGGAACCGATCTGACGCCGGAACAGAAGCGCCAGCTCATCGAATATCTGAAGACGCTGTGAGCGAGGAAGGCGACCATGGACATATCGCTCGATCTCAAGACAGTCTCCGCAAGCCAAGCTGCGCCGCTCACTGGCGAAGATCACATGCTGCGCGCGGAGCTCGCGGCTGTCGCTACGAGGCGGGAGGCGGCAAGTCAACTTCTCCAGAACCTGCAAAGCGGGGTCTCGGAGGAGGGACCCTATACAGTGGGGCTCGCTCTCTCGGGCGGCGGGATTCGTTCAGCCACCGTTTCTCTCGGCATCCTGCAGAGGCTTGCCGGAGCCGGGCTGCTTCGGCATGTCGACTATCTCTCCACCGTCTCGGGCGGCGGATATATCGGCTCGGCGCTCACCTGGTGGCTGCGCGGCAATGCGCGTGGCGAGCCGGATTATGAGAGCATGTACGACACCGACAAGCGTTTCCCCTTTGGCATCAGTGATCCCAGTTTGCCGGAGCCGGGCGAGGGGATCGTCAATGGCAAGGACCGGCTGCTGACGCCGCTGCAATTTTTGCGCGTCCAGGGAAATTACCTGGCACCCGGCAATGGCCTCTCCATCTGGTCGGGTATTGCCGTGGTGACGCGCGCCATCTTGCTGAACCTGCTGATCTGGGTACCGGTCGCGGCACTCGTCATGGGCCTGATCTATGCCGTGGGGCGGCTTCCCGTCTTTAAAGGGCTGCCTTTTGCCGTGCGCATGGCAGCACCGGGTACGCTCGAAACGGCCGCCGATGTGGTGGGCACGAGCGGCCAGGTAGAACTGAACCAGACCATTCCTCCGGTCTTTCTCCTGATGCTCATCTTGGCGCTGGCGCTCTTGGTCTTGTTCGTCCTCGGCAGCGTCAACCATTCGCTGCTGTCATGGACGAGCTTGACGGAGTCGGACACGGAGCAGCGACCGGCTGATCGGGCGGGGCTGCCTGCCGAAAAACCGAAATGGTACAGCTGGCCGCTGGTCGGCCTCACCGCTCTTGCCGGTTTCGTCCTGCTTGCGGCCACTCTCTTGTGGATGCAACCCGCGATCGAAGCTCTTTTCGCGCGTGGCAGCAGGACGGCAATGCCGGAAATGCCTGGGCCGATGACCGGCGTCATCCTTTGGCTCATCGCCCTTGTCGGCTCGGTACTGGTGATCGCCTGCACCAGTGGACGCAGCCCGTTGAAGGGCTTCAAGGGCGAGGATCAGAGGGCGACCGGCACGGCCTTGCTCGGCCTGCTGGTGATCTTGGGGCTCAGCACCTTCGCCGACCTTATTGTTCCGAACAAGGGCTGGTCGATCCTCGGAAGGCTTCCGGAATTCCTGCTGTTCGTCTATGGCGTGGCTTACCTCATTTTCGCCGCCTATCTCATCGGCCTGCTCATCCGGCACCTGCTCAGGGCGGAAGTGGTCGGAAATCCATTGGCCGAAGTGCAAAACCCGACACCGCCGCTGCTTCAATATCGCGCGCGGCGTGTGTTCGAATGGTTCTTCGGCCGGATATTGCTCTGGATCATCGTGCTGATCGTCATCGGCAGCCTGCCGCTCATCAGCCATTACATCAACTATAGCCTGGGCGGCGTGTGGACGGCGCTGGGGCTTGGGATCACTCTCGCCGGCCAGCTCTTGGGCCGCTTCTGGGGCAAGAGCAGGCTCAGCCAGATCATAATCACCGTCGGCGCGGCGCTCTTCGCCTATGGCGTTCTGCTGGTGGGCCACAGGCTCGCTTTGACCTTCATGGATGGCGAGTGGATGCAGCGGGCGCTCATCGGCGCTGCCGTCATCGCCGCCCTGATCGGCGGATGGTTCGTCAACACCAACCATATCGGCCTGCACCGTTTCTATCGCGACCGGTTGATGGAGGCGTTCCTTCCCGATGCCGCCACCCTGCGCGGCGATGCCAATGCCGCGGCGACGGCCGCCAATGAGCGCAAGCTCATCGATTGCTGGAGCGCGGCCTGGTCCAAAGGTCCCTATCAGATCATCAATGCGAGCGCGGTGCTGACCAATTCGAAGCGGCGCAAGTATCGTCTGCGCGGCGGCGACAATTTCGTTCTGACCCCGGAATTCATCGGCTCGTCCGCCACCGGATGGCACCGCACGGCGGACAGCGCCAATGCCGATCTGACCCTGGCTTCGGCGATGGCGATTTCGGGCGCCGCCGCCAATCCGCGCGGCGCCGCCGGCGGGCGCGGCCTCACACGCAGCACCTTCGTCTCGCTGGCCATGAGCCTCCTGAATGTCCGGCTCGGCTACTGGATCCCCAATCCCCGTTACGGTGTGCCCGGCCTCCTGATGCGACGACCCAATCATTTCTGGCCCGGCGGCGCCTATGCGGCCGCGCAAAGCGGCTACACCGAAACGGCGCGATGGCTGGAAATCGCCGATGGCGGTCATTTCGAGAACCTCGCCGTCTACGAGCTGGTGCGCCGGCGCTGCGGCCTGATCATCATCTGCGATGGCGGACAGGACAATGCCTCATCCTACCGCGATCTTGTCACCGCCGTGCAGCGAGTAGGGCAGGACTTCGGCGCGACGGTCCATTTCGACATGAAGGTCAGGAAGCCCGGCACGACTGAATTCGAAGATTCGAGCCCGGCCCAGATGATCGCCAGCGCCAAATTGACCGATTATCCCAAGGGTGCGGAATTCGCCGAGAAGGGCTATTTCGTCGCCCGGATAGACTATGGCGAGCGCGGCGAGAAGGGGTGGCCCAAGACCGGTATATTGATCTACTTGAAATCCTCCCTGATCCTCGATCTCGCGATCGGTGCCAAAGGCTATCGCGGCGCGCATCATGACTTTCCGAATGAATCGACCGGCGACCAATTCTTCGATGATGAGCAGTTCGAGGCCTATCGCGAAGTGGGCTATCGCATCTGCGCCCAGATGATCGGCGAACTGGGCCTTGACGAACTGTTCAAAAACGGTCCGCCGCCTCTGACAAGGCTCAGGCAAAACGACCGGTTCAAGATGCCGTAGCAGTCGCGCCCGCAAATCCGCGCACCCATTCTCGGCGAGCGCCTCCTTGCCGAGACTCGTCACCGCCACGGATACAGGGAAAATACAGGGAATTCTTGAAAAAGGGACGCAGCTTGCGCGCATCTGCGGCTCAAAGAGCCGAATAAGAACAGCGGCCTAGCTGAAATTCCGCGTCATAACCACCAGGGAAATTAGCCCGGTGCCGGCAGGCAACATGTTATGGCACGGGAGGGAAAGCGGGGCATGGTTGAAATTGCGGATTTTCTGGCCACCGCTCACAGATCCATCGGCAGCGCGAAGCCCGCCTTCACGCGATCCATCACCACCATGGTCTTGAAGCCCTTGATGTCATGGTTCTCGTAGAAGAAGCGGCGGGTGAATTGCTCATAGTCCTCCATGCTCTTCGCGGTGATGAGGAGGACGAAGTCGGCATCGCCGGTGACATAGAAGCCGATCATCACTTCGGGCGTCGAGCGGATCGAAGCCTTGAACCGGTCGATGATGTCGGCGCGCTCGCGTTCGAGCGAGACCAGCACCAGCATGGAGACGGGGCGACCGACGGCCTTGGGCGCCACGATGGAGATGTCGGCCTCGATCACGCCCTCGGCGCGCAGCCGTTTCAAGCGCCGCTGGCAGGCGGTGGCCGAAAGCCCGACCCGCTGGCCGAGCTCTTCCGTCGTCAGACGGTTGTTGTGCTGCACCGCCGCGAGGATCTCGATATCGATGCGATCCAATTCTGTCATGAAGGTATCCTGCGCTCAAATCCAAAAGATTGCAGCTTTTCCAAGTCAGTTGAGCAAGAAACGCAGCCGAGCGCAACGCATCAGCGGCTATTTTGCGCCCATCACTCGCTGTGAATCACATGGAGATCGTCACCCATGAAAGGCTTGGCCGTCGATGCGCTCCGCCGTCTCAAACGGCGCGATCTCCTGGAGAATCGCGCCTTCATTGCCGGCGAATGGCTGAGCGAGAACACCACCTTGCCGGTGATCGATCCGGCGACGGGTGAGCATCTGATCGATGTCGCGGCCTGTCCAGTCGAGGCTATCGATCGTGCCGTCGCCGCTGGCTCGGCCGCCTTCTTCGCCTGGCGCGACCGCACACCCCTCGAACGTGGCGCGATCCTGCGACAATGGGGCGCCCTGATGCGGGCCAATGCGGAGGACCTCGCGGTGCTGATGACGGCCGAGCAGGGCAAGCCGCTGAGTGAGGCACAAGGCGAGATCGCCTATGCCGCGAGCTTTCTCGACTGGTTCGCCGCGGAAGGCGAGCGGAGCTATGGCGAGACGATTCCGAGCCATCTGCCGGGCAGCCGGCTCAGCGTCCATATGCAGCCCATAGGGGTGACGGCGGCGATCACGCCATGGAATTTTCCGAGCGCCATGATCACGCGCAAGGCCGGCGCGGCCCTGGCGGCAGGCTGCGTGATGATCGTGAAGCCCGCGCCCGAGACGCCGCTCTCGGGCCTGGCGCTGGCGCGCCTCGGCGAGGAAGCCGGCATTCCCGCGGGCGTCCTGCAAATCGTCACGGGCGAGGCGCCACCCTTGGCGCGGCGGCTTCTCGATCATAAGGAGGTGCGCGCCTTCTCCTTCACCGGCTCGACGGAAGTGGGCCGGCTCCTGCTGGCGCAAGCGGCCAAGACCGTCAAGAAGGCCTCGCTCGAGCTCGGCGGCCATGCGCCCTTCATCCTGTTCGCCGATGCCGGGTTCGATCAGGCGGTGACCGGATGTCTCGCCGCCAAATTCGCGACCTCCGGACAGGATTGTCTCGCCGCCAACCGCATCTATGTCGAGCGCCCGATCTATGAGCGGTTCATCGCCGCTTTCGGCGCGGCGACGGCGCGGCTAAGAGTAGGCCACGGCCTCGATCCCGGGATCGATATCGGCCCGATGACATGCATCTCGGTGGCCAAAAAATGCCGCGAGCAGATCGCCGACGCCTTGTCCGCGGGCGCACGCCTTGTCGCCGGCGGCGCGGCGAATGCGCTCGGCGGAAATTTCGTGACGCCGACGGTGCTCGCCGATGTGACGGACGACATGCTGATCGCGCGCGAAGAAACCTTCGGGCCGGTCGCCGCCATCCTGCCTTTCGATCGCGAGACCGAGGTGGTCGCGCGCGCCAATGCCAGCGAGATGGGGCTCGCGGCCTATGTCTATACCAGCGACATCGGCCGGGCGATGCGCGTCAGCGACCGCCTCGATTACGGCATGGTCGCGGTCAACACGCCCAAATTCACCGGAGCGCCGATACCTTTCGGCGGCTGGAAGCAGTCGGGCCTCGGCCGCGAAGGCTCCCGCCACGGCATCGCCGAATATCTCGAGCCCAAATATGTCTGTTTCGGCAATCTCGCCGCCTGATCACGGGAAAAGTCTCATGACCATCAATGTCAAGGAAATCAGTGCCCTCGACCGCGCCAGCCTCCTCCATCCCTTCACCCAGCTCAAGGATTTCGCCACCGGCAAGGCGGGAGATCCGACGATCGTCGAAACCGGCAAGGGCATCCGCATCAAGGACGCGACGGGGCGCGAATATATCGACGGCTTTGCCGGTCTCTATTGCGTCAATATCGGCTATGGGCGCACCGAGGTGGCGGAAGCGATCGCCCGCCAGGCCTACAGGCTCGCTTATTATCATTCCTATGCCGCCCATACGACGGACGAGCTCGCGACGCTGTCGGGCCGGCTCGTCAAGATGGCGCCCGGGCGGATGAGCAAGGTGTTCTTCGGCATGTCGGGATCGGATGCCAATGAGACGCAGGCCAAGCTGGTTTGGTATTACAACAATCTGCGTGGGCTACCGAAGAAGAAGAAAATCATCTCGCGCCAGCGCGGCTATCACGGCTGCAGCGTCGTTTCCGGTTCGATGACCGGCATGTCCTTCTACCACGATCACATGGACCTGCCGCTGCCCCAAATCCTGCATACCGGCTCGCCGCATCACTATTGGGGCGCGGAGCCAGGCGAAAGCGAGCGCGATTTCTCGAAGCGGCGCGCCGTCGAGCTCGACGCGCTCATCGAGCGCGAAGGCCCCGACACGGTCGGCGCCTTCATCGGCGAACCGGTGCTCGGCACCGGCGGCATCACGCCGCCGCCGGAAGGCTATTGGCAGGCGATCCAGCCCGTCCTCAGGAAGCACGACGTTCTGCTCATCGCGGACGAGGTCATTACCGGCTTCGGCCGGGTCGGTTCGATGTTCGGCTCGCATCATTATGGCATCGAGCCCGATCTCATCACAGTGGCAAAGGGCCTGACCTCGGGCTATTTCCCGCTGTCGGGCGCGATCGTGGCTGAGAAGGTCTACCAGGTGCTCGAGGAAGCGGCCGACCGCATCGGCAGCTTCTCGCATGGCTATACCTATTCCGGCCATCCGATCGGCGCCGCCGCGGCCAATGCGGTTTTGGACATCGTCGAGACCGAAGACCTTCCGGGCAAAGCGCGCGATATCGGCGGCTATTTCCAGGAGCGGCTCAAAGCGAGCTTCGCGCAATTGCCGATCGTCGGCGAGGTGCGGGGCGTCGGCCTCCTCGGCGCAATCGAATTCGTGGGCGACCGCGCGAAGAAAACGCGCTTCGATGCCGCCCTCAAGGTGGGCGCCCGTATCTCCAAGGCGGCGCGCGACAAGGGCCTCATCGCGCGCGCCATGCCGCATGGCGACATATTGGGTTTCGCGCCGCCGCTGGTCACGACGCGCGAAGAGGTCGACGAGATCATCGCGATCGCCGAATCCGCGGTCCGCCAGGTGATGGACGAGCTCGCGCGCGACGGTGCGATCTGAAGATCAGCGCTGGCTGTCCCAGATCACCGGGAACCAGTCCTGGCGCAAGCGCTGGCCGTCCTTCATGTCGTGGCCGGGGTAAGGCGGCGAGGTGCGGCCGGGCCGCGTGACATAATGCGCGTCATCGCCCACCCAGCGCATGGAGAAGGCGCGCCGCCGGCGATCGGAATTGTTGCCGCGCGCGCCATGCACGGTCTTGTAGTGGAAGGCGACGGCGTCGCCTGGCTCCATCTGCCATTCGACCACCTTGTATTTGCCGGGCTCGGCATCGGGATCGGGCACCGGGATATAGTCATGCTCGCCGCCATAGAAATTCTGCTCCGACAGCCAGCGCACCGGCAGCACCATCTTGGGCCACTTGTGTGAGCCGGCGATGCAGCGCAGCGCTGCTTCCTTCACCGGCTCCACCGGCACCCAGAAGCTCACCGTCTGCTCACCGTCGACGAAATAATAGGGCGCGTCCTGATGCCAGGGCGTGGGCTTGGAGGTGCCGGGCTCCTTGACCAGCACATGGTCGTGGAAGATCTGCGCCGTCTTCGACTGCATGAGCTCTGCCGCGGCCTGGGCGGCGGGCGACTTGCGGATGATCTCGGTGAATTCCGGGATGCGCTCCCAGTTGCAGTAGTCGTCGAAGAAGCGGCCGCCTTCGCCGGGCTTGAGATTCTCGGCCGCATATTGGCTGGGCTCGCGCATGTTGCGCTCGATGCCTTCGCCGATCACCGGCACCCAGTCCTTGAACAGCCCCTTGATGCAGACGACGCCGTCGCGGCTGTAATCGGCGACCTGTTCCGCGCTCACATATTTGCCCATGAAATCCTCCTGATCTGCGGAGGTGACTCTTGCGCCGGACAGAACATCAAGTAAAATAATGTTTGATAATATGAAACATCAAGAAATCCTATCACTGACCCTCAAGCAGCTGCGCTACGCCGTGGCCGCGGCCGATGCCGGCAACGTCACGGCCGCGGCGGACGGCCTCAACGTGTCGCAGCCCTCGATCTCGGTTGCCATCGCCCAGATCGAGGCGCATTACGGCCGCAGGCTGTTCGTGCGCCACAAGGGCGAAGGGGTGACGCTCACCTCGTTCGGGGCGACGTTCACGCGTGACGCGCGCGCCATGCTGGAGCGGGCGGGCCGGCTGCATCGCCTGGGCCAGGCGGCGGAAGCGGCTTCGGGCGAGGTGACGCTGGGCTGCTTCACCGATCTCGCACCTTATTATGTCCCCGCACTCATCGGCGAATTCCGCAAGGCGATGCCTTCGATCACGGTCGATTTCCGCGATGCCGGCTTCGACGAGCTGGCGGCGCAGATCGGCAAGGGCGCCATCGACCTGGCGCTCACTTACGATCTGGGCCTGGGACCGGGAATAGAGCGTCAGACCCTTGTCGAATTGCGTCCTTATGCGATGCTGCCCGCGCAGCATCCGCTGGCGCGCAAGGCTTCGGTTACGCTGACCGATCTCGCCAGGTTTTCATTGATCCTCACCGATCAGGCCCTGAGCTGGCAGCATATCGTGGCGCTGTTCAACGCCGTGAGCCTGGAGGTCGACGTGGCGGCGCGCGCCTCATCCTTCGAGCTCCAGCGCAGCATGGTGGCGAACGGTCTCGGCATTGCGGTCGCCTATACGCGGCCCAGATCGGACCAGAGCTATGACGGGAAGAAGCTCGCGATAAGGCCGATCTCCGGCAAGCTGCCGGCGCAGCGCATCCTCATCGCCTGGGCAAAAGCCGAGGCCCTGACACCGGCAGCGTCCGCTTTGCGGGATTTCATCAGGACGCGCCTCGGCGCTTAACCTCGCCTGCGCTTGCGCCTTTCGCTGCCGTCCGATTCAAGCGGGACTATGATCTTAGGCGCCGGGAACTTCACTTCCTTGGCAAGGTTGGCGAAGGGCGCCGTCTTGTGCGGGATGGCCATCGCCTCGACGAAATGCTGCTGGAACAGGGGCTCGACCGCCGTCTCGATCTTCTCGATGCGCCTGACGACGTGCTCGATCTCATCGCGCGCCTTGGTGTTGAGAAGAGCGATGCGCGCACCGGTGCCCGCCGCATTGCCGGCCGACTGCACCTTGTCGAGCGGGCAGTCGGGAATGAGCCCCAGGATCATCGCGAATTTGACGTCGATATGGCTGCCGAAGGCGCCGGCGAGGCGGATGCGGTCGACATGATCGATGCCGAGCTTGTCCATGAGCAGCCGCGTGCCGGCATAAAGGGCGGCCTTGGCGAGCTGGATGGCGCGCACATCGTTCTGGGTGATGGCGATGAAGGGCTGGCCGTCGCGCACCACATAGGTGAAGGTGCGCTTATGCGGGCGGATGCGCGGTGACCGTTCCGCCATCGCGCCATCGACCAGGCCGTCCTGGTTGATGATGCCGGCAAGATACATTTCGGCGATGACTTCGATGATGCCGGAGCCGCAAATGCCGGTGACGCCGGTCGAGGCGACCGCTTCCTCGAAGCCCGGCTCGTTCGACCAGAGGTCGGAGCCGATCACCCGGTAGCGCGGCTCGAGCGTCACCGGATCGATGCGGATGCGCTCGATGGCGCCAGGGGCGGCGCGCTGCCCGCACGTGATCTGGGCGCCCTCGAAAGCGGGGCCGGTGGGTGAGGAGCAGGCCAGCAGGCGGTGCTTGGAGCCGAGCACGATCTCGGCATTGGTGCCGACATCGACGATGAGCATGTTGTCTTCGGAATATTGCGGCGATTCCGACAGCACGACGCCTGCGGTGTCGGCGCCGACATGGCCCGCGATGCAGGGCAGCACATAGACTTGCGCGCCTTGATTGAGGTCGAGATCGAGCTCGCGGGCGGGCCGTGTCACCGAGAGCCCGGTGGCGAGAGCGAAGGGCGCGCCGCCGAGCTCGGTCGGATCGATGCCGAGGAAGAGATGATGCATGACCGGGTTGCCGACCAGCACGGCTTCGAGAATGTCGGTCTTCGCGATGGAAGCTTCCTGGGCGACCTGGACTGCCAGCGTGTTCAGCGCCTCGCGCACGGCCGCGGTCATTTCCTTCTCGCCGCCCGGATTCATCATCACATAGGAGACGCGGCTCATGAGGTCCTCGCCGAAGCGGATCTGCGGATTCATCAGGCCCGAGGAGGCGGCGACCTCGCCGGTCGAGAGATTGCACAGATGTGCGGCGATGGTGGTCGAGCCGACATCGATGGCGAGGCCGAAGGCGCTGTCGTGATAGCCGGGCCAGATCGCCGTGACGATGTTGCCGCCACCGGCGGGACGCGAGAACACCGCGACCGTGATCTTCCATTCGCCCTGGCGCAGCACCTTCTGCAGGTTCTGGATGATGGCGAGGCTGGCCGAGACGTTCTTCACATCCCACTGCTCCTCGAGGGCGCGATAGACGCGCTCGAGATCGGAGGAGGGCTTGTGCATGTCCGGCTCTTCCACCTCGATGTAATGGAGGCGGGTCGCCGGATGCATGTCGATGGCGCGCGCCTCGGCGCGCTTCCTCACCACCTGCTTGTGCACCTGGCTTTCGGGCGGCACGTCGATGACGGCATCGCCCAGGAGCTTGGTCTGGCAGGAGAGGCGGCGGCCGGCGAGAAGGCCGCGCTTGTCGTCATAGCGCTTCTCCACGGCGGAGAATTCGCTGAGATGCGAGACGCTCGACCTGATGCCATGCTTGGCGAATTCGCCCTCGCCGATGGTGATCTGGCAGCGCCCGCAAATGGCGCGCCCGCCGCAGACGGAATCGATATCGACGCCGAGCGAGCGGGCCGCCTGCAGCACGGGCGTGCCGATCGGGAACCGTCCGCGCTTGCCGGACGGCGTGAAGACGATCAGGGCATCACTTCTGGTGTCGGCCATATCACCTATCCACGGCGCCGGCGCCGCTCCTCGCGCGCCCGGCGGCGGGATTCGACATCTTCACCGGAGGCGCCGGGCAATCCATCGCCGACGGCTTGCGAAACCGCGACAGGCGTCGACATTTCGCGGAACTTGTTCGTCCACACTTTGCAGTTCCGGTCGGTGCCGTTAAGGACGTTGGCCGCCAGGATAGCATGCATGTCTTCGTCATGGAGCGGATTCATGATCGCCGAGGTCATGCCGTGCGACGCCGCCATCGCGAGGAAATAGCCGGTAAGCACGCGCCGGTTCGGCATGCCGAAGGCGATGTTGGAGGCCCCGCAGGTCGTGTTCACTTTCAGCTCCTCGCGCAGGCGCCGCACCAGGCGGAACACCTGCTGCCCGGCGGTGCCCATGGCACCGATCGGCATGACCAGGGGGTCGACGACGACGTCTTCCGGCTTGATGCCGTAATCGGCGGCGCGCTGCACGATCTTCTTCGCCACTTCGAAGCGCACATCGGGATCTTCCGAGATGCCGCTCTCGTCATTGGAGATGGCGACGACGGGCACATTGTATTTGGCGACAAGCGGCAGGATGGCTTCGAGCTTCTCTTCCTCGCCGGTCACCGAATTGACCAGCGGCCGGCCCTTGGCGGTTTCGAGGCCGACCTTGAGGGCGGCCGACACCGATGAGTCGATGCACAGCGGCAGGTCGGTGACCGACTGGACGATCTCGATCGTCTGCTTGAGGAGCGGCGGCTCGGTCTCATTGGGATTGACCGCGGTGACGCCGGCATTGACGTCGAGCACATTGGCGCCGGCCTGGGTCTGGGCAAGGGCGTCCTTGATCACCGTCTCGAAATTGCCGGCCTGCATCTCGGCCGCGAGCTTCTTGCGGCCGGTGGGGTTGATGCGCTCGCCGATGACGCAGAAGGGGCGCTCGAAGCCGATCAGGAATTGCTTTTTTTCAGAAGCGATAAGGGTCTGGGTCATCTTTGTCCTCGAAACGGGGGGTGAGGTTCAGGATTTTGCCGCGCCGCCATTGGCGATCAGGGCTTTGAGCCGTTCTTTGTCATAGGCCTGTTCGATCTCGGCCTTGGCCTTGTCGGCCTCCGCCATGAGATCATCGCCGACGGCGACCGGATCGGCGCGCCGCCAGTCGGCGAGATAGGCGTCGGTATCGGAAGCCCCGCCACGCATGGCGGCCATGTCGATCGCCTCCTGGAAGCGGTCGGCGAGCATGCGCTTCTCTTCCTTGCGCCCGGCCTTGACCGAGACGGCGGAGGGAATGTCGCGCCAATAGGTGATCACCAGATTAGCCATGGCAGTTCTATGACCTTTCCTTCACTGTCAGGTCCGTCCGAAAGCGACATTTAGCCGATGGAGGCCGAATCCCGAAGCTTCGCGATGTCATCCGCCGTGAGGCCGAGGACACGGGCGAGGACGTCCTCTGTCGCATCTCCGAGGCGAGGTGCCGCTTTTGCATATTCGATCGGCGTCGCCGAGAACCTGACCGGATTGGCGACCCCTGGCGTTTCGGTGCCGTCCTCGCGGGTCAGCGTGACGCTGAGGCCGCGCGCGTTGACCTGGGGATCGGCGAAGACCTGGTCGATCGTGTTGATCGGCCCGCAGGGCACGGCGGCGGCCTCCAGGGCCGAGATCCATTCCGCGGTCTTGCGCCGCGTCATCGGCTCGGTGAGGAGCGCTACGAGCGCCTCGCGATGGTGGACGCGGTCGCTGTTGGTGCGGAAGCGCGGATCATCGGCAATCTCGGGCACGCCCGCGATCTTCGTATATTCGCGGAACTGCCGCTCATTGCCGACCGCGATGATGATGAAGCCGTCCTCGGTGGCGAAAGTCTGATAGGGCACGATATTGGGATGGGCATTGCCGAGGCGCCTGGGCGCCTTGCCGCCGACCAGGAAATTGAGCGCCTGGTTGGCGAGCACGGCGACCTGGGTGTCGAGCAGAGCGAGGTCGAGATATTGGCCTTCGCCGGTCCGGTCGCGGTGATGAAGTGCCG
>Ga0187894_10005375_pt1 | contig 13120 bp, 19 predicted proteins | sample GBC1701081metaG_FD_136650 | JGI IMG/M metagenome (GOLD analysis project Ga0187894, IMG submission 136650) | White microbial mat communities from a lava cave in the Kipuka Kanohina Cave System on the Island of Hawaii, USA - GBC170108-1 metaG ... | reverse complement strand
GCAGACGCCGTTCTTGGCGAACGCGGTGGCGAGATGGATCTGGCCGGCGAGCGTCAGCATGTCCGGCGCGAGCCGGGCGACGAACAGCACATCGGGATCGAAACCGCGCTCGGCGGCGTATGTCTCCGCCTTGTCGAGACAGCCGGAGAGATTGGTCAGCATCCAGCCGAAGACGCCGGCGCTGGCGGCGTGGAGGTCCGTGGCGTTCATAGGAGCCTCACCGGCGAATGCTGCTTAGAAACAACTCGGCCTCAGATCGTGCATCACGCTGAGCTTCTTCAATTCGTTCGATGTCATTGTTGCCCGCCTCGATGTAGTCGTTGATGCAATCAATGTACTGATTGGTATCCGATCGAAAACGTTCCCGGCCATATCGATCATCGCCGTAGGGTGGCGAGGGCTGATAGCACCGGTCGTCTGGATAGGAACCCAGAGAGAGATTGGAAGGCCCGAAAACCAGTGCCTGCGAAGAAGCTGGCGACAGCACCAACCCGGACATCAGCAGCGCCGCGAGAACTCTCCTCATCGAACCCTCCCAGCCTTTGTCAGATCGTCTTCGCAAAGGCGACGGCCGTGTCCAGCATGCGGTTCGAGAAGCCCCATTCGTTGTCGTACCAGGAAAGGACCGAGCAGAAGGTGCCGTCCATCACCTTGGTCTGGTCGTTGTGGAAGATCGAGGAGTGGGGGTCGTGATTGAAGTCGAGCGAGACGTTCGGATGGTCGGTGTAGCCGAGCACACCCTTCAGCGCGCCGTCGGCCGCCTTCTTGATCGCGGCGTTGATCTCGTCCTTCGACGTGGCGCGCTTTGAGGTGAACTTGAAGTCCACCACAGAGACGTTCGGCGTCGGCACGCGGATCGAGATGCCGTCGAGCTTGCCCTTCAGGTCGGGGATGACGAGGCCGATGGCCTTCGCGGCGCCGGTCGACGTCGGGATCATGTTCAACGCGGCGGCGCGGGCGCGGTAGAGATCGTTGTGCAGCGTGTCGAGCGTCGGCTGGTCGCCGGTGTAGGAGTGGATTGTCGTCATCATGCCGCGCTCGATGCCGATGGCGTCGTGCAGCACCTTCACCACCGGCGCGAGGCAGTTCGTCGTGCAGCTCGCGTTGGAGATCACCTTGTGATCCTTCGTCAGGCCCTGGTGGTTGACGCCGTACACCACTGTGAAATCGGCGCCGTCCGCCGGCGCCGAGACGATGACGCGCCCCGCGCCCGCTTCGAGGTGCGCCGCCGCCTTGTCGCGCGCAGTGAAGATGCCGGTGCACTCGAGCGCGATGTCGATCTTCAGATCGCGGTGCGGCAGCTCGGCGGGATTCTTCACCGCCGTCACCTTGATCGGGCCCGACGACCAGCCGCCGTTCGTCAGCGCGATCGTGTCGCCGTCCACGCGCACCTCGCCGGGAAAACGGCCGTGCACGCTGTCGAAGCGCAGCAGGTGTGCGTTGGTCTCCACCGGGCCGAGATCGTTGATCGCGACGACGGCGATGTCCGTGCGCCCGCTTTCGGCCAGCGCGCGCAGCACGTTGCGCCCGATCCGGCCGAATCCATTGATGGCGACGCGCACGGTCATGTCGAAACTCCACAGGAAAGGGAACGTCCGTTTAGCGGCGAGGCGCCCGCGCGTCCACTTGCGCCGACGCGGCATGGAGGCGCGGGCAAGGCAAAGGCCCCCATGACTTTTTCGCCGATCCGGTGTAATGGTCGGTCATGTTGATTGAAGAGCCTCTCCAGGCCGACGAAGAACTGTTCGAGATGGCGAACGTCTACCCCGAAGATACGGGCCTGCCGTTCGTGGTCTGGATTTCGCCGAAGGGCCGGGCCCGGCACGCCGCGCGTGTGAAGATCGCGCGCACGGAGAAGGCGACGGACTTCATCGCCTCGCTGTCGATCCGGCCTGACGTGCGTATCGTCGCCGGCGATCTTCCTGCAGCCGATCTCGATCTCGCGCGCCGCTGGATCGAGCTCAACCGCGATGCGCTGCTGGACTATTGGGACGGCGTCACAGTGCAGACCAAGCATGTGCTGGCCGCGCTGAAACATCGAGTGGATTGACTGGGGCTTTGCAAAGTCCCGGGTTTCGGCTGCCGATTCCGTTCAGCTTGAAGGGACGCACCGTTTCTCCCCCTGCAAGGGGGAGCTAGAGGGGGTTGGTTGTGCAACGCGAAGTCGTGCAGAATTGCCGGTGCGCGTTCTGCAATATCGCCCGCTGCCCCAGCTACCCCCTCTAGCTCCCCCTTGCAGGGGGAGAAGCGTTCTACCTGCGAAAGCCGGTGGGGTCGGGGTCATTGGCGATGCGGTTGATCGGGACTACATCGGGCGCGCGATGACCGCTGCGCCGTCCCCCGCACCACGTTGCTCGCTCGTGGGCCTCACGCGCGAGGAGTTGCGCGCGCGCCTCATGGAGATCGGCGTGCCTGCCGCGAAGGCGAAGATGCGCGCCGAGCAGCTGTGGCGGTGGATCTACCACACCGGCGTCAACGACTTCGCGGAGATGACCAACGTCGCCAAGGAGCTGCGCGCCGATCTGGCCGGCGCGTTCACACTGGCGCGGCCGCAGATCGTGGAGCGGCAGGTCTCCGTCGATGGCACACGCAAATACCTCATTCGCCTCGCGCCCGGCGTCGAGGCGGAAGCGGTGTTCATTCCGGATGTCGGGCGCTCGGGCGCCCTGTGCGTGTCGAGCCAGGTGGGCTGCACGCTCAACTGCACGTTCTGCCATACCGGCACGCAGGCGCTGGTGCGCAATCTCACGGCGGCGGAGATCGTGGCGCAGGTGATGATCGTGCGCGACGATCTCGCCGAGTGGCCGACCTCCAACGAAGACCGCCTGCTTACCAACATCGTGTTCATGGGCATGGGCGAGCCGCTCTACAATCTCGACGCGGTCGCCTCCGCCATCGACACGATCTCCGACGGCGACGGTCTCTCCATCTCGCGCCGTCGCATCACGGTTTCCACGGCGGGCGTTGCGCCGAAGATCCCCGAACTCGGTGAGCGCACGGGCGCCATGCTGGCGATTTCGCTGCATGCGACCAATGACGAGCTGCGCAACGAACTGGTGCCCCTGAACAAGAAGTACTCGTTGGCGGCGCTCATGGAGGCCATCCGCCGGTATCCGCAACTCTCCAACGCCAGGCGCGTGACGTTCGAGTACGTGATGCTCAAGGGCGTCAACGACACGCTCGCCGAAGCCAAGGCGCTGGTGAAGCTGCTCGCGGGCGTCCCCTCGAAGATCAACCTCATCCCGTTCAATCCGTGGCCGGGCACGCGCTACGCATGCTCGGACTGGCCGACCATCGAGGCCTTCGCCGAGGTGCTCAACCGCGCCGGCTACGCCAGCCCCATCCGCACGCCGCGCGGGCGCGACATCCTCGCGGCCTGCGGCCAGCTGCGCAGCGACAGCGTCAAGCAGCGCGCCAGCGCGCGGGCGAAGGCGCCTGGCGCGGAAGCCTGAGGGAACCGCGTGCGGAACATGAGCGGTCGCGAACCGTTCCTTTCCATGGAACGAAAGGCGATCTCACATGGCTGCTGAACAACCTGTCGCGCCGCCCGAGAAGCTCAGCGAAGAGCGCGTGCGCTCGGGGCACACCGGCGATGGCGTGCGCTACGTCCTGATTATTTCGCTGGCGCTGGTCGTGCTGGCGTTTGTGCTCGTGCTCGGCGGCTTTATCGGCTGAGCCGGCGCTGGGAGAGAATCACTTTACAAGCGCGCCATGAGCGCACTCACACAGTTTCTCGGCCTCGTCCTGGCGGCGATCGCGCTGGGCTGGACGGTTTTCTTCTCGCTGGTCGTGTCGCCGGAAGCGTTCCGTACGCTCGACGCCGGCCGCGCCAAACGCATGATTCGCGCCACCATGAAGCGCGGCCATCCGCTGGTGGCGATGGTCGCCGCCGGCGCAGCGGCATCGGCGCTGTTCGCCGGCGCCGTCGGTGGCGCGGTGGTGATGGCGTGCTCGGCGGGGCTCTTCCTGCTCGCGGCCTACACGCTGGCGCCGCGCGACGATCCCAAGCCCAAGGCAGGCCACCGCAAGACCGACACCGCGCGCGTGGTCGCTGCGCTGCTGACGTTGATGATCGCCTGCGCCGTGGCGGCGGGCGTGGTGTTGATCGGCATGAAGATCTGAGCGCTACTGGCGCTGCATCGGCCCGGTGCGGTTCCAGTTCAGTGCGATCTCGCACAGCACCAAAGGTAGGATCCACGTCGCCCAGATCGTCGCGACGATCGTCTCACCGCCGGCATCCGCCAGCGCCGGCAGGCGCATGACCATGCGGCAGAACACGAACGTCCATGTCAGCACATAGCTGCGGATCACCCACTCACGGTGCGCTTCGAAGCGCCGGTTACGCGCCGCGCGCCACGCCATGGCCGCGACGGCCAGCCACACCGCAGCAAGCGTGCCGGTGGCCGCGGCCGTGCCGATGGGCTTGTGTGGCGCCATGAGGCTGAGCGCGAGCCCCATCGCAGCGCCCGCGCCGCCGCCGAGCAGATAGGTGTACCCGATCCAGCGGTGCAGGCCGAAGCCGCGCCGCGTCCAGCCGACGTAGAGCGCCAGCGCGCCGGCTGTGAGCATCAGCGTGCCGCCGACCGCATGCAGCGTCACTTCCAGCGCATGCGCGCCGTGCGAAACGGCGCCGGTCTCGATGACCGGCAGCGCCACCAGCCACCAGATCGGCGCAGCGGTGAGAATCGCCAATGCCCAGAAAAGGCCCGGCGCCCAGCCCGGCTTGCGATCGATCAGCGACGCGGATTCGCGCGGCATGTCTGAGCCTCCACGGGCGACGGCGCCGTCAGATACGCCAGCACCAGCCGCGTCGTTTCCCGCGCGATGGCGCCGTTGGCGAGGTTGGGGTCGCCGCGCAGCGCCGCCCCGTGCATGATCGCCTCCACCGACGATGCGACGATCTGTGCGGCAAGGCGAATATCACGAACGACAATCTGCGCGCGGTGGCGTTCGAGCAGGTGAACGACAACCTCGATGGCGCGCGCCGAAAAATCGTCGCGCCAGTCAAGTTGTCCGAGTCGCGGCGCCTCTTCGAACAGCACCTTGTGCAAGCCCGGATCGACCAGGTGCGCCCGGGCGTTGTCGTCGATCAGTGCGGCGACGAGTTCAGCGAGCGCAAGACTGTCCGCACGCGCGGCGATGGCGACGATGCCGGCCTCCAGATCCTGAGTGTGCCGGCGCACCAGTTCGACGAGGATCGCTTCCTTGTTGGGGAAGTACTGGTAGAGCGAGCCCACGCTGACGCCGGCGCGTTCGGCCACGCGGTTCGTCGTCAGGGCGTCGTAGCCGCCGCTGCGCAGAATGTGAGCGGCCGCATCGACAATGGCGTCGAACGTCGCCGCCGAGCGGGTCTGGCGCGGCATTTTCTTGGGTTTCGGGGCGGCTTTGACGGGCACGGCGGCAGCGCTCCGGATGCGAGTAGCCGGACGGGCTCCAGTATGCGAGCTTTTGCTCGTGTTTCAAGACGAGGCAACCGTGAACGCTCATTTTCCCCGACCTATGCGCCTTGCCGGTCTGCAGGACGCCGACGTCGCCGCGACGCTGGACAAGCTGCAGCGCAAGTCGGGAGGGGATGCGCTCGTCTTTCTCCGCGCCCTGCCGGCGGCGCTGGGGGCGGTGGTGACGGGAAAGCCGGTCTTCGCCGCGGTGGCGCCGCTGTTGATGAAGCGCGCCTTCCTCTCGGTCGGCGCCAAATACGGCAGACTTCTCTATCTGCTGGCGCGCGCGAAACGCGCCCGCTGCATCGTCGAGTATGGCGCGTCCTACGGGATTTCTTCGATCTATCTGGCTGCCGCGGCAAAGGCCAACGGCGGCCGGCTGATCACCACCGAACTCGATACGGAAAAGGCCGCCGCCGCAGAACGACATCTGGCGGAGGCGGGACTCTCCGATGTCGCCCAGGTCCGCTGGGGCGACGCACGAGAGAGTCTCGCGCCGCTTGCAGGGCCTATCGACATGCTCTTCCTCGATGGCTGGCCGGGCGCCACGCTCGAGATTGTGCGCATGCTGCATCCCAGACTGGCGTCGGGCGCGATCGTCCTGGCCGACAACATCGCGATCTTCCCCAAGACCTTAAGGCCGTTCGTCGCGTGGATGGCAGATCCCGCCAACGGGTTCGAGACGGCGCCGTCGCGGCTCGGTCTGGCGCTGTGGGTGAAAACCTGAAATGACGCGCCCCCGCCCGCCCCTCAGCGGGCGGGGGCGCCGGCGTCGTCAGCTTCCCCGCTTGAAGAACGACGCAATGAGCGGCAGCAGCAGCCCGCCGACCGCGCCGGCGACTCCGTCCGCAATATTCTGGTTGTCGCCCACCATGGCGGTGAGTTGCGCGCTGACGCCGGCGGCATCTGCGCCATAGGCCGCGCCGACGCCGCCAAGCGCGCCGAGAACGGTGTTGGCCAGCGGACCGAGGCTGGAACTGCCGCGCACCGCGCCCGCAATGTTGCCGCCGATGGCGCCGGCGGCGGCCTGGATGATCCAGGGCAGATACGGTTGAAGGGCTTCCATCGACGCCTCCCCTTGAGGTCCGAGGTCTTTGCCCCGGTTTGGCCACAACCCTTAAATGGCGTTAACGCAGGTTGTCCACAGGCTGCCGCAGCGAGAGCCCGGTCTTCATTGAAGAACCGCTTCTGTTCCTCCTCCTAACGCCACGCTCGTCACGGCATGGTGTGTGTGAGGGAAGCATGCGGAGGCGGCGTTGCAGGACCAGAGTGCGACGACCACCGGGCAGGAGGGGCTCTTACGCCTCTCGCCCCTGTTCGACGCCGCGCTGGCGCTGCTTGCCCGCGAAGGGCGGTGGCGGGCGGCGCTGGTCCGGCAGATCGGGCCGGAACCGCATGACGTCATTCTCGACGGCTTCTGCGGCGCCGGCGCACTTTCCCTGATGCTGGCGCGGCTGGCCCCGGAGGCCGAGATCGTCGGGCTCGATCCCCGGCCGGGGCTGGTGGCCCAGGCGCGCGCCCGGGCGGCCGAATCTGGCTTGCGCATCTCGTTCGTCGAAGGCGAACCGAGCGAGGCCGCGCTCTATCTCGGTCAGCGCACGCCGACGAAGATCGTGCTCACCCTGATCGGCGCGCCGAGCGCAGCCGAGAAGCTGGCGCAGCTGCAGGGCGCGCGCAGCATCGTCGATCCGGCGGGTGCGCTGCACGTCATCGACTTCGGCCGTCAGCGCACGGCCCTGATGCGCGGTCTGTTCCAGGCGGCGCGCGGCGGCGCCGACACGGGGGATGCGGCGACGCTGATCCGCGCGGCCGGCTTCGTTGCGGTGGAAGAGACGGCGGCGTGGCCGACGGCGTCGGGCGTCGTCTCGCTGTTCCGTGCGCGCGCGACCTAACGGCACTCTGCAAAACCCGGGCGGTGTGGCAAGCAGGCAATGGCGCGCGCGCGCGTCGCGCGCTAGCAAGCGTTACGCGCACGAACGATGCGCGCGCCGGGGAACTCGCTCAGTACCGATGCCGACCGGAACGCCTCCTGCCGCCGTCGACGTGTTCGTCGTGCACACCCAGATGGAATGGCAGATCGCGCGCCAGCTGGTGGATCTGCTGGTGGCGCACGGCTACACGGTCGGCGCTTCGAAGCACGTCGAGCGTCCCGGCGCCGTTGCGGTCGCTACATCGGCCGACGCGCGGGCGACGATCGTCATCTGGCCGCTCGATCATGGCCTTTGCGACATGCTGGAGATGGAAGCGCGCGCCGCCGCCCAGCGGGGCGCACTCGTGCAGATCTACGCCGGGCGCGTGCGGCCGAGCGAAACGTACGCCAGTTCCGAGCCGATCGATTTCACCGGCTGGGACTACACGCGCCCCGGCGCGAAATGGGAGGCCTTGCTGCATCGCCTGCGGCCGTTGTGCGGCCCGCCGCGCAGGCGCCCGGTGGATGTCATCGCACTGACGCAGAAAGTGGTGCTGGTCGGCGTGCTGGGAGTCACTGTGGCGGCGATCTTCGCTGCGCTCGGCCAGGTGGCGCGCGACGGAACGGAAGTCGCAGCCCCCGGTCCGCTGCTCACCGCGCCCGAGGCGCCGCCGATCGTGAGCGCGGAGGAAGCGCATGCGCCGGTGCACGTCGGCGCCGCCGTCGAGGAGGGCGGTCCCGGCGACTACAAGCGCGATCTCGGCGACATCGATCAGGGCATCGACGTCGCCAAACTGCCCCCGGCCGAAGCGCCGGTCGAGCAAGCGCCGGTCGCAGAGAAGCGCCCGCCACAAGGGCCCGAGCAGTAGGCGCCTACGCCGCGCGCGCTTCGCCCCAGTAGTTGTAGCCGGCAAACCGCGGCGTGCGCGGCAGGTACATTTCGTCCAGTGTCTCGATGCGGAAGCCGGCGTCGGCGACGATGCGGGGAATGTCGCGCGCAAGGTGACAGCCGCCGGCGATGCGCTTCCAGAACGGCTCGATCGCTGCTTGAGTCCTGGCGACTTTCGCGTCGGGCGCGCGTCCGTGTTCGCAGAACACCAGCTTGCCCCCGGGTTTCAGGAACGCCCGTGCGGCGGCGAGCGCGGACACGGGATCGGGGATCGTGCACAGCGTGTAGGTCACGAACAGCGTATCGATGCTGCCGGGCGCGAGCGACAGCGTCTCGGCGGTTTCGCCACGCACCTCGATGGGGAAGGGTGCGCCTGACGCCGCCTTCTGCGACAGCGCGCGCATGCCGGCTTCCGGCTCCACCGCAATCAGCCGCTTGATCTTCGCCGCATCGAGGAACGGCACGTTGCGCCCGGAGCCGAAGCCCAGCTCCAGCACCTCGCCCTCGACGCGCGCGGCGACCTTGGCGCGCTGCTTCTGGATCGGCCGCGTGCCGCATGCACAGTCGATCACATGCGGGAGGATGTAGCGCGAATAGAGGCCCATCACTCCTCGCGCGCGGCGGCGAGTTTGCGCTGGCGCAGCCAGTGCATGATGGCCCACGCGTGCGACTCATGGCGCATCTTGCGCAGCGCGTCGAGCGGCGCGATCCACAGCAGCTTGTGGTCGGGCTCGGTCGGCTCGCCGTCGTCGGCGGAGAGCTCGACCTCGTAGAACGTCGCGAGACTGTTGCGCGGCTCGCTGTTGTTGATCCAGAACTGTCCCGCGCGCCCAATGATGCGTTCGGGCCAGACCGTCAGGCCGGTTTCTTCCTGGAATTCGCGCATGAGCGCGGCGGCTTCGTCTTCGTCGGTTTCGATGCCGCCGCCGGGCAAATCGTAGTCGTACGGCGCCTGGCGGCCGATCCGCGCCACCGCGATGGCGCTCTCGCCGCGCGGGCAGACGCCATACACCGAGCAACGCTCGAGGTAAGTGAGGCCCGGCTGCGTCTGGCCGAACTGGAGCGCAAAGCGTGTCATCGCCTCAAAAACCTGTCACGAGACCCATGTCCCCGCAACATTGAACTCGATGAGTTCCTTCTTGGAGTTGCGTTTCCGGAGCGGCACGCACCTGACGTCGGCAAACCCCAGACGCCGCAGCATTTCGGCGTAGTACTTTTCGACCGACACCAGAACGCCGTAAAACGTCGAGTTTCCAACGATGTAGTTTACCTTGGCTCCAGGCGCCAGGACCGCCGTCAGCGATTGCAGATGGCGCCAGATGTCGTCGTGGTACTTCGCCACATATCTGCCGAGCAACGGCCCGTTCGCATTTCCCGAGAGCGCTATCCGCTCGACCGCCTCTTGGAGGACGGGATCGTCGTATGACGTCGCTTCTTTCTCCCAGGTCGTCAAACGGCTGGTGGCGATCCCCCAGGTTCCTCCAATCGCTGTCCAGTCGAGTTCGCCGGCGTCGCGACCATTCTGAAGGTAGCCAAGCCAGTACATGTAGGGACGCAGCTCCCGAATATAGGACATGCGATTGGCATAGGGAGGCGATGTGATGACCAGGTCGAAGGGGCCGTTCACGACGGTAGCAGCCTCTCGCGCGTCGCCGAGGATCACGGACGCGGTACCGGCGGGCTCGTCTTCGGCGGCCGTGACCACGAACGCCACGTCATCGAGGAACATGGCGTTCAGTTCGGCGTAGCCGACATCCGGCGTTTCCACCGGCGCCTTGAATGACATGGACTGGTGATTGAACGCTGCGTTCGACACGCGCATCAGCGTCCTGCAGAACGCAACAAGCAACAGTGTCTGCTCAGATGTCTCGCGCTCGCACGCCCCTTCGATCGCCGAGCGAAGACTGCAAAGGTAGGCGACGGTTTTCCGGGACCACCATCGGTCGATATTATGAATCGGCGGCGGAGCGCTGAAGCCGAGTTCCTCCGTCCGCAGCATTGCCGCCACCAGCCCGGCGACGGCTCTGGTGCGCAACAGCGATGCCTTCGAATACCGTGCCGTCTTGGCTTTGGCCAACCAGACAAGAAATGGATTTATGTCGGTGGTGGTTGCGCTGTGTCCGTGACAGCTGGCGCTAAGGGCCGTTGTCCCTGTGCCGCAAAAGGGATCGTAGACCCGCAGGGGCCTGGTGTGGGGCTGCAGCAGGTCTTCAACCACCTTCACGGAGTAGGCGGGCGTGAGGCGCAACCACCCGTGACGGCCTGACTTCAGATTGTGGGTGTGCGTGTAGTCAGCACGCCGGCCGAGCTGGCTTCGCAAGGCAATGCTCATGTCGTCTCCGCCGCAAGCAACGCCTTCAGCACGAGATCGATTTCTCGCTTTAGCCTTGCTCTGTTTCTCTGAAAGAAGGCCGCCAGATCGTAGCCGACGACGTCACGCATGAAATCGTAGGTCGATGTCATGCGGTCGTTCGCACCGACGGCGCCTGTCAGGATCGCCCAACGCGCTCCGCGATATCGCGCCACCAGGTCATGATCGATCTGCTGGGAAAAGACCGCCACACAAGGCAAATACGCGCGGGTGTACGCCGTCGCAGCATTGGCGAGATCGGCATTCTGACGCTTGGCGTCCTTGCTCTTGTACCCTTGTCGAACCTCGAAGACGATCCCCCGGAGCTCGTCTGCGATCGCGTCGGCGACATTCAACCGGCTCGCTGCGGCGCGCATCCAGGCTTCCACTGTGGCTCGCCTGCCGGCGTCTGCGATCTTCGATATCGGAATCCTGCCGTCGAGATATAGAGTCCTGTTGCCGCTCCCGTCCGGCCGCGGCGTCTCGTATGACCACACTACGTCGGTCGCATCGAGCGCCAGCGAGTCTCGCAAGACAAGCTGGAAGAGCGCCTGGCAGCCAATTCCGATTTGGCGGTACACGCTGGTCATCCCGCCAGCGGCCTTGTGCGCCGCATACATCAAGGGATTGTCCAGTCCGACCCACGAATAGAAGGGGTCGGACCGGTACAGGGTCTGAAACTGCTCCAGCGTGTATCCGCCCCGCCCTTGTCCCAGCCTGGGGCGATAGCTTGCGCACACCTCAAGCGGCTGGAGCATCGCCCGAAGGTATCGTTCGTCGTGGCTGTCGGCGGCCATGGTTGGCCTGAGCCTCTCGCAGGATTCGGCGCAGACGCTACTATTGGCGCGCGCAGAACACAACGAGAACCCTACGGCTCGCTGCCGGGCGCCAGCGTCACTTCGAGGCGGTCGAACTCGGGGCGCATGAGAATCTGGCAGGAGAGGCGCGAGGCGCCGGTGACTTCGAACGCCTCGTCGAGGCGTTCGATCTCTTCGTCGGTCGGCGCGACGAGCTTTCCGATCCAGCTTTCGGCGACGTAGACGTGGCAGGTGGCGCAGGCGCACGCGCCGCCGCACTCGGCCTTGATCGGCAGGCCGTGGTCGCGGATCACTTCCATCACGCGCCAGCCGTCGAGCGCGGCCAGTTCGTGGCGCGTCCCGGCGCGGTCGATGACGATCAGCGTGCGTTCGTCCATCCAGCGACCATCTCAGGGCGCTGAGCGCGCGTCGAGCGCGTCGAGCGCCTCGCCCAGCGCCGCGCGCACGCGGGTCAGGGCGCCCGCGACCATGTCGCCCTCCACGGCGCCGGCGCGGCCGAGCGCCTCGCACTCCTCGCACGCGTCGGCGAGCCGCCAGAGACCCAGGCCCTTGGCGGAGCCTTTGGCGGTGTGCGCGGCGTCGGCCCAAGTGGCGGTCGGCGCATCGGGGATCAGGAGGCGCGACCAGAGCTGCGCCTGCACGCGGAAGATGGCGACGATCTCGGCCTGCAGCGAGGCGTCGTTGCCGGTCATCATGGCGAAGTGGGCGCGGTCGAAGGTCTCGGTCATGGCGGGTCACATGCCCCGTCGAGGCTTTCCGAACCGTTCACCCGGCGCCGAAAGCGAACGCCTTCTGCCCGAACATCGGCCCGTGGAAGTACGCCACCGCGCCGAACACGATCAGCGCCACGAGCATGCGCGGCAGGGTTTCACCGATGGCGAAGCGGTTGCGGCCCTGCGCAATGGCGGCGAACGGGACATTGGAGGTGACGGCGCGGAACGCTTCCCAATGCTCGGGATCGCGCGCCTTGGACTTGCGGTCGATGGAGCGCGTGCCGAGCAGCGCCATGGCGCCAAGACCGCCGAACAGCATGAGCGATGTGGCCTCCGGATTGGCGAAGATGTGGCCTGCGCCCCAGAGCGCCACGCCCCACAGGAAGGGATGGCGGGTGACGCGGAGGATGCCCTTGGCCGGATCGGGTTTCTTCAGCGCGCCTTCAAAGCCCGCGGTGGTAGGCCCCGGCGTCAGCAAGCCGGTGACGGCCAGCAGAAATCCGGCCAGCACGAGCGTCGCGGTGACGTGCCGTCCCCAGTCCGGCGCCGACCAGAGCACGGCGTTCGCCGGATCGGCGCGCGCGGCGCCGTAGCTGAACAGCACCCACACCAGCACGCCGACCGACGACAGCGCAAAGAGGCCGCGATAGGGGCCTTCGCCCATGCCCTTCACCAGCGCGCCCCGGAGCGGGGTGGCGGATACGCCCACATGCAGCAGGATGAAGGCCCCCAGGGCCAGCGCGAACATGGTCATCGACGCCTCCGAAGCCGCACGGTGCGGCGCGCCGTCACGGAGCGCAAGCGCGCGCATTGGCGCGCCGGGCGGCGCGCGATAGATCAGGCGCTGAATGATGACATTGTGCACGACACGCGCCGCTTCCCACCCTCCCCCTTGCGGGCAGGGCTATCGCATTTGGGCGAGGGCATCGAGGAGGTACTGCTCTTCCCAGGCGCAGCGTTTGAGGCGCCGGCGCCTGGAGGTTTTGGGATCGTCGATGGCGTT
>Ga0187894_10005374_pt1 | contig 13121 bp, 5 predicted proteins | sample GBC1701081metaG_FD_136650 | JGI IMG/M metagenome (GOLD analysis project Ga0187894, IMG submission 136650) | White microbial mat communities from a lava cave in the Kipuka Kanohina Cave System on the Island of Hawaii, USA - GBC170108-1 metaG ... | reverse complement strand
TCCGTTCTCGGCAGGTTGGAGCTTGTGGAGTTGTCTTCGATGGAACTTCAACGGGATCACGAGAAGCATCCTCTCGTGATCCGGCTTCGTGTGTCCTCCGACGATGGCGTTCGCCAAGACCCAGGAGTCCACACAGTGCGCCGAAAAATTCTCCGCCATCTTGTTCTTCGACTTCTTCAAGCCGAGAGCATCGCGAATCTGCTTCGTTTCCCAGCCTCGGCGTGTCTCGACGGGGGCGATCCGCCCCAGCTCGTCGTAGAACCATCTCTTTCCAGCCTCCAGAGGCGAGAACAGTGTGTCCCAGCGCCTCTGCCCCTTCGTCTTGGCCTTGATGTCCTCGACGACGAAACGCGAGATCGGGAAGATCCGCGATAACCAGCGACACATCCGCAGTTTCCACTGCCAGCGAGCCTTCGTCGAAGGGGGCAACCCCTGACGAGATCTGTTTGAGCGCGGCGAACGACAGGGGGTTCCCCTGAACCTTCGTGCCTTCCGCATGCTCTTCCTGAGTTCGACGCGCTCCTTGACCCAGGTGACAGCGTCAGCTTGGAGGTTGAGGTAAGTATGGTGGGTCGACTTGACCGTGTAGCCCTCCTTCTTGCTCCCCGGATCGATGCCCACGACGACGGGCTGGAGATTGCGGGCCGACGGCTCCACGTTCAGGCGAACGCAGAAGATCCCCTTCTTCCAGAAGGGTGTGGCCTTCCCGGAAGCGATCATCTGCCGCGCTCGCTTCTCAGAGCACGGCATCAGGGGTTTCTGGTCTTTGGTGATGACAGGTACCATGTTCTTGGAAGATCCCCGTAAGGGGCTCGTCTGTACTTCCCTTCGCCGCTGACCGACCAAGGGAGAGAGGACTAGGGAGGCATCCTCGGTGTCGTACGCCCTGCCACGGGCAGTCGGTTCAGCTCGGACTCAAGGTCCACAGGCTAGTCAACCGTTTGGTCTCGTCGGATCTGGTTGGCGTCCTTCTCCTTCAAGCCTCCGGACGGAGGTGGTTGACGCGTCACGGTCTCCAGGTAGTCGTGCAGGGCCACGCGCGTACGCGAACCCAACTTGTCCTCCGGGTAGTGCGTCGCATCTCCACACAGGTGATACGCCGCGAGACTGTGCGAGAAGACCGTGAGGCGGCCGCTCGCGTCCCGAGATGCCGGCAGCTTCCCTCGGAGGATCGCGCCGCGGAGACCTCCAGCGGTCATCCCGATCAGCTTGGCTGCCTGGCTCACCGTGAAGGAGCGAGGCAGCTTCTCGTCGCCTGCGAGGATCATGGCTTGGTGCGTCGCCTCCTCTCGTCCATGCGCGGAATATCGAGCGGGCCCTGCGCAACCGTCCTTCTACGCGAAAGAACACCGTCCGCGACGGGGCAGGAGGCCGAAAAACGGGCCTCTCGGCGAGAATTTACGCTGGTTCGGGGAGATCTCTCCGGGAAGATCTCGCGATCTGCCTCCGCGAGAGCGAGGTCACGGCGCCGTGACCGTGGTCCAGGTTCAGGACCCTGGCCAGGGCGCGCACGGTCGCGAGCGGTCGGCCCTTGCTCACGCGCACGTACGGGATGCCGCACGCCTTGGCCTGTCGACAGAGGGTAGCGTCGGCGACGTGGTTGTTGAAGCCCGTCGCCATGAGCACGAAGTCGTAGGCGCTCGGCGTCACCGCGGAGAGGATGGCCCGCATGCGCTTCGGATTGCCACCGTCGCGCACGGTGACCGAGCACCGCAGATCCTTCTCCAGACGCTCACGCAGCAGCTCGTCCTCGCGGTTGCCGACGAACAGGATGCGCTTGCCCTCGGTGACCTCGCGCACCCTCTCCAAGAGAGCCTCGGCAGGGTCGACGATCTTCCGTCGGGGGGCGACGTCGACAGCCTCGTCCGAGGCCGACAGCGGCGGGAGTTCGATCCTCGACACGTCCTGCTGCTCACGGAGAATGGCCTGCAGACGACGCAGGCGGCTCCGCGTGTTCCTGTCGGCGTCCGCGAAATCCTCGCTCGTCAGGCCCAGGACATCCTCCCTCGCCTGTGAGACGAGCTTGGCGATCTGCGGATTGGTGAACACCTGGAACGCCATGTGCAGCCACTCAAGGAGCGTCTCCTGCGGCCAGCCGCTCGACGGCGTCCTCTGCATGACCTCCCTCTGCAGCCGGGCACGCTCGTTGATGACGGGGTCACGACCGAGGACCTCCGCCCACGGCCGCGGCGGCTTGAAGCCGTCGGACAGCACGGACCTGAGCGTGGCGTTGTGCGTCTCTCCGATCATGCGCGAGGCCCATCGGAGGGCTCCCATGGCCAACCCCCACGTGTGTCGGTCCGTGGTCACCTTTCGCGTCCATCGCAGCAGGTGCGCGGCCCGGATGAGCTGGTCGACACCTCGGACGATGCGCGTGCGATTGGTCCATCTCTCGCGCTCGTCGGCGCTCATGGAAACGGGCCCGACGAGGATCTCGATCTTGGCGACCGCCTCGACGAGTACGGCCCCAGGATCCGGGGAGGCGGGGACGAGCGACGCCGAGTCACACCAGCCGTACTCATCGCGCCCGGGCTGCGCCGCGACCATCTCGATCTCCTGCTCGATGATCTGTGCAGCATCTGACCACGACCTCGCCATCTTTCGAGACACCAGGCCGTCGAGCCCCTGCGTCGGCGTCGTGTAGACCTGCAGGGCACGGACGGAACCTGGCCAGAACTGCTTGCAGAGGACGGTGAGGCGCAAGGCGATCTTGTGGACCGCCTCTTCGATCTCGGGACGAGACAGCAGCTTCTCCTGCACGGCGCGGGCGCGGAAGATCCATGCGCCGATGTGCAGTCGCTGGTCCGACGTGGTCATGAGCGCCAGGTCGCCCCTCTCGTCCTCGATCTCGCGAGCGATCTCCCGCACGATCTCCAGCCCCTCGGCGGGAGTCATCACGATTTCGGGCTCGTTCTCCTCCTGGAGAGTCGTGGACTCAGGGCGAGAGATCTCGGGAACCGTCTCTTCTGGTTCTGGAGCCGCGACCGGAACAAGGTCCATCAACTCCACAGGCTCTGCGTGATCGGGGACGACCAGATCGACGTCCTCCGTCTGCACGGGCTGCGGCTCCACGATCTCGGCCTCATGCGACGCAGGCCCGAGAGGAACGCTGGTGGTTTCCGCGAGCGCTCGACTGAGCAAGGATATGGATGCCGCGGATGGGAACATCCGGCGCACGACGTCGCGCAAGGATCCTGTCTTGTCCATGCCACGGCCGTTCCAGACTTCACCGTCGGTGACGACGAGGCACTCTGTCCAAAGGTTCTCCCGGAACACGACTCGGTAGCCGAGTCGCTCTAGCATGTCTTTCACGTGGTCGGTGTTCATCTCGCTCCTCGTCTTCAAGTCTCGGCTGGCATCTCGTCGCGCAGACAAACCGGCGCGACGAATGGCATCGTCTATCAAGATTCCGATCTCGGCTCGGGTCCTCCTGTCCTCCGCTTTCCTGTGCCTTGAGGCCAGGAAGGCGTCGACGTCGCGTCTCCGCAGGCCGCAGGAGGTCATCGCCAAGCGTCTTTCGTCGCCGAGGCTGCCGGAGGCGACCTGGGGCCTCCGTTGCTCCTGGACAGTTCGCCGCGCCGGATCATCTCGTCGAGGAAGACGAGGACGTCCGCCTCCCTGATCGCGTGTATCCGGAGCGGGGCGATCCCTAACGGGTTGCGGACCAGCTCGGACCGAAGGCCGTCCCCGTGCTTGAGCCCTGCACAGGGCCCGTGCCTCCTTCGTGAGTCGGCCGTCAGCGAGCAACCGTCTGCTCCTGGCCTCGCGCGCGAGGACTGTGAGAAACCTCAATAAAGTCGGCCACCGACTCCTCGGTCCGCCTTGTACGCCCGAGCAGTCGACCTTACACGATCCTGGCCGCCGCAGGAAGGCCGAGCCGTGTCCAGGCCGGACCCCACGAAGAATGACGGGCAGGGCGGCATGACCCTGTCCGGGGCTTCCTGCGAAGGCTGGCTGGCCGTCAGGACGTCAGGACGCGATCAGGGCTTCCAGCGCCCTCTTCCTCGTCCGTGAGGGCGAGAAGCCTCTCCCTTTAGGGAGAGGCGGTTCACTGGCCGCTCTCCTGAGTTGTCCAGTTTACGCCGAAGTTGAAAGTCTGTCCGCCAGAGCCTGTTCCCGTCAGGCGCAGCAGGATGTTGTCGCCGCTCACCGCCAGGGAAGTCGTGAAGGTGATGGTGCCGTTCGTCACCACGGAATCCACGAGCGCCGTGAGGAGCGTGACCGTTCCTCCGCTCCTGTATGCTGTCTGCGTGAGCTTGTGGGTTCGTATGTTGGTGTCCGTGGACGGTTCGACCCCGGTCACGTAAAGATCGATCATCAGCTGTCGACCGTTCGTCGACAGCGTTCCGATTGTGAGGATGTCTGTCGTGCTCGGCGAGCTGGGGATGGTGGCCTGTACACGCGCGGTCTTGTGCCGCCAGTACATCGCGGTGGACCCTGAGTGAGTCTGGAGTCGGACGTCACCACTGCTGTCGATGTTGACCCCACCGCCAGCGAAGAGCGTGACGCCGCCTCCCGTGCCAGAAGTCGAGGCACCACACTGGACCTCGAAGGCGCCGCCAGTTCCCGTCCCAGCGGCATCTCCTCCCGCGAAAGTGAATCCGCCGGCCGCCGACGCTCCGTTCGATCCCCCGCAGGCCATGGCCACGCCGCCGCCCGTGCCCGACGTCGATCCGCCGGATCCGAGGGAGACGGCGAAGTCGCCACCGCTGCCGGTCGTGCCCCCGGCTCCGGTGATAATGGAGACGTCACCTCCCTCGGCCGTTCCCGTCGAGTCTCCGGCGTCGAACGTGATGTCACCCGCGGCCCTGTCCGTGCCCGTCGCGTTCGAGGTCGCGAAGGAGATAGTCCCGGTGTTCCCGTCCGACGTCGTGCCGGTCGTGAACGTCATCCCGCCGGACGCGTTCCCGGCCCCCGCCCCGTTCCCGGTCGTGACCGAGAACGCTCCTCCCGCTCCAGACGTCGTGACGGTCCCCGTGGTGATGGCGACGAGACCACCAGCGCCCGTGGCCGCGTCGCCGCCGTCGATGTTGATCGCCCCGCCGGCGCCGGAGGTCGAGCCACCTCCCGCACCGTTGATCTGGACGCCTCCTCCCACGCCGGTCGTCCCGGTGTTCCCGCCCGAAAGCGTGGCGAGCCCGCCCGTGCCCGACGTGTTCGCCGAGCCGCCGATGACCGTGACCGCCCCGCCGTTGGAGCCTCCGCCCTGGGCATTGCCGCCGCTCAAGCGGCCTGTGCCTCCCACGCCGCTCGTCGATCCCCCGCTGCCGCCCGACAGGTTGCAGGAGCCGCCCGTGCCGGTCGTGCCGCCTGTGCCCGCGGTGATCGTGACGATGCCGCCCGTCACGGCGCCGGCGCTCGCTCCCGCGTTGAAGGTCAGTGCTCCCGCGGTGCCCGTGCCGGTGGCCACCCCTGCATCGATGAGGACGCTGCCGCCCGTGGTGGACGTTCCTGTCCCCGCCCCGGCGTTGATGTCGATGTTCCCGGCGCGAGCGGTGGCCGCATTCTTGGCACAGGTCCCGCCGTTGAGCACCACGTCGCCGCCGTTGGAGACACTCGTCGCCGTGCTCGTCTGGTTGCCTCCCGTGAGCGTGACGGAGCCGCCGGGCGACGTCGTGGTGCCGGCGTTGTTCCCACCGATCAAGGAGATGCTCCCCGCGGTCACGGACCCTTGGCCAGACGCGTTCTGGCTGCCGGCCGTCACCGTGATATCGCCGGGGTTGTTCCCGGTGGCCGCAGTGGTGCTCCCCGCCGTGACGATGATGTTCCCGGCATTAGCTCCCGTCGCGCCGAGGCCCGTCGTGAGGATCGAGATGTCTCCCGTACCGGTGTCGGTGCCGCCCGTGCCGTTGCGGTCCGTGGAGATGAGGATCGCACCGGTGGTCCCGGCCGTGTTCGGAGTCACCTGTCCGCCCGAGCGGATCTCGATGTCACCGCCCGGATTCGCGTCTCCCTGCCCGCCCTGGAGGATCACGTTGCCGCCGCGGCGATTGCTCCCGGTATTGACGGCGTGCCCGCCCCTGACCGTGACCCCGCCGGGCGACGTCGAGCTCGCCCCGACGACGTCCATCCCATGGATGAGGACGGAGTCATCTTGGCCGATGAATCCCGCGACGGAGCAATCCCCAGCGAAGATCGATACTGTCGAGATCCCTCCTCCGCTGGAGTTCTGCTCGCCGCTGGCGATGACGATGTTCCCTGGACGTCCTGGTGATCCGTGCGTGCCAGCGAGTTCTCCGCCAAGGATGTACACATCGCCCGCGCGAGCGCTCCCGCTGGCACCGTCCTGCATCCCTCCCTGGATCAGGATGTCTCCGCCGTCTTGGTCATTTGAACCGGTAGAGCGTCCCCCGACGAGGAACACCCTCTGGCCTCCTCGAATTCCTCCCTCCTGGCCCACTTGACCGATCCCGTAGCGTCTGCCGAACACGTTGTAGATCGCTCGGATCTCCGCGAGGGTCAGGATCCGGTCGAACAGCATGACGACCCCGACGTGGCCGTCGAAGGTGCGGGCGAAGTCGGTGCGGTTGCCGATCAGCAGGGAGTTGCCGGCGTCGCTCACCGCGGTGCCCACGGGAGCCGTGTTCTCCGTGTTGGTGATCTCCTCCCCGTTGACGTACATCGTCGGGTTGTTGGTCGTGTTGCCGTCGTCGTAGGAGACCGCGACGCAGTTCCAGTTCCCTAGCCTGACGGGCCTGATCGATCCGGCGATGGGATCGGTGATGTTGTCCGAGGTCCACGTTCCCCCGGCACTGCCGTCGAAGTTCCTCTGGAAGCGGATCTGCTGGCCACCAGTCAGATCGCTGATAGTCGCCAGGAACCATCCCTCGTCCGCCGAGTCTGTCGTGTCGGCGATCCGTCCCTCGCTGTTGTTGCCGTCCGAGCGTGGCTGAATGAAGGCGATCAGCGTGCCGCCCCCGGAGAAGATGTTGTCGATGGCGGCGCTCTTGGTGAACGTGATCCTCTCGTCGGTGAAGGCCCCGATCCTGCCCTGGGAGTAGACGGGGTTCGTCGTGTACGTCGTCGTGATGCGGGCACGGACGTAGTAGAGAGGAACGCTCCCGCCCTGCCGAGACAGTGCCCAGTTGGTCGGCAGCGTCCACGAGACGACCTGGCCCGTGCTCGGGCCAGCGGTGAAGTTCGACGTCCCGTCCGACAAGCCACTCAAGGCCGTCCAAGCCGCCCCGGACCAGTACTCCCACGCGACGACGCCCCCTACGCCGGCCGTTCCGCTGGCGTTTGAGACCGTCATCGACGTGAACGTGTCTGGCCAGCCGAACATCGCCGCGTCGTTCACCGCCTCGCTGCCTGGGAAGGGGGGCCAGTCGGCCGTGCCGGAGTCCAGGAAGTCCTCGGACTCGTCGGTGAAGCTGCCGGCGCTGTCGTCGTAGACCCAGACCTGCGCGCCCCAGAACAGGAAGTTGCCGTTGTCGAGCAGGACGTTCGTCGCCGTCCCGCTCGTCCCGTTGCCCATCAAATCAGTGACGGTCGTGCCGGATCCCGAGTACGAGTTGCGATCCGATGCGTCGACGTAGAACGTGGCATTCTCGTAGATGCTGCCCGCCGTGCCCGCCACGGCGGCCGTCGCTCCTCCCAGATCGGTCCACGTCGTGTTGGCGTCCGCCGCGCCCGTGTTCACCTTGACGGTCGAGCTCGTGCCGTTGTGGCGGACGTAGACGTCGCCAGGATTCCCGGACACGGTCCCGTTCGGGTCCCGCGTGCCGACGAAGAGCCGGATGTCTTCCGCGTTGGTTCCCTGCGACGTGATCTGGAGGATGGGCGTCGTGTCGTTGTCGCCGGTGTTGTTCCGGATGTTGACGATGCCCTTGGCACCTGCCCCGTCAGGGACGCCTGGATGGAGGATGACGCTGCCGGCCGCTGCTCCCGATGCGGCCGCCGCGTCGCCGCCCTCCAGCTCGAGGGTTCCGCCCGCAGCCCCCGTGGAGTCGTCGCCTGTGATGGCGTCCCCGGACGTGACGATCAGGTCCTGGTTGAGCGTTCTCTGCGGGGTCCTCGCCATTTGCGCGTGTTCCTGCCTGAAGACGCGCCATAGAAGGATCACTGCCCGGACACGGGCGCTCTCCCATCGCCCGGCTTAGTCCCTCGCGACTTGTGAGGACCCCCCGTAAACCTGTCGAGGACGCGGAATTCGGGTCTTTTGCCAGAGAAGCGCCGAGAGCGGGGCACCCCTCGTGTAAGATCGACAGCCGAGCCGTACGGAGGGCGAGCAGTCATCCATGAACCCGAAGCACGCGATCATCGTCGTCCTCTCCACCGCAGGGTGCGCAGGAGACTTCAGCCCGATCCTCGGATCGGACTCGGAGGGCATGGACTCGGAGTCGTCTAGCAGCGAGGGCAGCGACTCGGTCGAGACCTCTGGAGAATCAGGCACCGCGAGCGAGGACGGCTCGTCTACCTCGGGCTCGTCCTCGGACGAGTCGAGCGACGGATCGACCGGCGGCGAGCCCGAGATCCTCGGCCCCGGCGATCCCTGCGATCCGCTCGACGAGGTCGCGGGCATCTCCGTCTGCACGCTCGGCTACTCCTGCTACTTGAAGGCCGAGACCGAGTACGCGTGCCTCCCCGTGGTCGACGTCGGTGACGACGGGACCGAGATCGGCGACCAGTGCGTCTGGGGCGGCGAGGGCACGACCTCGTGCACGCACAGCGCCTGCATCATCGACTTCAATGCGATGGACGATGGCCAGAACCCCATCGTCCACACGCAGGCGTGGATCGAGTTCTGCGGCGAGGGCGACGTGTCCTGCTGCACCGACTGGTGCGACACGGCAGACCCAGACGCGTACCCCTGCGCAGAGGGCTGGACCTGCTACCCGTACGGGATGCAGTGGCCGCAGATGGGCATCACCTACGGCGGCTGCGTGCCGCTGGCGGAGGGCTGAGCGATGCGCCCCGCGCTTCTCATGACAGCGTTGGTGGGCTGTGCTTCCAGATTCAACCCTGACTTGTCGGGGGTGGCGGAGACGGGGGGCAGCGAAAATGGTTCGGACACCGATTCCACGTCGGACGACTCCACGTCGGACGAGTCCGCGTCGGACACGACCGGAACCTCCTCCTCGGACGAGTCCACGTCGGACACGATCGGAACCTCCTCCTCGACGTCAGACTCCACCGACACGAGCACGGGAACAGACACCGGAGGGGGCGGGAAGGGTCTAGGCGATCTGTGTCACCCGCTTCTCGACGAGTGCGAGACCGACCTGACCTGCGACGGTCCCGTGTTCGACAACGGGTCCCAGGAGTACCGATACACGTGTGTGCTGTTCACCGGCATGGACGAGGGCGACCTGGGGGACAGGTGTGACGAGCCTCCTCAGGCATTCCACTCCAACTGCACGCAAGGCTTCGCGTGCTTGGTCAACGAAAACTTCCCCGGAGGTCAGTGCGCGGATCCGAGTTGTTGCTCCCCCTACTGCTGGACGGACATGGACTGTCCGTTCGACGGTATCTGCAACTACGGCGTATGGGACGCGATCTCCGGAGATTTCGCGCCGAACCTCACCGAGTACGGGCAGTGGGGCATGTGCACAGTCGCGTGAACACGCCTACAGGATCGCCTGGAAGTGGACGATGACCGGGAAGGCAGCCGGTGGCGGAAAGATGTCCACGGTCCACGCCGCCGCGGTGACGCTGCCCGTGACGATGAACGCCGTCATGGCCGCGGCCGGGAAATCACCTGGTGCCATGGCCTCCAGCGTCACCTGGAACATCCGAGGTGGCGCGGCAAACGGTGAGTAGGCTGCCAGAGGACCCACGCCCCACGTGAACGCTGTGGGTCCGGGCGCCGGGATGACGACGGCACCGAACTTCATGCCGGCAGAGTCGGCATCGAGGCGAGAAGCCAGGACGATCTCGCCGTCGACCCCGGGAGCGATCCCCGTACCGGCTGCGAGGGTGACGTCGCCACCGTCTCCACCTGCGAACGTCGCCGATCCTGCGGCGATGGCGACGTCGCCACCGTCTCCGCCTGCACCACCGCCGCTCCCTGCCGCCACGTTGAAGCTGCCGCCGGCACCCACTCCGTCGCCGTCTCCGCACGCGAAGCTGATGGCTCCGCCGGTGCCACCACCCCCGACTCCCCCGTCACCTGCGGCCATCGCGACGTCGCCGCCGCTCCCTCCGCCGGTTCCGCCGTCTCCGCAGGCGACCAGGAAGTTGCCGCCCTCACCCGTGCCCGAGCCGTCGCCGAGAGAGACGCTGAAGTCGCCGCCAGCCCCGACTCCAGCCCCGGTGCCCGCGCCCGTGGTGAACGTGACGTCGCCGCCAGAGGCGCCGAGACCTCCGCCCATGCCCGTGGCGACGTCGAAGTCTCCGCCGTTTCCGGTTCCTCCGCCACCACCAGTGGCGAGCTGGATGGAACCGCCGACGCCGCTGGTGCCACCGCCCATGCCCGTGGCGACCTCGAAGTCACCGCCCGCGCCCCCGATCACGCCCTCGCCCGTGGCACATGAGAATCCGCCGCCAGCTGCCGATCCACCTCCGCCCGCGTTGCCGAGCGAGATAGCGAAGCCGCCTCCGGCTCCCCCCGCCGCGTTGGGTGTCGAGACGTTGAAGGCTCCCGTGGTGGCACCGGCTCCCGTCGTCACGCTCACGTCGCCGCCGGCTCCGGTCGAGCTGCTGCCGGCGATAACCGTGATCGATCCTCCCCCGCCTCCGCCGTCGCCGTTGCCGGATCCGATGGACGTCGTTCCTCCGGCGTCTCCGGTCCCAGCACCGGCATTTCCACCGCCGAAGCGCGCGAGGCCTCCAGCGAGCGCAGTGGCGGGGCCCAGCTGCAGCCGACCGCCGAGGTTCAGGCCATCGGGAGCAGCGATGGCCTCGATGTCTCCGCCCGTGACCACGGTGGCCACGGCGCTGCCGGCCAGGATCCTGATCGGCCCGATCAGTCCTCCCGAGACACCGCCGAGACCCGACCTGAGCTCGATCTGTCCGGCATCTCCGCCAGTCGCCCCTGCCGCTCCGTCCCCGGAGGACACGAAGACGTCGCCACCTCTGCCTCCCGTTCCCGCCCCGGACGGACCGCCGTTCGCGGCGGAGAGGACGAGGTCGCCACCGGCTCCTCCGGTACCGGACAGAGCCGATCCACCGCCTCCGCTGGACACGCTGAAGTCACCGCCGCCGCCCCCTGTCCCGAAGCCGAACGTCGCGGCTCCGCCACCTCCACCGGCGAAGCTGAGATCTCCACCGGCCCCGCCGTCCTGTCCCCCGGTGTTCGTGCCACCGGGGCCGGCGACCACCTGGAACGATCCGCCCATCCCGCCCGGGTTCGCGATGGCGTCGGTGGCCCCGCCAGCACCGCACGTGACCTGGAAGTCTCCGCCGATTCCACCAGCATTCCCCGTCCCGGCCTCCGAGGAGCCGAACCCGAGGACGAAGAAGATGTCCGTCCCGTCCGACGCGGAGTTCGGCGCGGCAGCATCGGACGACACTCCCGTCGAGGTCGAGGAGAACACAATCCCGTTCGCGCCGGTCGCGTTGCCCGCCGCGAGCACCTGGTCGAGCGTCGGGATGCCGCCCACGCCCCCGCCGCCGGTCACGGCGTCGATGATGTCCGCGCGCGTGACGACGCTCGAGAAGTAGAAGTCGATGCCGCGGGGCGTGGTGCCCGTCTGCGTGAAGATCCCGGTGAATGGGCGCAGGTTCGTGGTCAGGTCGGGGAGGAGGAGCGAAGCCGGCTCCGTGTGGGTCGCCTCGACGGTGATCCCGTCGGCGGCCAGCATCGTGAATGTCACGTCGCCCGTGGAGGCGCTGGCATCGAGCTGGATGTAGTGGACGAGAGCGTCGGTCGGCGCCGCGAAGACCGGGACCATCGCGCCGCCGGATCCGCGAGCCACGAACTGCCACGTGAACCCTGCGAGGTCTTGGCGGATGCCGAAGTAGCGCCGCGAGACTGGATCGTTCGCCGCGAGCTGGATGCTGGGCGTGACCAGCGACGGATCGTCCGTGAAGCCCACGAACAGGCGCTGGTCAGTCTGCGCCGGGGACGTGACCTGGAACTTGAAGATCGCCTTGAATCGCTGGTCGCGGCGGATGAACCGCTCATCGCAGGAGATCCACGCCTCGCTGCCTGCCGCTGCACCGACGGCCAGGTTCTGGAACGGGCCGTCGACGTCCGCGCCGAACACGACGGACGCGGGCGGAGGACCGGGCGAGACCGCGGTGTTGATCGAGCTGCCGTAGACGCCGTACGACTGTGGACCTCCGCCCGCGTCCCCGGGCCCGAGGAACCCGTAGCCCGCGAGGAGGAGGCCGTCGAGGAAGTCGAGCCCGCCTCCGACGGCCGTCGAGAGGTTCAGGTCACCGAGTGCGTTCGTGAAGACGAGCTCGCCGCTGTTGTTGACCCAGAGGCCACCGTCGTTGCCGGCGGGAGCGAACGGGATGACGAGCTGTCCGTTGAGGAGAAGGCCCGTGGGGTCGATCAGGCCGTCAACGGTGAGCTTGCCCGTGACGTGGGCGTCCCCGTTGATCTCGACGGTCCCGACGACGCCTCCGCCCGCCGCACCCGGAGTCAGGACGATGTCCCCGCCATCTCCTCCGACTCCGGCCCCGCCAGCTCCCGCGGTCAGGGTGACGTCGCCTCCGTCTCCGGTCCCGAATCCGCTGCCGGCGGCGACCTGGAAGGACCCTCCCGTCGCGTTGCCTCCCGTGGCATCGCCCGCGGCGAACTGGACATCGCCCGGCGTGCCGGACGTCGGACCACCGTCGCCGGCGGCGACCTGGAAGGACCCTCCCATGCCGCTGCCCATCCCGTCGCCCATCGCGATCGAGAAGGACCCTCCCACGCCGTTCGTCGCCCCGCCGTCGCCCAGCTGGACCTGGAAGGATCCGCCGGCTCCCGTCCCCGCGCCGCTCGCGAGGAGCACCTGGAGATCGCCTCCGGACCCGTTGCCGGCGGGATCCGGTACTCCCGACTGGAGGTTGATCGCGCCGCCGGATCCGAGGCCTCCCGTCGAGCTTCCGCCGAGGAGGTCGAGATCGGTGCCTGAGCCGGCGACGTTGTCGTCGCCCTGGATCGGGATGCCGCCGGTCTCGTTCCCGAAGCCGAGGACCGACGTGAGATTCTGATTTCCTCCTCCGCCGATCCCCGCGAAGAGATCGGC
>Ga0187894_10005373_pt1 | contig 13125 bp, 13 predicted proteins | sample GBC1701081metaG_FD_136650 | JGI IMG/M metagenome (GOLD analysis project Ga0187894, IMG submission 136650) | White microbial mat communities from a lava cave in the Kipuka Kanohina Cave System on the Island of Hawaii, USA - GBC170108-1 metaG ... | reverse complement strand
AGCCTTGAAGTCGCGGTAGTCGATGAACGCCTTCAGCCCCGCCTGCTCGATGCGTTTCAGCAACTCGCCACGGACCCACTCCTTGTCCTTGCTGGAGTAGGAGACGTCAAGACGTGAGTCTGGAGCCGTTCTGCTCAGCCTGGTTCCATCGTCACGTTAGTCATCTCAGTCCCATCGAGTTTGCTCATCTTCAGCGACAACGCTTCTTTTGTGGCGGTGAGTTGGATAAATGTCGCATGACGCGGTTGCGGTCCACGATCTGAAACTAGTTGGTCGTTGGTGAGGCGAGATGGAAGGTTCCGGCGCCGTCGGCAATGATTTGCATCTGAAAATGACCGGTCCAGTGGTTATCCCGGGCCGCGACCGCACTGGCTTTCATCACCTCGACAGATTCTTGGCCGTTATTGCCCGAGGCAATAGAGGGCGCGGTTGGAGCGCAACAGCAGGCGCGAGCCGGAAATGGCCGGAGTGGAATTGAAGACGCCGCGGTTCGATTCCAGCGTGTTCTCACCGAGCTTTTCAAACTTCGGGTTCGCGGCGATGATCACCGTTCGTCCGCCACGCGATGTGTAGAAGATCCTTCCATCAGCCAGCACAGGCGAGGCGTAGATTTGGCCAGGCGAAGGTTCGAGGCGCTCTTCATACACGACCTCGCCAGTCTTCGCGTTCAGGCAATAGACGATGCCAAGATTTTCATGCGCGAAATAGAGATGACCGTCATGCAGAATCGGCGACGGAACGTTGGAACCTTTGCCCGTCTTCCAGATCAGGTGGCTGGCGGTGACATCGCCTCGTCCGCCGGCGCGAATGGCCAGCGCGCCGTTTGGGGTCCGTCCGCCGATGACATACACAATGCCATTCTCCGCGACCGGTGTCGGGCACATGTACCAAGGAATGCCGGTCTTCACGTTCCAGAGCGCGTCGCCGCTTTCGGGATCGAAGCCATGCACACGACCGTTCCTGGCGATGACGACTTCGGTCTTTCCATCGGGCGCGACGACAAACGCCGGTGCGTGCCAGGATTCGGGCACGCCGCCCGCGCGCCAGACTTCCTTGCCGGTCTTTTTATCGAGGGCTACGAGCGAATCGCTCTCGGTGCTGGCGTTGACGAGGACATAAGCCTTGTAAAGCACGGGCGAGGCGGCGGAACCCCAGCCATTGAGTTTGTCTCCGACCTTGGTTTGCCAAAGTTGCTTGCCACTATGGTCGAAGGCGAAGACGCCGGACTTGCCGAAGAACGCGTAGATGCGCTCGGTGTCAGCGACGGGCGTGCTGGAGGCGTAACCATGGTTCTCCCGAATCTTATCCTGCTCCGGCATCTCGGCGGGCACGGGTGTGTTCCAGAGCATCTTTCCGTCCGCCAAATTCAGCGCCACCAGATGGCGCCTGAGCGCGGTCATCTCGCCCGGTTCGCGCGAAGAGGCGGCGAAGCCGGTGAAGCAGGTGAGGAAGATCCGATCACCGATAACGATGGGACTGGATGCGCCGGGGCCGGGCAGCGCCGCTTTCCAGACGACGTTCGAGCTGTCACTCCAGTGAAGTGGAGCGCCTTTGGCTTCACCACGACCGAGCGCACCGGAGCCTCGAAACTGCGGCCAGTCCGAGGAAAAAGCCCTTGGCACGAGCATCAACGCCACCCCAAGGAGGATCGACGCACCGCATCGCGCGATGCTGGGAGAAGACGGGCAAGAGAGTGTCATATCGTGAAGGTTCAGACGCCAAGCGGAGCTGGTCATTCAACTGCCTCAGTCGCGAAAAAGCAGCGGCGCGAAATCATGCAGGCTACTGAGATTCACGGCAGCCTGGTCACCAGGCAGTAGATCGTTTCGGGTGCGAGGGTGAGTTCACCGGCTTGGATCAGGACAAACACCACAAGCAACTCATCCCCTACGTTCTGATTCTCTGCCACGACCGGATCCTGCGGTATCGTCGCGGCAAAGGGGGGCAGGAAACCCGCTTGCACGGATTGTTTTCTGTCGGCATTGGCGGGCACATTTCCGAGGAAGACCACGGCCTCTTTTCAAAACAGCTTGGCTATCACGAGGGCATGCGGCGGGAGTTGTTCGAGGAGGTGGCCATCAATGCCGAGAACGAAGCCGCCGTTGTCTCGAGAATCTGGAAGCACTAATCGCCAAAGCTGCCGCCGCGGGTGTGACGGTTCCTGAGCGAGTAATGGGCTGATCGTCTCGGGGCTCTCGACTTGATGGATTATTTGGACGGCCACTCACTAACGCGTGTCCACCAATGCTGTAGTCGCTTTTCGAATTGCTGCGGCTTCGGCATTCGTTCCACAAGCGTCGCGCTACCGAGCGATTTATCTGGCCAAAGGTGCAGGCGGTTTTCAAGGCCGAGTTCTTTGGCAATGCGATTCACACTCTCTAGTGCATCAACTGCGTAGTCCTGCCATGCCTCGCGCGTTTCGAAAACCTCGGTCCTAAGTGGGATGCCGAGCGCATCCCCCTGGGCTTCGATACGTGCCACATTCTCGGCACGGATGTTGATGGGTTCGTGGAAAATCGTGATGGGCTTCAGTTCCTTCACCGCCTTCAATGTCGCGCGTAAGTCGGCTTCGTCACACTCCGGGTAAGTGGGCGCGACAGCGACGTATACGTGAAGGCCTGCTGCTTTCGCCGCGTGGAGCGCCGCAAGGCGTTGCGATGGAGCGGGAGCCTTCGGCTCGTACACTTTTGCCAAGTCATTGCGCAAGGTTGGCAGGCTCATGCCGAACACAAGGCGTTTGCCGAAGCTCTTAAACAAATCGAAATCTGCTCGCGCGAGCGGACTGCGCGTAAGAATGCGCACGTTAAGCGTGGAGCCCTCGCGAATCAGTTCCAGCGACTGACGCACGACCACGCGCGCATGTTCGGCGAGCTTGCGCTGCTGCTGCACGTCGGGGTGGCGAATGACCTGATATGGGTCGGTCGTACTGCAGTAGATGACTGCGCGATTGCCATCAGGCTTGAGCTGCGAACGCGCCGTTTCTTCCGCGCTCCGCAATGAGGCAAGAAACTTCTGCTCATCCCAAGGCCGCAACAAAACGTAGTCGCCCCACTCGGCGTCGGCATCCTTCACGCCGTAATCCGCGAGCTTGGCTTCCATTTTGATCGTTGAAGCGCTCGGCACGTAACAAAACCGACAAGCGTGGGAGCAGCCAACGGCGATATTAAACGCCCAATTCGAAAGACTTTTGTAAACAAAGTTGTTTGGCGCAATAACAGCGGGTGAAGACCACATGGCGACGCGAGTGTCCGCGCACGGCTGTGTTCGCTGGCCCGTGGCTGACACGGGCTTTCCTGGTCTATCGAGGACGAGGCTCATGTTCGCTGAATAGAGTCGTTCGATCAAATGCCTAAGTCGAGTTCAGGTGCGAGAACACCCTTCAACGACTTGTCCCAGAACTCGGCTCCGCGTGGGTGACCGCTGGCGAAGAGCAGGAGGTAGAGACCTCTGCCTTGCTGGTTTGAAATGAGAACCGCGCGCCCCGTAAACTTAAACCCGAGCCGATCGAGTTGCTGTTTGTAAAGATCAAGCACCCCAACGAAGAACTCTTTCGCATTGTGTCGAGGCAGATTCTTCCAGCCGCCGTGACCGAGAAACTTTGTCAGTGCTGATTCGTCGTCGGCGTCCGGGGTGTATTGGTGGACGTTCATCTTGATTCCCATCCCGTGCTGGATGTTGATGAGCAAATCGCAACGAGTCTTGCGATGCAGTCCTTCGATCAGCGAGAAAGGTGCGTGACCAATGCCGGTTGGATCAATGAACGCGAAGGTGAGTGAACCAGTTGGAATGTGGATTCGTTTGATCGCTTCGGCGCAGTCACCACACCAGATTTCCGTTTGAGCGGAGTTTGGGAACGGCTCGAGGCGTTGAGCAAGGGCTTCTGCTGTAGGAGCGTTCATCTCGATGAAGATAAATTTCGTGAATTCGTGGTCGATGACCTTGAGCGGTGAGCCAAGATCCTCATTCCCCGTATCTCGGATGAAGCATTTCCCCGGGCCGGAAAATAGTTCGAGATAGGTACGGCTTGCCCACTTGTTCTTCATCCCGGTCGCAAACAGGTCCGCATAGTAGGTCAGCAGTTTGTGTTTCTTACCGATCCATGGTCCGCTAGGACGCGCAGGAAGCCCATCCGACCTCGCCACACTTTCAGTCCACGGTGAGCGGTCTGCGGATGCCAGATAGGTAATGGGGATTTTCATTTGCACACGACCGTATTCAGGAAGCTACGCATTTTGCGATTTCATTTTTGCCCATTGAACCAGACAAACTTGGCCACAGGCGGTCCGACCCTGATACCCAGCAAGCAGTCCTATTTCGGTTCGATCCGATATTCGTGCCGCCACACAGCGTTGGTGAGGACTTTGTCTTTGCAGTCCCAATACAAGATGAAAAATGACTGGCGGGCGGGCGCATAGATCAGTCCAGCGGGTGAGCCGGGCATGGGTTCACACACCGGCGTCCAGGTCGCGCCCCGGTCGGAGGAAATTTTGATGTTCTTGCCGCCGTTCGCGGCGAGCCGGCCATCGGGCAGCTCCACGATCCTTGAACCCTTAATCATTCCTCCGCCACAAACTTGTGTCCAGGTCTGCCCTTCGTCGGTGCTGCGGATAAGCCCACGATCATACATGAGCGGCCAGTAGATCGATCCGTCCGAGGCGAGCAACGGCGTGCCGTTGGCTTCCAACGCGCTGACCTGTGTCCAGCTTGTGCCATCGTTCGTCGTGCGGAAGACGCCGCCGGTGCCTTTGCCCCAGCCAGAGGCGTTGACGAGATAGGTGTTCGCGTCGATGAGCAACGGATTGGAGGAGTGTTTAGTGCCCTCGGGCAGCGTTGCGCCGATGTTGGTCCAGTTCTGTCCGCCATCGGTGGATTTCCAGACGGTGCGGGATTGTTCGTGCCCGCCCGCGAGCAACGTGCGGCGTTGCGGATCGGAAAAGTCCACGCACACGGCGTCGTTATGCCGGGCGTTGCCCAGATGCTGAAACGTCTGGCCACCGTTGGCCGTGTGATAAACGCCCGAGCTGTTGTAGATGCCGCTTTCCCAAAAGACATTCGCGTCCTTCGGGTCGTAAACAATTTCAGAGGGACGGTTCACGATGACGTCCGAACCGTTGCCTTGCCCGAGGGGCGTCCAGGTGCCGCCGCCATCCACCGTTTGCCACAACCCGCGCTTCGCGATGCCCGCGATGATTCTATCCTGACCCGGAACGGGCGAGAGCAAGCACATATTCCCGCATTCCGACGTCATGCCCGCGAGGTTGGCGGTCACGTTGCTCCATTGGGCCGGGAGGGAAACGGCGCTGAACAAAAGACTGGCAGCGACAAGTTTGAAGAGTCGAGGACGCATGGGAGTAATGGACTCCTCAACGCCAGGCAGACTTCAAACGGACAAGCTTGAGTTGCCTGGCGGTTGCACTTTCGCAAGGCGGCTTGGGAATAGCCTTTTGGTTAGCGCGAGGCTGGCTGGTGAACTGTCAACGCATTCACAATTCTGTTCGCCAAGCCGCGAGTGATGGTTTGCGGAATTACAGCATGGGATGGGAAGCCTTCGAGTGGATCTGGTTCCACCGTCAACTCTATTGGGGCTTCTGAATGAGATTTTCCCAACACTTGAAGTTTACCGACCTTGATTTGACCGATGAGCTCAAGCTTGCGCTCGGGTGGTTTCTCCACGAACCGGCGAAATACATCCCAATGGTCGCTCAATGAGGCAATAGAAAGACACCCCAGTGAAATATCACGACCTTTGAATAAACTTGGCGAGAGCCGCTGTCCGTCCCATTTGTCGGAACAGATGGCGCGGACAACCTCTTCATCTGGAGCAACGGACATTTACCGAGAGGACAATCGCGCGGCCAGATTACCAACTTCGCTATGCGGCAAAAATCCCTCACGTTCTTCGGCGGCAGAATAAAACTCCAAACCTTCAGACGAGAATTCGATTTGCAAATCGTCGCCTTGATGCTCCCAGCGCAGTTCCAACCCACCTTGGTCGGTAAGAAATAGACTTGGCACGCAGTTCGTTGGGAACTTTACCGCTTCAAGAAATCTGAAAAACGCTTCTGTCGCTCGAGGCGAGAGAGGCTTGCATTGTGGCTCCCCCCATCCAGGCTCGTAAAAGTTGCGAAAGTGATGCATTCGCCCCCAACCACGTGATCCCAGTTTTTTTAGCAGCAATTCCTCGCGTGCCACTTCATTAGGGCGAGGAGTATGTACTGCAGGGAGAGGCGCTCCACCAATCAACGGTTCGCTGATCTGGTAAGCTTCCGAGGCAGGAACTGGTAGTGTAGCAGTCATTCGTAAGCCGGGCTCAATGTAGTAAGGTAATCGGCACGGAGCAAGCCGAAGAATAGTCTCTTTATAGCAAGGTGGGCCTCATCAAATCGCTGTAAGCCATCTGTAAATGCGTCGAAGTCCAGCGGACCAAACCATGCATCTATGTCCAAAACACTGCCCCGGCGCGGCTCACCACCAGCGTTACCCACAATCGCGCTATTTGTCACCAATAGCCGTATTGTAAGGGTCTCCCGGCGAAACACTGTTGTAATTTGGCGCTCCTCGTCACTTAAGGGCGTGCCACCAACGCGCAATTCGAGATGAAGGTTTGGAAAGACGTTCGATGGAAAAAAATCGATGTAACGAACGCCAAGACGTTCGCCTTCACTAACTATGCCGGCCTTCGCTACACGGTCCAACACCCATCTGAGTTCTGTCTCGATCGCAGTCCAACCGGGATATTCATTCGGCTTCGTTACAAGACTTACGACGCGTGGGCCAAGTTGAACGAGAAACTTTGAACTCAAAAACTGCATCAGCGGCAAATTGGTAAGCGCGGGTTCCTTGCGGCGAATCTCGTCCGGCACTTGAGCTAAAGGCAGTTGCTTCTGATCTGCATAACGCTCGCGAATCTGTGCGTAAAGCAAGCCCGGCATCGTCGCCCACGGCTGGGCGCTGGCAAAACGAAGCTCAAATACAGCCTCAACGATGGGACAAGGGTCGATCTTAATGGGCAAGCGATCCACCGATAAAGAAGAAAATGGATTGGAATTCGGCATAATCATTCACCGCGCATGTCGCCACGGTAGAAGAGGTGCCAGCTCAAAGCGAGCCTTCGTCTGCGTGTTCTCGGTTAACGGGTATTCGGAGCCATATTCCACGCCGACTTCAGGCGGATCAGTTTCAGTTGCTTGAGGGTCACGCTTCCACCGGTGGCGCGGAGGGTGAGGGCGCTTTCGGTGGGGAGAAAGCATTTCGACATGGAGGCTGCGCCGTCGTTGGCGAAGGTTTCGATGCTCGTGCGGTCGATTAGGACTTCGAAGTTGGCCAGCGTCCCGAGCGCGACGGGCCTGGTGCTGCACGACATGTTGGTGCGGGTGAAGGTGACTTTGCTGCCGCGGACGTTGAGGGTGAGGGTGGCGCCTTCATCGAGATTCACTTCGGCTTGCAGGCGGAACAGATCACCGATGGGCGCGAGGGGCAAGCTCTGGTTCGCGCGCAGGGTGCGGTTGGCCACACGTCTTCACTGTCGTGGAGTTGCGCGAGTTCGCGAATGGGCTGACGGAAGAGGCGTGGACCTTCGGGCGTGGTGCGCAATGTGAGTTCGCGGGGGAAGGTGACCTGTTGGTTGAAGGGCATCTCGGGATAGATGCCGTCGCGCATCCACGCGGCCTGCACGCGGCGGCCGCCGGGCGCGCCTTCCCAGCTTTGCGTGGCGTAGAAGTGCGGGCCGGAATCGGATTCGAACTGCTGGGTTTCTTCCGTGAACTCCACGCCGTTGAAGTCGCCGAGTGAGTATTTCCCGTCGCCACGCACGAGAATCCACTTCATGCGCGAGCGGTCGCCGTCAATCGGCAGTTGGAAAAAGTCCGGGCATTCGTAGCTGTTCTTGATCGGATGTTTCTCGTCGCGCCACGAAAGGAGATTGGTCGAGGTGAAGATGTGATAGCAGCGTTCCTTGTTCTGCTCGCCGTAAAGGAACATGACCCAGCGCGCGGTCGGCGCGTGCCAGAAAACTTTCGGGTCACGCTCGGGATGGACGAAGATGGGGTTCTTGTCGTGGTGCCGCCAGGTGCGTCCGCGGTCGAGGCTGTAGGAAATGCCGTGCGAACGATTGTCGTTGCGTGACCAGAAGGCGATGAGCGGCGGGCGTTGCGGGTCGGTGCCGAGGCCGGACGTGTTCGCGGTGTCCACGACGCAGGTGCCGGACTGCACGCCGGTGTCGAGTTGCTCCTCCCAGAAGGCTGGCTCGAGTTCGGTCCAGTGGATGAGGTTGGTGCTGACGGCGTGAATCCAGCATTTGTTCCAGCGTTGGGCGAAGAGGTGATACTCGCCGTCGTGGTAAATCAGCCCGTTGAGATCGTTGAGCCAGCCTTCCTGCCTCATGCCGGGATGCAGGCGGTTCATCGTCCACTGGCGCGCAGTGAAGTGAAACTGCGGGCGATGCGTTTCCTGATAGAGCGGCTGCGTGGTCACGGGCGGACGCTCGGGCCGGTCGGTCTGGAGGATGCGATCGACGTTGAGATGGCCCCAGCCGCCGCTGGCTTCATCGACGATTTGAATTTGCGCCCGTTGACCGGCCCACGGACGAACGTCCCAACTCTGCGCGACGAGACCGTCGCTATTCCAGCCCGTGGCACTGCGGACGATTGCCCCACCGACGAGCAGGTTCAAGCAGGTGTGCCGCTCGTAGTTACCGCCGGCGATGCGGAAGGAGATGTACTCGCGCTCGACCTTGAACGCGGGTGACGTGAGTGTGCCCTGCGGACCGTCTCCTTCGATCTCGCTGCTGGCGACACCGGAGCCGACGGCGTTTTCGATTTCGAGCGTCGCCAGTTGTCCTTCATGCGCGGGGCCACGTCGGAAGGCGGTGCCGGTGGCTGTCCAATTGCCATAGTTCTGGCCGTCGAAGTCCGCAACGACTAGATCGGCGGATGCGGCACTGAACGAAAGTGCGGGCAACACGAGCAAGGTAGTGAAAACCGAGCGACAAGGAGCGAATAGCTTCATCTACCTGATGACACAACATGGACTGTGATCCTGTCCAGACCATCGCTGGCGGCAGACGCGACAGCCGCCCAGCTCAACTGAGCGGCTATCGGGTTTGTTGCTGAGGAACTTACTTAATGCTGTGCAGGCCGACGACATTGCCTTCGGTGTCCTTAAAAATGGCGATAAAGCCATGTTCGCCGATGGAGGTGCGCGGTTTGGTTATCGCGCCGCCAGCCTTGGGGATGCGGCTGATCACGCCGTCAAGATCACCCTCCACGTTGAGATAGACAAGGGTGCCACCCGCTCCACCAGTTACACCCGGCATCTGGGTGATGGCGCCACCGACGCCATTCGGGCACTGGGATGGGAACATGGACATTTTCATGTCTTCCATCGCGCAGTCGGTCAGAGACGTTTTGAGGATGGTTTCATAGAATCGCTTGGCTCGGTCGAAGTCGTTGACGAAGATTTCGAACCAGTTAAGGGCATCTTTCTTGGTAGTCATAGCTTGGATGGTTGATTGTTTTTTGTATCTCCGCCCATTCAGCGGAGCGAACGGGTCCAAGCTAAGGCATGGCACTGACAGCCTTATGTCAGGAGAGTTTCGGGGCTGGAGATCGGGATGGAAACCGCGTGGGCACAGGCAATGCCGGCCGCTGTTTTCCATTTCCACGGTGATGCCGGACCAAATGTTCGGCTTTGTCCACGAGTTGCGTCCGCAGGGTCTCCGGCAAAACGACTTCGACGGCATCGCCAAAAGAAAGCAACCAATCCACGAGCCAGTCACACGGGTCGGCGAGCAGAGTGAAAAGCAAACCATCCTTGACCGGCTTTTCTTCCAGCACCGCGCCCATCCAAGCACGGCGGAATCGTTCGGCGGCCGGCTGGGCGACTTTCAGCGTCACCTGGACGCCGATGAATTTCTCCCGCCACGCGTTGATATAATCGCGCACGGAAAAATCAGGCCGCGCCTCGAAAGTTTCACTCCGCAGGACCAGTTCCGTGATGCGATCGGTGCGAAAGTCCCGGTGGTCCTGGCGCAAGCGGCAATAGGCGATGAGATGCCAGTGGTCGGCATAAAAAATCAGACCCAGCGGTTCCACGTCGCGGCGTTTCGGTTCGCCTTCGCCGCCGGTTCGATACTGCATCGCTAACACACGGCGGTGGGCGAGGGCGTTTTGGAGTCGCGTGAGGACGGCGGCTGATTGACCGCGACCGGTTGGCGGGCGGATCAGCAGTGCGGTCGTTTGCTTCAAGCGGTCGAGCTGGTCCTGCTGTGGGCGCGGCAAAACGGCGCGAATCTTGAGCAAGGCCGAGCGCATTTGCGCTTGGAGCGAAGGATCGGTGAGATGCTCAACCAGTTCGCCGCCCAGGAAGAGCGCGCTCGCTTCCTCGGCGGTGAACATCACGGGCGGCATCGAATACCCCTTGAGCAAGCTGTAGCCAACACCCGCTTCAGCCACGATGGGCACGCCCCCTTCGCTCAACGCCGCGATGTCCCGATAGACCGTGCGCAGGCTGATCTCGAAATGGTCCGCGATGTCCCCGGCCTTGATCACGCGATGCCCTTGCAGCAGAAGAATGGTTGCCATCAAGCGGTCGATGCGGTTCATGCGCTGCGAAGATTACTGTTCTAGCGAGAAATGGGAACTATTGTCTGGGTCTCTTGTGGCGAAAGAACCGCGGCGAATCGAACCCATTTGTGCGAGCCGAGTCCGGCTCGATTATCACTTTCGCTTCAATAACTCGGCCAGATTGTAACGAGTATAGCGCGTATGGCTGGCCGGGTTTTTGGAGTCCGCATTGGCGACCCAGAAGTCGAGAGACTCCGGCTCGAAGAGGACCGAATGGATGTTGGACTTCATACACACCGGGCGGGTCATCAGATCGCGGGCGGAATCTTCGTCGAACTTGCCATAGCCGTTCTTCACGCGCTTGACCAATTCTTCATAGCGGTCACCGGCGGACATGAGCACCGCGTCCTTGACCGCGTGCGGCAGGCGCGGATGCGCTTCCCCAGCCCAGACCATCTCGAACTTCTCCGGCGTGGCGGCGATGCCGACAGCTTTCTTCGATTTGGCGTCCGAAATGACGTAGAAGTATTCACAAGTGCGGGGGCCCTTGCGCATGATTTCAACAGCTTCTTCGATCGTGTTGGCTTTCTCCATGCACTCGCGCAGCAGTTGCGCCATCGGTTTGCCGTCCCAATTTCCTTCGCCACGTCCACCCATTTCGCCAATGGCAACGTGCTTCTCGTTCATGGCGGTGACTGATCCGATGAAACCAGCGTAACCGATGTTGACCCAGGCGTTGCCTTGATCCGGCTGATAAACGGCAACGACGGCGTTTTGCTCGAGGCCCATGCCGCGCAGGTAATCGAGGACGCGCCCATGGTAAAGCTTCCCGCCGTCCGTCGCGTCGCCAAAGATGGCGAAGCCGGAGCAGTGGAATAGTTCGGGAAAAAAGTTAGCAAGGCGCATTTCCTCTTTGGCCAAACCCGAGGCGAGAGCAATGGCGTCCATCTCGCGGAGGTAGCGCTCGTCGATGAACTTCATCAACCGCGCTTGGGCGGATTCAATCTCGCCAAAGAACCAGCGGCCCTTGGCGAACGAACTGCCCACGCCCACGCCATAAAGGATGCGATGCGACACATCTTTGACTTCCTTTTTCAACAACACGCCGTGCTGCCGGCCCATTTCTTCCGGCGTGCCTTTCAAGAAGAGCACACGCGTGCCGTCGTGCGACTCCAAACGGCCTTCGCCCTCGGTTGCCACGACTCGGCGCTCGCCGGTGGCGGATCCGAGCGAGGGAATCGTTTGCGTGAGGCCGGAAAGAGCGACCGAGATGAACCGGGTGACATGCGACAGCGCGGTCGTTTCAACGTGGTCCGCAGTGGTGCTGGGAATCTTCCATTTCTCATCCGGCCACGCTTCGGCGAACGTTGGGCCCTTCAGCCGAAGCTCAACGTCGAATTTCTTGCCGTCGCTGTAGCCGATACGAGCCGGGAGATAGTCCGTATCGCGGACCGATATCTTCAGAGTGATTTGCGGGAGCTTGAAAGCTTGCACCGCCTCGGGCTTGGGGCTGAATTGCAGAACGTGACAGCGCACTTGGTTATTGGTTTCCTCACCGAGTTTCTCGACGTTCATCAACAAAGGCAGCAAGGCCAGTTGTTCCTTGGCCAGTGGGATTTTGATCGGTCCGAGTTTCGTCGTGTCCTTTTTGTCCGGCGCGGTGGCAAAACGGGCCACACCCGATTTGCCGAGAACGCCGAACTTCTTGTCACGTGCGTACACCCACACCTCTTGGCGGTCACGGGCGGCGGCGTATAGCTTGTCACCCACGTACACGGAAAGCATGAGGCGATCGGGGGCTTGCAGAGCCAGGGTTGCGTCGCTCACAGCCACTTCCTTGGGCAACCCTTCGGCCTTTGTCACTTCCAGCTTAGTGGAAAAAGTTTGGGGCGGCTCTCCCGGCGGTGGTTCGATCAAGCTGGCGAGTTTCGCCACCGATGCCGCAAGAATCTCGACGGGCGTTTTGCTGACGGCGTCGCTGGCCCAGCCCGCCGGTGCGAGAACAAAAGCGAGGAGAACGAGGAAACGGAACCAACCTTGAGTCTTCATAAACGGATCGGAATCTATTCTAGCCGCCCGGAGGCGAACGCCCGAAAGGTGCTTCACACCTGGCTAAGAAACAAGGGGTTTTGCGCCAATTTTGAAACCAAACCGGACTTTCAGAATGAAACGATCCCTCGCGCCGGATGTCTCAGGCCCTCTTCTCATTCAGGCAGTCGCGGACGACCTGGGCCAAGGTTTCTGGATCGTAAGGCTTTTGGAGGAAATTGCGGCCGTCCCGAGCGGTGAAACCCGGATTTACCACGTCGAGACTGTAACCACTGCTGTAAATCACTTTGAGATCGGAGCGATCCGCCAGAACGCGCTCGGCCAATTCCCGGCCGGAAACGCCTTCGGGCATCATCATGTCCGTGAGCAGGAGGTCAATTTCTTCCCGGTGTTCCGCCCACAGCCGGAGAGCCTGAACGCCGGTGGCAGCTTCCAACACCCGATAGCCTTTCTTCTCAAGGATTTCTTGCACTAGTTCGCGCAAGGCCGGCTCATCTTCCACGACCAGGATCGT
>Ga0187894_10005372_pt1 | contig 13125 bp, 10 predicted proteins | sample GBC1701081metaG_FD_136650 | JGI IMG/M metagenome (GOLD analysis project Ga0187894, IMG submission 136650) | White microbial mat communities from a lava cave in the Kipuka Kanohina Cave System on the Island of Hawaii, USA - GBC170108-1 metaG ... | reverse complement strand
GAAGGCGCCGGCCCCGGCGCAGGCGAAGGCGCCGGCCCCGGCGCAGGCGAAGGCGCCGGGGCAGGGCAAGGCGCCCGCCGCCGAGCGCGACGCCACTACCGCCGACTTCGAGAAGTTCCGCGAGGTGCTCGAGGCGGACAACCCGGCCGAGCTCTTCGAGGCGAAGGGCGCGGAGCTGTGGAAGACCCCGCGCGGGCCGAAGAACGCCTCGCTCGAGCGGTGCGATCTCGGGCTCGGACCGGGCGTCGTGAAGGGCGCCTACGTCCAGCTCCCGCGCTACTTCGCCGACGCCGGCAAGGTGATGGACGCCGAGCGGCGCATCGTCCACTGCATGGTGACGCTGCAGGGCTTCGACGCGGCCGAGCTCGCGAAGCAGCCGTTCAGCACCGACACCCGCACGCCCGACCCGGTCGCGATCACCACCTTCGTCGCCGGGCAGTCGCGCGACATGAAGATCGCGCCGCCGCAGAAGCTCCCGCAGGAGCGCGAGGCCTACGCCGTCGGCCGCGAGATCTTCTTCTACCGCGCCGGCGCGTACGACTTCTCCTGTGCGTCGTGCCACGGCGAGGACGGCAAGCGCATCCGCACCCAGCAGCTGCCGAATTTCACCCGCGCCGACGAGGCGGTCCGCAGCTACCAGGGCTGGCCGGGCTACCGCATGACCGGCGGCGTAATGCACACCCTGCAGTGGCGCCTGTGGGACTGCTTCCGCCAGCAGCGCTTCCCCGAGCCGGGTTACGTGTCCGACTCGCTCACCGCCCTCCTCACCTACCTCGCGGTGAATTCGAGCGGCCAGGTCTACAAGGGCCCGGGCATCAAGCGCTGACCCCGCCGACCCCGACCATGACGAAGACTCTCGCCGCAGCGTTCCTCGCCGTCCTCGCCGCGCCCGTGCTCGCCGACGATCCGCGCGCCGCCGCCGTCGCCACGCTCCAGCGCGACTTCAAGGCGCGCGGGCAGGCCTCGGTCGACCTGCTGGTCGCCGACGGCGCGGTGGCGCTCTGCAACCGCACCGGCGACAACCCGCCGCAGGAGATCGCCCAGCGGCTCGAGCAGGACCAGCTCGCCGCCATCCGCTGGCCCGCCGACGGCAAGCTCCTCGGCGACTGGAAGGCGGGCGAGCGGATCGCGCAGGACGGCCGCGGCATGACCTGGAGCGACCGCGCCGGCTCACCGGGCGGCGGGAGCTGCTACAACTGCCACCGGATCGGCCCGCAGGAGACCTCCTACGGCACGCTCGGCCCCAGCCTCTTCCAGTTCGGACGATTGCGCGGCAGCGGGCCCGACGTGCAGCGCTACGTCTACGGCAAGATCTGGAACGCCAAGGCCTACAGCCTCTGCTCGCAGATGCCGCGCTTCGGCCACGTCGGCGCGCTGAGCGAGCAGCAGATCCGGGACCTCGTCGCGCTGCTGCTCGACCCCGCCTCGCCGGTGAACAAGTAGCGCGGCGCGCCGCCGGCGGCGCATGAACCGCAGGGAGTTCCTCGAGGTCCTCGCCGCCGGCGCCGCCGCCGGGCTCGCGCTCGACTCACCCGAGGCGCTCGCGCAGGCCGACGGCGAAGCGCTCTACCGCGTGCCGCGCTTCGGCAACGTCTCCCTCCTCCACGTCACCGACAGCCACGCCCAGCTCGAGCCCGCCTGGTTCCGCGAGCCGAGCGTCAACATCGGCGTCGGCACGGCGGCGGGCCGCCCGCCGCACCTCGTCGGCGAGCACCTGCTCAAGGCGTTCGGCATCCGGCCCGGATCGGCGCAGGCGCACGCGTTCACCTTCCTCGATTTCGAGCGCGCCGCGCGCACCTACGGCCGGGTCGGCGGCTACGCGCACCTCGCGACGCTGGTGAAACGCCTGCGCGCCGAGCGGCCCGGGGCCCTCCTCCTCGACGGCGGCGACACCTGGCAGGGCTCGGGCCTCGCGCTCTGGACGAAGGGCGCCGACATGATCGCGGCGCAGCTCGCGCTCGGCGTCGACGCGATGACCGCGCACTGGGAGTTCACCTACGGCGCCGCGCGCGTCCAGCAGGCCATCGCGAAGGAGCTCGGCGGGCGCATCGAGTTCCTCGCGCAGAACGTCAAGACCCAGGACTTCGGCGACCCGGTGTTCGTGCCCTGGGTGCTGCACGAGATCGCCGGCGTGCCGGTCGCGGTCGTCGGCCAGGCGTTCCCCTACACCCCGATCGCGAACCCGCGCCACTTCGTCCCCGACTGGACGTTCGGCATCCAGGAGGAGGCGCTGCAGGGGCACGTCGAGGCGGCGCGCGCGAAGGGCGCGCAGGTGGTCGTGCTGCTCTCGCACAACGGCATGGACGTCGACCTCAAGCTCGCGAGCCGCGTGCGCGGGATCGACGCGATCCTCGGCGGCCACACCCACGACGCGGTGCCGCAGGCGGTGACGGTGAAGAACGCCGGCGGCGCGACGATCGTGACGAACGGCGGCTCGAACGCCAAGTTCCTCGGCGTGCTCGACCTCGACGTGCGCGGGCGTCGCGTCGCCGACTTCCGCTACCGCCTGCTGCCGGTGTTCGCGAACCTGCTGCCGGCCGACCCGGCGATGCAGGCGGGGATCGGCGCCGCGCGCGCGCCGCACGCCGCAAAGCTCGGCGAGCGGCTCGCGGTGACCGAGGGCATGCTCTTCCGCCGCGGCAACTTCAACGGCAGCTTCGACCAGCTCGTCCTCGACGCGATGATGGCGGTGAAGGGCACCGAGATCGCGTTCTCGCCCGGCTTCCGCTGGGGCCCGACGGTGCTCGCCGGCGAGACGATCACGATGGAGGACGTGCTCGACCAGACCGCGATCACCTACCCGCAGTGCACGGTGAACGAGCTGACGGGGGAAGCGATCAAGGCGATCCTCGAGGACGTCTGCGACAACCTCTTCAACCCCGACCCGTACCTGCAGCAGGGCGGCGACATGGTGCGGGTCGGCGGCCTCACCTACGCCTGCGCGCCGGGGGCGAAGATGGGGAGCCGCATCTTCGATCTCCGCCTCGGCGGCCGGCCGCTCGACGCCGCGCGGCGCTATCGGGTCGCGGGCTGGGCCTCGGTGCAGGAGCACCCGGCGGGCGAGCCGGTCTGGGAGGTCGTGGCGGCCTATCTCCGCGACCGCAAGGTGATCCCGCCGCCGCGGCTGAACGTGCCGCGGCTGGAGGGCGTGGCGGGGAATCCGGGGCTCGCGTAGCTCGCTTCCGCCCGTTCGCCCTTGCTCGCGTTGACCCGACTCGCGTTGACCCGAATCAGATCAGGGGCAACGCGTGCTCCACGAGCATCGGGACATCGCCTCCCGCATGGAAACCGAAGGGCCGCTCTCCCGCAAATGCGTCGTACTGCTCGCACGAGAACCGCTTCGCAATGTCGAACTCGCCGAATTTCACCCCGCGCAGGTGCGGACGCAGCACCTTGCAGATCAAGAAGTCCTCCCACAGCCCGTAGAGATCGTCGCGGCCTGCGAACGCATCCTGCATCAGCTGGCTGCATTGCCTGAGGAGGGCGACGCTGCGCAGGCTGAACCCGCCGTTGCCGACTTCCCAAAAGTCCTTGACGTAGTAGGCCCGATAGGGAACGCCGGGCCTCAGGAGATGAAGCCAATCCTCCCAGCGCACCGGAGCGCCGAGATAGTCGTAGCCGAAAAACTGATCCGTCCAGGACGCCGGATTGATCGGATAGCCGTCGTTCTGGACGAAGAGGATGTGCGAGGTCCTGACCCGGGCCGGAACATCGTGCAGGATGAATCGGGTCAGGTGGGAAAGGAATCGCCAGCTGCTCTCCGACGCCAGCATGCCGTCTGGCGGCACATGGTTCTCGCACCGAAGCAGTTTCCGCTCGGGCCGCGTGTACAGCTGGACGATCGCCCCCGGAACGCTTGCCAGGCACCGATCCACGATCTCCTGCTTCGGCTCCCGCGTCTCGATGTAAACGACCGTGATGCTTCTCGCTGGGGGCATGCGCGGGATCTCATCTTTCATTGAAGTGGAACCGCCGGTGATGGGTCATCGCATCTTCGTGGATTGCGAGCGTCCGTCAGACGCCGAGCGCGGACGCCCACTTCTCGCCGATCGCCTCGGGGGCGAAGCGTTCGGCGACGCGGGCTTGACCGCGTGCGACGCGTCCGGCGGCTTCGCCGGGATGCTCGAGCGCCCAGCGCAGCCCCTCGCTCAGCGGCTCGCCGACCCACGCATGGTCCGCGAGCTCCAGGTACGAGGGAATCGGTGAGGCGATCGCCAGCCGGCCGCCGCGGATCGTCTCGACGAGGCGGTTGTGGGATTTGACCCGGCCCCAGGCGGTCGCGTGATCCTGCGGCAGCAGCACGAAGTCGCTCCGCTCGATTGCCGTCTCGACCGCCGCGGGCGACCATGCCGCGTACTCCGCCGACCAATTCGGGTTCGCGCCCGCGACGGCGTGAGCGATCTCGACGCCGAACTGGCTGGACTGCTCGCCGGCGACGAGTTGGAGCCGGCACACGCCCTTGCCCGCGTCCCTGGCGAGCGCGACCAAAGCTGCGCGCAAACCACGCGCGTTCGGCGGGCCCAAGTTGCCGAACCAGCACAGTCCGAGCGGCTCACCCGGGCGCGTTCGCACCGGCCGGGCAGCGAGCGACTCGTACGGATCCTCGACGACAACGACGCCGCGGCGCGCGAGCGGGGCGACCGCGTCGCGCAGAGCCGCGCACGGCACGATCAGGGTGCAGAGCTCGGCCAGGCGGCGCTGATACGCCGCGAGAAACGGCGCGCGCAGCGGCTCGGCGAGCGCCGCGTAGTCGTCGGCGAGATCGGCAAACACCGGCGCGGGGCAGCGTCCGTCGGCGATCGAATCGAGCATCGCCGAGAGCTCGCGCTGCATCGCGTGAACGGCCCCGGCGGAGAGCTTCGTCATCACGATCGCAAGCGGCCCGCCGAGCTCGGCGAGACCGGGATCGGCGAGGAATCGCGCGAGCGGCACGAGCAGCACGCTAACGCGGCGCGCCAGCTCGGCGGCAGGTATCAGGACGCGCAGCCGCGCGCTGGCGAGCGGCGCGAACAACCGTTCGCCGGGGGCGACGGACTGAATCTCCGCGCTCGGCGTGACGAACGCCACGAACGACTGCGTCGTTCGACGGCGGCCGCTGTGCGCGATGTGCATGGCGACTGGGCCGGTTCTCGTGGCGAATGGTAGCCGCTGGGTTCCGGTCGACCTGCCCGCCCGTTCAGTCGACTGCGGCGTGCTCGCCGGCTCGAAATCCTTGCGGCGTCTTCCGAAATGCCGGCGGTTTCCCGCTACCGGCCGGAGGATACCGGTGCGTCGAGCAGCGCGTGAATCTGTGTCCAGTCGTTCGGCACGAGCGCGAGGGGGTCCGACCTGTCCGCGGCGAAAGCGCCGAACTCGACAGCGAGAAACTCAGCAACGAGCGCGTCGAGATGATCCCGGATGTAGGTCGAGCCGGGATGGAGATTCCGTACCATTGCCAGGCCGGTCGGCGCAGCGGCGATCGTACGCACCACCAGGTCCGGACGGTGCTTTCGCAACAGCAGGACCAGCCGCCAGATGTCGCCGCTCCAGAACTCCGTCTTGCGCTCGCGGGCGGCCGTCCGCTCGTTGAGCGGACGGGCGTCGTGGATGAGTATCGTCGACGACGGCGCGCAAAGCGCCTCGATGTTCATGAAGTCCCGCAGCGCGAACTCGAAATGATGCATGCCGTCGATGAACGCAAGGTCCACCGGAAGGCCGCCAAGCTCCGCCCGGACGTCGCACGCCGCGAAGAAATCGTCGCTCGTCCGGGCGTCGACGCTGACGTTGGGCCCGAGCGGGAACTCGACGCGCGGCGCCGGATCCACGCCGATCGCCCGCGTCGCCGCTCCGACAAGACGCAGCGATTCGCCTCGCAACACTCCGACCTCCAGGTAAGTGCGCGGCTGGAGATGGGCGTGGATGCGCTCGAGCACGCGGAGGTACTCCTCCCCGGGCAGCTCGATCGTCGAGAGGAGGTGGTGCGCGGGCCAGTAGTTAGGCGCGATTTCGAGCACCGCGCGGCACGCCGCGGACGCCTCGCCGGCCCGACCGGCCTTCGAAGCCGCCGTAGCCCTTTCGAAGCGCAGCGCAACCTCCCGCGCGAGATCCGTAGAATCCGCGCCCGGCGTGGCCTGCGCAGGGCGCCCGGTGAAGAGGTTGTTCAACAAGCTCCGCAGCATGCCGAAATCATAGCCGGCGGCGCCCGCCCCGGGAAGCCATCCGCGTGCCACCCCGTGAACCCGTTCCTGCTGCACCGACCGGGGTCGCGCGCGGTCATGCCTGAGCCCGGCAGATCGAGGCCACCCACTCCGCCAGGACGTCCACCGCCTCGCGGGTATCGAACAGCTTGGAATGCGCCGCGACGATCTTCGAGCGGAACGCGGCTCGCGCCGCCGGATCGGCGGCGAAGCCGAGCGCGAGCTCGACGAAATGCTCCGGCGAGCGCGCGATGCAGTCGGTCACGCCCGCCTGCCGGTACATCCCGGCGGTCATCCGGCTGCGGAAGAGCTCGCCGGGAAGCGTCACGAGCGGGACGCCGAGGGAGAGCGCGACGTAGCTCGTCACGCCGCCCGAGAAGTGGAACGGGTCGAGCACGCAGTCGGCGGCGAGCAGGATGCCGAGGAACTCCTGCTTCGGCGCGAAGCCCCGGAAGCCGATGCGGTCGGCGACGTCCGGCATGGTCGCGGCGAAGCGTTCCTCGAGCTCGGCCTGCCACAGCGGCCGCGCGCGGTCGGCGAAGAGCACGACTTCGCCCTGCGGATCGCGCCGCAGCAGCGCGGCGAGCGCGGCGTCGAAGTCGGGGTGCAGCTTCTGCAGCAGCATCGGGCACACGTAGTAGCGCGTGTCCTCGCTCCAGCCGAGCGCCGCGCGCGAGACGGGCTCGGACGGCGGCACGGTGCGCTCGACGTGCACCGCGATCCGCGGCAGCCGCACCAGCCGCTCGGAGTAGTGCGCCTGCGCGTCGTCGCCGTCCTGGAACACGTTGCTCAGGAAGCAGTCGATCGCCGGAATCCCCGAGGTGACGGGATGGCCGGCGAGCAGCGCCTGCAGCGGCGCGAGCCGGCTGAACGCGAGGAAGTACTCGAACGGATGCATCCCGACGTCGGTGAAGAGCAGGAGGTCGGGACGCCGGGCCTCGATCTGCGCGCGCGCCTCCGCGAGCGTGCGCCCCAGCGGGACGAAGGCGCCGCGGGCCTCGGCGGCCGCCTTCAGCCGCTCGTCCACCCCGTCGCCGCAGGCGAAGACGAGCGTGTCGAAGCGCTCCGACTCGATGACGAGCCGCACCAGGTCGCGGTACCAGACGCCCACCGAGTGGCGGCCGAGGTTGCGCGACACGAACCCCACGGTCGGCCGGCCGCACGCGGGCCGGGCGCGCGCGGCGTTCGGCGAGACGTAGCCGAGGTCGGGCGATGCCGCGAGGAAGAGCTGCGCGAGTCGCGCGTTCGCGGCGCGGTCGTCGCGCCCCTGGTAGCAGAGGAAGAACGGCGTGCGGTGCACGGCCGCGAGCGGATCGGCGATCGCCGGCCGCCGCTCGAGGAGCCGGTCGAGCTCGGCCTCGAACCCCGCGCGCGCCGCGGCGAGCGCCGCCGACCCGAGGCCGGCCTGCGGCAGCGTGTCGATCAGCCGGTTGACCTCCAGCGCGCCGCGCTCGGCGGCGGCGGCGAGCGCGAGCGCCCGGTCGTAGTGCGCGCGCCCGGCGCGCACGTCGCCGGAGAGGTACGCGGCGAGGCCGAGCATCTCGAACGGCGCCGCGGCGTGCGGCAGCAGGCGATGGGCGAGCTCGAGGCAGCGCCCGGCCGCTGCCGGATCGCCCGCGTTGATGCGGTCGATGCCGCGGGCGAAGAAGTGGTGCCCGACGCCCGCCTCGACCGGTCGCGGCGCATCGATCCCCCGCGCCCGCGCGAACGCGCCCTCGGCCGCGGCCGGGCCCTGCGCACGCTCGAGGAACACGCCGTGCAGGGCGTGCGCGAGCGCGTCCTGCGGGCGGCGCGCGCACGCGCGCTCGAGCAGCGCCGCGGCGCGGACCGGATCGCGCGCGAGCGCCGCGTGCGCTTCGCGCAGCGCGCCGGTGAGCGCGCCGTCGGCATCCGGCGGCAGGTCCGCCGGCGGGACGAGCTCGATCGCGGCCGCCGCGGGACGGGCGAAGGTGCGAAGCAGCGTGCGCAGCATGGACGCCTCGACCGCCCCGCGGGGCCTACCCGCGCGGCCGGATCGACGCCGCCGCGGCGGTCTCGCGCCCGAGCGCGAGCATCCACTCCTTGCGCGGGCCCTTGTAGTGGACGACGTACCGCTGCGACACGTCCTCGCCGGGCGAGCCGGGCGAGTAGTTGTACGGGTCGACCGCGAGCTCGAGCACGTTGAACTCCGGCGCGGCGAAGCGCACCGCGTACTGGTCGCCGTACCAGCGCTGCACCTCCGGCGGGAACCCGCGGCAGAGCTCGTGGCAGCGCTGCCAGAACGCCTGGCGGCGCGAGAACATCACGCCGGTGTTGTACGGCATCACCTCGGCGAGGTCGACGCCGTTGGGATCGGGCGCGGGGCCGGCGCGCCGCGTGAGCGCGACGTCGAACTCGCGCTCCCAGACGTGGCGCACGTCGCGCACGAACACGACGTCGGTGTCGACGATGAGCGCGGGCTCCGCGAGCGCGGCGAGGTGCTGCAGGCGGTAGGTCATCAGCCGCTCGCCGTCCCAGGGCAGGCGGACGACCGCGTCGGCGCCGGGAACGGCCGCCGTGCGCTCGTCGGTCATCTGCACGAGCGCGTAGCCGAAGCGCTTCGCCGAGGCGACCATCACGGTCGGCAGCCGCAGGTCTTCGCCGACGTGCAGGAATGCGACGTTCATTGGCGTGGCGGCGGGCGGGATCGGAGAACGGGCTCGGGCACGGCCAGCCTAGCCGGCGCCGGTCCCGCGGTCAACGCGCGCGCAGTGCCCGGCGTGCGGGAATGCTGCCATCGCGCTCAGCGTCCGGCGAAGAGCTCGGGCAGATGCTCGCCGAGCAACGCCAGCACCTGCGGCACCTCGACGTGGAAGTTCCACTTGAGCGGAATCACGCCGGGCCCGGCGTTGTCGCCCGGCCGCTCCGCGACCAGCGTGACGATGCGCTGGCCCATCGCGCCGGCGATGAAGCGGAACTCCTCCATCCCGACGCTCCCCGGGGTGGCGATCTCGAGGACGAACGCGCCGGGCGGGGCGAAGACCAGGTTGGTGAGCCCCGCCCCGTGCGCACCGACGATCGCGCGCGCCCGCGAGAACACCCGGATCTGCTCGGTGACCGGGGCCTCGCCGGCGACGAACGTCGCGAACCCGAGCGGCTTCAGCGCGGCCTCGAGCTCGGCCTCGTTGTGCATCACGCGCAGACTGCTGTCCCGGCGCGAGACGAACACGAGGTCGCGGGCGGCGCCGGGCGCCGCCATGTGACCGGCGACGCGCGCGCGCAGCCAGTCGATGCCGAGGCGCATGCGCGGGCGGTTGCGCAAGGTGACCGGCACCGCCACCTTGCGGCACGCGACCAGCAGGCCCCTGGGAACGGGCATCAGGCGCTCCGGCGGCACGCCGACGAGCCGCAGGTACTCGCGCTGATAGCCCCGCAGATCGTCGTTGACGAGGAGCGGCAGCGTGTCGTCGACGCCGGCCGTCTCGAGCACGGCGAGCTTGAGCAGGTTGCGCTCCAGCCAGTGCGAGAAGTTCTCGTCGGTCCCGAGGAGGACGAACGGCTCCGCGATCGCGCGGTCGACCGCCGGCAGCGACACCACGAAGTCCGTGCCGTCCGGCGAGACCCGCCCCCTCACCCAGGGATGGTTGGCGAAGGTGCGGTCCTGCGTCTCGCGCACGAAGACCTCGTCGCCGTCGAAGATCGCGCAGTGGTTGGTGTCCAGCAGGACGTTCTCGCGCCAGCCGACGTAGGGCTCGCCGCGCCCGTGGCGCTCCGGGTCGAGAACCGCGTTGCGAAAGCGCCGCGTCGTCGCGGCGCCGCCGGACCGGAGCGCATCGAAGCGGGCGAAGTACCCGGCGGCCGCCCCGGCCTCGCCCGCCTGCAGGAGCAGGACCGCCATGCCCCACAGCGCGCCGGGATGGTCGGGCGCGGCCGCGAGGATGCGCGCGCAGGTCGCCCGTGCGTCGTCGCTTTCGCGGCGCTCGAGCGCGCCGTTCAGCCGGGCTTCGAGCGCGCCGAGCGCGCCCGCGCCCGCCCGCGGTCCCCGACCCAGCGCGTGCCGCACCGCGTTGCCGATGAGCCGGGCGACCTTCATGCGCGATCCGCGATCGGGTCGCCGGCGGGAAAGGCGGCGCGCTCGCCGGCGGGATGCACGGCGGCCTAGCGCGACGGCTTGCCGGTGACGATCGCGCGCGGCTGCTCGAAGGGCCTGCGCTCCACCACCAGCATGCTGTCGTAGAAGTGCAGCGATTCGGCCTGCAGCGTGAAATCGTCGACCGACAGCGCGTCCGGATCCTTCGTGTGCCACGCGTTGAGGCGGTCGACGAGCGCCTTCGCGAGCTCGATGAAGGTTCCCGGGCGCCGGAACCCGCCCGCGTACTCCGGCCAGTAGCTCGTGTGCAGGTCCTCGGCGATGTAGACGCCGAGCTCGGACATGGCCGGGAAGAGCTCCTCGAACGTGGCGATCTGCTGGCCCATCGTGTGCCCGCCGTCGTCGACGACGACGTCGATCGGCCCGAACTCGTCGGCGAGCCGCCGCAGGAACGCCCGGTCCTCCTGGTCGCCGATGCGCACGCTCACCTGCGCCTCCTCGAACCCCTTGCAGTCCGGCACGATGTCGACGCCGACGATGCGCGCGCGCCCACCGAGGTAGTGCTTCCACATCTGCAGCGAGCCGCCGTGAAACACGCCAAACTCGACCAGGGTGACCGCCTGCCCGCGGAAGCGCTCGAGGTGGCGGTGATAGGGCGCGAAGTAGTGCAGCCACTTGTGGATGAGGCGGCCGGGATTGTTCGTGAAGTACTCGAACAGCGGGTTCCCGGCGGGTGAATTCCGGGGCGCGATCGATTCCGCGGTCATGGGGTCCTCCTCCTCATTCGCTGTCGGACGCTCGCGCCGCGCACGCACGGCGCCAGAGATCCCGGTAGGCGCGCTCCAGATCGCGCAGGAAGCCGCGCGCATCGACGAGCGGCGAGGCGAGCAGCCGCGCGCGCAGGCCGCGCTGGAGCGCGCGCAGCCGCGAGCGGTCGGAGGCGAGGCGCACGGCGATCGCCACGTACTCGTCCTCCGACCCGGCGACGAGCTCGGCGAGCCCGACGTTGCCGAGAATCGACGTGGCGGAGCGCGCAAAGCCCATCGCGCCCGCCCTGGTCACGACCGGGACGCCTAGCCAGAGGCATTCGCACGTCGTCGCACCGCCATTGTAGGGAAAGGTGTCGAGCGCGATGTCGGCGCGCCGGATCCGGTCCCAGTAGGACTCGGGCGGCAGCCGGTCCCAGGTCTTCACCCGGGCCGGCGCAACGCCCGCCGCCGCGATCGCGGACGCCACGCGCTCGCGCGCCTCGTCGCCCCGCACGTCGAGCACCCAGAGCTCGGACCCGGGCACCTGCGCGAGCATGCGTCCCCAGAGCCGGAGCACCTCGGTGCGCACTTTCGCCAGGCGATTGAACGAGCCGAAGACGACGGCCTCCGCGTGCGCGTCGCCGCGGTCGAGCGGCGCGGGCATGCGCTCGAGCGGGGCGAAGCACCAGAAGGACCGCGGCAGGCGAACGAGCGTCTCGGTGTACCAGCCGTCCACCGCGCCCGGCGGATCGGCGAGCGCATCGGTGATGCGGTAGTCCATGGCTGCGGCCCCCGTGGTGGCGAGATAGCCGAGGTAGCTCACCTGGACCGGGGCCGGCCGGCGCGCGAGCGCGAGCAGGCGGTTGCCCGTCGTCAGCCCGGCGAGGTCGACGAGGAGGTCGATCTCGTGCGACCGGACGAGCGCGGCGAACGCCTCGTCGGCGAGGCCCGAGACGTCGTGCCAGCGGTCCGCGAGCGCCCGGAACCGCTCGGTGCGCTCGTCCGCCTCGGCGAGCGTCTGGTAGCAGAAGACCTCGAACGCGTCCCGATCGCGCGCGGCGAGCAGCGGCTCGATGAAGTACGCGATCGCGTGCATCCGGAAATCGCCCGACACGTAACCGATCCGCAGCCGTCGCTCCGGATCGGCGAACCGCGCCGCAGGAAAGGCCGCCTGCGGCCCGCGATCCACGAACGCCGCGGCGACCGACCGGTGCGCCTCGCGGAGCGCCTCGGGGCTCGTCGCGGGGTCCTGGCCGAGGAGGAAGAGGAGCCGCAACCGGTAGCGCAACTCGGCTGGGGCGAGCGCGATCGCCCGCCGGCAGGCCTCCCCCGCCTCGCGCAGGCGGCCGAGACCCTCGAGCGCGAGACCGAGGTTCGCCCGGAAGTCGGCCACCTCACCGCCGCTCGCCAGCGCCGCCTCGAAGCGCGCGGCGGCGGCGGCGTAGTGGGTGCGCCGGTAGGCCACCAGGCCGAGCAGGTTCAGCGCGTCCGGGTTCCCGGGCTCGCGCCGCAGCGCCTCGAGGAAGCAGCGCTCGGCATCGTCCGCTCGCTCCGCCCGGGCATGGACGACCCCCTCCTCGAGCAGCGGCCGCACGGACGTGTCCTCCCGCGCGCCGCGCGTACGGGCGCCGAGCATGCTTGCGAGAAGGCCCTTGAGCATCGAGGTGCGGGTGTCTGCGGTGCGCCCGCTCGAGGCGCGGGGCGCGCGCCTGGAATGAAAACCGAGGGCAGGAAAAGAAACAAGCCCCTCCGCAGAGGGGCCTGTTCCGGTGTTGCGGTGCCGGGTTTAGCGGCAGGAAGCGGGCATGTAGCGGCTCGGCGTGCCCGTGCAGCTCCACGACAGCGACCCCGCCGCGTTGGTGAACGGCGTCAGAGTGAGGGTCACCGCCGTGCCGACGTTGGTCGCGCTGTTTCCGGTCTGGATGCCGGTGAGCACCACGACACCGCCAGCCGCGGTCGACGCGGTGGCGACCTTGCCGCCAGGGGCGACGGTCGTACCCAAGCCCATGTTGGTGGCGTCCTGGTCGGTCTGGAATTTCTCGGTGATCGCGGTGCGCGCCGAGCTTGCAGCGAGGATCAGCTCCGACACCCGCGCGCGAATCGTGTAGTCCTGATACGCCGGCAGCGCGATCGCCGCCAGGATGCCGATGAT
>Ga0187894_10005371_pt1 | contig 13126 bp, 13 predicted proteins | sample GBC1701081metaG_FD_136650 | JGI IMG/M metagenome (GOLD analysis project Ga0187894, IMG submission 136650) | White microbial mat communities from a lava cave in the Kipuka Kanohina Cave System on the Island of Hawaii, USA - GBC170108-1 metaG ... | reverse complement strand
TAGAGCAGGGGCCACACCCGTTCCCATTCCGAACACGGAAGTTAAGCCCTGCTTCGGCGATGGTACTGCCGGGCTTCCCGGTGGGAGAGTAGCTAGACGGTGGGATCTCTCTGAACGGCGCCGAAGCTGAAATCAGCCTCGGCGCCGTTTCACTTTGTGGCTGCGCGGCTCGCCTCCCACGCCCAAACGGCGCGTTTCTGCGCCGCATTCCAATCGCGAGCTGCGACCGGGAGCGTGAGGTTCGCAATCGCTGCAGCGCCACGAGCGCGCAGCCCGACCACGTGCGGCTTCGTGACATCACCCAGCCACTGAGTGATTGCGGGCCGCCCTAGCTGGCCGGGCGGCGTTCCGTCGAGCCAGCATCCGAGCAACCCGCGGAAGTCACTGAGCGCCACGGGGTTCGGTAGCTCCCCGCGCGCTCCGCGCACGATCAGCGGGACGGCGGTCTGTACTTCGTCGATGGCCTGGCCGTGCCCGAGGAACTCTCTCTCGTAGAACGCCTCGCCATGGTCCGCGGTCACGACGACCAGCGTGCGCTCCCCGAGCTGCCGATCGATCAGCCGCGTGAGCTCTCCAATCGCATGATCCACGTTAGCGGCGGAGTTGAGGTAAGCAGCCCAAACGCCGGCTCGGTTCTCGGGACGTATCTCGCTGCGCGGCAGCCGGCCGACTCCGAGTAGATCGTCGAGCTCGGAATGCCAGTACGGAAAGTGAGTGTCGACGAGATTCACGTAGAGGAGCAGCGGCGCTCGTGATTTCCGGGCGCCCAGGTAACCCGCCACTCGCGAAGTCACGGTCTTCCATGAGACCTGAAGACTGATCGGCTGCGCCGAGCGAGACGTCCGTCTCGCGAGATCCTCGCGCGCGTCATAGAAGATTGTCGCTCGCTCGGTGCCGAGGCGTGCTTGTTCGGAGCCATCATGCTGACCCGAGAACCACGCCACCTCGTAGCCGCGAGCTCGGAAGTCGTCGACGAGCGTGTCGCCAGCTCGCGTCGGGACGACTCGGCCTTGCAGCAACGAGCCGCGCGCGGGTCCGGTCGCGGGGACGTGGGCATAGGCGACGCCATTGATTCCCCGCTCGCCGAGTCGCACGAGGTTGGGTGTGACCTCGCGACCCTCCGCACGCAGCCCGACGAGGTCGGCGCGAAAGCCCTCGAGCAGGATCAGCACGACACTCGGGGAGCCGGCGCGCCGAATGGGCGCCGGGACTTCCACGGGTCGCGGCGGAACGAAGCCGGCGGGCAGATCTCCCGCCGCCCCGTCCTCGTCGATGCCGTTTCCGGGCAGCTCGACAGCCCACGGGTGAATCGTCGCGTCGAACGGCGACGGATCTTTCGGAACCGACAGCCAGCCGAAGCCATCGCGGTCGACATCCGTCAGCGCGCTGACGACGGCAGAGGTCGCGCGACCTGCCGGCTTTGCGGCCAACCCGAATCCGAGCGAGGGCGCGCGCGTGTCGGTCCAGGCGAGCAGCAGCGCGCTCGCGAACACGCAGCCGGCGCTCGCCAGCGCGAGCCGGCCGAGTCGGGGCGTGTGAGACGCCGCGAGCGCAGGGCTTGCACGCTCGATCCGCACGACCACGTAGCCGAGCGCGCTGCAAACGACGCTCCCGACCAGCGCGAGCACGAAGATCGGCGGCAGGTCCTGTGCCGCTTCCCCGAGCGCCGAGCCCCAGTTGCCGCCCGCGAGGTCGATCAGCAGCCGCAGCTCGAGCACGTCGCCGAGCACGCGGTGAAGACGGTGCATCGCGAGATCGAGCGCGAGTGGGAAGGCGAGCGCCAGCCCGGCGGCGATCGCGAGCGCACGCAGCGGCCGGACGCGTACCAGCCATGCGGCAGCCAGCACGACACACCACGACGCCCCTAACAATCCCGCGTCGAGCAGTGCGCCCGCCGCGAAGAACGAAGCTCGCTGCGTGAAGCCGTGCAGCGCGAAGCCGTTGTACCCGCTCCCGAAGTAAGCCTTCGTCAGATCGAGCACGATCGCGTCAGCGGCACCCAACGTGACGACGCTTGCCGCGAAGAGCCAACGCCACGCTCGGCTGCCGGGCCCGCTGCTCACGACACGCACGAATGAGCGATGTAGCGCCAAGCGTCGGCGAGCCACGCGGCCGCCGCGTCTTCGACCCGCTCGCTCGTCTCGCGTGTCGCGATCCCCGAAACCGTGACGAGGGTCAGGGGTCGCGGCCCCCCGATCACGAGCGGGAGCGCGCCCAGAATCTGTCGCGCCAGCGGCGCCCGCACGGGGCGGTTCTCGTAGACGAACGTCCACGCGACGAGCCGACTCGGCCCCCGCGGCGCCTGTGTGTGATCCCAAGCCACGTGAATCGGGACGTTCACACCCTCGACGCCGACCTCGCGTATGCGCAAATCCTCGGGCTGCATCCGGTCGGAACGCGCGCCCGAGGTCGCCAGCTCCTCGATCGCACCAGGGCCGTTTCGCTCGCCGAGGCGCAGCGGATTCCCGTACAGCTTCGGTGCGTCGTACGAACGCACGATCTGAAACTCCATCGGATTCCTAGGCAGCAGTGGGTTTGCGAACTGGCCTTCGCTCCACTGAAAGGTCTCGGAGTCGAGCGCTTCCAGGCGCTCGCCGAGCGCAACCGTTCCGGGGATCAGAGACGTTGCCTTGATCGCTTGCGGCGACCGGCACACGTCGGGCCCGCGCGCGTCGCGCAACAAGGCGAGGCGCAGCACCGCCGCGAGCGCGAGCAGCCCGACCATCGCGAGGCTGTATTTCGACGAGGGGCGCGTCACGCGAGGCTTCCGAGCGGATCGCGGCCCGCGACGAGCAGCAGGCCGCCGACGACGATCGCGAAGGTCGCCACTCCGGTGAGAGGGTGGATCGGGCTCTCCATGATCCAGTGCCCGACGCCGGAGGACATCAGAATCAACGCGAGTACGCGCACGACGTTCGCGCCGATCGCGAGCGGCACTGCGGCCGCGAGCAGGAGCAGCCGCTTGGGATGCGAACGCGCATAACAAGCCAGCACGATCGCGACGGAGACGCCGGCATAGAGCGTCGCGATCCCGCTGCATTCGTCGGCTACGACGAACGTGTTGGTGCCGCCGGCCAGCTGGATCACCGTGCCGCTCCGCAGCGCCGAGTATCCGAGCAGGTGAAGCAGCGGCTCCACGGAGCTGGCGGTCAGGTGGCGCAGCCCGACGCTCGTCGCGATCGCCGCGGGCACGGGCACCATCAGCAGTCCCAGCGCGAGCGGCACGGCGAGCCGCCGTGTGCGGCGCGCGCCGAGCAGCAGCAGCGAGAGCCCCGGCAGGCTCATGATCAATGCGAGCGTGCCGAGATACCCCGATTTCAGCACCGCGTCGGTTAGGCCCAGTGCGAGCGCCCCGGCCAAAAATGGAAATCCCCAGGCTGATTGCGCGGGCACCGCGTCGGGGTCGTCGCGAAGCGTGAGATAGGTGAGGAGCGCGATGATCGGCGGCATGAAGACGCCGTGATCGTTCGTCCAGATGCTCTGGGTCCAGTGCTTCCAGAGCCACTGGAGCGTCGGCCAGAACACGAGTACCCAGAGCGGGAGCGCCAGCCACAGCGTGGTCGGAAGCGCACGCACTGCCGCGCCGACGGGAGCCGGCGCGGCCTCGGCTTCGCGCGGCAAGCCCGTGCGGTTGCGGAATGCGAACACCCCCGCGGCGACCGCGAACCCCGCCAGCGTCGCGCGCCCGAGCTCGTCGCCCGTGAGCGGGCTGGCGACGAAGAGAGCGCCGACGCTGCCGGCAATCGCCGCCTCTCGGATCAATTGGGGATGTCTCACGGCTTCCTCATCGGTCCGGCGTCTTCAACGGGCGAGGCGCGCTCAGCGGCCAAAGCGGTCGAGCACGTAAGCGGCGAGCTGGCGGCGGCCGGCTTCTTCGACCGGCGGCGCCGGCATCGGCGGTGTCGGCGCGGCAAAGAACTCTGTCAGCGACACCAAATCGTGTCGCGCGGCCAGTCCGGCGAGCGGCTTCGTCACCATGCCCGGTGCCGCGGCAGCGCTGTCATGACACGCCGCGCAGCCATGTGCGTTCCAGGCCGTCGCGCCGTTCTCCACGAGCGCCGCGCGCTCGCCAGCGTCGATTCCGGCGAACGGGTCGCCGCGCGCTGATCGAGGTTGCGCGCTGCCCGCCTCCCCGATCGGCGCCCCGCGCGACCCGCGTCGTCTCACCGCGTAAACCGCACCGGCGTAGTCGTCGGAGACGTAGATCGTTCCGCTGTTCGGGGCCTCGACGACGTCGACCGGGCGGCCGAATACTTCCTCGCCGTCGAGGAAGCCGGTCACGAAGTCGTCCGAACGGATCACACCGCTCGCGTCCCAATGCAGCGCCACCACCTTGTAGCCGTCTTTGCGCGTGCGATTCCACGAGCCGTGTAGCGCGACGAGCGCCGCTCCCTGATAAGCCGCCGGCTGGCGCGGGTGCGCGAGGAACGCGATGCCGAGCGGCGCGTTGTGTGCGGGGAACGGAAACGCGGGAGGGATCGACGCCGCGATGCGCGCCTCCTGCCCGGCGCCGTTGTCCGGATCCGGCACGCGCTCGCCGTTCGCGACGGGCCAGCCATAGTCGCCGCCGGCGACGACGCGATCCAGCTCGCACGGCGGGAAGTCGTCGCCCAACAAGTCGCGGCCGTTGTCGGTCGCGAACAGCTCGCCCGTGGCGGGGCGCCACGCGAAATCGACCGCATTGCGCAGGCCTCGCGCGTAGAGCTCATAGCCCGAGCCGTCGGCTTCGTAGCGGAGCATCGCGGCGCGGCGTTCGTCTTCCTCGACGCAGGCATTGCAGCTCGAGCCGACCGTCACATAGAGCCGGCCATCGGGCCCGATCCCGACGTTGCGGCTCCAATGATTCCCGCCCTCCGGTAGCCCGCGTACGACGTAGTCCAGCTCACCCTGCGCCGTGCCCGTCGCGACGTCGAATCGCACGCGTCCGATCGCGGAGGCTGCGCCCACGTACAGCCAGCCGTCCGGCGAGAGCGCGAGCCCGTGGGCGCGCCGCACGCCACTCAGCAGCTCGCGCACCGCGTCGGGGCGCCCGTCGTCGTCCTTGTCGCGTTCCAGCAAGACGACTTTGTCCTGGCGCGGGACGCTCGCGATCAAGTCGCCGCGCGGCGTGGCCACGAGCATTCGCACTTGCGGTACGAGGGCGTACAGCGAGATCTCGTAGTCGGCGGGGACCGAGAGCCGGTTTTTCGCTTCGGCCTCGGAGGGCGCTTCGCCGCCCCAGCCGAACAGCGAGTTCATGATCGGCGCGTTGACCGGCGGGAGAATCCGCCGCAGCAGCCCGCAGCCGCCGACGAGCACGACCACGGAAATTGCGAGCGTCGCGAGCCATCGTCTAGACATGGCCGCGCAGGATACCGGCGCGCCCGCCGCCGGACGGCGTGCATGCGACGGGTTGACACCCGCCCCGTTCACCGGGCAAATTGCGCGTCCTTTCGAGGCGGGCCCCGCCTAGCCCGCCCGGTGGCAGCGGGATCGTTCATCGAGCTGGGCCCGCGTCGCCACGTTCTCGCGAAGGAATGTCCAGATGGCTGAGCGCATTCGGAAAGGCGATCTCGTTCAGGTGATCGCCGGCAAGGAACGTCGCGCCCACAAGCAGGGGCGCGTGCTCGAGGTGGATCCCGTGCGGGATCGCGTGCGCATCGAGGGCGTGCGCATTCAGAAGAAGCACCTGAAGCCGAACCGCAGCCGCAAGAACGCCGCCGGCGGCATCATCGAGCGCGAGGGCTTCGTCCACGTCTCGAACGTGATGCTGGTCGATCCGAAGACCGGCAAGCCGGGCCGCGTGAGATTCGAGCTCCGCGACGGCAAAAAGGTGCGCGTGTTCAAGAAGAGCGGCGAGCTCGTCGCGGCACCGTCGAAGAAGTAGAGCGGAGCACAGGAGCACGTCATGGCGAAGAAGAGCAAGCGCGAAAAGATCAAGCTCGAGTCGACGGCCGGCACCGGCCACTACTACACGACGAGCAAGAACCGCATCAACACGCCGGACAAGCTCGAGTTCAAGAAGTACGACCCGGTCGCTCGCAAGCACGTCCCGTACAAGGAAGCGAAGCTGAAGTAGCGCGCTAGGCGTCGGCGCGATCGAAGGCTTCGGCCAGCAGCGCCGCGTCGACCTCGCGCTGCGTCCAGAGCCGAAGCTGCTCGCGCGCCTGCTCTACGAGCATCCACTTGCCCGAGATCGGCTTCGCGCCGCGCGCGCGCGCATCGCTCAGCAAGCGCGTCTCGGGCGGGTCGTAGACGGCGTCGAGCACGACGCTGCCAGGCCGCAGCGCGTCGGCTGCGACCGGTGAGACGTCGGCCCGCAGGCCGACGCTCGTCGTGTTGATCAGCACGTCGTGTGGAATCTCCGCGAGCTCGCTCGGCGAGCCGGCGCGCTCGGCGCCCAGCTCGCGAGCGAGCGCCTCCGCTCTGCCGGGCGTGCGATTCAGCACGATCGCGCGCGCCCCCCGCTCGCGGAGCGCGTAGAGCGCGGCGCGCGCGGTACCGCCCGCGCCTAACACCACGGCCGTCTTGCCCGCGAGCTTCGTCTCGCGTTCGAGCGCGCGCGCGATGCCGAGCCAGTCGGTGTTACTCCCGACCAGCACGTCTCCGCTGCGCGTCACCGTGTTCACCGCACCGATCGCGCGCGCCGTCTCGTCGACGCGATCCAGGTGGGCGATCACCGCCTCCTTGTGCGGGAGCGAGATCGCGAGCTGCTGCACGTTCATCGCGCGCGCGCCCGCAATTGCGGCCGCGAGCTCGCCTGGCGTGACGTCGAAGGCGAGGTAGACGGCATCGATACCGAGCGCGGCGTACGCAGCGTTGTGCATCGCCGGCGAGCGCGTGTGGCCAGCGGGATGGAGGAAGATTCCGCACAGCGCGGTACCCGGTGCGATTGCGCCGCGCGTCACAGCGCCGGACACACGAGCACCTTGCCTTGGCCCTTCGGCTGCGCGAGCGCCTCGAACGCCGCGGGCACGTCCGCGAGGGCGACGCGCTCCGTAATCAGTGCAGCCGGGTCGATGCGCTGCTGCGCGAGCATGTCTAGCGTGTACTGGAAGTCGTCCTTCTCGTAGGCGAGCACGAACTGAACGGCGGCTTCCTTCATGATGCCGGTGATCGGCGTGATCGAATCCGCGCCCACGCAGGCGCCCGCGACGATCACGCGCCCGCGGAAGCGCACGCGGCCGACGCACTCCTCGATCAAGCCCGGCACTCCCACCGCTTCGAACACGACGTCGGGCCCGCCCGGAGCGGCCCGCTCGAGCGCGGCCGACAGATCCTCGCGCACCGGATCGACGACGTGCGTCGCGCCGAGGCGCCCCGCGAGCTCACGGCGACCTGCGGCGCGTTCGGAGACGATCACCTCGCGCGCTCCGAAGTGGCGCGCCCAGAGCGCGATCGCAAGACCGATCGGACCGGCACCGACGACGAGGCAGCGCTCGCCGCGCCGAATGCGGCTCGCATTCAGCGCGTGCAGGCCCACCGCGAGCGGCTCCACCAGCGCGGCGAGCTCGGTGCTCACGCCTTCCGGCACACGCACGGCCTCATGCGCCGCGACTGCGACGTACTCCGCGTAGGCACCATTCGGGAGGCCGAGACCGATCGGCACTTGCGTCACGCAGTAAGCGCCGAGGCCCGAGCGGCAACGCTCGCAGGTGCCGCACGAGTGGTTCGGGATCGCGCAGACGCGTTCGCCGGCGCGCAGCGGCCCGGCGCTCTCCATCACCTCTCCGACGAACTCGTGCCCCATGATCGCGCCCGCCGGCAGCAGCTTGTGCTGATGCAGGTGCAAATCGCTGCCGCAGATGCCGCACGCCGCAACGCGCAGCACGGCCTGTCCCGGCGCAGGCTTCGGATCCGGCACGTTCTCGACGACGAGCTCGCCCGGCGCTTTCGAGACGACTGCGCGCATCGCTCCTCCCCGTTCGCTTCCGCGTAGCGTAGATTGCCTCGCCTTCAAATCGAGGAGCAGGCCGGTGGCCGCACGCGTCGGAATCTTGATGGGCAGCGCGAACGACTACGACGTGATGAAGGCAGCAGAAGACGCGCTGAAGGAGCTCGGCATCGAGAGCGACGTGCGCGTGATCTCGGCGCACCGCACCCCCGAGCGCTTGGTGCGCTTTCTCGCGGACGCCGAGACGAGCGGCATCGAGGTCGTGATCTGCGGCGCCGGCGCTGCTGCGCACCTCGCTGGCGTCACCGCTGCGCACACCGTGCTGCCGGTGCTCGGCGTGCCGATCGATTCGTCACCACTCCAAGGCCTCGACGCGCTGCTCAGTACCGTCCAGATGCCCGGCGGAATTCCGGTCGCGACCTTCTCGATCGGCAAGGCGGGCGCAAAGAACGCCGGCCTCTTCGCCGGCGCGATCATCGCTGGCCGCGATCCCGCAGTGCGCAAGAAGCTCGAGCAGTTCCGCGCGAAGCAGAGCGCGGGCGTGCCGGAGAGGCCGTGATCGGCTCGGCGCGCCGTATCCAGATCTCGGACATCGGTACGCTCGCTAGTGCCGCCGCTTGGATGCTGAACATCGCGTTTGCATCTCCCGCGGAGGGCCAGCGGCTGTTGACCGGGCTCTACTTCGTTCTCGGCTTCGGCGTCGGATGGGTCGTGTTCGGATATGCGTACCGCCGACCTCTGGACGACGGAATGAGCCGATCGCGCCGACGGGAACGGTTCCTCGGTTGGGCAGCGCCGGTCGCGTTTCACCTTCTCGCGGTTGGGGTGCCTGTCTCGACCGTCGGAATCATCCTGATCTGGAACGAGGCGTTCGATCCGGTAGACGCAACGTTCGGATGGATGCTCGGCGCGTATGTCGCATTGCGACGGGCTTACGGCAGCGCTCACCTGAGCGCCGTCCCGATCCACTAGGCCTTACTCCGCTCCAGCGCTGCCTTCAGATCCTCCCACACCAGCCTTCGATTCTCCTGCGTGTACTGCCGTAACAAGAACGCCGGGTGGAAAGTGGGCATCACGGGATAGCCGCGGTAGTCGTGCCAGCTGCCGCGCACGCGCGTGATCGAGACGTCGCGGCCCAACAACAAGCTGGTGGCGGGCTTGCCGAGCGCGACGATCACCTTCGGCTTGATCGCGTCGATTTGGCCGTCGAGGAACTCGCGGCAGGTGGCGACTTCGTTCGGCAACGGGGTTCTGTTGTTCGGCGGCCGGCACTTCACGACGTTCGCGATGTAGACGCTCGCGCGCGGGATCTGGAGGCCGTTCTCGATCATGCGCGTCAACAGCTCGCCCGCGCGGCCGACGAAAGGCAGGCCGCTGAGATCTTCCTGCTCGCCCGGCCCTTCGCCGACGAACATGATCTCGGCATTCGCGTTGCCGTCGCCGAACACGATCTTCGTGCGGCCCTGATGCAGCGGGCAGCGCGTGCACTCGCCGAGCTGGCTCCGCACTTGCTCCAGCGTGCGGATGTCGGCAAGCGCAAGCGGCTGCGCGTTCGGCGCCGCGGCCATGCGGCGCTCAGGCATGGCGGGCGTCGGCGTCCACGCGAGCTCTTCCTCTGCGAGCTCTTCGAGCCGCGCGCGCGCAGCGCGCAGCACGGCCTTCGCTTCGGCCTCTAGCGCCCGGTCCACTTCGGGCTTCGCTTCTCGAAGAACGCCGCGATGCCTTCCTGCGCGTCGGCGGTGCGCGAAGTCAGGATGATCGCTTCGCGCAAGTAGGTGAGCGCCGCGTGCGCCTCCATCTCGGCCATCGTGTAGACGGCCTCTTTGCCCATCCGCAGCGTCGAGGGCGAATACGAGATCAGCGTCTCGCACAGCTTCGCGATCTCTGCGTCGAGCTGCGCATCGGGCACGACGCGCGTCGTGATGCCGAGCGCGAGCGCCTCACGGGCGCCGACGCGCCGGCCCGTCAGCACGAGATCCAGTAACACCTTGCGGCTGCCGACCGCGCGCAGGATCGGCACGCTCACCATCAGCGGCAGCAGGCCCAGCGTGATCTCGGGTAGACCGAACTGCGCGCTCTCGCCGGCGACCGTGATGTCGGCGGCGACCGCGAGGCCGAAGCCGCCGGCGAGCGCGAAGCCAGGCACGCGCGCGATCACCGGCTGCGGCGCGCGCTCGATCGCGCGCATCACGCGCACGACGCCGTCGAAGTGCAGGCGGCTTTCGTCCATGCTCGCGTGGCCGAGCACTTCCTTCAGGTCGGCGCCGGCGCAGAACACCTTGTCGCCGGCGCCGCGCAGCACGATCGCGCGCACGGCTTTGTCGATCGCAGCCGCGTCGAGCGCAGCCTCGAGCTCGCGCAGCGTCGCGCGATCGAGCGCGTTGCGTTTCTCCTCGCGATCGATCGTGAGCGTGGCGACGCCGTTCGCCGCGATCGCGGTCGTGACGTTCGCGCCCGCTTCCGCAGTCACTTCGCTCGGCTCCGCTTCGCTGCGCGCTTCGCTTGCATCTCAGCGCCCGCCGGCCAAAGGTGCGAACGCCGCCTCGAGCACCGCGGCGACGTTGGCCTTCGGCAGCTCGCGCGACACCAATCCCTGCAGCGGGCGATCGCTGTGACGCTGAGCCTCGATCTTCTCGCGCATGTGGAACTGGAAATCGGGCTCGCGCTCGGCGCTGTGGCAGCTGCCGCAGAGCTGCGTCATCGCGCACGAGCCGCACTTGTCGGCGAGGCTCGTGATCGTGCCCTTCTTCGGCGCGCCTTCCGCGACGTGATCGGCGCCGCCGCCGTGACAAGTCTCGCAGCCGATCTCGGGCGAATTCTTCCCGTGCGCCGAGGCCTTCCACTTCCCGAACTCGCTCGCGTGACAGCTCGCGCACGCTTCGCTGCCCACCTTCGCGACGTTCTCGGGCAACAGGTCGTTGCGCGGCTTTCCGCGCGCCGCGATGAATGCCTGCTTCTCGGCGGGCGAGAGCTTTGCGAGGCTCGCGTGCGAGACGCGCGGCAGGAAGCTCGCGTACTTGAAGCCGAGCGAGTGTTCGGGCGTGTGGCAGGTGGCGCACGCGGGCTCGTAGTTCTCGGCCACCACGTGATTCGGCGAGAGGTGCGGGCCGCCGCGGCCATGGCAGGTCTCGCAGCCGACGTTCTCGAGCGCGGGCTGGGGGCGCGCGATCGAGAAGCCGCCGGTCTTTCCGTAGCCGACGACGTGACACGTGACGCATTCGCTGCGCCCGTCGGCGCCGAACTTGGCGAGCGTCGTCATCGCCGTCGCGTGCTGCGTCAGCTCCCAGGTCGCAGCCTCGCTTTCGTGGCAGACGGCGCAGAAATCGTTGCCGCTGTAGCCGCTCTGGCTGAGCAGCATCGGCGGCGTAACTCCCGCGAGCTGCGCGATGCGCATGCGCGTGAGCGGCGGGTCGCGGTCGCTGCGCCAGCCGGGGCCGATGCGTGCGGTGATGCGGCCGTGCGCATCGATCAGCAACGTGACCGGCACGCCCTGGAGGGCGCCGTACTTGTTACGGATCGAGACGTCGGGGTCGGAGACGATCACGTCGAAGATGTCGATGTCGCTGCGCTTCAGCTCCTCGCGCACCTCGCTCTCTCTGCCATCCGACGAGACGCCGATCAGCTTCGGGCGCTTAGCCGCGTCGATCTTCGGCAGCTCGTCGCGCAAGAAAGTCAGCTCTTCGTGGCAATGCGGGCAGGTGTGGAGGAAAAACATCAGGATCACGGGCTTGCCGCGCAGCGAGGAGAGCTTGAACGAGCCCGCGCCATCGAACTGCTCGGCGCTGAAATCGGGCGCGAGCGGCAGCTCGCCGGGAACGGTCAGCCTCAGCCAGCCGCGAAAGATGTCCGCGATCGCTTTCTCGGGCTCGGGCACGTCCGTCGGGAAGTAGTAGGTCTCCGCGATCAGGTTTCCGTCCGCGTCCATCGACATCGCCCACGCGGGCTGAGGCCGGCCGTAGACGCGCGCGGAGAACGAGCCCGTGTCGTCCAGGAACACCGGGATGTCGAGGCCCGCGTCTTTCAGGAAGGCGCTCGTCGTTTCCGCGCTCGAGCCCTGAGAAAAACCGATGATCTGGAAGTTTGCGGTCGTGCGCTCCTGGGCGATTCCTGCGAGCGCCGCCGCGATCGCCCGCGCGCCCGGAATCTCGGGATTGAACCCCCAGAGCACCGCGCGCTTGCCGAGCAGCTTCTCGAGCGAGAGCGCCCCGCCGTCGAGCGCGCGGCCTTCGAACTTCGGTGCGGGCACGCCGCGGCGTTCGCTCGCGGGCGTCTGCGTCGAAGTGGGCGCCGGGGCGGGAGCCGCCTGCGCGGCCGTCGCGTCCAGCGCCGGGCTCGCGTCCGGCGAATCGCCGGGGCAGCCAGAGATCAGGGTGACGAACGAGATCAAAGCGGCCGAAGCGAGCAGGGCGGGCGTGCGCACGGCGCGCAGCTTAAACCGGGCGACTCGCGGCGCAACGAAGCGAAGCGAGATCGCGCACAGCGAAAAGCAACGGGCCGGCCGCCTCGAGGGCGACCGGCCCGTCTCTACTCCCGATTCCCTGAGAAGTGACCTACGCCACCTTCTCGAGGATGTGGATGCCGCACGCGCTGCCGAGCCCGATCACGTGCGTCATGCCGAAGCGCGCGTTCGGGACCTGGCGCTTGCCGGCCTCGCCGCGCAGGTGTGTCGAGACCTCGTAGATGTTCGCGATGCCGGTCGCGCCGAGCGGGTGGCCCTTCGAGAGCAGGCCGCCCGAGACGTTCACCGGCACCTTGCCGCCGAGCGCGACCGCGCCGCTGTCGATCATCTGACCAGCCTCGCCGTCCTTGCACAGCCCGAGGTTCTCGTAGTGGAGGATCTCCGCGGTCGCGAAGCAGTCGTGCAGCTCGACCAGGTTGATGTCGCTCGCGCCGATGCCCGCCATCTCGTAGGCCTTCTTGGCCGCGAGCCGTGTGCAGGTGTTCACGTCGGGCATCACGAGATCACGCTCTTGCCACGGATCGCTCGTCAGCACGCTCGCCTTCACGCGCACGGCGCGTTTCCAGAGGCCGAGCTCCTTCGCCTTCTTCTCGCTGCAGATCACCGCCGCCGCAGCGCCGTCGACGTTGACCGAGCACATCAGCTTCGTGTTCGGGTACGCGATCATTTCCGCGTTCATCACCGTCTCGAGCGGCGTCTCGATCTGATACATCGCCTTCGGGTTCATCGTGCTGTGGTGGTGGTTCTTCACCGCCACCTTCGCGAACTGCGCGAAGGTCGTGCCGTACTTGCGG
>Ga0187894_10005370_pt1 | contig 13128 bp, 11 predicted proteins | sample GBC1701081metaG_FD_136650 | JGI IMG/M metagenome (GOLD analysis project Ga0187894, IMG submission 136650) | White microbial mat communities from a lava cave in the Kipuka Kanohina Cave System on the Island of Hawaii, USA - GBC170108-1 metaG ... | reverse complement strand
GGTCGGTCGTGGGGCCGCTGATGATCCTGCCCAATGTGGGGCTCAACGAGTGGGGCCATGCGTTCTGGTTCGTCGATGAACTCTTTGCCGCGCCGTTGCACTGGGGCTTTGTGATCCTGGGCTGGTGCGGGCTGTTCGGCGGGACCGGGGGCGTGGCGGCGCAGATCGTGGCCCGCATGTCCAACCTGTGCGATGTGGTGTGGAACAATGAGAGCAAGGACTGTTTGCATGTGATCCCGTACTAAGACGTGCCGTTGGCTCCGGTGGGCTGGCCCAGTGCTCCGGATGCCGAAGAGCGGGGCCAGCCAAACGGATAGTTGAAATAGGGAGGGGACAGATGTTCAGAACGAGCGAGGAGGGGGCAAATGTCAATTTTTAGAACACCTGAGATTATCAAAGCCGCCAAGCTTCCGCCGGAAGGCGTCAGGCTGTCGAGAATGATAGACGCGGTATATTTTATTCCGATTGCGTATCTAGGGGTATTCGCGACCTTTCATATGCACTTCGACCTGCTTGCGGGAGACTGGGATTTCTGGATCGACTGGAAGGATCGGCAGTTTTGGATGACGGTGACACCTATAGTGGAGGTCTGTTACCCAGGGGCGGTCATGTACTACTTCTGGACATTCTACCGACAGCCGTTTGGCGCAACGTTGTGCATCACGGGGCTCCTCGTCGGGAAGTGGATCACGATTGTGTTTGCCTGGTACTGGTGGGCCAACTTTCCGATGAACTTTATGATGCCCGCCACTATGGTCGCCAGCGCGCTGATCCTCGATTGCACCTTGTTGCTGACTCGGACCTGGATTATCACAGCGATAATCGGGGTATGGGCGTTCGCGATGATGTTTGGTCCGACAAACTATGCCCTGTTCGGTTACAGCCACCAACCGTTGGCAGTGGATGGGCAGCTGCTCTCGCTGGCCGACTACATGGGGTTCACCTATGTCCGTACTGGGACGCCTGAGTATATTCGGATCATCGAGGTGGGGTCATTGCGCACGTTTGGAGGGCACACTGTCTGGATCTCCGCCTTCTTCTCTGCCTTCATCTCCATGTTGATGTTCACCATTTGGTGGCAAATAGGGCACTTCGTCGGTCAATCGTACTTTTGGGTCAGGGGTAAACGGGGCGTAAGGACACGGATGAACGATACCATGGTTGTCGGCAGCGATGAGTTTGCGCGCAGACATGGTACGCCGAATGGGATCGCTCCTGGCATAGCAGCAGTGGGGACTGTGGGGTCTGTGGGAACTACATTTGCAGAAGGGAAATCATGAACGCCAAAAAAACATTTAAATTGTGCGTGATCGGCTCCCTCGGGATGGCGACACTGGGGCTCACCCTGATGTTCAATGCCTCACCCGCTGCCGCCCACGGAGAGCGCTCTCAGGAACCGTTCCTGCGGATGCGTACCGCCCAGTGGTACGACACAAGGTGGAATCCTCAGACTACCGCAGTCAACGATGAAGCGATAATGTCGGGCAAGATCCACATATCAGAAGACTGGCCGCGGGCCGTCGTCAAGCCGAATCGTACGTTCATAAACATAGGCAGTCCGAGTTCGGTGTTTACGCGTCTCAGCAATAAAGTGAACGGAATACCGATGTTCACCTCGGGCCCGATGCAGATCGGTGGGGACTACGAGTACGTGATCAAGATGAGGGGCCGGATACCTGGTCGTCACCACATCCACCCGATGTTGGCAGTCAATGGTGCTGGTCCTATTGCCGGGCCGGGAAGCTACATGACTATAGGAGGCAATTATAAAGATTTTACGAACCCGGTGAAACTGCTGGTGGGAGGGACCGTCGATACGGAGACCGTAGGGCTGGGGGCCGGACTCTTCTGGCATGCCCTATGGGGTGGGCTGGGGTTCCTTTGGATAGCCTGGTTCTCGATCAGGCCGATGTTCCTCATTCGCGCCAGGGTGCTGGCGCAAGAGGGGGGGGACGCACTGCTGAATGACCCGGTCGACCGCATTGCGGCCTACGCCATGGTAGCAGCATGCGTTATTTTGATCGCGATTGGATTCTTCATAACGGACAACCAGTACCCCTATACCATCCCTCTCCAGGCTGGTGAACCAAAGATCCAACCGACTCATTTGAAGTCGGACCTCACGGTAAAGGTACTCGCCGCGGACTACGACGTTCCTGGTCGCGCCCTGCGCATGACCCTACAGATCACAAACAGCGGTGAGCAACCCCTTAGGATCGGAGAGTTCACGACGGCAGGCATCAGGTTCCTCAACAAGGTCGGCGTGGCCAACAACTTGGACCCGACCTACCCACCGGAGATTATGGCGCAAGACGGCTTGCACATGGAAGATGAGTCCCCGATCAACCCAGGCGAAACCAAAGAAGTCAAGCTCGACTCGAGAGACTCGCTCTGGGAAGTGCAGAGATTGATGGACCTGGTCCACGATCCGGATCAGCGCTTCGGAGGGCTCCTGATGTCTTGGGACGAATCCGGTAATCGTCACATCAACAGTATTGCCGGTAACATCATCCCGGTCTTTACGAGGGCCGTGGCAAGCTAAGGGTTTTATCACGTCCAAGCGTGACGCCGATCCGCCCCCGTCGCGAGACGGGATGGCGGATCGGCTTTTTTACGACCAAGAGAGATGAAGTCGACCCATCCGTCCGCCGCCTCCTGTCCAGTAGACCACATTTAGGCCACATTAGGCCGCTGTAGATCAGTGATTACTGTGTTCTTTCCCTCTCGGCACAAGACACATAATATCCCGTCATCCTTTTATGCCCCTGGGGTTTGCGCGCTACGCCGAAGCGTCTCATAGCCACATAATCCAGTTGCTCGACCGTCCATGCTGAATCTCATGGGCTGCGTCTTGAGCCGCAGTGACTGCCTCGGAGATGAACCGATATGCGAGCCCATGCCTTTAACCCTCCAGCTTGGTATCCGATATGTGCTGAGGCATATAGTGTGCGCGAGAGTGGGGTACTAGGGTTGCCCACGTCTTGCCATATGTTAAGGAACGATGCTAGCTCCTGGTGGCGGTGGCGTGGCAAGAATAGGTGAGATGAATTTGTTGGAGGAGTGAGAATACCCCCCAAGAAGCCACAAACTCAGTCGGCTTCTAAGCATTCGGGAACGACTCACGGCTTGACATTTAGCGATTCACGCCGCCAACGGTCAGCGGCGTCATCACGGTGATCGCTCCTGCAAGATCCCCTTCGAGATGTCCTTCCTTGGGATAGCCGGAGATATCAAGGTCGCCTTTGGGCTCACCGTGGCAGGTCAAACAGGCAGTGACGTAATAGATCGGCATCACGACATGCAACGTCTGCCCGTGATCGATGAGTTCGCTGACATACTCTTCGGCTCGCGGAAGTCCTGATAGCCTCTTCAGCACTGAGGCCTCGTAGTCGTCCGGCTCATTCTTGGGATTACGTGGATGCAGGGCGGTTTGCTTCAATCTGATATGCGATTGTTTTGAAAAACGTGCGGCTGCCTGGCTGCCATAGGTGGCCGGGATGAAGTTCTTGTAGCCGATCCCGCGTTGATTGATCACGACCTGGGCATCGCTGACCACCTCTTTACTGGCCAGAACTAAGTCGAATAACAATTCTTTGGCCGTGGGAGGCAGCGTGACAGACGCAGGCATGCTGTGGACCTTCGAGAGATCAATACCGGTCTGCTGGCGAAACTCCTGAATGAGTTGCTGTTCAAATACCTCGGGGGTAAATCCTTTGTTTCCCTTATGTCGATCGTCAATCAACAATTGATTCTGCTCTATGACCGATCGCCCGGCATCGAGTAACTTGGCCAATAACCGAGCGGTCTCTTCCGCCTCTCCACGCTCAACAGCCCAACCCGATTGCAGCAGAACAAACTGGAAGGTGGCGAACGTGAGGAGCACTGCTGTCAAGGCAATCCACACCCTCTTCATGTAACCTCCATTCCTTCCCCTCAGTGAGCTGGCTCCACTCGACAGGTGCCCTGATCATAATGCGTTACCATCTTTTCCACGTCGAACGGTAGACCTTCAGCTGCCGCTCGACGTGGAAAGGCATACTGCTCTTCCAACCAACGTTTCCGCAGCTCAACTAATTTCCCCGATTTATCCAATTTGAAGAGCACATTGTCGACGAACCAGCGTAGCCGGTAGCTGTCCTCCGCCATTACGACAGAGAACTGATCACGAGTCAAAAACAGGGGTGCTCCCGTGTTGAGTGTCAGAAGTTGCCAATCCTTTCGCACGCGGGACACCATGAACCCAAGAACCGGCTCCGCTCCCAGAATAACGTCAATGGCAGGATCGGTGGCGGCATCGGCAAATTCAAACGCAGCCGGCAAGGAATCGCACAGCACCAGACGGTTCGCAGTTAGATTCGCCTCGGCATAGAGGTGCGACGTAGTCAATTTTTGCACAGCGATCGTCAGTCCAGCAAGGGCCCGCTCATTCGCGAGCAGGCCGTCAGGAGGTGGATTCTCCTCTTCTGCGCGGAGATTGGCGCGCACTCGCTCAACGATCTCTTTGCGGTAAGCAATGCCGCTGATGTCCCCGTTATAGAAGTAAGGAATGGAATACGCGAACCCGGCCCTAGAGGGCGATGGTGTATTGGCAGCCACAGTTGAAACAAACAGATCAAGCTGCCCCTCGTTCAAGAGCGTAAACAGGTCCTGGAACCGAACCAGGTGTAACACCGGGGTGACCGGACTTTCGCAGTGTTGGGACAAGGCTGACGTTATGTATTTCACGACCTCGACATCGAGGCCAGTGATCCGGGCCCCCTCGTCGGTCCAGATGGCCGGGAATACAAACGGGAGAAATGGTTCCGTTGCCATACCAATCTGAACGCGATGGCGATCGCAGATGGAGTCCAGTTCATCAGTGGGGATTGGCACAACACGTTGAACCACGTCATAGATTAACCCACAGCCGTTCGTCCCGAGACTGAGCAGGAGGATCAAGCCGAGCAGCCATTGACTGGGAGAGTGAGGATCGCGCGCACGCATCAGAATCGTACCCCTGTGGTTAAGACCCACTGTTGAGCAACTTTATGCTCATGAGGCTCAGGCCCTAGCTGAAAATCGACTTCAAACCGATTGTATTCAAGGGCGATATCGAGCGACACTCCGTAGGCAATCGGGAACCGCACGCCAAGTTGCCCTCCAATGAAATACCCAGGCGAAGTGGGCCCTTTCCCTGGAAAGTTCACCCCGCCGAGGAATCCGATATAAGGCACGGCACGATCTTCGAGCGGGCCGAATAAGATATGGCGAATCGTCCGGTTAATCGGCGCGGATTTTGGGAAATCCAGGATGTCAATGAAATTGTTCCAGCGAGGATTGACAAGAATCGCATGTTGGTCCGTCTCAAACCCGTCGAACTCGCGGCTGTGTAGACTGAAGTAGCGATAGAGTCCGCGCACCTCGATATCGCCATAGCGGAGTGCGGTAATGCCGGTTTGAACGGTGATTTCACGGTCTGTAGGAGCGAACGTTTGCTGGCGCAACACCGCATCGAGGTTGATGGGACGGATCGGGAACCATTCGAGGAGGGCCTCCTGTGCCAGGACTGTCATTGGCACGAGAATCCACAAGAGTGTGGAGACAATTGTCGCATGAACTATCAGACGACGCCGCTGAAGGGTGGAGTCTTGGGGTGTCAAACGAGGACTCGGCTTGGGCGAGCAAAGTGCTCGGACCATTCAGGCTTCGACGCTTTCCTCGAACGAACCGATTCTCCACCGTCCATGAGAAACTCCGTGCGATCTGCTTCTGAATGCATCGAAAACAACCAGCCTCCTCCCAGATTCATGCGGAGGAGGCTGTCCAACGCCAAGGTTATGAACCCAAGAAGAAAACCCGAACCTTGTACTTGAGTTAGAACCCAATGTCAACATATGGGAGAGGGCCCGATCGTGGTGAAGTTATTCACCGTATACGGCTGGTTGCCGGCCAAATGGAACCGGCCTTCCAGGCTAACTTTGAATGTTTTTCAGACCGGATACTCAATGCCAGCGCCAAACAACATGCCGATATACAAGTACTGGGGCTGTGATTAGAGGGCGGCCTGATCGCGCAGAAGGCCAACCCAATGGGCATCCCCAAGAGACGGACCATGCTCTTTTCATTGAACTTGAGTTGAGGCCACATTTCACTGGCAGCCTCAGGATCTGAGTCATGGTCGGAATGGTACCTAAGTGCTGGGCTGGAAGAAGCCATGCACAAGAACTCGCTCGGCGACAAGGGTCCAGCTCTCGGGGGTACAGCCAGCGCGGGATACTATGATTTCTGCCAGGCACCAAAGAAAGAAGAGGGAGAGGCGAAGCCTCTCCCTCTCGCAGATTGCGTTACTTTAGTGCGACTCTTGGGACCGCGACGCCCTGACCGCCATTGTATTATTGGGGCCGCTGTCTTTTGAAATCACCCTTAGTAACTTGCCTGCAGATTACTTCAGGCCTTTGTAAATGTCCGAATTCTCTGGGCCATCTACTTTCAGCAGGCCAACAGCACCTTTTGCAATGCGGAATATTGAGTGGTCCACATTGATATAGGTTCCAGGAACTTCGACCTTAAATTCTGCCATGGATGAGCCACCCGCAGGCACGACGGTGGTTTGGAGACCCTCCAATGGAGCTGTTGTCAAGGAACCCTCGGGGTACACCCTGTCAAATATCTCGCCGATGATGTGCCACGACGCGACATGGTTCGGTCCTGCATTGACATAAAACATTCGAACAGTGTCTCCCACCTTGGCTTGCAGAGGATTTTTGACAAGCGAGCCAGCCATTCCATTAAACACCACATGTGACGGGTGCTCAGCTAACCCGTTTTCGAACGAAAACTCCAAGGTATCGCCCTTCTTACCAGGCTTGGTGTAAAACTCGCTTTGCACGACATAAAATTCTTTGTCTACTTTCTTAAGCCCACCAACCGGCTCAACTAAGATCCCGCCGTACATGCCATTCGCAATGTGTTCAGGAATGGATGGAGACGCGGTGGCGCAGTGATAGAAAAAGAGGCCAACATTGAGGGCCTTAAACCGGAGCCGGCTTTCCTGCCCTGGCTCTGTATTGAGCATGGCGGCCCCGCCACCTGGTCCAGTGACCGCATGAAAGTCAATATTGTGACTTTCCTGGCTATTCTTATCGTTCTTCAGATGGATTTCAACCGTATCCCCTACCATCACTCGGATCATGGGACCTGGTACGGTTCCAGCAGCTCCTGCGGTTCCAAAACCCCAGAACTTATAGTTGTTATCGTCGCTTAGCTTGCCGACCCACTCGTGAGCTTCAAGTTCTACTATGACGTTGGCGGCCTCTTTTCGTGTGATGGGAGGGGGAACATTGGGTGCGGTCGTCACTATGGCTTTGATGGTCTCCGCCGCAGACACAGTTCCTGGATTAATGGCAAGACACGGAGCAATAACTAATGCGCTGATTAGTCCGGCATTACGGACGTTACACGAAAAACGAATAGACATTGCAGTCTCCTTTGATTTTGGATTGCTCTATTGCACTGATGGTTTCTTCTAACGTCAACTTAGTACATCCCGAATGATTTCAGCCCAAATCAGGGCACTCGGATTTGCCTCCTGTTTAGGGTTTGTAATCCGTGTGTTCGGCTGGTTTGTTCCCGTGCGAGAACTGGTGCTCGTACGCCATAACCTGCCAGATCTGCTCCTCCGACAGGAACTGCTTCCAGGCCTTCATCTTCGTCTTCGGGACCCCTTCCGACACTCGCCAGAACCAGAAGCTGTCCGAGAAACGGGTGGTATTCTTCGGATCACGAAGATCTCGCGCTCCCTTTTTCACCGGTTGACCATCCTTGCCGTGGCAGCTGGCACAGTTGACTAACGGGTTAGCCTCGCCGGTGAAAATCTTCGCTCCCTCCGCGATGGCCTTAGGATCTGTCCACCCTCCAGCCGGCATATGTTTGTCGGCATAATCGGCCGGAACTTGAGGCAATGGCACTGGTTCCTCAGAGTAAGCCATCCCTCCTGAAAGAATCAGGGCAGATGCCATCGACACGACTGACATCCCGACCTTCCTCATCGCCATTCGCACCTCCTTTTCTTGATGGTGATTATTGTCCCTCGACGATGTCTTGCCTCATGGGGCTCGACACTGATAACAACTCGGATTGTTTACGCTTGCCAACTGTGTACTTGTTCAGTGTCGTGACCATACCGCCGACCAGCGAGTCGAACTCGGCATAGTGATGTCCATCCCCGCATCCCTGGATTTCATGACCAGGCAGACATAGTTGCAAGGCCCTCCGCTTGCTTGATACGGCTATCAGGCCTGACTCGCCCGACAAAAATCATCCACGACGGCTTGTACTGGCCGGTTTGCCGCTTAGTTACGGATGTTAGCTATGATTCGTTTGAAGCGCTGCTACTACCACCATCAACATGATACCCGACATTGCCAGCCAATGAAAAGGCCATGTTTAAGGTGCCTACAATCGCTTAAGGTGTACCCCATTGTCAAGACAGAAAAGCTGGAATTTACGGCCTGACCGCCTACGCCATGGAGGCTGTGTTTTCCCGTCCCCTTACGCGACTTAGAATGAAGTCGACTTTGCCGTAGTGGGCTTGGGTTAGTTCCTGAAGCATGCGTTGGCGCGCCAGTCCTGACGAAATGTTCAGGAGAGGAGTACCGTCCAACTCATGAGGAAGGGCGCTGCGGGAGGGTCATTTTGTGATGTGTTTGGCTGCTTCGACAATCGATCGTGCTCCAATGCCAAAGTGGTCGACGAGTTCGTCTGGCTTCCCACTGTGTGGGATCGTGCGAACGGCGAGCTTATGCACCTTGATGCCTTCGGGTCCGACCGCGCTGAGCACTGCATCCCCGAGGCCGCCGTGCGCATAATGATCTTCAACGGTGAGGATGCGCCCCTGCGTAGCCCTGGCGCTGTCCAGCAACGTGGTGCGATCGATGGGGACGATGCTATAGAGATCGACGATCCGCACGGAGACGCCGGCTGCTTTCAATGTGTCGTAGGCCTTCAGGGCTTCGAAGAGAGTGACGCCTGCTGCGACGATCGTGAGGACATCCGACCCGCTTTGGCGAATGACCTTCGATCCCCCGATCTGAAACGTTTCATCGGGCCCGTACAGAACCGGAGACTTGGGGCGACCGGCCCGAATGTAGACCATCCCTTTGTGCATAGCAGCCGCTTCGACGAGCCGATAGGTACAAGTCGCATCGGAAGGATACAACACGGTTACGCCCGGTTGCGCAGCCATCATCGCAATATCTTCCAAGCCCATCTGCGAGGGACCGTCTTCCCCAATGCTCACGCCGACGTGTGTGCCGACAAGCTTGATATTCGAACCGCTGATCGCCGCCATACGGATGAAGTCGTATGCCCTGGCGAGGAAACAAGCAAATGTTGCCGCAAACGGGACTTTATCGCAAGCCGCAAGGCCAGCTGCTACCCCGACCATGTTTTGCTCGGCGATGAAGTTCTCGAAAAATCGGTTGGGAAATTTCTTGCCGAACTTGTCCGTATAAGTCGAATTCTTGACGTCCGCATCGAGTCCCACAACCAGTGGGTTCACTGCGCCAAGCGCTTCCAGGGCGACACCAAACGCTTCGCGCGTGGCTGCAGTGTCACCTACTTTGTAAGGCGACCGTGGGAGAGGACTGATAGACGAAGACGTTTGAACCGGCGTCGATGGTTTCTTATATGATATGGCTCTACTGCTCGGCTTCAACTGCTTGGTCAACTCATCGATCGCCTTCTTGGTTTCCTCGCCTTTGGCGACCGGCTTCCCATGCCAGCCAGGCTGGTTCTCCATGAAGGAGATGCCCTTGCCCTTGAACGTTTTGGCAAGAAGAACCGTCGGTTTGCCTTTGGTGCCGGCAGCGGTATCGAATGCTGCGAGCAGAGCTGAAAGATCGTGCCCGTCAACCACCAGCGCCTGCCAGCCAAAGCCGGCCCACCGGGAGCGATAACCCTCCATGTCGTGTTGCAGCATAGTGGGATCGCTTTGGCCGAGTCGATTGACATCGACAATGGCACAGAGGTTATCCAAACCATGATGGCGCGCGACTTCAGCCGCTTCCCATACGGATCCCTCGACGGATTCTCCATCGCCCATCAAGATGTAGATTCGATGATCCAGTTTGTCGACGCATTTTGCATTAAGGGCGATGCCGATGCCGACTGGAAGGCCTTGCCCCAACGAACCAGTTGCCATATCGACAAACGACAAGCGAGGGGTCGGGTGCCCTTCCAGATCTGAGGTCAAAGTGCGTAACTTCAAGAGATCATTTTTCGGGAATAGGCCTGCTTCCGCCCAGGCGGCGTAAAGCAGTGGGGCGGCATGGCCTTTTGACAACACAAATCGGTCACTATTGATGGCTTTAGGATTTTTGGGATCGTATCGCATGACGGAAAAGAAAAGGGCTGCGACAATGTCCGCAGCGGAACAACAGCTGGACGGATGCCCGCTCCCGGCTTCACTCGTTGCACGAACGCTCTCGATCCGGAGCTGCGTGGCCTTGTTCTGTAATTCAGCAAGCAATTCGGGGGAGGCGGTTGAGCTAGCCATCGAAACTCCTTTCGGGATTTGGATGCCAAGGATGCTGCCGGACTCTTCTCGTCTTCTCTATCGCTTGCATAGCGGCGGGGATTGAGGCTAACAAAATGAAATGAGGGAGTCAATGAACCTACCAGGGCGTGGGAAAAATCCGCCAGCGTCGTTCGTTTCCGGATTCTTTCGGACGATTCACCTTTTGCGTTTCACCTTTCACGAGCGACAAGGACGGCCATTTTGAACATCATGCGGGGGTGGTCTGATCTTGTCCCAGACGTGCAGGCTATCGAAGTTCGGCTGTACCGAAATGGTATTCCCGTAGCTGCTAGAGTCTGGGCTGGCCGGGCGACAGAAGGAATGGTCGATGCAGACGGTGCGAAACAGTGCAATGCCATCCATCCTGTAGCCGGCATATTCTGTCAGGGTGTCTTGGCTGAATCGGCTCTTTGGACAGGTCCGTTGGTAGAGCAATCCTTGCCACCCTTCATACATAGGCTCAGGAGCTGGTGCCGAGTCGAACGTGGCTGAGGTTGGTGGACACGAGAAGATGATTATACAAAATTTGTCTGTAAGAACAACGGGATAGCTTGACATGCCCGCGGCCTTCGCGCAGACTCCCGTGCATGCAGGACCAGACGGAGCAGAGCCTTCTTGCCAAACTCGCTGAACGTGCCGGCATCGCGGCTGACTACTACGATATCGCAGGCACTCTTCACCTCACCTCTGATGACACCCGGCGCGCCATTCTGACTGCCATGGGCTTTACGGTCGATTCGAACGGATCACTGACACAGGCATTGCGAGAATGGGATGAGGCACCCTGGCAACGCCCCTGCGACCCGGTGCGGATCCTGCGTGATGGTGAGACTGGACCCTCCTTGTCCTGTTGTCTGGCACTCGAAGACGGGAAAGAAGAGTCCGTCGCGGTGGAGTGGCAGATCCGCGACGAAGCGGATGCAGTGGTGCAGGAAGGGCGGGCAGGGCCTGGGCTTTCCGCTGTGGAAGTTCGTTTTCTTAATGGTCGACGGCATGTGCGTGTCGAGATACCTGCCCCCCGTGGTCTCTCGCTCGGGTACTACAATTTGACGATACAGGTCGAGGGCTTGGTCGGGGGGATCGTGGGGACGATGCGTGTCATCGTGGCGCCACATCAATGCTATCTTCCACCGTCACTGGAGGCGAACCAAAGGCTGTGGGGAATAGCCTTGCAGCTCTATTCGTTGTCCTCTGATCGTAATTGGGGGTGCGGCGACTTCACCGATCTCGTTCGGATTGTTGAGTGGGCCGGGAAGGCACTTGGCGCCGGAGTCATCGGGCTCAATCCGCTGCACGCACTACGGAATACCGCGCCATATCACATCAGCCCCTACGCGCCGTACAACCGACTGTATCTCAATGAACTCTATATCGATCTTGAGCGGCTGCCGGAATTTTATAGATCGGAGAAGGCGCAGCAACAATTCCTTGCTCCCGAGTTTCAAGCCAAGCTTCAGGCGCTACGAGAGAGTCAGCAGGTGGACTACGACGCCATTGCAACTGCGAAGCGCACTATGCTCGATTTAGCCTATCGCAAATTCCTTACAGAGGCCTACGGTGGAGAGGAGCCAAATCTCCAACCGAAAACGGCGCGCGCCTGGCTCTTGGAGCGGTTTATCCAGTCTGAGGGCGCGCCGCTCGAGGTGTATGCCACCTTCCAGACGTTGGAGGAAGAACGCCAGCTGATCCAATCCAAGTCAATCACCTGGCACGATTGGCCCGAACAATTTCTGACGCCTGGCCAACCGGTACGTGAATATGCGAAACGGCACCGGAAGCGCATTCGCTTCTTTCAATACATTCAGTGGGTGGCGAGCGAACAGCTGAACGAGATCCGACGGACGGCTGAGCATCTGGCGATGCCGATCGGGCTGTATTATGACGTAGCTCTTGGTGCTGATCGGAATGGGGCCGAAGCCTGGATCTATCAATCGGTGCTGGCGCTCGGAGCCGACTGCGGCGCCCCGCCTGACGCGTTTGCGCCAGAGGGACAGAATTGGGGCTTGCCCCCGATCAACCCTCACGCGCTGCGCGCCAGCGGCTATGAGTTGATGATCCAGCTGCTGCGCAACAATTTCCGGTCCGGCGGGGCCATCCGGCTGGACCATGTGATGGCGTTCTGCCGTCTCTTCTGGATTCCGCGCGGGAGGCCTGCGATCGAGGGCACGTATGTGCAGTACCCCTTTGAAGACTTGTTGGCGATCGTGGCATTGGAGAGCGTTCGATCCAAAACCCTAGTCATTGGAGAAGACCTCGGCACCGTGCCCGATGGGGTCAGAGAGCAGTTGGCGAAGGCGAGAGTGCTGTCGTATCGTGTGTTCTACTTCGAGCGCGGTGCAGACGGCGCAATGAAGTCGCCTGGCGACTATCCCGCGCAATCGTTGGCTGTAGCCACGACGCACGACTTGCCGACGCTCACTGGATTTTGGTCCGGCGAGGACTTGCAAGTACGGGCGGGATTGGGCGCCTTTATAGATGACGCGGCGCGCCAGCAGACCTGGGAGGAGCGCCAGCGCGACAAGGCAGGCATCCTCAGTGCTCTTAAGCGGGAAAGCCTCCTGCCGAATGGCGTG
>Ga0187894_10005369_pt1 | contig 13130 bp, 11 predicted proteins | sample GBC1701081metaG_FD_136650 | JGI IMG/M metagenome (GOLD analysis project Ga0187894, IMG submission 136650) | White microbial mat communities from a lava cave in the Kipuka Kanohina Cave System on the Island of Hawaii, USA - GBC170108-1 metaG ... | reverse complement strand
CGGATCTTTCCCTGATCGCCTGTCCGCACTGCGACCTGCTCCAGCGGCTCCCGAAGCTGGAGGCCGGCGCTTCGGCGCGCTGCCCCCGCTGCGACCAAGAGCTCTGGCGTCGCCGCGAGGACTCGCTCAACCGCACCATGGCGCTCGCGGTGGCGGCGCTGGTGCTCTACATCGTCGCCAACGCGGTGCCGATGCTCGGGCTCGCCGTCGTCGGGCGCTCGGCTTCGACGACGGTGATCGGCGGCGCCGAGCGTCTCTGGGCAGACGGACGCGAGACCGTCGCAGCGCTGGTGCTCTTCACCGCCGTCATCGCACCGGGGTTGCAGATCGGGTTCATGCTCGCAATTGTCCTCGGCACCCAACGCCAGCCCGCGCCGCGCTGGGTCGGGGAGCTGCTGCGCTACCATCCGACCGCTGCGACGTGGAGCATGATCGAAGTGATGCTGCTCGGCGTGCTGGTGGCGCTGATCAAGATCAGCGAATATGCCACCGTCATTCCGGGCACGGCCCTGTTCTCGCTCGGTGCGCTCGTCTTCCTGCTCGCGGCGATGCAGGCCAACTTCGATCCGCGCGAGGTGTGGAGCCGCGTCGAGTGGGACGATGAGCAGGCGTCGAGCCCCGCCGGTGCCGTCGAGGTGTCGTCGTGACGACCGCTGACGGGTTCATGGCGATGGAGCAGGGTCTTCAGAGCTGCGAAACCTGTTCGCTGCTCTCGCGCCCGGCGGCAGGCGAAGAGGAAGGCGCGTGCCCGCGTTGTGGCGAGCACCTCCATTTCCGCAAGCGGCAGAGCATCCAACGCACCTGGGCTTTCCTCATCGCCGCCGCCATCTGCTACATCCCGGCGAACTTGCTGCCGGTGCTGACGACGACGACGGCGACGGGAGCCGAGTCCGACACGATTCTGCAGGGCGTGGTGCTGCTCTGGTCGCCCACCGGCTGGCCGCTGTCGCTCATCGTGCTCATCGCCAGCATCATGATCCCGAGCGCCAAGATCGTCGCGCTTGCCTACCTGCTGATCACGGTTCAGCGCGGCTCGGTCGCCAACAACCAGCACCGCGTTGGTCTCTATCGCATGGTTCAGTTCATCGGGCGCTGGTCGATGGTCGACGTCTTCGTCGACACATTCACCGCGGCTCTGGTTCAGCTCCAGCCGCTCATGTCGGTCGAGCCGGCAGCCGGTCTCTTCTTCTTCGCCTCGGTCGTGGTGCTGACGATGCTCGCGGTGGAGTGCTTCGATCCGCGCTTGATTTGGGACGCTGCCCAGCCAATGGGGGTCCGACATGGCTGAGACCGATCCATCCAAGCAGCAGGTTCCCGCGTCGCGCTCCGTCTCGCGCCGCCGCACGCGACTGTCGTTGGTCTGGTTCATTCCCATCGTCGCCGCCGTCGCGGGGGTATGGGTCGCGGTGACGAGGATCCTCGGCCAGGGCCCCGAGATCAGCATCATCCTCAAGACCGCCGAGGGCCTCGAAGCCGGCAAGACGAAGATTCACTACAGCGGCGTCGACGTCGGCACGGTGAGCACGATCCGCCTCTCCGAAGACCACATGCGCGTCGTCGCCAAGGCGCAGATGGCGCCCGACACCAACGACTTCCTGGTCAAGGACACGCAGTTTTGGGTGGTGCGCCCGCGCATCTCCGGCGCCAACGTCACCGGGCTCGGCACGCTCATTTCCGGTGCCTACATCGGCATGGAGATCGGCAAGTCGAAGGACCACGAGCGCGAGTTCGTCGCGCTCGACACACCGCCGGTGGTGACCGGCGATGTACCCGGCCGGTTCTACGTGCTGCAGGCAGGTGACCTCGGGTCGCTCGACATCGGCACGCCGGTCTACTTCCGCCGCTTGCAGGTCGGTCAGATCGCCTCGTACCACCTCGACGACAAGGGACAGATGTTCAACGTCAAGATCTTCGTCGACGCGCCTTACGACCAGTTCGTCACGCCGAGCACGCGCTTCTGGCAGGCGAGCGGCGTCGACGTGTCGCTGTCGGCGGCGGGGCTGTCGGTGCAGACGCAGTCGCTGCTCTCGATCCTCATCGGCGGCGTCGCCTTCGAGACGCCCGCCGACGCACCGGAGCAGCCGGCCGCGGCGGAGAACGCGGTATACACCCTCTTCGTCAATCGCACGGATGCCTTTAGGCTTCCCGCGCGCGACCCGCAGACTTTCGTCCTCAATTTCAAGGAATCGGTGCGCGGCCTCGAGCCGGGTGCACCGGTGGAGTTCCGCGGCATTCCGCTCGGCGACGTGGCCGACATCGGCGCCGAGCTCGATTACAAGACTTTCGAGTTCACCGCGCCGGTGACGATCCATCTCGACGCGGAGCGGCTCGGAGTAAGAGTCGAGGACGCGCCGGTGGGAGTGGAGAGAAACCAGGCGCGGCGAGAGTTCATCGATTCCCTCGTGGCGCATGGCGTGCGGGCGCAGTTGCAGACCGCGAGCCTCCTGACCGGCGCCCGTTTCGTCGCCTTCGACTTCTTCCCCGATGCGCCGCCGGCGAGCATCAATTGGGCGGAGAAGCCGGTGGAGCTGCCGACGAGGCCGGGGCAACTGCAAGCGATCGAGGCCAGCGTCGTCAGCATCATCCGCAAGCTCGACCAGGTGCCGATCCAGCAGATCGGTGCCGATCTGCAGAAAGCGCTGGCCGAGCTCGATCGCACCTTGGTGAGCGCGCGTGGCACGATCGACAACACCAACACGCTCGTCGGCAACGCCGACAGGATGATCCAGCCGAGCTCCGGGCTCGGCGTCGAGCTCGGCAACACGCTGCAGGAAGTCCAACGTGCGGCGCGCGGCGTGCGCGTGCTCGCCGACTACCTGGAACGCCACCCCGAAGCGCTGATCCGCGGCAAGACGGAGGAGAACAAGTGATGCTGAGCCGTTTCGCGCGCCCGCTCGCGCTCGCGCTGGCTGTATGTGCCGCGGCCGGCTGCGCTTCGACACCGTCGCGGTTCTACACCCTCGACTCGACCGTCACCGCCGGCGACCCGCCGGCGGGGTCGCTCACCCTTGTGGTCGGTCCGATCACGGTGCCGGCATCGGTCGACCGCCCGCAAATGGTCGTGCAGGTGGCGCCGAACCGCGTTGAGCTCGACGAGTTCCACCGCTGGGCCGCGCCGCTGAACGACAGCATCGGGCGCGTGGTGGCGGGCGACCTGTCGGTTCTGCTGGGCACGCCGGAAGTGAGCACCGCCGGCGTGGTGAACTTCAATCCGACCTATAGCGTCACCATCGACGTGCAGCGCTTCGAGTCGATTCCGAACGAGTCGGTGCTGCTCGAGGCGCTCTGGGTGGTGTACGCCTCCGCGGGAGGCCCCGGCCGCTCAGGCCGCACGCTCGCGCGTGAGACCGTGCAGGGCGACGGCTACGAAGCCATCGCCGCCGCTCACAGCCGCGCGCTTGCACAACTCAGCGCCGACATTGCCGCCGCCATCCGCAGCGCGCAAGCTCAGCGATAGGCCGCCGCCTGGATGCCGTAGAGCTCGGCGTACTGACCATGCTGGGCGACGAGCGCCTCGTGCGTGCCGACTTCGACGACGCGGGCGCCGTCGAGGACGACGATGAGGTCGGCCATGCGCACGGTGCTGAAGCGGTGCGAAACCAGCACGGTGATGCGGCCGTCGGCGTTGCCGTCGTGCGCGGCTGCAGCGTAGCGTTCGAAGAGGGCGTGCTCGGTCTCGGCATCGAGCGCAGCCGTCGGCTCGTCGAGCACGAGAACGAGCGGTTGGTCGCGCATGAAGCCGCGCGCGAGAGCGAGCTTCTGCCACTGGCCGAAGCTCAGGTCGACGCCCTCGGGCCAGGTCGGGCCGAGTTGGGTCATCAGACCGGCGCCGAGTTGGTGTACCACGTCGCCGGCGCCGGCGCGCTCGACCGCGGTTGCGACCGCTGGCGTGTCTTCGATGCGCGGCACGTCGCCGAGGCCGACGCTCTGCAGCGCCTTGAGCTCGAAGCGCACGAAGTCCTGAAACGCGCCGGCGAGGCGCTCGCGCCACGCGTCGGGCGAGATGTGCGTCAGCTCGGCGCCGTCGACGAGGATGTGGCCGCGCGTCGGCAGGTACATGCGGCAGAGGAGCTTGACGAGCGTGCTCTTGCCGGCGCCGTTCTCGCCGACGATGGCCACGACCGAGCCCGGCCTCAGGTGCAGGTTGACGTCGTCGAGGACGAGGCGGTCGGTGCCGGGGTAGGCGAACGACACGTGCTCGAAGCGGATGCCGTCGTTGAGGTGATCGGGCGGGACGATCTCGGCGTCGCGCGACAGCGACGCGGCATAGTCCTCGAGCCAGGCCAGTCGGCGCGAGCCGTCGAGCCAGAAGCCGCGCAGGAAGCCGAGCTCGCCGACGGTGGCGCCGATGTATGCGGAGAGGCGCGAGCCGGCGGCGAGAACGAGCAGAACGTTGCCCGCCGGCGCCGACATGCCGGAGCTGACGAAGATCACCGCGCCGACATAGGCGGCACCGAAGATCAACCACGCGAGCGCGTGCCAGAAGGCCGTCTGCCGACGCGCCTGCGCCACCGGCCCGTACCACTGCTCCCAGGCCTCGCGCCGCTGTGCCGCCAGGTGCGCGCCGATGCGGGTGACGCGCACCTCTTTGCCCGGAGCGGCGGTCGTCGCGGTATCGAAGAGATGCCGCGCCAGGCGCTTCTGCGCGGCGCCGCTCTCGTCGACTTCGCGCTCCACGCCCGGGCGCCAGGTCGAGGTGAGCACCGTCGGCAGCGCGAACACCGCGAGCAGAATCAACGCCGGGTGGATGGACGCGAGCAGTACGAGTGTCACTGCCAGGCGCAGGATCCAACCGCAGGTGCTGAAGAGTGACATGTACATGTGGTCGAGGACGAAGACCTGGTCGCGCAGCATGGCGAGGCGGTCGAGATACTCGGGGCGTTCGTGGTGCTCGATCGTCGCCACCGACGCCTGCAGGCGAGCCACGTGCGACTCGAGCGCGATGGTGAGCTGATCGCGGAAGCGTCGCTGGGTGCGGTCGCTGATCACGCGTAGGAACCAGGTGGCGGTCGCCGAACCGCCGAGGCCGATGCAGGCGATCATCACCGGGGTGCGCCGGCCGCCGAGGACACCGTCGGCCAACAGCTTCAGCCAGAGCGCGAGCAGCGCGTCCGGGAGCGCCGACAGCAGCGACAAGCCGAAGGAGACGCCGAGCAGGCGCGGCTCGGCCTCGTAGCCGCGCTTCAGCGCGCGCATCATGGCGGGGATCGCGGCCGGCAGATCGTCAGTCGGGCGCATCGAGCTTTTCCTCGCCGCCGTCTTCTTCGCCGAAGCGCGACGCCTGCAGGTCGAACATGGTGCGGTAGCGGCCGCCGAGAGCGATCAGCTCATCGTGTGTGCCGAGCTCGACGACCTTGCCGTGCTCGAGGACGCAGATGCGGTCGGCGTGGCGCACGGTGGAGAAACGGTGCGAGATCAGGATCGTGGTGGTGTGGCGTGTCGCCCGAAGAATGCGGTCGAAGATCTCCGCTTCGCCGCGGACGTCGAGCTGCGCCGTCGGCTCGTCGAGCAACACCACGCCGGCGCCGAGACGCACGGCGCAGAGCGCGCGCGCCAGCGCGACCCTCTGCCACTGCCCGCCGGAGAGATCGGTGCCGCCGGCGTAGGCGCGCGACAGCACCGTGTCGATGCCGGTCAGATGCGAGGCCCCGGCTTGCGCCAGCGCCGCTTCGATCTCCGCGCTCGGCGCGCCGGCGGGCGACACGTTGTCGCGCAGCGGCAGCTCGAAGCGGATGAAGTCCTGGAAGACGGCGGTGACGCGCGCGCGCCAGGCGACGACGTCGAATTCGCGCAGGTCGACACCATCGACCTCGATCCCGCCCGCCTGTGGATCGTAGAGCCGGCAGAGCAGCTTGGCGATCGTCGTCTTGCCAGCGCCGTTCTGTCCGACGATTGCGAGCGACGAGCCGGCGGGAATGACGAGGTCGAAGCCTTCGAGCACGCGCTGGCCGGAGCTCGGATAGGCGAAGCTGACGTCGCGAAAGCGGATCTCGCGCGCCGGCAGAGTCGCCGCCGAGCGCTGCCCGGGCACGAGCCCGCCTCGCGCCGCCATCGCCGGCTCGAGCCGCAGCACGGCGGCGGCCGGGGCGGCGGCACCGTCGAGGGCCCAGGAGAGTCCGCCGAAGGCGATCATGCTCGTGCTCACGGCGGCAGTGGCGAAGGTGACCAGCCGATCGAGCGGCAGCGTGCCGTCTGCGGCTGAGGATCCCAGCGACCAGAAGACGATCAGGTTGGCACCGAGCACGACAATGAGGCTCGTGAGTACCGGCCGCTCGCGCAGGCGCGTGGCCTGCCAGCGGAGCTCGAACAGGCGCGTGCGGCGGGAGCGAAAACGATCGATCACCCAGCCCGCGAGGCCGAAGAGGCGCAGTTCCTTCGCCGCCGGCGCGTCGACCGCGAGTCGATAGGCGTAATCCGCGTGCCGCTGCGCGTCGCGCACCTCCTCGGTTTCACGATCGCGCCAGACCGCACTTTCGCGCAGCAGCCAGTGCGTCGCCAGCCAGCCGCTCGCAAGCAGCAGCGGCGCCCACCACGCATAGGCGGCGAGGAGTGCCGTAGAGGCGAGCCCGGCGAGCATCTCGACCAGGCCGCTGGCGATGAAGTCCATCGAGACGTTGAGCGGCGGCCCCGTGATGCCGAGATCGAAGTCGCGCGCCATGCTGAGGTCGTTGGTGAGCTTCGGATCCTCGAGGTGACCCATCCCCGGCGGGCGCACGCAGGCGAAGGTGAGGCGGTCGTAGAGCCAGGCGGCGGTGCGGCTGCCGAGATTGGCGCCCAGCGCATGATGGATGGGAACGAGGACCTGGAGCAGGACGAAGACCGCGCCCATGAGCGCCAGCGGCCCGGCGAGGGGATCGCGGTGCTGCACGGCGCCGACGAGTACGCCCATGGCGAGGGCGAAGACCGCGGGCAGCAAACCGCGCAGCACGAGAACCGTCCACCAAGCGATCGCGAGCCCGCGGTCGGCCTGCGGCAGAACGCCGATGAACGCCCATTCGTTGCTGCGGCGCACTCGCTCGATCATCGCTGCCTCGTCGCCCTCCTACAGCATGAACCGCCGGCTGGGGCAAAGGTCACGGGCTCGGCGAGAACTTAGGCCGAGCTCGCGTTGTCTCTGGTCCGTAGCGCGCGAGCGGCGACAAGTTCGGGCTCGCTGGCGAGGCATCAGCCTGGTATGGAGGGTGAAACATCGAAGCGTTTGAGCAAGGAGGAAGCGTATGGAGCTCGAAGTGACGTGGCAACGGGCCGCTCGAGTCTGGCTCGCGTTCTTCTGGAGAAGCGTCATCGCCTCGCTCGGCGCGATTCTCGCCGGTGCCGGCTTGGGCGGCCTCATCGGCGTCGTGTTGGCGTTGGGCTTCCACACCGAGCTGGAGGACATCCGTAGGTTGACGTCGATCATCGGCTTCATCCTCGGGCTGCTGGTCTCGATCGTGCCGCTGAAGCTCGTTCTCGGTCGAGACTACGGCGAGTTCCGCCTGGTCCTGGTCGGCAAGCCGGGGTCTCCCCGGCCCTAGCTGGGTTTCCGCAGGGAGCAGAAGGTGCCCATGAGAATCGGCTCGATCGTCATCTACTGTTGCGAGTTCGAGAAGATGTTCGCGTTCTGGCAGGAAGCGCTGCACTACGTTCCGCGCGATCCGCCGAAGGCGGACTTTGTCATTCTCCGTGATCCGAAGGGGAAGGGCCCGAACGTCTCGCTCGACAAAGTTCCCCATCGGCGCACGGGAAAGAGAAGCCGATTGCATCTCGACCTCTACACCGAGAACCAGCAGGCCGAGGTGGAGCGGCTGATCGGGCTGGGGGCTGTGCGCTATCCGTGGAAGTACCCGCGCGGCGCCGACTACGTCGTCCTCGCCGACCCGGACGACAATCTGTTCTGCGTCATCGACGGCGGCGATTGAGTCGAGCGCCGATCTTCTCCTCGCTTCGCTGGAATGGTGTATCCTCGGGGGCGTGGCGAACGACGAAGCGGCCGAGCAGCTCTTCATCGAAGGACGCGAGGTGCGCATCACGCACCCGGGCCGCCTTTACTTCACGCGCGAGGTGAAGCTCAGCAAGCTCGATCTGGTGCGCTATTACCTCTCTGTCGCCCCCGGCGCGCTCAACGGCATTCGCGATCGCCCCATCGTTCTCAAGCGCTTCGTTCACGGCGCCGACGAGGAACCGTTCTACCAGAAGCGGGCCCCGAGCGGTCGCCCGGAGTGGCTGCGCACCGTCACTCTGACCTTTCCTTCCGGCCGCGAGGCCGAAGAGGTCGTCGTCGACGATGCCGCCGGTCTGGCCTGGATCGTCAACCTCGGCTGCATCGAGCTGCATCCGCATCCGGTGCGCGCCGCCGATCTCGAGCACCCCGACGAGCTGCGCGTCGATCTCGACCCCGGCCCGGGCGTCGCGTGGGCCGACGTGCGCGCGGTCGCGCTCGAGGTGCAGGCGCTGCTGACCGACCTCGGCCTGCGCGGCTGGCCGAAGACGAGCGGCTCACGCGGCATTCACGTAAACGTGCGCATCGAGCCGCGCTGGACGTTCACCGAGGTGCGCCGAGCCGCGCTGGCGCTGTCGCGTGAGATCGAGCGACGGTTACCCGCGCAGGCGACGTCGAAGTGGTGGAAGGAGGAGCGCCACGGCGTTTTCCTCGACTACAATCAGAACGCGAAAGACCGCACGACGTGCTCGGCGTACTCGGTGCGGCCGCTGCCCGACGCGCGCGTGTCGACACCGCTCGCGTGGAACGAAGTGCCCGACTGCGACCCGGCTGACTTCACCGTGCACACCGTGCCGAAGCGCTTCGCCGCGATCGGCGATCCGCACGCACACATCGACGAGGGGCGCGGCTCGCTCGAGAAGCTGCTCGAGCTCGCGGCGCGTGACGAGGCGTCTGGTCTGGGCGATGCGCCATGGCCTCCGCACTTCCGCAAGATGGAAGGCGAAGCCCCGCGCGTGGCCCCGTCCCGCGCGAAGAGGGCGGCGAAGCCGCCGCGTGCGAAGATGCCCCTCCTCATCGTGGCGAACTCGGCGAACAAGAAGGAGGCGCTGGCCGGCCTCGAGCGCTGGAGGGCGAGGTATCCCGAGGTCGCCGAGAAGCTCGCCGTCGACGACGTGCTCGTCGACACGATGCGCGGCCGCTCATCCACCTGGACCCGCGTCCGCGTGAACCTGCGCCACATCCCCGCAGCCATGCGGCCACCGCAGGAGACCCCGGATCCGGACGACGATCCGACTCGTGCGTGGCGGCGGAAGAGACAATTTTGAATGTTGAATGGACTCGGCATTCAAAATTGCGGCTTTCGGAAGATCTCGGCCAGCTCGACAGCCGGCACGACCTCGAGTTGCTCATAGGTGCAGTCGCGCGGTTTCTTGTCGGGGCGCCAGCGGCGGAAGTGTGCGGTGTGGCGGAAGCGGCTGCCCTGCATGTGGTCGTAGGCGACCTCGACGACGAGCTCGATGCGCAACGGCTCCCAGGAGAGATCCTTGCCTTGGCTCCAGCGGCTGTGCCCGCCCGGCATGCGCTGTCCGTGGGCGCCTTCGCTGCCGGCCCAGTCCTTCCACGGATGCTCGGCGAGGGCGTTGTCTCGGTAGGGCGCGAGGAACTGCACCAGCTCACGGCGCTTGGCGTCGGTGAAGCTCGCCGCGACTCCGACGTGATGTAGCGTGCCGCTCTCGTCGTAGAGGCCGAGCAGGAGTGAGCCGACGGCGGTGCCGTCGCCGCGCTTGTGCCAGCGGAAGCCGGCGACGACGCAGTCGCACTCGCGCTCGTGCTTGATCTTCAGCATGACGCGCTTGTCGGACTCGTAGCGCCCGTCGGCAGGCTTGGCCATGACGCCGTCGAGCCCCGCTCCTTCGAAGCGGCGCAGCCAGTCCAGCGCGACGGTGCGGTTCTCGGTCGCCGGGGTGAGATGGCAGGGAAGCGCCGCCACGGCGAGCAGCTTCTCGAGCTCCGCACGCCGCTCGCGGAACGGCACCGCGCGCAGATCGCGCTCGCCTTCGCAGAGTACGTCCCAGAAGACGACTGCGGCGGGAATCTCCTGCGACAGCTTGGCGACGCGCGACGCGGCCGGGTGCAGGCGCAGCTGCAGCGCCTCGAAGTCGAGAGCGCCGTCTCGGGCGATCACCAACTCGCCGTCGAGGACGCAGCGCCGCGGCAACTGTGCCCTGAGCGGCTCCACGAGCTCCGGGAAGTAACGCTGCAGCGGCTTTTCGTCGCGGCTCTGAATGAACACCTCGTCGCCGTCGCGAAAGATCAAGGCGCGGAAGCCGTCCCACTTGGGCTCGAAGATCCATCCCGTCCCCGCGGGTAGGTCGTCGACGCGCTTCGAGAGCATCGGCAGGATGGGGGGGAGGAGCGGCAGTTGCACGACTGGATCATATCACTGCCGCGGCCATCCGCATCTGCGTGATCGGCGAGATCAGCGCGTCAGCTCTCTGTAGCTGGTCAGCTCGATGCCATCGCTCCGGATCGCGTCGCGCACGCGCGCGCTGGTGAGCGCCGCGATCTCGCCGTCGCGTTCGTAGCTGGGAGTCCAGCGACGGATCTCGGCGTCGGTCTCACCCGGGTGGCAGTACAGCTCGGTGAGGCCGGGCCCGAGTTGTGGCAGCAGGTGCAACAGATACGCCTCGCTCACGTGACCCGTCTGATGCATGCCGAACATGCGATCGGCGTAGTGGATGCCGTGGCGCGCGAGGCGGGTGCGAGCGTAGCGCGAGAGAATCGTGAAGATCGCGGCCTCGCCGAGCTTGCGGGTGAGAAAGCGCCGGTCGAAGGACAGGCTCGGCGCCAGCGGCTCGAGCGGCAGCCGCACCCAATGGATGCCGTAGCGCGCGCGCACCTCGCAGAGAACGTCGAGCACCACCGGGTGGAGATGGATGGTGAGGTGGCCGTCGACGTGCGACAGAGGCAGGCCGGTGGCGGCAAACGCGTCGAGCTGTGCGATCACCTCGCGCCGCAGCTGCTCGCGCAGCGCCGGTGAGAAGAAGAAGCGAATGCCGCTGCGGATCGGATGCACAGGCAGCATGCCGTCGCCGGCGGCGAGCGCCGGAATCGCGTGCGGCGGCAGGGTGGCGCGCCCCTGCACCAGAACGAGGTGGAGACCGACGGCGAGCGATGGCGTGCGCAGGGCGATGGCGACGGCTTCGGCGGCAGCATCGCCGTTCACCATCAGGCTCGTCTGCGTCAGGATGCCGTCGGCGTGGCTGCGGGCGACGCCGACGTTGACGCCGGCCGACATGCCGAAGTCGTCCGCCGAGACGATCAGGCGCCGACCCGCGGCTGACATCGAAGGAGATTCCCCGGCGCCGAGGCGTGACTCCGCCGGCTCACGACGGGAAGCGCTTACGCATCCACTCGACGGTGAGATCGAGAGCGTGGCGACGGTGGCCTTCGAGATAGTGCGGCGCACCCTTGAGCGCGTGATAGGTCACATCGTCGGAGCCGGCGTTGTCGCGGATCTCGAGCGCCTGGCGCACGCGGATCTCGGTGTCGGCGGTGGGGTGGATGATCAAAGTCGGCACCTTGACGTGTGGCATGGTGTCGGCGAGTTTCGCCTTCGACGAGAGGCCGGACCAGGTCGAGAGCCAGCCGCGCGAGGTCATCGTGCGCGCCAACCCGCCGCGGCCGTAGTTCGCATCGAGTGGGTCGGGAAAGGCGAAGAGCGAGCCGAGCGGCCGCTCGTCCGGATCGATGCTGAGATCGAGGTAGGCCGGATCGGCGAGGGTGCGGTAGATCACCATGTACTTCATGTGCACGGCGCGCTGCCGCCAGCGCCGCCACTCCGCCGGCTGTGCCTTCTTGTCGACGCTCTTCAGGCGCTCGAGCGCGACGGCGGCATCGTCGAGCGAGGATTTCGCGGTGGCGTCGAGACGCGCGACGCGGTCGCGCTGCGCGGCGCGATAGCGCGCCAACCAGTCGCGATCGTAACGACAGGGCTCCGGCCACGGTCGCCACCCGTTTTCGGGATTGTACATGTCGAGCTCGGAAATGACCGAGGTCGGATCGTTCTCGTCGGCCACGGATGGATCGATGACCTGCAGCATGAAGACGCCTTCACCCGGATGTGCGGCGATGCCGATCCAGCCGTCGCCGCAGCCGGTGTGGTGTTGCGTCAGCGCCATCAGCGAGCCGCCGCCGCTGTTGCCGAGCAGGACGACCGCCTTCGCGCCGCGGCGGCGCATCTCGTCGACGGCGGTCTTCACGTCGACGACGCAAGCCTCGTGCAGGCAGTCGGTGTCGTTGTTGAGGTAGCGCGTGGCGAAGCCGAGCACGGCGTAGCCGGCGGCAGCGAGAAGAGGGCAGGCGTAGTGAACCGAGAAGTCGCCGCGCGGATGGGTGAGCACGACCGCCGTCTTCCAGTTGGTGCCGGCCGGCGGCAGCCAGAGGATGCCGCGCACGAGGCCGCCGTCGGGGCTGACCAGGCGCACGCTCTCGCGGCGGACGGCGACGCCCGGATCGTCTTCGGGCAACGGCCAATAGACCAGGCCGAACGGTCGATGCGCGCCTAGTGAATCGGGCATGGTTCTCTCCTCGGGGCTGTCTCCGTAGCGGGAAGCTCGAGGCCTGGCAAACGCAAACGCGCGACGTCTATAACCGCGCCGCATGACCGGCATCGTCTTCGTCTCCGGCCTCGCGGCCGACGCGCGTTTTCGCGTCGCCGGCCTCACGCTGTTGCAACGCGCGCTCATCGCCGCGGCGCGAGCCGGAGTGCGTCGGTGCCTGATTGTCGGCCCCGCGCCGGCGCTTGCTGACGATCCGCGATTTCCGCGCGTGACGCCGGTCGCCGATCTCGACGACGCGCTCGCCGTGCTCCGTTCGGAGGGACCATCCGTGGACGCGCGCGTGCTCTGCCTCCACGCGGAGGTGGTCACCACGCCCGATTCGCTGCGGCGTCTGCTGGCGTTGCCGGAAGCGGGAGAGGTGGTGAGTCTGCACCCGTTGCCGGTGGCGCTGGCCGCGCCGCGGGCGCTGCCGGATCTCTGGCGGCGGCAGGCGCGCCTCCGCGACGATGACGAGCCCCTCGACGAAGCGCCGGCGGTGCCGACGTATGTGCCGCACGCCTTCTTCGTCTGGGTGCGGCGGCCGCGGCAAGGGGCAGAGGTCGAGAGGCAGTTGCTCGCCGGCCTCGAAAACCCGCGCGACGGGCGGG